>JAABUM010000040.1_pt1 | contig 342005 bp, 203 predicted proteins | sample 5559161 | NCBI WGS metagenome assembly JAABUM01 (sample SAMN10711868, study PRJNA513369) | rock metagenome | isolation source: Antarctica rocks | place: Antarctica: Victoria Land, Siegfried Peak nord
TATGCAGGCACGCTGCGAAGCAGTTATTCGAGCTAATGGTATGCATACGGAGTACTAGTAGTATTAAACATGTAATTTAACTAGCGTCTGCCAAGACGCTTACATTTAACTACCCTGCGACATAGTACCCTCACGGTGTTAGGGTGAAAAACGGTTAGTCAGCAGAAACCCCACTAGGTAGTCTACCAATAGTTCCTGCCTGGAAAATCCTAGAATATACATCATCAACCGATTGCTCATTTTGGCTCATTTTGCTTGGTGCACATGAATCATTAACAACGGCTGTCACCTGTGTGCCTGTCAAGCCTGCAGTACACATGGTAATGTGACAGTGCCATACACATTCTCCACCAACGTTCACTAAAAATCATCAAGGAATAGATGAGCCATGGTTGATATAGAGAACAAGGGAGCCTACCGAAATAGGCTTGGAAAATAAGTCACATCAGCAGCGAGCAGACCGGACCATGGGGTCAGCTCAGGATGAGATGCGGGCATACATTCTTCGGCCATTCCCAAGGTGAGTGACATTAGACAGTTCAAGAAAGCTTGAGGAATAAAAGTCGCAGCGTCTCTCTACCTCATGGTCTCACTCGTGAGCAGGAGCTCACCTACGCTGTATCCACTCTGGAGCAGCACATGGAAAATACTAAGTACATCTTTCTCCCCCTCACAGTCAAATTCGCACTAATACACCGATGCCAGAGACAAAATCCGGCTCAACGCTCTCTGCGAAGCTGCCAACGCATCAAAGGAGCCTACAACAAACCCGTCATCATACCCACCCTATCCCGATCCTCGACCTAACGCTTTCCGCGAAGCAGCACGCCAAACCTGGAAGCGTGGCACGCCTCCACCAGTCGTGAAGCAGAGCCGAAGAATCCAGCCGGTCTTTCATTTACAGCAGGAGTCTAACAGCCATGTTGCTATTGCAAGGAGAGCCATTGCAAGGTTGAATGACTATGACAGGACTATGAAGCCTGCGATTGAAGCTGTAAAACTTGCTAGAGAGGGTAGGGATGCGATTTCAGGCGCTGCGAATCCAGGCACTGCGCGGCTCGTGAAGAATCTCGGCGCCGCCAAGGAGCCCGTCCATGTGGCGGCAAGCAGGGATCCAAGACTTGCGCCACGAAGGACATGATGGGATGCATCCTTGATCCAGTTGAGGCCGCTTCTTTTATGATTGCAGAAACTGAACGAACTTGATCAATGCAGCAGGGCTGATTTTGATTCTCGATCCACTTGTTTACCACGCGCCACTTAGGAACGCGCGATGGCCATGCACAACACAAGGTGGGTGGTTCACGGTCAAGCAACAGGAAGAGTAATACACTCTTTCAATGAAAATTCGATTTTGACACTTGGTCGAATGTAATAAGATTTGGCATTATTGGTGATCTCCCGTGTTAAGTGCACAACCTTAATCTTAGGCCGCAGTTAACCGTTTACGTTTCCCTTGACACTTCGACCGAGCTTCTCCGCGACATGTTTTGAATCGCATTTCCTTCAATCCTCTGTATCAACTTACTGGTGAAGATCCATCAATTCACGCACTGTCACTCAAGTCTTATGAGTTTTATTCGTCCCTTTGGTGACTTTTCAATTGAGAACATCTATAAGACGCCCATACACTCCCCTAGCCACTCGAGTAGCAGGCTTTGAACACTCTGAGTCAGTCAACACCGTCGTCGGGCTGTAGCTAGGGCCCATCTGATGGCTTCTGTCATCCAAACCAGCCTCAGGGAATATCTGCCGTTGGTAGCTTCTGGAAAGGTTCGCGAAGTCTATTCGCTTGACGATTCAGAGCTCCTGTTTGTGGCCACAGATAGGATATCAGGTATTGCCTGGCCCATAGTTCATTGACTCATCACTAACTTGTCCATAGCATACGATGTCGTCATGAAGAATGTAAGACTGTCAGAGCTGTCAATTCATTCCTTCCCGATTCGGGTACAAGTTCGACTGATTCGTGCTGCACACCCTAGGCTATTGACCAAAAGGGTGCTATACTCACGCAGCTCAGTGAATTTTGGTTCACACTACTCCAAACCATGATTCCGGCCTTGCATACACACTACATATCCATGGGCGTTCCTCTTGCAGTGGAAAATCTCCTGCCACCTCAGATGGCGATTAAGCTCCAGCTGCAGCAGCGTAGCATGGTAGTCAAGCGCGTCAAGGTGTTCCCAATTGAGAGCATTGTACGGGGCTACATTACCGGATCTGCTTGGGGTTCTTATCAGAAAGATGGCACGGTTTGCGGTATCCAACTCCCCATTGGGCTCCAGGAATCCGAAAAACTGCAGCAACCACTCTGGACCCCGAGTACCAAAGCCCAATTGGGAGGCAAGGACGAGAACATCAGCCCAGCTGAGGGTACGTTAGCTTCCATTCGAAGAGGTCCATTCCTCAGCAGTTGCGGTATACTCAGCTGATAGCTTCCCGGTAGCGGCCGATATAGTGGGTAAGCAATATGCAGACCAGATCGAAGCTCTGTCACTCCAGATCTATCGATCGGCGAACGATTACGCTGCCAAGCGAGGCATCATCATTGCAGATACCAAGTTCGAATTCGGCCTCGACGAAAAGACGACGCCACCCACAGTCGTCCTAATCGACGAGGTGCTTACACCGGACAGCAGTCGATTCTGGAGAGCTGACAAATATGAGGTCGGTCGAGGCCAGGACTCCTACGATAAGCAATATCTCCGTGGTAGGATCCCAATTGAGTCAACTCAGCTGCAACGGGTACAGCTCCTGCTAATGCTTCGAATAGATTGGCTCACACGAAACGGACTCAAGGGGAAGGAAGAAGTGGAGATGCCATCCGGCGTTGTATCGAATACGCTGGATCGATATAAGGAGGCATATCAAACGCTTTCAGGAAAGCGTTGGATCGCCGCTGCGTAGCACGATATCTGCCTCGACCAATCAGATGGCACCCCTTTCTGCGCCACACGATCATGTCAAGCTGAACGCCACGCGATCTTGACCTAGATTTCCAGGTTCATTGACCGAAATGTCGGTAAAGCTTAACCCTAATACTCCTCTCTTACACGCTGATTCGCTACTCCACACTGCTTGTCAGATCTGCCAAACCTACGCATCTGAGGCTCAAAGAAGGTTGCCGAGACTGCATGCAGATCACCATATCGAAGATGCGTGCGATAGTGCTCCATCATAGCGTGTCATTCAGGAGAAACCTCGCGAGCTGTCTCCTATAAAGCATGTATTGTCGCACAGGTTCAGCAGACAACAACGAATCCAGCAGTGTCTGTATATCGTGGCCTCAAAATCTGCCAAATTACCGAAACCTGCGGGTGCCACAAACACGACAAAATTGCAACCTTATCAAACGGGACCTCGCAGCTGCTCACCCGATCACTCGTCATTTCTAATTGACTCAAGTCCATCGCCATTGTCAAAGTATCCAAGCCACCCTTACTAGCCCATTCAATTGCTTATTAGCCTCGAACTTACTTGCAAACACCCTTCCGTCGTCCTTGCTAGGCTTGTTTGTCTCAATCAATCCACATCACACCTACCTCGAGCAGAATTGTTCACACTCAGCGTGTCATCTTCAAACATTGACATTGCTTCAATTCGCGTAGCTCCACCTACCACAATGTGTACGTCGTTTCAGGCCATGTCTTTCCTTATACACTCGGGTCATTGACTATCTCAACGTTCTTCGGAAGCACTGAACCTGTTTTGTCTCTTGAAATGTCTTGACCTAACTCGCATCCTGGTCATCCATCAACGGATACTTATGCTGATTGAAATCTATACCCAGGTCACACCCATATCACTTACTTCTCCTGCGGTCACGTGGAGGATTCGAACCACAGCATGTGCCCCCAAGCAATGATAGAGATGAATCACAATACAACGACCACGCAAACCACCAAGAATTACCAATGCGCCGCATGCTTTGCCAGAGGGGTTGAGGAAAAGACTCGGGCAGCAAGGGATGCACAAGCAAAGAAGTGACAGCGGACAAATGCAGGTGATAGGGCTGGCGGCATGTCAGAACCGTGAAGCTTGATAATTGGACAAGGAGGGCGGAAGAAAAGCGCAATGACAAGGGTACAGCTGTCTCGCAGTGCGAACGGTAATTTTGTTGTATATGATTGGGGACGCATGCACGGACAGGGTATTGATGCATCGCAGGGAGCTGTAGCAATACTAAACTGGAACATTCATGCAAGGGAAGGAAATTTTCAAATACGAACTTTGCTTTCCCACACAAACGCAGGTCGTTGGACAGCCAAGTCTTCAGATCACGAAAGGAAATCAACGAACCCGCACCTGTCCACAAACTGCGCATGTCCAAGGATATACCCAAAATCAAGTGAACCAAGGAGACACCACAAACACGAATATCCGCGTCACTCGCCCATTAATTACCTTCCCTCCGCTTTGCCGCAAACAGTATCTAATGATTGCCATTGACCTGACTCCCATCCACACTGGCCTCCTCCTCCTCCTTCTTAATCTGATCCGTCATCGAATGCCCCTCCTCCACCACCGAAAAGCCCAACTTACTCTGCCCCCTCCCCCGATCCTGACTCGCATCCCGCGGATCCGGCACGCTCCTCCCCTCCAAATGCCACTGCTGAATGCTCCTAATAATATCGACACTCAACTGCCCATTTTTCTTCAACGCGTTCTCCCAATGTTGCGGGATCGTGTCGCTGAGCGTCAAATAGCGCGCGATCGAATTCACCATCATCTCGCGCATGGCATTATCCTCGCTCGTGTTGGCGTACACATACTGCACCCGTCTCAGCCCCGGATAGGTTTCGTGAGCGTGATAGAAGGCGCGGACGGCCTCGACGACGTCGTCGGATAAGGCGCGGATCTCGAACTGTTCGGAGAGGAAGTAGAGGTCTAGGAGGGGGCCGATGTCGTTTTCGACAGCTGGGGAACGGATGGCGCTGGAGTAGAGCCAGCCGACGAAGAGGGTGAAGGGGGGGTCGTCGGAGTCCGGGAGGCCGAAGGTTTTGGAGGAGGCGGAGGAGTTGGATTTGTTGTAGAAGCGGTGGCGGAAGAAGGGGGAGTGGTGGCAGAGGAGCTTTTCGTGCAGGATCCAGTGGGTGTTTTCGGGGCCGATGTAGATGTCTACGAGGGAGGTGGAGAGGAGTCTGTTTGGTGAGAGGGGGTGGTTAGTAGATTGGTTGGGTGGGGGATATGGATGGGAAAGGGAAAGGGTTAACGTACTCGTGGAGAGGCTTGTCTACTTTTTCGGCACCGCCGGTGTTTTCGTTTGAGGTTGTGGATGACATGGTGGAGACGGTTGAGGGCTTTTTGGATTATTTGGGTTGGGTTAGGATGATGGCAATTGGATATACTGAGTACTGTGTGATCACTGAATTTGCAAGAATAAATGAGATAGGATCTGGAATTAGATTAATTGATGGATTTTTGTATGTTGTAGAGAGGCTGGACTCATTTCCTTGGAGTTGGTCTTATGCCGCGGGATGGCTGGAAATGACGTGCGTCAACAGGGTCCTTCGGCTGCTTCCGCCCCCAATGTCTATTTCCTCCACTTGCCTTGCATTGCCACATCAAAGTCAATGTCTTTATCAAAGTCAATTCTCTCATAGCATAATGTGTCCTACAGCATAAATAACATTCAGCAATATTGCACTTCTCACTTAAAACTTCACAGTTATAGTTCCCCATGTACCTCGTGTTAGCGAAGTGAAGCCGCTTTCCGCCGAAAAATAAAATATTTGACGACTTCTGCGATCCTAGAAATGTAGCGAAAACAAATAAAGGAGAGGTGAAGAGCGCCTGGAACTCGCTGCTTCAGGGTAATTGAAAGCCTACCTCGACAAGACTCCAAGGGATTCTGGTCGTATATGTATCGGAGGTGGCGACTGCGTTCGTGGTTTCTTGCGAGGACCTCTTCAGATCTTAAGCATCTTCATTAGGAGGAATCCAGAAAAGACAATGAGATCAGCCCTTCTTCCAATCTCTTTTACAAATGTCTTTCGCTCTGCCAGAAGAGATGTACAATGACCGAGAGATCCGAAAGACATTAAACGTGCTGACGATGGAATTGTGTCTGAGTTCAAGGTATTGTAAGTTCCCAACGACACACCCTATGCCCGAATTCATTTTGTCCGTCCTATGGGCTTTCTGTATGGCTGGTACCACTTTTGACGATAATGTCGATGGTTCCCATGCGCGAAGCTTCTCCTGCGGCCGATGTTGGATGACTTATCATGGGAAGTATGTTCCAGTCATCATATAGTGGCCACAAGGCTTCGAAGTCAGCAATCAATCTCGCCGACGTTGATCGAAAGGGCTATGGCATGGACGATCTTAACGTTCTTATGATCTATCGTTTTCGGCAAACTTTGTCTGCCAATATGCTCTGTAATGCTTCTGCAGACCCAGCTCTGATAGCTCGTTTACCTCTCTTGGCGTTAATTTGAACGTCATAGCCCGCAGATAATCGCTCAGCCGCTCTTCCTTGCCACTCGTAGTAATCGCAACCACCCCCTGATCGAGGCACCACCTCAAGGCTATTTCTCCTTCGGAAACATAATATTTGATCGCCAAAGACGCCAGCATCTTATCGCAAGGGCCGGGCTTTGCCTTGGTCACAGCAGTCAGAGGACCGTATGCCGAGAGAGCGATGTTCTGGGCTTGATGGTAGGCTACGAGACCTGGGTGCTGGAGGTATAGATGAAACTCGATCTGATTGATGGATGGAGGTATTCTTGCAGTCGCAAGAGTGGCCTTCAAATCCTTTTCCAGGTAATTGGATACTCCAATACTCTTCGCTTTCCCGCTCTCCTTCACCTCCTCCATTGTTTTCCATGCCTTCTGTAAATCTTCTACCGTCTTCGCGAAGAACGGTGAATGTATGAGAAACAAGTCGACATACTCCAGTTGCAGATTTTTGAGGCTTCGATCAATGGCCCCGTGGATATCGTCCATGCCTTCCAGTACTTTTGTAGTCACGAAGAGCTTCGATCGTTCAACTTTGCTCTCCTTGATAGCCACCCCCATATCCTCCTCAGTGTTGTAGGTTTCGGCGTCGTCAAGGTGTGTGTAGCCCATCTTGATAGCCGACTTCACAGCCTCGACGATTGTCCGATCGATATTGCGAGAGAGGCTGCTAGTAATACTGCCAAGAACGCCGGTAGCTGAGGGTTTCTTACTCCATACTGTGCCGGTACCATAGCCGAGCTTGGGGTAGCATCAGCTTTATTTAGATGGAATCGAAGTCTTGTGTCCTTACCATGGGAATCGAAGTGCCGTCGTTGAGTCTCAATGTGGGAATGGTTGCGTGCGGTATACCTGCCATTGTAGCAACCGTCGGGCCAAGGCTTGTGTTTAAGTCGTCTGAGGGGATGTAGGATAGCTTAATCAACTTGATAACAGCTGTCACTGGTCTCAATGATATGCGTACTTCTAGATATGCGTAATACTAAGAACACAGGACCACAACTGGTATTGTATACACGGGTCGGAGATATGATAAGCAGCCGGAGTTATATTCAATCTTAAACTGCACGTCATTGGACATGGGACTTGACGTACTGTAGGTAATGAATTATTGCCTCCTCTTTTACCGCGCAGGATGCTTACTTTGCGATCCATGAGCTTTTGACTATACGAGAATCAACATCTCATATTGTACATGATTCTCCACGCTCTGTCTCATCGTCCACATATTCCATACTTGCGTATCGTCCGAATGTTTGCCCCTCTTTCCAACGGCGCCACCCATGGCACCAGCAATGGCACCTATCGTGGTGTATCGCTGCAAGATCTACCCAAATCAAACACATTCACCCAGAATCTTCCACCAGATCGCGAGTTCAAGACACCGTCTGCATCATACAACGCTCCCCGAAGCGATCTCGGACCTCGAATGGTGAAGGGAGCATTATTCACATATGTAAGACCAGAAGAGACGGAGAATCCAGAGCTTCTTGGGATCAGTCGTACTGCAATGAGAGATATCGGGTTGTCCGAAGGTCAAGAGAATACTGAAGAGTTCAAGAAAACAGTCGCTGGGAATAAGATATTCTGGGACAACAAAATAGAAGAAGGAATATATCCTTGGGCACAGTGTTATGGCGGCTGGCAATTTGGGTCTTGGGCCGGCCAGCTTGGCGATGGTAGAGCCATATCTCTTTTCGAATCCACCAATCCTTCCACAAAAATTCGATACGAAGTTCAGCTTAAGGGTGCAGGGAAAACACCGTACTCCAGATTTGCCGACGGAAAGGCCGTTCTGAGGTCAAGTATTCGCGAATTTATCGTTTCAGAGGCTCTTAATGGTCTTCACATCCCTACCACTCGCGCTCTCTCCCTCACCCTGGCTCCAAACTCTCGAGTTCGCCGTGAACGTCTTGAACCTGGCGCAATAGTCGCTCGCTTTGCACAATCATGGTTGCGTATCGGCACATTCGATATCATTCGTGCTCGTGGCGACAGGAGCTTACTTCGAACTTTATCCAACTATGTAGCTGAGCATGTGTATCAGGGTTGGGAGTCACTGCCTGGAGCCCAGAAAGATCCATGGAAACCGGATGCAGCCGATCCTGTTAGTTCAAAACCAAAACACACCATCCAAGGAGCAGAAGGTGTAGAAGAAAACCGCTACGCGCGTCTCTATCGAGCCATCGCCCGCAAGAATGCCCTCACAGTCGCCGCATGGCAGGCTTACGCCTTTACGAATGGCGTTTTGAACACAGATAATACATCGCTTCTTGGTCTCTCACTTGATTTTGGTCCGTTCGCCTTTCTGGATAATTTTGATCCTAATTATACCCCCAATCATGATGACCATGCATTGAGGTACAGCTACAAGAATCAACCAAGCATAATTTGGTGGAATCTCGTTCGTCTAGGGGAGTCAATGGGTGAGCTCATTGGCTTGGGGCCGAAGGTCGATGATCAGCAATTTGTAGAGAAAGGAGTGCCCGAGGCCTTCGCGCCGGAGCTGATAAAGAGAGCTGAGACAATAATTCACAACGTAGGTGACGAGTACAAAGCTGTCTTCTTGGCCGAGTACACACGCTTGATGCGGGCGCGGTTGGGTTTGCAAAGCGACCAAGACACTGATTTCAAGGAACTGTTCTCGGAATTGCTCGATACGCTCGAGGCGTTGGAACTCGACTTCAACCACTTCTTCCGCCGACTTTCGTCGATTAGGGTGTCTGAACTGGATACAGAAGAGCAACGAAAGCAAAAAGCACATATTTTCTTCCACGTCGAAGGCATGGCTAACACGGCGGGTATCACTGAGACCGCGGCTCACGATCGCATTGCTCTTTGGCTTGCGAAATGGGCTATCAGAGTGAAGCAAGACTGGGGTCTTGATCGGGACAGTGAACGAGAAGCTGAGATGAAGCAAGTAAACCCCAAGTTCATCCCCAGATCATGGGTACTCGACGAGATCATTCAGCGGGTTGAGCATGGAGGGGAAAGAGATGTGATCAAGAGAGCTATGACGATGGCCGAGCATCCTTTTCAGGAAAGCTGGGGTGGCGACACAGAAGAAGAAGAGCGATGGTGTGGCGATGTTCCGCGACATGGACGCATGATGCAGTGCAGCTGCTCTTCATGAACATGGATCCGCATATCACATGCGATGTCTAGTGATGAGCAATGATGCCCATAAAAGAGTTTTTCGGCATCACTCATCGCTAAACTGTCTGCTGTTGTCTACCTACCATCTAGCGTATTAATTCCGTACATCGGCACTTTGTTTGCTGAGATGCTTTCGCGATGAAGGCTCAAACTCGAATAACACGCGGGGATTTTGCGGATGAGGCTTGACGGAACGGAGTTTGACCTACAGACTTCAACAAACATCGATAGCTAGACGAAATTGCCTGTTGATCAATCTCAAGGAAGAGCAAACATTCATGTCAGTTGTCGGCTCCAACATCATGGCAGCAGAGGTTTTAAGGGATCAAAACCTGGTCCTTGACTCCAACGCACTTCCAAGAGCCCAAACGCTCGGAACCCCTGCTTGTATTTCTCTGAAGCAGTCAAGGTTTCGCCTGTAACGTTACTCTCCAAAAGATACAAAGGACCAATCAAGTATAAAAACGCAAGCGAGAGGACGCCGGACAGCCATAACGCAAAGGGTCCCAACATATTTCATATTTCTAGCATCCTCTACTCTACAAAGACTAGCACCTTGCGTCGAAGGCAACCTTCCTGGAAGCTAGGTCGCTACGCACTTCCGCGATGGCCTCAAATCCCACCAAGTCAAGATTGCCCCGCTAGTGGAAGCGAGGAGCGTCCTCAGCATCACGGCCGTGTACATCAATCTCCAACACCAACGCCAGGATGTCTCAGCGTATTTCCATCCGGTCACATGCGTACCTGCTTGGTGTCACGATCGCTTGCTTCGCTTTATCACGTCTAATTGCGTCGTCATGTATTCATGCCTCTAGCCATATTGTGGCCTATGATTCCTGCTGCACAATTAGCTGAGGTGTTTTCAACTCTGGCCAGCCCCACAGATAGCCAAACAGCGGGATCAGCTGCATGCGTACCCACTATAACAGTACGGAATTGAACGGATACCAGAGTGCGCCGTGGACAACCCTACCCTACCCCTCAGAGATGGAACGCTGAGGGCATTGTCCGTCTTGCCGCTGTCAAAGGGCAGATTGCGTATGAGCTCAATCCGCAGGCTAGATATACGGTGTGCAATCGAAGGTGAAGATGAGGGTGATGAATGAATGATCAGGGTACATGGTTGTTCGATGCGTAAGTGGTCAACAGGTAGCAGCATACTACTCTGACCGCATCGAGCCCCAAGAATAACGCGTCGTGAAACATCTACGGTATCTTGGATCGTGGAGACCATTATTGGGTTCTCTACACATCCCTCAAGTCATCAGATCATCCATCGTCTCCACCATACCCAAGAAAAAAACGCAAGTAAAACAAAACAAAACAAAACATACATCCACAATCCCCAACAAGATAACCATCCATCTCCCGAAAATCTACATTCCTACCAGCTGAGTTCGTAGCTCAAAAACGAATAAGAGAACAGCACACAAGATCCGATATCCTTCTACCGAAAAGTCACTACTGTAGATGCACCATTTGTACGGAAAAGTTCTATGACCGCTTTACGACATGATTCGCCTCACGTCACAAATATCTACGTTCATATATTCTATGACGGACGCCGCGACCCCATAGATGATGTTGGACGAAGGTGCTGATGCCAATGGTATGAAGATGGTCATCTCTGTGACTGCTCGAAAGTGAAAGCGACTTATCGTAGCGTCGACGACGAATGTCTAGATGATTCTTTTCAGGTTCTGTTGTGGGGTTTCGCTATCGGTATTACGAGGTCGTGTGATATATATGTATAGGTGTACGGTTGTAGAGTTAACGACGCTACGTACCGTTGCTGGATCATGTTCGCTATATCTAAGATCTAAATTCTCTGAAGCTTCGGTCCTCATTACTATATATAAAGGGAAAAACATTTTCGTACAATCGCCTTTCCTCTATGGTATGCGTATACAATGTTGTAGAGAATCAGAGATGGGATCGTTTTGATACTTACTACTCCGAACCGGCTGAACGAGACGAAGACTCAGTTTCTCACTTGCATAGTCAAATGATATTGCAAGGGGAGAGAGTTCTCTATGTCTTACCAACCAGTATTCCTACTCGCCTGAAACCGAGATGATTACTTGGTCGGCGATGTAAGCCGTTACACATTTCAGACTCAGCGTACCCTGGAAATAGGTGCGCAGCAAGGATGCGGTGGAGCCTTGATCGTTGCAAAAGGTGCGCACTGGGTCATAGTGTCGAAATGGCAAAAGTTGCCAAGACACTTGAATCATCTTATTATGGTATTTGTAGTATATTTCAACACTCCCCTTACTATGGATACCTCTAATTGGGTGTTCGACGTAGGTGATCAGGTAGATGTGGTTTTTAACTATTTTTTGGTGTGTGGTTTTTGCGATGGCGGAAATTAGTGCGGGGATCGAACTCCCGACCTCCCTGTGCGGGGGCGCTTTCGTTGCCACTAAGCTAACCGGGCTCATAACCTGTTGAAATGGCAAAAGTTGCCAAGCACTTGAAGCTTCTTATTATGGTATTTATAGTATATTTCAACACATAGAAGGGTTCACCCTTCTGGTCCAAACTTACTTCTGGTCCAACCCTTCGCGGCTAGCGGGCCGGATCTTTCGAACTCCGTACTCCCGGGTCTAGCTCTAGGGTACCCTTAGGCCTAATAACGTTTATTTCTATAAGTCTCTAACCAGCCTGATTATATTAATTAGAGTGCTATAAGAATTATTAGGCCTAAGGTGCTCTATAATATTTATTGCGAAAATAAGTCGAAAAAGTCGGTCGTTGTGGAACTAGAGGGCGTGGACCAGAAGTAAGTTTGGACCAGAAGGGGGTGAACCCTTCTAGTGCCAGTCCGGTCCCACGGCAAGTTTATCGTCAAAAATCTCATCGCCACTGCAACACAACGCTTGACCCGTTCATGATATCTCCTGTAGCGACGGTTTGCCTCATTGCATTGCCCTACTGCTTGTGCGACCTGATACCCGAAAATAGATAGAGCGTTCGAACTTCTTTTTCGCAGTCATGCCGGTTTTTATTTGCAAACCACTTTCGACATGCCTCCACAAATCCTCAGCATGGAGTCAAAAATGACACCGCACCTGCCGAACGAAGTGCTGATTAAGATTCTTTCTCGCCTTCCTGATAGCCGCGACCTTGCGTTAGTCGCTCTAGTGTCTCGAAACTTCGATGCCCTCGTCCAAGGACTTCTGTATCGCTCTCTCAACCTGACCGTTGGCTGCACAGAGGAAGGAAGCTTATCCTCTCACTCAAGCAGTGATGAGCTACACATGTTCAAGCGGTCCTCCCGTCTCATCGACAAATTATCAACGAAATCTGAGTTCGGGTACGTCTATTTTCAGATCTCACACTGCCAGCGCTGAAAGATACCGAATGTGAGATGCTGAGACTACGGCACTCACTAGGAATCAGACGGATGCTCTTTCCTTGACGGTCCCAGACCATCGCTGGTACGCAACTGGCGATTATCTCAGGCTCATGCAGCATATTCCTAATTTGCGACATTTGACACTCAGGCCACCGCCACCAGAACGGCATAGACTGGAAGGTCACCGTCTGTCATCGATCCTGCTGGACTTCAAGCATGAGGATGATCACTATGATACGAGTCACGGTCGGCATGACATGGACTGGTGGGTGCGTATATCTTCTGCTATCTTTTGCATAAAATCTGGGGTCGCTGCGGTGACTGGCAATTTCGCAATCCTCGCGATAACCACCAGACATGCCTGGCTATTTGTTTTTGGACCGCAAAGAAGCTGCTGATTATGACCTCTTTCCAGACAAAGATCTCAGATACAACTCATTATTTTATGTGGTACAGAAATCTCCACAAGTTCCATATCGAGAATCTGAATGTCGAGAAATCTCTGTACGGAATTTTTGCCTCGTTCACCCCAAAACAGGGAGATTTGAGAGGAATGTGTAGTGTAGAGGACCTTCGCTTGACCGACTTCCATATCGCAACATTTGACGAGTGCTTTGAAATCCTCCTAGCGAATATCCGAGTCTTGACACGTTTTGTCACTGTGAGCAACGTCTCACCCGTCTTCGAAGGCTTAGCAGAGGATCGTCGTCCATCTATACATGGAATTTCGCGCGGTCTGATACGGCACATGGCTTCCGTAGAGGAGTTGGTACTGAGCCCAAGCGATGGCACGTACGGAGGATGCCTTCTCAGCGAAAGATACTTCGACCATTGTTTTACAAACCTTCGGAGTGTTGCTGTACCTAAATGCCTCCTCCTTCAGGATATTGCTAGGAGGCCTCCATGTCTCCTTCCTAGCACGGTGGAAGAAGTGCAAATACAGTTCACCATGTCTGCGGAAGTTCCTGAAGGATCTGACCAGACAGACTCTACGCGAGAGGAGGACGTTGCGGCAGTGGAGTGGATGGCGAAAGCGAAACTGGTAAGCTTGCCAGAGCTGAAGCGTGTGATATGGTGGTGCCAACCTTGCGAGCTGAATGGCCCAGAGACATGTGTTGGAGTCGAAGGAAGCCCCTTTGATGGGTTTCTTCCTGAGCTACGGCGGCTGGGTGCAAGGTTCGACGATGTTCAAGTCAGTTTCGAGTGGGTGTTTGCACGGTTCTTCAAGGAAACGCCCTTTGGCAGGCGTTTGTACGAGTAAGCTGTGCATGATATGGAAGGCCTTCTGTGAGTACAGGTTTCATGCTTGGAGGATATTGAATCTTTATCATGCGACAGAAAATTTCTGAGTAGGTTGCCTGCGATATCGGTGCATCGATGAGGGTGATGGGGAGGATAGCTCCATACAATAAAGGAGATTCAGGATGATCGGGTTCCAAATACTTGAGGTGATGAGGATTGAAGTGAAGGCAGGCCATTGCTGTCCAATTTGAGGATGCCCACAATGCTTATACCGCCGAGCTTGCCTATACGCAGAAATTCAATCCGAATAGGTAGCTTAATGCCGTTGAAGATCTCTATATATACCGTCGCTCGATCAGGAATTCTGCCATCAAACTCTGGCCCAAGAGGATGCATGTTCCCCTTCACGCCAGAATCGAGGCGTCGAAGACAAACATACCCCACGCAAAATATCAAAAAAATGTATCCTGCACACGTATGAAGGTTGAGTGTTGCATTTGGTTCTCCGGGATTCAGAGTTATATTTCTGATGCCAGATCGCCAAGACGCTAGTACCCACGAAAGCATTTTTGACCTTATGATTCTCCTAGTAATCGGCGCTCCACCCCTAGTCGCTATCCAGAAGTTGATGCTATCATGATTCTGGTTATATCGTAATACGTCACACACAACATGCCCGAACAGATAAACATCCGATGTTCAATCGATACCCAATGCTGCCCTTCCTAAGCCACCACCATAACGAAAAACAGGTCATTCCATGCGTGTTATCGCTGCTGAGTAGGTAGCCTCATAGGCCGCAACAGCTTCTTGGTTTGCTCCATGATGTATTGCACCACCAGTCCCACCCCCATTTCCACCCTCCGGTCCCGTTTCCTTCTGGCCCAAGCAACCAATATTCCCACGAAAGCCAGATCCAGAAGCGCATGCCTGATGGCAGCCCACACTAGCCATGCCATCCATGCCCATATTCCATTCCTTTTCTTGCCCTCGCTGATCGTCTTGGCTTCTATTTGCTCCCTCAGTGCGGCGACCTCCGCTGTCATTTTTACAAGAGCTTGCTCTATTCTCCTCCTCCACTTGCGGTTTCGGACGTCCAGGTCCTCCGTCTCTGGGACGATATCGTCTCCGTTGTTATACGCGTCACCACGAGCTTCTCGATATTCTTCCTCCTCCTCATCTCCATCGCTGATAGGTCGAAGTACTCTTAGTCCACCACCCCCCTCGTCTGCCCTTCTAGAGGCTCTTGCAGAGGTTCTTGCAGAGGGTCCGCCAAGGCTTGCGTAGCTAGGGTTTGTGATTTGATGGCTCGATTCCACGGGTATTTGGCCTGGTGATGAAGCTGCTGAAGAGACTGAATTGGACTTGATTTGATCCCAAACGAACTCCAATTCGGAGACGAGTTCGCGCGCTTCCGATGTAGTCGTCGCGTACTCATGCATGGTTTCAATGAGGGTAGAGATGTATCGCCGTTTGGCATCTGTGCGCGAGAGGCCACGGTGGGCGTGCCATGCGTCCCTGTCTGGGATCAATATGACAGATTCTCCCTCATCTTGCTAGCAGTGAGCGAAATACCATTTGTCCCTCTCCGCTACCACTTCTGGATCGCTACCATCTGGTCTTCGCGAAAGACCTTCAACGTCACCCTCTGTGCTTTGCTTGTAGAGACCGTAGAGTTTGAGGCGGTCTGAGGGAGGAGGTCTTGCGGAGCCGGTCCGGGGGATCCTCTTGACGGTATTGAGCGCGTGTACAAAGACTCTGTCTGCAGCTTACAAGACGGAGTCAGCATGAGCAGGGGCAACCTCGAGTCTTGAGCAGCACTTGCCTACAGAATCAGACATCGCGTTGGTACCTCCAGGGGTACTGAGTTTCAGAACAGCATCATTTTCAGTGTAGGATAGCACAACGGAGAGTCTATCGTAGCCGGATAAGCACGCTATGAATCCGTAATCTCATGCCCCTTGCATATGTACCTGCCTCATGCTTTGCTGGGTCTGTTAGGGCTAAACTCGATGACGGCGATCAGTTTCCTTGGCATTTACATATCTTAATATGAAGTCGTACTCCAAACTTCATAGCTTGAACATAGGTTGTAGCTGTAGGAGAAGCTTACAAGGACCATTTACCTATTGAGGGTAGTCTAGATTCGGACTCGTACGTGATTTGCTTGTTTCATGATGCAGGATTAATTCTCGGACGCTGCACGTACTTACCTGGGCCAATTGCTGGACTACAGGCCTATACGATACGCAACAAAAAGATCTTGTCCTTCCGTGGGAGAAGACCTTTGGTACTCAAGCATAATCATCGGGTAGAGCTTGGACAGTCCTCATAACGGAGATCAGACTCGGAGGAAAGATGACCGTCTGCGATTGCGCTGCTCTGGAGAAAGTGATACTGGCACTGATCGATGTAACGCGTTTGTTCTCAACCAACAATAATGGAAATGGCAAAGAGACATGCACGCTGGTCCAGAAGTAGAAGACTACGAGATCAAGCCCGACATGGGCCAGTAGATGTTCACCTTGTCAAGGAAGAGGGACCAATCTACCTTGTGCCCAAGGGCATGGTACCGAGGATGCATGAAGTGTCTGGGCAGCTATTGTCAAACCTCCGATTTGATTAAGTGGATGACTCGTGACCCTTGAAGCCGAGCTTTGTGCATGATCTATCACAAGTACCGATACTCCATATACTCTGCTTCTGGAAGGATGAAATGGAGCGCCATCAGTCAAGTACCACCCAAAAGCATCTCTAGGTATGCCGTAATTGTGGACTAATACCGGCTAACGTGTTCACCACGCAAGAAGGATATAGAGAGGCTCCAGTCCAAGTCCTCCGGTAATTGTGTACTGCTTTGAAAGTCAATGAATGCACTGATGCAGCCTTTATCTTGAGGTTCGACCAGCGAGTGGAGTGGGTGGTTGACTTTCAAGGTCAACAAATGCGGTCATGCCTCTGCGGCCAGCGTCATTGTTTCGTGTGCTCCTTGAGTTCCACGCTCTTGCGCGTGAAAGTACTGGTGGATATTAAGCGTTCACACCATTGATCTTGCGCGCCTTTGACAGCTTCACAACGAGGGGACCTACAGGGTGTTGCCACGTTAACTTTTCCCAAGATTTCCCGCCATATTGGACCTAGGCGAAAGGAGATAAAATTCGTCAAAATATGCCAGTTCAAGATGCAGAGGTGCCTTGGCATATGCAGGCTGCTCTTGACTTGCATGACGACTAGTCATCCTGCAGGTGAACAGAGAACCCTGCATGCCCCAGGAATCAGGTTTTACCGATACCCCACACATCAAGAAATCATCCTTCCGAAAGATCATCATACAAGAAGCGCTCCTTCAGATCTTCCAAGATAGGGACAATTGAGGTCTCTGTGTTGAAAGTCTGAATATAAATATGACAGATGAAGAAAACTTGGCGGTTGTAAGGAGCCTCTTGTCTCGCGCCGAGCCCGCAAGCCCCTACAAGGCTACCCCTCCTCGGCCCGCTGTGTGGCTTAAAGTTACCGTACCTGACCTATCTAGCGCGCGGAGAGATCGCCTCGCGGGGAAGCGAATATCATATTTCTTTCTCTCTATTTCTCCTCGGTGAAGCCCGTTTTCTTCCCTCTACAGCGCTCGAAAGTTATTTTTTAGCTACATTGTCTCTTGGAATTTTCCGATCATCTATAATCGAAGAGTCGCAATGCCTATGTAAGCTAAGCAAGCATCTGTTTGTCGTCGAACTATGACTCATTTTAACATGCTCTATGTAAACATAGGCTTCAAGATCCTTCTTTGAAATATCGTCGCTCTAAAACTCTTCATCTACCTGAGCGCCAATGGCCTTCTCGTACAATAGACAAGCCTCCGCGCTGGCTGTCAACGGACCTTCGCGATGGGAATCAATCTCTTGTCGATCCAATGGTACGTCATAATATGCATTGATCTTCAGAGAATGAAATTCTTATTATAATCTCTAGAACGAGGAGCAAAAATTCTACTACTTCAAGATGTTAGTCGAGCTTGGTTACAAGGAGATCGAAGTTTCATTCCCGAGCGCGTCAGATACAGACTTCAACTTTACCCGCCGTCTCATAGATCCCGAAGTGGTTCCGGACGATGTTTGGCTTCAAGTACTTTCGCCATGTAGGGAGGATCTAATCCGACGGACCGTGGATTCTGTAAAAGGTGCCCGCAAAGCGATTCTCCACCTTTACCTGGCCACGAGTGAATGCTTTCGACGCATTGTTTTTGGTTTCACTCAAGAACAGAGCATCCGCCGCGCCGTGGAGTGCACCAAGTATGCTCGATCAATAACAAAGGACCTACAAAGCGAGACAGAATGGGCATACGAGTTCTCTCCCGAAACTTTCTCCGATACATCGCCGGAATTCGTAGTCGAGATATGTGAAGCCGTCAAAGCAGCCTGGGAGCCCTCAGCCTCCAATCCTCTGATCTTTAATCTTCCGGCAACGGTAGAGATCGCTTCTCCTAACGTCTATGCTGATCAGATTGAATTCTTCTGTACTCACATGACGGAACGAGAAAAGTTCTGCGTATCCTTACATCCACACAACGATCGGGGATGTGCCGTGGCTGCGGCCGAACTTGCACAGATGGCTGGTGCTGATCGTGTCGAAGGAACTCTTTTCGGGAATGGTGAACGGACGGGAAATGTGGACCTTGTCACCTTGGCATTGAACCTGTACACGCAGGTATATATAACTGACTCCATGCCGTTAGTCGATATCTAAAATGACAAGCATATAGGGAATTCACCCAGGTATTGACTTTTCAGACCTAAACTCCGTTATCGAAACGGTGGAAAAAGCAAATAAGATACCAGTCCATCCGAGAGCGCCTTATGGTGGGCAGCTCGTGGTCTGTGCCTTCAGTGGATCGCATCAAGATGCGATCAAGAAGGGTTTCCACGTTCGTGATCAGCTCACTGACTCCACCAAATGGGAGATACCATATCTTCCCCTTGACCCCCAAGATATTGGTCGCACTTACGAGGCGGTCATACGAGTCAATAGTCAAAGCGGCAAAGGCGGTGCTGCGTGGATTATCCAAAAAAGTCTCGGACTCGGTAGGTTTGTATTTAGCGGTCTTCAGCTTCAGGATCTCAGTTGCACAAAGTCAAAGTTGCAGCTTGTCGTTTTGCACTCGTTGAAGTTGTTATAGACTCCTCCCGCTCGCAATCTCTTTCTTTGTGAACTTTCCCCCAAAGGGGCAGGGCTAATTTCAGACTCTGCACAGATCTTCCTCGAGACTTGCAGATTGCGTTCTCACGCATTGTACAACGCACTACAAACGCATTGGGACGCGAACTACTCTCCGCAGAGATCCAAAAGCTATTCGAAGACACATATTATCTCGGACCTACCGCTCAGCTTCGCTTCCTCCTAGTCGACTATAATATCATTCCGGATCGCTCCCGCAGCCCCACTCCTTCGATTAAGGGCAAAAGTCAAGACACTCGAAGACTCAACCGTTGTTTCGATGGTGTGATCTCAGTAAATGGTGCCGAAGTACATGTCTCCGGTCGTGGAAACGGTCCCATTTCATCTCTCGCCAATGCTTTCTACAAGGAATTCGGCATCGATCTGGACGTGAAAGGTTACAGCGAGCACACTGTCGGAAAAGACAAGAGAGCGAAAGCTGCGGCTTACGTCGAATGCACTATCGTCGGTACTGAAGAAACAGTCTGGGGCGTGGGTATCGACTCCGATACGGCTCAGGCAAGTTTGATCGCTTTTCTGTCGGCAGCGTCCTCGTTTGTCACGTCCCATCCGAATGCACTGCCACCACCTTCCACCAACGGCCATTCAGAGTGCGGCACTAGTCACAGCGCCCAAAGTGATCATCTTCAGCCCGAGCGAGGAAGGGACGGAAGGCCGGTTCGACGGTAGTGCATTACGTGGTCCATATATTGAAGCGAATAACGATGGGCAATAATGATTGACCCCAACATGTGGCGAGTATAACTTTCAATGTTATCTATGTAGTTGGCGAAACATCTATGGTTTGTGTATTAACGTCGTTCATCCTCGGTTTCGGATACCAAAAACAATTTACGTCCTCATATCCCATTCACTTGCCTTACCAGTCTGATTGCTGTTGTGCACTGGTGAGATCTATCAGCTCACCAGGACTACAGAATTAGTACGGCATTACGGGAATCACGATCTCACATCAACCTACGCGACGAGAATGACTGTAGGGTTCAACTCTACATAGAGTACGATATGGTGATCGATGGGGGCAGCTGCGACCGACCTTTTGAAGATCCGGGGATGTGCCAAGCTTTCCTATGATTAGAATTAGAGCCAGTAAAGTCGCGTGGTGATAGGAGCTAAATGTGAGGAAGCGAGAGACTACTTTAGCGAGAGACTTTACTCTGTCCCTCGGTCCATGCGAACAGAAATTCTACCAACGACGGCTTGAGAATTGAGACGGAAACGCAGACAGTGCACACAATAGGCTACGGACTTGGCGATATGCATTCGTCCTGTCTGCTGACAATGCTATAATGCTTGCATGCATGGCAGCCAAGGTGCCACAGCGAGCTTTCATCTTACCCTCCCACCTCCGCACCTTATCGCTTGGCGCGGTCATGATAGCGTCGCCCCTTTTTGTCACCGGCCGATTGCTCAGGCTCCTGCTCAATTGGTCTTCGAATATTTGATGTGATCGACGATTCAAACATTATGAAGTACCAATACACGGCAGGTTATCATATATCTTCCAGTGTAGTCTCGAGGGATAAGTATTGTACTCGCTTCGCTACCGACTTTCTGCTGCCCCGCCAAGATTTCGGCAGCGACTTTCGACACCGCATGCCGAGCACCCGGTGAACCAAGTCCTGCCCAGATATCATTATCTTCTGGGCAAGCACACGACCAACTTCTTCACCATGGCTTTCCCTCCCTCCTACCCTCACCACCCTCCCACTTGTTTATATTCCTGCGCTTGGCCCATTGTTAACCATTCACCATCCGTACACCAGCCTCTTCTCTACATCTTCGGTGACACTGGGCAGTCACCATCCGCAAGCAGTGAAGACCGACTTACCTTAGTCCCCAACCTTCACTCAGCGCCCTAACTTGTCCGCCGCACGCCCCAATGCTAAAGTCCCTCACACCACTATCCCTACGGGGATAGGTGAGCTTCATACTCACTGTCCCCACGGTCTTTCCTATCAGTACATGCACAAACGCAATCATGAAACTGCGGCACCTTATCCTCACTTTATCTCTTAATCTCCACATCCTCATCGGAGCTACGTTAACACCTCGCTCTACCACCGACTTCAAAGAACGCCTAGAGCGACGAAGCCGGGCAAAGAAACATATCTTAAAACCCCGAACACAGGATGGCTGGGCGAAATATTTCCACGAACCTGGCGGCACCGAGCTTGCCAACCACTACGATAGCAGATACGAGCACGGCATCCTTAGTTACGAAGAAAAGCAGGACGCACAGGTCCATATGATGAGAGCATATCTGGATTTCTTCAAGAAGAACGGCATTGAGACGTGGCTAGCACATGGCACACTGTTGGGATGGTGGTGGAATGGGAAGGTGAGATATGTATCTTGTTCTTGGTGCCAGATGCCGAGACTAATGAATATGAGAGTAGATGCTGCCGTGGGACTGGGATATCGATACCCAGATCTCTGGGCCTTCGCTGATGTATCTCGGCAAGTATTTCAACTGCTCAACATACGACTATACCTCGAAAGACTCGGATCCAGACTTGGAGCCTGTCGTCGAGCGCCAGTATCTTCTCGATATCAATCCTGCTATCGTCGAACGCGATCGAGGCAATGGCGACAATGTCATCGATGCGCGGTGGATCGACATACGAAACGGGCTATACATTGATGTCACCGGTCTGTCTGAAACGGAGCCAAGGGAGCAGCCTGGAGTCTGGTCATGTAAGAACTATCATCATTACAAGACCACGGAACTGTATCCGATGAGGGAGAGCATGTTCGAGGGCGTTGTCGCCAAGGTGCCTTATGCGTACGACAGGATATTGACACAAGAATATCAGGAGAAGGCGCTCGTTGTGACCGAGTATGAAGGGTGAGAGCTTTCGGTCGCAATGACAAGGAAAACCAGCTAATCCTCTCCCAGGCACAAATGGCATCCCGATACCAAACAATGGCTTAAGAAAACCCCTGCAGAGATCAAGCAGGCACGGCTTGTCAGGCACGCTGCCAGGCAGAGGAAGCAGGAGGAGAAAGCCGACAAGAAAAAGGAGAAGATGGAGAAGGCGGAACAGAAACATCAAGAGGCTCGGATTCAGGCTGGAGGGAAGGCCAAGGCAGACGGTATTGCCGTCGTTCCGGGACCGGAAGAGGTGATTCAGGATGATCTTGGTATCAAGGAGCCGGAGAAGGAACCTCACTAGAAATGCAATGCTGAGCTGAAGCCGAACGCTGACCTTGATCAAGAGACGCAACTGGAGAGGAAAAGTTTGAAGCTTGTTTATCTACGTCGACAGCAGCTGGATGTCACTCGATGGTCTTCTCTATCACCCTGTCGCATCCCCTGACCCAGCGCCACCACTCTCCTAGCCTTCCTTCGTTTCCATCGATACCCCCATTACGTTTCGTTTTCTCAAAGCGAGCTGTACATACTTTCTGTGTTGTATGTATGTTTTACCACCGGCGACTGTCCATAAACGGCGCTGTTCCTTCCTTATTCTTTAGGATTATAAGGCGTTGGCAGCGACTGTAATAGTATGACGGATGGATTCATAGGCCAGACCTAACTAGTCATCATAATGCCGTCAGGCGGAATATTGATTGCTACATCATTCTGTTTCTCATTCATAGGTAGTCACTACGTAAGGCAGGATGTATGAGCGGAGACCTGGAGAGCGTGGGATGCTGCCTAGGTTCGATAAAGCCTACTTTGATGACCAATCATGTTTATTCATATCATCTAGTTCGTTCACATCCGTCCAAGTGATATTATTCCAGACACTCGAAATGACATCGCATTGTCAAGCCGACTCCCCACTCCCTCCCTCACCAGCCTCTCTCTGCCTCTTCATCCTCTCCTCCGCCGCCTTCGCCATAATCTCCCTCCTACTCAACGTCTGCGCCGGAGCACCAGCACCAGCACCACCCTCCCCGCCCCCTCCAAGCACATACTCCCCCCCACTCCCCTCTCTATCCTGCGGATCATAAAAAACCTCATCCGAAACCGCCCTCCCCCCACTCCTCCAATCCCCCTCCCTAACCTCCCTCTCAATCTCCCTCGTCAGCTGCCAAAACCTCCCATCATGTTCCCCCCACACACAATGCGCCAACTCATGACACAGCGTGTCCCGTATGGTTTTATAATCGCGATACCCATCGTACGCGTCGGTGCGCAGGCGCAGCTCGATCACTTCGCCCCGGTTGCGGTTCAGACCTAGGGTTTTGCCGGAGTGGGTGGTGTGGTCTGCCGGGTTCATTTCTGTGAGGAGGCCGACGCTGAATTTGTGAAGGCGCATGGTGGTGATGATGCCGGGGTCGGAGCGGAGGCGGGAGAGGAGGGCGAGGGAGCGGGAGGGGTGGGGGAGGTGCGGGAGGGGGAGGAGGGTGTGGAAGGTGTAGGTTGCTTCTTCTTGGGTTTTGCGCCAGTCGCGGTGGCGGGTGGGGGTGGAGGGTTTGAGATGGGGGTTTGAGGGGTAGGAGGGAGGGGTGAGGGTGGCGATTTCGGCGGCGGTGGGGGCGAGGAGGAGGATCTTTTTGGAGAGGAGGGTTGTTAGGGGTGGGGAGGGGGTGGGGAAGGGGGGTTTGAGGACGCCGAGTTTGGGCGTTATGACGAATTTTTGGTTGGTGGGGGGGATGGAGAGGTTGGCGTGGATGCGGGTGGAGAGGTCGGTGAGGGTGGAGGTTGGGGGGAAGGTGTAGGTGTGGGGTGTGCCGTGGTGGGTGAATGTGATGCTGATGGGTTGTTCTGCTGTGTTTGGAGGGGTGGATGATGGGGATGCGGATGGCGGTGGGATGGCTGCCATGTCTTGTTAAATGGCTGGGGGCTTGGAGGTGATGGTTGGTGAAGGGAAAGCGTTGATGTTTACTTCACTTCCTCTGTTGTAAAAAAGCTTACAGTTCAGGCTGATTTGTCACATCTTAGGAGGATGACACCAAAAGTCTTGAGCAAGCGCTGGATCTACAGGGGCCAGGGCACTAAGAGTTATGAACTAGCTCTAGGGAATCCGGGTGCGGTTTCCGGGGTGACAGTGGCCCTGACCCTTAGGAAGCTGGTGCCTCTTCCTTTAGCACATGCTCAAGACTTTTGGTGTTATCCTCCCACGCGGGTAGCAAAATAATTCGGCCAAGGTGTCCGAATTATTTTGCTCACCGCGTGCCTCCGTACGGTGGAATAGAATGTAGGTAGTTCTACTTGCCGCTACCGTTCATCCAATTCATTGTTATTTGTGGAAAACAGTCGGCCTTTAATTACTTAATCACCATGTTCTCTGATCTTTATGAAATATCAACACGTACCAAGAAGCATTCCCGGGACCCCAGATTCTTGCCAAAAGGACTATCCACAGACGGAAGTACCACATGCAGGATGGCATTGAACACCAAGTCAATCACCGACTACCTACCTGCACGATCACGTAGCGCGAGAATGCCTTCGAGTCTGAGCGTCGTATATCGTCTCATGACTCGGGGACGGGGACAACATGAACAGCTGCTCCTTCGGGTTATTGCATTGGATGCTCAGAAAGCCTTAGACGGGCCCAATCACATTCCTCTATGTGATTGAGATGCAAACTCTTGCAGCTTGCATACTGTCTTGAGGGCCAACACACTATGCGTCGCATTGGCTAGTCAGTCCTCAAGGTTTGCGGCATATTATCTTTTCGTCCCCAAGCCACAAGATATCAATTCATTGCTTCCTCGACAGACACTGTGCTATTTGTTCAATCAATCGCTGATACGTAGTTTGAGGTCGCCAGATATCATGGCTGATCCTCTCTCCGTATCCGCCAGCATCGCTGGCTTGATGATATTAGCAGAATCGGTCTTTTGTCGAACGGTCAGATATGTTAAAGATGTGAAAGGAGCTCCGAAACAGATAGCAGCATTGTCCGGGGAGCTCGGCCGTCTCTATGGAATTCTCGTTAGTCTAAATGTACTAGCCCCTGAACTCGACGTAGGATTACAAAATACAACAATTCAAATAGGCCATGTCCATGCCTGTCATCACACACTGAAAAAAATAAAAGCTTTGATTGAAAAACATGAGGGAAGCCTGACCCAAGACCGTGTCATGGAATCACTGATGAAGAGAATGAAATGGCCATTCTCTATCACCGAAGCCAAAGATCTGCTCGCTGAAGTTGAGGGACACAAGTCAACCCTCAGCCTGGCATTGACGGCTGATGGTTTGACTGGTATACTACGTGTTCTGTCGGAGCAAAATGCTATGGCAAACGAAGTCAGTTCGATTAGACAGGATCTCCGGGAGCGTCGTGAGGCAGAGACACGAATCGCCTTGAGCGAGGCAAACCAAGCTATTCTTGATACCCTTAGTTCGATCGATCCACACGAAAGTCATAGGACGAATCTGAAGTTGCGACACTTTGGTACAGGTCACTGGTTCACGAGTGGTGACGATTTCAATCATTGGCTGATGACGCCAAAGTCCCTACGACTCTGGCTTTATGGCATCCCGGGAGCGGGGAAAACCATATTGTGCTCGTCCGTGATCGAAATAGCTTTAGCTAGGAGTAATCGCGACATCGCAGTGGCTTTCTTCTATTGCGACTACAAAGACACTACAACACAAGATCCTTCCAATATTCTCGGTTCTTTGGCGAAGCAGATTGCCAAGCAGGACGAGCAGAGCTTTGAGAAGCTCCGAAAGCTCCAGCAGAGCAAGGCTCGAGACGGCCTGCCATGCGTCCATTACGATCCAGAAGAACTTCGAGTTCTGATTGTGAGCATGGCTTCGAATTACGACCATACCATGATTGTCGTAGACGGCTTGGACGAATGCGGGGGAAACACGAGGGCGGTAGTTGACCTTCTTGCAAGTCTCAATGCCGATCTTGAGAACTGCAACATCAAGACGCTGTTCCTAAGCAGGCAAGAGCAGGACATCCAGGAGCTCTTGAAAGATCATGCACAGGTCTCAATAGCCGCGAATGTTGTAGATCTAAGATTATACGTTGGAGCGGAGATCGAGATGAGGACACGCACTAAACAGCTGCGAATCAAAGATCAATCAATGAAGGACCACATCATGGAGCGGCTAGTCGGAGGCGCGGAGGGCATGTATGTTAGGCTTTCCAGCTCAGGTCCCTTGCTTAGTGGCACCAAAACTTAACGATACGATACTGATCATGACTTCTGAGGGTAGGTTTCGCTGGGTTACTTGTCAGATGGACTATCTTTGCGAGCTGACTAACGACACTGCTCGAAGAAAAGCCTTGAATTCTCTCCCTCCCACACTCAATGCAACGTATGAACGAATTCTCAGAAAAGTTAACCACGGTAGTCAAGACGCTCAAATGTTGGTTCAGAGGACCCTACGATGGATTATGCACTCCCATACATCTCTTAGTATTGCTGCATTGAGCGAGGCTGTCTCCATCAACTTTGGGGATAGGATCTTTGATCGAGATGCTGTACCACACGAGGACGAGATACTCCGCTACTGTAGTAGCCTTGTGCGCCGGTCTGCGGTTCATCCTGGTTTAGAGCTTGCGCACTTCACCGTCAAAGAATTCCTTTTGGGCTTGGAAGAGTGTCCGAGTCATGAATTCGAAAAATTTCGCATTCAACCTGTTGATACCAACATTTATCTTGCCGAGGTATGTCTCACGTATTTGAATTTGCAGGACTTCTCCAACATGAATTTCACTGTCGAAGGAGCTTCACAACACTTCGAAAGGGAATATGCATTCCGCGAGTACGCTGTGAAATTTTGGATGGAACATTCGCGGAAACATCTGGCTCAGGCAACCATCCTTTCGCTAGTACAGAAGCTTTTGCATCCTATGAAGCCGAATACTTTTCTTAATTGGGCCCGTGAGTACGCTCAACGCACGTATAAAGAAATGACTGCGAGATACTACGGTGAAGGCGATAGCTCTGAAGACTTCTTGTCAGTCTACCTAAGCTCTGCGAGTCCATTACACTATGCTGCTATGCTGGCTCTCCCAAGTATTTGCGACTGGCTCGTCAATAACGGTTGTCAGATTAACCAACAGAGCGGATTTGGTAACCCGCTCCATTGTGCTTTGCTTGGACCCGCTGCTATCCGACCTGCCCAAATTGGTGGTCATATCGACAGGTATTCGGTATACGATCCATTTAGTCACATCTACGAGGGTATGATGGAATCAACTGTTGAAATTATCTTAGGGGCAGGGGCTGATGTCAATTACCCCTACTCTACTCGATGCCTTCCTATTTCGCCGCTGTTTATAGCCGTATGCCAAAAATATTGGACTACAAGCGCAATCTTACTCGAGAAAGGAGCAAGAATGGACAAGAAGACGGTGAATCAGCTCAAACTGTGGAGCCGCGGAAATCTAAGTATGAGTGGAGAGATTGGGGAGCCTGCCTATCAACTGAGTGACATATTTCGTACCATTCTACGCAAGCTTGCTCTAGCATCTGATACCTATGTCGACGAGTCAGTGGAAAGGTCCTCGTTCTCGGACGCAAACGCATCGTTTAGAATTGCTGCCGAATTTGGGCAAGTAGGTGTCGTCAAGAGTATTGTTCATGACGCGTCATTCGACATCAACTCTGTAGACGAGAGTAGTGGTTGCACGGCCCTCCATTATGCTACTGCGATTGATCATGCTGAAATCGTTGAGCTTTTACTGAAGAATAATGCCGACTGCAGTGCGATTGATAATAAAGGCAATATCGCGCTACATCATTCGGTAAGATCGGGAGGATGGCACTGTTTATCCATGCTCTTAAAGCAGGACCCAAATGTTTCCTTAAAAACCCATGCTGGATTCTCGGTGTGGCATTTGGCTGCCATCGAAGATAACATCAAAGCACTGGAAGTTCTTGAGAGGTTCATGGTATGTTGCAAGCGTTCCATCATCACGGTGGCCCAAGATAGAAACAGTCTCATGCCGTCTCATACACCGGATGGCTCTGAGAAACCCGCTGTACCAACCGATTTCTACAAAGGACAAGATGTCGCGATCAGAACACTGGACGGCGCCACGCCAATTCACGTTGCTGCTCGCGCTGGGTCTGTCAGAGCAGTCAGATTTTTTATTGATAACGGGTTCGATACGGAAGCACTGACTAGTAATGGTTCCAGCGCACTTCACTGTGCTGTCGAGAATGGCTTCACAGTGAGCGATGACATCGTTCGATTACTACTTGAAGTAGGGGTTGACCCGCACCGAGCCCGAGTAGACGGAATGGCCCCAATACACGTTTTTATTGAGTCCATCTTGGAGACAAGTGAGTCCTTTTTGTCAGATGAACAGAGATCAGTCCTTCGTCGGTTTGCTCAGTGTGCAGCTGCATTACACCAATCGAATATTGATAGCTTGACCGCCTTGCATCAAATCTGTCAACCGTCTTGGGAGAAATCGAAGTTCAAGTACTATCAACGTGTGTCAGTAGTAGAAATCTTACTTGGGCATGGTGCAGACCCTCAAGATCCAGATGGTCTCGGCAGAATAGCATTCGATATCGTAGTGGACATATGGAAAGAGGCATATTCAAGCGGAGCAGCAACAGTATCCAACGACATATTAGATATGCCTGATTGGCAGCAACACGTCAAAGTTATATCCTTGTTTCTTGATTCAGTTACCAATGGTGTTACCTTGACCAAGATGTGCAATGATCCTTATCTGCTTTTCCTGTCGATTCGGTTTCGCGAGGAGGAGTTGGCTCATAAATTACTCGATCGATACCACGATGTGGACTGCAAAGCTGACCAGCGTACTCCACTCTCAGCAATACAGGCCGCTTGCCGTTATGGCTGCAGTCATTCTCTGCTCGAAATACTCATCAACAAATCGAGACTTCGATCCGATCCAACCAGACAAGATTTTGGATTGATTCATGAGGCCTGCACAAGTGATCATACTACGTCAGATCATACTACGTCAGTCAGGCTAGTAGTACAACTTCTTCGAGCAGGTATAGATCCGAACGGTCGATCTCTAGGGGGCGAGACTGCGTTGATGGTGGCTGCCAGGACGAGGAATCCTGCCCTAATCGACACCCTGCTGTTCCATAACGCTAACCCATTCATCACAGACAATAGAGGCTGGGGCATGGTTCACCATGCTTGTGCATCTGGGAATGTGGCTGTGTTGCCCATATTGAAGAGGTTGTCGTTGGACTGGACTGCTACAGTAAGAGCAAAGATAGGCTGGAGATGGCTTAACAGCGCTACTGCCCTGCACATCGCAGCATCCCGCAAAGACACTCGTATATTGGAGTACATACTTGACAATGAGTGTGTTCCTGACATCGATAGTACTGCCCAGTTTACAATAACGGCACTGTTCGTGGCTTCTTACATGGGGCGCGAGCAGAACGTGGCCCTGCTGCTGTTCAGAGACGCGGATGCGACCATTCGCGAGTCGAGTAGTCCGCTGGCTCGATCTCCTCTGCATGTTGCTGCAGAGCTAGGACATACAGAAGTTGTTATGGCCTTCGTCAATCATGGATGCGATACCCAGATTAAAGATCGCTTGAGTCTCACCCCAGAATCAATTGCACGAAGAGGAAAACATCTAGAACTTGCAAACCTTTTAGAGGGATGCATTCCCGGCGAAGGTACGTATCGCATCTGCCCAGCATTGTGGGGGCAGCATCTTCTGAACAATTGTCACTAGATCGCCATCATTCTGGCGCGAAGCCTTATGAGTTGGATTCAGAGCTTCAGCAGCGTGGCCGTTCGGAGCCCTTGAAAGTGGCCATTGAGACCCAAGACCTGGATCTTTGCCAACGAGTTGTGCAGTTGGGGACTGATCTGATCCTCGGATATCCCTCGTGTGACGGATGCACACCGTTACTCTACTCTCTCCATCATGAAAATACCGAGATTGCTAGCTATCTCATCGAACAAGGCGCCGAGATAGCTGGAGAGGCGTGTGCTAAATATGGCTCACGCGGCTACACCGTATTTCATTACGCTGCAAGTTTCGGCTGGGTTGGAATTCTGACTCTTCTGTTGAGGATGGCCCCAGAACAGTTTGTGCGGCTCCACTCTGCCGTGAATCCCCTACATTTAGCTGTAGCAAATGGTCAAGTTGAGTGCTGCAGGCTGATCTTAGGTTGTTTTGATCAGGGTGAGACCTGCTTCACCACATATCGAGCCTTACAACGTACTGATGAAAAGCCAGGAGTAGACCATTGGTGCTCCGGACGATTTCGCTCCGAAGAAATCTTTGCAAAGTTCCTAGCCAACCTTCCTGTACAACACAAACAGATCCGTTGGTCTTGGTTCTTGAACCATGGCGAGAGCTTTCCATCAAGACTCTACTCGGCAACGCCACTGCAGATCGCGGCCGATGGTGGCTATGCTCAGATCGTACAAATGCTCATCGATCATGGAAGTCTCATCAATGCCGCAGATGCTCAACATCGAACAGCATTGGATTACGCAGCAGCTCAAGACCACACCGAAGTGGTCAAGCTGTTACTACAAAATGGAGCGAATTCAAATGCAGTGAACGGTGATCTCAAGAGCCCGCTTATGGCGGCAGCTCGGCGTGGTAATGTGGCATCTTGTGAAAGTCTACTGCAGAGCGGAGCGGATTCTCGAATGCATGATAATAGGGGTCGAACAGTCCTACATCATGCGGCGATCAATGTATCCGATCCCTCTATGCTTCTGCTGATTCTGAACTATGTGGACGACCATGGACTTGGAATAGAAGACCACTCGGGCGAGTCTCCGCTAGTTGCATTACTAGCAACAGCAGAGACACCCACAGTGGCGGCTATGCTGAATTACGCACCACATCCTAGCGTCTACATACCTGGAAAAAGCAATGTTTTGACAGCCATTGTCTCTAACAACGCTATCGAAACCTCAGCTCTGAGAAGATTGCTGCGTCGCGTCCCACCAGAATTGGCACCCAAACTCTTGGCTCATAGAGCATTATGTGGTGGCACACCGCTCTACGCAGCCGCGACAATAGCGGCCTCGCACTTGCAGGGCGACTTCATTGATATTCTATTATATGCAGGTGCAGAGCTGGAGCTTGAGGGCGGTGCTTTCGGAACCGCGTTGATGGGCGCTTGTGGAGCTGGTCGCCTTGAAGCGGTCAAGATACTTATCTCCAAAGGGGCTGCGATCTGCTACAGGAAGGATGGCGAGATTGTTAGTGCTCTACGTGCTTCTGAGCACTTTCCAGATATCAAGAGGTGGTTACTCGTCCGGAGATTCACAGAGGGACCAAAGTTGCTTAAGAATGATGACGGCGGAGGATGAATCTATGACTCTCAAGGCCACTTCTAGGTATAGAATATCCCAAAAAAAATCCTGATATTGCTGGACGGTATATGCAAAACCATTCGGTACCATATTTTGTATAGCTATCTCATCAACGCTATACGCTCGCTAATGCAGCCCTCAGAATTTCCGAATAAAGACATGGTACGACACCTATATCTACCTATCCCCAAGAGACCTACAGGATCAAAGATGGGTTTTACAGCGCTTGGTGTCCAACATAAAGCAAACATCCCAACCTTCTCTCCATCAATAACAAAGCGATCTCTATTAGAAACAGCTAAAGATCCCAAAGCATGCCGGCATATCAATCAATCCCATTAACCTGCATACATCCACTCCTACACGAAAAAATGCCACCTTTCACAAAATTCGCTTATAATCCTTCCCCTTCCCCTTCCCCTTCCCCTTTTCCCAATTATAACATTCCCCTTTCCCTAAAGCCCACACCACACCCACCCACCATCCCCCTCCGAAAATGTGTCTATCACTCCCTCTCCCATTCCTCACCCATCGCTCCCACCCCTCCCATCGCGCGCACCACACCCCCAACGCCATCCCCATCCCTCATCGCTACAAACCCCCACACCAGAAAAACCCTTCAACCAACCTCCCTACCCGCATAGCTGATCCAGAACCTCAGAATCAATATCAGTATCAATCATCGTCCTACGAGAAACCATACACAACCTACCCTCGTTCAAAACTTCCGACCTTCCATCCAAATGTGCAAACAACAAAATACAACACCGAATCCGCAGCCCCAAATCAGAAATCGAAAGCCGCAGGCATAAAGATACCAGTACACATATCCCCCGACCCCAGATCCAACCCTCACAAGATCTCCTCCAACAACAAACCCAACCCCTATCCCACCACCCCCAAACCTCCCAAACCTCCCCTCATCGACAACCAATATCCAAACCCCCACACCTCCTTAAACACACACCAAAATGCCCATCCCAATCCCAACACCAACATCGCCATCAACACCAATCTCAATCTCAATCCCAATCCCAATCCCAATCCCAACATCGCCATCAAAACCCACCTCCTAAACAACCAAGGCGTACCAGCACGCTTGCTACTTCCAACAGCCAACCCAAAGTTCATGTACCTACACCAAAAACCCAAAACCCAAAACCGAGACTAAACCTGAACCCGAATCCAAATCCCAAATCCATAACAAACGAGGCACGCACCACAAACCCACAACTCAGAAAGCAGGTACCAGTTGAGTCTTGGAATTGAGGGATTTCGTTTCTTAGATAGTTGAAGCTGAGCGTTGTGGTGATGGGAAAGGAAAAGGCAAAGGAAAAGGGAAGGGAAGGGTCCATACCAGCGTTCAGAGAAGTTTCGAAAGCAAGATAATTTAAGTCTTCATAACCACCAGGTCACCCACACCCATACGCACCACCATCTAAACACGAGCGACTACTCTCCATCGAAATCAAATCCCTCTCACTTTCACTAGAAGCTTCGGTACTTCGATATAGCTAGCATGCGGTTTACTGTACTGGTGTGTGATCTGCGGAGCCGCTCGTATGAGAAATGCATTTGGAGACAGGTGATGTATTTGTGGAGATGGGGATGCGCTGTGCGGCGTACGTATGTGGAGGTTTGTTCCTGGTCGGGGGCGGTGGTGGGAGGGGGAAGATGGTGGGGGTGGGTGTGAGTGGGGAGAGGGTGTGGTTGGTAGAGAGGGGATGGAGGGGGGAGGTGATAGAAGGGGGAGGGATGAGAGAAGGCGCATGGGAAGTGTCAGGGAATGAGTTTGAGTCGCACTTGGATTTGGTAGTCAGAGAGGTTCGGAGATCGTTATCGATGCGTTGAAATCTTCTGCGGCTTTCTGTGTATCGTCATTTTTGCTAGAGCTCGTAGTTGTATGTATGACTCAGAAGCGTCATCTATATTCACGAGCATCTGTTACAATACATCAACAAGTTTCGCAGACGTAAATGGTAAGAGACCTAGAGACATTGGTGCACACGTCTTCGGATTTTTGTAATCGACCTTGCTGCGGACTCGCTCCCCTTTCGACACGGTCTCAGCCTTGATCACGTCTAATCCTGTAGTGATGCTCCTTCGTTTTCCATCCGCAATTGAGCCATTTCCTCTTTCAGCGCTTTTTCTTTCATACTCCTGATTTGTTCCAGTTCCTCCCGTAAAGCTTCCTCCTTCTGAACCTTGATTTGCTCCATTTCCTCTTCCAACACGCTCTTTTTCTCGATCTTGATCTGGGCCCTTGTTTTCCAGGGACTCTCCCCCTCACCATTGGCGGCCCTCTCGGCGGCAAGGTTCGCATCATAGGCTTTCTTCACAGCGTTGATCTTCTCAGTCAGCGGATTTTTCACGGCCTCGACGGCTGCCATGGCTCCAGCCTCTGACTTGTTCAATCCCGTTCCACTACCTAGATGCTGATTTTCCCATCCCCAGCCCGTAAGGTAGACCCCGATGTGGTAAACCCTCTTTCCTTGGTCCCTGATCTCTATGGGCGGGCTCTCCTCTACATAATTCAACCTGATACCCTTGCTCAATACTTTTCTCCCTAGATCATTCTTAGCATTGGGATCGGCTGTCTGGGTCTCAAAGGCTGGCTTCGATTGTAGAGGAGACAATTTGTTCTGCCAAAGTGCCGTAAGCCATGCCTCCGCCGTTTGGAAGCCGGTGCTAGGGTTGGATATGATGATGGCGGCTACGTAAGCTTCGAAGATATCACCCATTGTCTTGATCCAAAGCTTTCTCTCCCCTTTGTGGATCTGGACCGGTAACCTTGCCCGCTTGTCGAAACCGTAGGCATGTGCATATTCGGATAGAGTTTCGTTCTTAACGCACAACTCTCGGTGCTGCGATAGGCGACCGGCTGGTAGATTGGGAAACAAACGGAAGATATGACGGGTGGCGATGACTTCGATGTAGGCATCACCTAGGAATTCCAGGCGGTCGTAAGTGGTGTGCAGTTTTGAAGAAACTGAGCTGTTTAAGTAGCCTGGGCTAGTGAAGGGGACCAAGGTGAGAGACTCGGAGAGAATTGGGGGAAGAGGTGGGAGGGTTGAAGGGTCGCCCGTGTAAGGTGGTAGGGCGTTGATGGATTTACACAACTGCTGAGGTGCTTGGTGAAGTTTTGTGGATTTTGTAAAGTTAAGAGCCTGAGAAGGCCCTCGGTCGTCCCTTTCCGCATGTTTTGCAAGGCCTTTCAAAGGTAAGTGTCTTGGTTTAAGTTTGAAAAGTTGAGCATACCCTTAGTCTCAGAAGGTACCTGCTCGCTTCCAACGTTTCTGACCCTCGATTTTGACCCATTGTCACTCACCGACGATGACTTCAGCTTCTTGGTAGGCGCCTGCGTGTCCTCAACAGCCTGATCATTGCTACGCTTCTTGCCCATTGCTGTTTTCTTTGAAGACGCCTTCTGCTGATTTCTGTCTTGGAAATAGAACAGATGGCATATAACCTAAAGTGCAGTATATTTTACCATCTGGCTCATGTCTTCTTTGAGTAAAATTTGCAAAGATATTTGTGTAAAGTTTGCCTAGTGTGTAGATGCAAATATATGGAGGAGAGAGCATTAAGTACTGATAGCGCCGACCATTAGCGTCACTCTGATGTTCAACAGACGTCCGTCTTCCCCGCTCTCATCCCTCCATCGAGAAAATCACAATGTCGGTTCCTCAAACCCGTATCCTGGATCTCTTACAGGTACTTCCTCCCTCTCCCTCCCTGACCCTCATCGTTAATCCCCCCCTATCATCGCTCTAACCCCCGCCTATCCCACAGGTCCAATGCCGCATCTTCTCCTCAACTTACAACCCCCTCCGCCTCCGCACCGGCAACCGCGTCCTGCGACAACGTCTCCGCGGGCCCTCGGTCGCCTCCTACTATCCTCGGCGCGTAGCCACGATCAAAGATCTACAAAAGGCGTACAAAGGCTTTGACGAGGAACTCGAGACGTGGGATGATTATGAGGAAGATCGATTGGAGCATATAGTGCTGGCGAAGCAGAGAGGGAAGGGGGCGCCGAAGAAGAAGAGGACTGCTGAGGGTGTGTATTTTCTTGTGTTGTTTTGGCTTGAAGGTGGGAAAGTGTTTGGAGTCAAACAGCTAATCATGTGGTGTATAGAATCGAAAAAGTCCAAGGGGAAGAAGAAGCCGGCTCCAGCTGCGAGTGCGGCATGAGATATCCTTTGTTGAGCATAGAGTCTAGGCTGCACATATATAATTTTGATCATAGCGACGGAGTAAAGAGCCTGTGGAATACAGGTGCACATTTACAATGTCTCAATTCGAAGCATTGAAAACGGTCCAGTGCACTAGAACTTGTTATACAGGATCGCAAAGTTGCTCTGATTGGATATGAAAGACCTATGCACGTCTAGAGATCGTTGTGATTGATAACACTATTCCGAGCAGCCCGGGTCTACGAAGATTCTTCGTTCCCCATTTCGCGTTCTGAGTGCACTATCGCTGACACTTGAATGCTCGACGAATCACCATCTACGTCGAAACCTGAGTAGCCGGCCAAGTCTGCACATAACGCCGGACAAAGATCTCCATCTGACTTAAAAGTACCACATTTCCAATCTCCTGTAATATCACAACATCCATGTCAATCCACTTGTTCTTCTGGTCAGAAGGCGGTTCCACTACCAATCCCTTCACCACTCATCTCCTCCAACGCTCTCTCAGCCAACTCACTCCTCAGGCCATCCCTTCTACTTTCACGCTCTAGACTTTCCCACTCCCTCAAATTCTTTCTCTTATCCCGCTGTTTCTCTTCAATCTGCTCCGTCAACTTCTTCTTTCCCTCTTCTAATTCCAACAAACGCTTTTTAGCAGCCGGATCGATAAGACTTGGCAAAGCCTCACCTCCATCTTTAATGGCAGGTACTGAGGCTAAGTGGTTGAAGCGTTGGGTGCGTGGATATGTTGTGGAGCTGCTGTTGTTCGAGCGAAAAGGTGGTGGAGCACGGTAAGGAGCTTCGTATGGAGTCGCGGGGCCGTGGTGAGACGAGCGAGGGCCATACGGGGCATGGCCGTCAGATGGTGACTGGCGAGGGTCAAAATGCTGACGAGGTGGGCCATGATAAGGCGATGGTGGTGGCGGACGTCCCCCACGATGGGGTGGAGGGCCGCCATGTGGGTGGTCTCGTGAACCACGGTCGGCAAAGGAGGATCCGCCACGAGGACGAGTAGGTGCAGCAAGAACAGAAGCACTACCTGGACGGTTATGAGCCGACATAGATATCGGTGCTGCAGGTGGGACTTCGGGTTGCGTATCGCGAGAATACGAGCCTCTATTAGCAGGACCGCTTGGCGGTGGACGAACATCTCCATTGCGATAGCCAGATGGCTGTGGATTGGCGTTGGGCGTTTCAGACCATTTGACGGGAGTAGCTCCGTTAGTAACATCGTCCCTGAAATCGTCTCGATCCCTCGGTTGCGGCGAGCGGTTGCGGTAGGCCACCGGTTCACGAGGTGGCGCGCGAGGTGGAGATCGAGGCAATGGCGAATGGGCTCTTCGTGGAGGGGATCTGTCAACATATCCTGGATCTCGTGCAAGATGTGGGCGAGATCCACGAAAGGTAGGAGAGTGCTGGCCTGATCTGGTATTCACCATCCGGTCTGGATGGATTGGAGGTGAAGAGCGACGTGAAGAGTTGGGCGATACCTTGTGAGACACGTGCTGAGAGCGTCGAGGGGAAGGAGACCGCTCTCCAGGACGGTAATTATTTTCATTAGGGTATGCAGGTCGCCCATGCCGGGGTGGAGAGTACCCACGCCTATCATACCGTTCTCTTGGTAGGGACGTCATTCGTTCCCGTTTAGCTGGGAGTGGCGAGCGTGGTCGACGGTACGGTGACAGCTCTCGCTTGACAGCATGTGAGGATCTTTGTCGTACAGGGGGTGATCTAGAAAATCGTCGAGTCCTTGGTAGTGGTGATCTCTCGCGTGTATCTCGTCTTGGTGAGTATCTTCTGGCTGGAGATCGGCCTCTGTAGCTGCCGCCACCCCTTCCACTGTATGATGGGCCTGTGCAGATCCTGTTGTCAGCCTTCCAAAGACACTGGCTGAGCACATTAAACCTTCAAAGTCTGTGGCCAAGAAAGACCTGAATCTCATAGTGTGTCCAACATCAAATGCCGGGAGACTGAACCATTCAGGAGGCTACTTACCAGGGCTTCGCGAGCGACGTCTTTCTGGAGGAGCATAAGTATCTGCAGCGTATGGAGGTGGTGTACGCCCTCTACGAGGTGGAGAGCGGTATCCACGGTAGTCTGAGCGCGGAGGCCCATTGCGGTCAGACGGGCGATACGTCTCGCCTCCAAAAGAACGGTCACCGTCATCGTACCTGAGTTGGGCTACGTTAGCTTTCTAAGGTATGTGTTGTCTTGCGAATTACACTGGCATTGGCAACGATCGCTCGAAGAGGTGCAAGCAAACAGACCTTCTATCTCGGCCTCGATCCATGTTTCGGCGAAGTGGCTGTCACAGCGGGAGAGTGAGTGCTGAATGATATACCAGCTTCGAAGCAGTGGCGGATACTGAAATCCGCAGGTTATGTGAAAGTACGATACGCGTAGCAGCTGTGCAAAAGTTCGACGATGATCGTCAGAAAATGTTTCTCCTTGGCAGCACGCTAACCACAATGGGCTGAACGGCTAGTTGTCTATGCTTCAATGTAACTTTTGGTTGTCCAGCAAAGCCTCTTGAGTTCCGAGTTGGTCTGTCCTGGAGTGAATACTCCTTTATCTTCACAGAGAAACTCCAGATCCTTACCTCTATAAATGCATTTAGATCACTTGTGATGCCAGCTCAAATCTTGGTTGTTCTTACTTTCATTAGGTGATTGGATTGCATGGCATGCTCAATCTTGAAATGCTTCTGATCAAGTCTTCAAGTTCCTGTCCATCTCACCCTAGATTGATCATGCTACCGCTTGCCGCTCCGCTCCTCATCCTTCTTCTGCCTTTTTCGGCTTTCATTTGCTATCATCTCACTCAAATCTTCTTGATGCCCCCAGTGCCCTTGCTCCTCCTTCTTTTGTGCGTCATACAGCCTCTTCAATTCTTCCTTATCCATGCTGTCCTTAGCTTGCAAGATATCTGGATCCATGGCCACCTCCACGTCCCCTGGCTTCTTCCTCTTCCTATTCCAGTCCTCTTGCCCCAGCACAGGCAAAGTGCTTTGAGCTGCCTTGAGGTCATACGTACGCTCTCCACCGAAGAAGCCAGTCACCTTCGCTTGCTGCTCGGGAATGACCTGATATGCTGTTCGGGGATGTGTAGACTCTTCTGTATCTGTACCACGCCTTTGCTTCCGTAGATCAAATTCATAAGCGACGCTGTCAGCACCACCATACTCTGATGGAACAGTAGAAGCCATGCCTCCTGGGGTTTCCGTGCCACTTGGTGTTTGTAAACCTGTGGCAGCATCTTCTTCGCCTTCATCCTCTTCTTCATCGCTCTCCTCTTCAGACTCTTCTTCCGGCTCTTGCAACTCACCCCACAGCGTCTTCTCGACGGGCTCGCCTAGCTGAGTGTTCTGCTGTGGCTGCAGCACACCAAAGATATCACCGCCATAGAGGGGGCGATTGTACTCATCGACAGGTGGCTTCCCATATCCACCAGGGTGGAATCCCCAAGCGCCACCAGGTGGAGGAGGAGCATTGAGTCCGGGTATCTTAAGCGCAGCATATGATGGAGGTGGACCGAAACGCTGTTGATTGATCAGCCATGGCGGCGGAGCGCCGGGTGGAATGTTAAGAGCTTCTTTCAGCTCTTCGCTGAGCTCACCAGGTCGCAGATGTTTGAGGTTGGTCTCATACTCTTTGCCCTCGTAGTACACTTCTCCATACCGTGTCAGCTCGGGCTTGGTCTGAAATCTAAAGAAGGCTTCGTAAAGTTTTTGGTAGTCGATATCGAGCTTTCCCATCTTAGGCTGGACTCGCTCTCGTTGTTTCTGTTTGAGGCTTGCTTGATCTTGCTTTTCGAGAACTGCATCTCTCATCTCTGCGATACCAGTTTCTTGGATGAATTTTGGTAGTGCAAAGGGCGGCTTCTCTACGCCACGTTTGGATGATAGATACTCACGCTTTAACGACCAGTGCGAGGGTACAGGTACAATGTTTCGGTATGCCTTGATGTGGACAAGCAATCGCGGATCTGAAGCTGATGTGTCAGTCCAATCTACAGTCTCCGGTTTCTCCACTAATGCCTTGAGTTCCGCGACTGATAGTTTGTTCTGTTCTTTCCTCTTCTTTTTTGACATTTTAGGCTGGCCTGCCTCTTCATCCTCGTCGGGTATTTCATCGTCGTCATCGTAGAAGATTTCGGGCTTTTCGGGTTCCTTTGTAGATGGGTCCTCTTTGTCATTCTGCTCGAATCTGCTCATTATGTCTTTGTACATCTCGTAAAGCGGATCCGTTCCGTCGATACCAACGATGCCATCGGAAAGGCCATCTTCGTCTTGTGTTGATAGCACAGCAGGCGCTGTTTCACCGGGTTTTAGCTTATCCTCAATCTCCGTCTCAGTATCAGTCACAAGCTCAGGCGTTGGGGAGGGGAGGTTCTGCAACAGAGCGTCAGCAGGAGTATAATGCTTTTTGTGTGAATTGGGAATACCCCGTTGTGCTTGGCGGCCTTCTTCTTCGCCCTCCGGAGCTGGTTTTTCGTCGGCTTGGTCGCTGTAGGCATCTTGTATGTCCGTGCTAAACTTCCTGAACTTGAACACTATAAGCCGCTATAGATGGACCGTGGTAGCGACCTTGATAGTATATTGCGCCTTGCAGAGATATTGAATTGGTGGTGAGCATTGGCTATCTTGCTCTGCAGAGAAAGGTAAAACTAAGGGTATTAAAAAGCTACGCTAGCATAGCGCCCTACCAGGCTGGTGGTGAGAACCAAAGGCTATGGATGTTTCCAGATCAGACATACATGACGGATGGTCCCCGAAGAAGATGTCACAAGATTATATAGGTCACTGATCCGAGGAGCTATTGTATGCAGAAATTCATGGATCGTACCCCTCGACAGGCTTTTCTCCTTATAATACCCTTGTAGGTCGTTGCAAAGCTCTGATAAATACTGGGCACGAAACCTTACTCGAGACTATATCTGTCGATTGCATACACAAATATGCATCTCTACCCTTCCTCATAGGCGCATCAACTGGACCAGACTTCCCATTCTGTAGTCAAAGATAGCTTTGTTCTATCGAATTCTTGCTAGATACAGCCAATGCTTACTAGATAGGGCCAATGGTGACCCCTTCAACCTGAAATACCTCATCATATCAGGCTTCGCAACAGAGGTGGTAAGATCAGGATATTGCCTCGAAAGAGGGTACATTGGGTTCTCTCTCGCAAGTTTTGTGACGCAGATTGAGATAATGAAAATGAAAATGCAGAAAATCTGTATTTGTCGCGGTCTGTGTGGGCGGCCAAAATAGTACTGTGGTGTGTTGTTCACAGGATCTGTCTCGCAAGAATGCAGAAATTTGTTGCTTGATGATGAACAACTCCAGTAGACTTGTTCAAAAGAAGTTCCGCACGCTGACGACCCGACTTGGCGAGCCTCGGCCTCCACTAAGTTGTCGAACGTGATTGATAACAAAAAGAGACAATGTGTCGCTGTGATGCTGTATGCAATATGGATACAGGGAATCAAAGTGATGCTCTGTGCCTGTGCTCCAAGTTGCTACAGAGTCGATCAGCAAGTTCTGCTACACTCAGCAGAATGTTGTTGAGCTCGCTGCAAATGATGTACTAGAGCAAAGACGGGATGTGTGACAATGCGTAAAGAATTCATGTCCGTTGAGCGCCAGGCTTCGAGGGAAGACCGATCATCCAAATATGTATCCAGGCGATTGTTGTCATGCGTATCATAATTGTGAAGTGCGTAATATAGGATTATCAGGCCGTATTCGCATGATGTCGTAGGGTACAGATCATTTACATTCAAAAGAAGCCACCGTTGGCCCCAAAACGCCCATAAGACGGTGCAGGCTGTTGTACAGACTGCTGATTGCTGTCCGCATTGAGTTGCAAGAAGTTATTGGACCCGTTGCTCATGGTGTGAGAGTGAACCGCGGAAGGAGTGTACTGGGGATAGGCGCCACGGTACTGGGTATTAAAATTGTAATTCATTGCGTTGAATCCGTTAACTGGTGCTGCGTACGTGTTTGTCATTGGACTTGAGGCCATTTGCAATCCCAACGGGATCTGCCCTGAGGAACGGTCAGTGGGAGTGCCACTGCCGCTGAAGCGGCCTTGGCCATCCTGCGCCATAATCTTGCTCTGGATGCGTCGACCGTGGGGCGACTGGCGAATCGATGGCAGAAGGGGACGTATGGCCTCGACAAGACGGCCTTTGGTCTCTGGATCCGCGTAGTCCATCGCTGTCTGCACGACATAGTTGGCATATGAGTCTTTGAGCATACGCTCAAGCTCGGGTGCGTTGAGCATCTCTTCAATCATCATCCGAGTGACGCTTGAATCCGCTCCGCGGATGCACTTCTCAATGACGTTAGAACTGAACTTTTGCTTAGACAACAAAGGAATTCTTCCTTCAAACGCATGGCACAGAGGGTTTGTAAATGGCTCCTCCTGAAGATCGACGATATACTGTAAAACATAGTTGCCGAACGGATCTTGAACAAGCTGGAAGGCGCTATCGGTGATTTGGCTAATGAGCTTCGCTTTTTGGGAGCCCGTGGCATGGTCGATGCAGCGCTGAAGAACACAACAGCCGTGGCGGTGAGTACCAACGGCAACGCAATTTGATCCAACAGTGTCAAAAATGAACTATGAGGTGTCAGCTCTGTGTGTTTGAACGTTAATCTCAGACAACCATCATACCTGAGCGTCAGTGGCAGAAAGACGATTTAGGCATTTCTGGATGACATGATTGCCGTTCAAGTCTTGAATCAGTTCTACCACCCTGTCGTCCAAGGCATTGATGATAGTCTGAATCTGCTCCTGGGTGTTGATGAATTCAATCATTTTTTGCAAAGCGCGAGTCCCGTGGCTGTTTAGAGCGATCTTAACCATTTCTGGGGCTGCATTGTTGATCAAAATGGTACGCTGGTCATCGTTGCAGAACTCAAGGAGCTTTTGACACAGGTAGTTCCCAAAGGGATCGGTCATGAGCTCTACCACATGCAGGTACGTCTCAATGAAGATGACGTGGATGTGCTCGGGATTGCGTTCCTCGAGTTTCTTTTGCAAGTAACGGCAGCCGTGCTGATCTTTGCACAGACCAAGGATCTCACCCTGAAGTTGCTCCAGCTTGACATTACTGAAGCGAGCGTTTTCCTCGCCATTCTGTATACGTCGCTGCTGAATGACACGTGCTTGGCTATCCTGAAAGCGGTTCTGGGCAGAGTAATTGGGGTAAAGAGTGTAAGCATTCTGTGTTTGGTAAGGTTGCATCTGGTTCTGAAAGGCCATTGGGCTCGCCATGTTCATAGGTGTCATTCCGATATCCATCATCTGCATTCCATATTGAGGGTACCCAAAAGCTTGATTTGCAAATTGCATGGTATTAATCTGAGCCACTGGATTTGGTAATGACTCCACGGGGGAAGCCGCAGTGGCGGCAGGGCCAAAAGAAGCAGCGCTGGCTTGCAGACCTGACATCGTCTGCTGGTATTGATTGGCCGGCTCATCGCGTCGAGCATCACCTCCGGATAGCTCACGGCTATGCTTATGGCTCATCGCACCTGGAGGAATGCGGCCCAGACTGGCGTTGTGATTGTGGAATTGCTGCTGAGCTTGGGACTTTGGAGGCGTGATATTCGTCGTCATCAGCCCATTAGCTTTCTTCAATGTCGGAACATCGTTGGTCGAGTACGAGTTGTGAATGCTGCCTAAGGTTGTTGGTCGGCTTGAATCGTTTGACGAAGCTTGACTCGACTGAGCATTGTATGCAGCAAGGCTTGCTTCCATAGAATGCCGATTGGGATTTCGCAGGTTACTCATTGTTTCGGTTGACTTTTGGGACTCAATATTAGCAATGCCGTTGCTCATCTGATTGGCTGTTAAAGAGGGGAGAACAGTTTGTGGGAGACCCTGTTGAGAAAGGCGGTGACCAGCAACAGGAGTCCAGCCGTTTGTCTGCGCCTCCGGTCCAGGAGACTGTGAAAGCGCTAAGTCTAAGGCACGCGAAGATGCAGAAAGCTGCGGCATGCCGTGAGCTATGACCTGCGGAAAATAGGTTCGAATAAGACTCACCACTCCAGGATAATCATTGCGACGAACCAAAATAGGAAATTTATCGTCAGTAGCGTTCATTTGGAGGTAGTTTTTCACATCTGGAGACGTGGTTGCCTCTTTGGTATCTTCATCATCGAAGAGGAAGCTCGTAGTATTGATCTGACCAAGGGTCCCAGTAGCGGAGTGCTCGGGTACGGTTTCGTGATTGAGGCTCCTCAGACCTGTAACGGGCATCGAGTATCGATTGCTACTAGCCATAGGTCAGTAGGTAAAGCTCCGAGTTCCTAATCCATGGAGCGGAGGATAACTTACGCCGCATTACGACGGCTCGTACCATTGGTCTCGGGGACGTATGCACGGATTGCCTCGTTCGATCCACGCCTTGAACCGGGTACAGACTTTGAGGGCAGGGTGTCGGAAGTGATGTGATTGTGTAAGGTCTGAGCGAGTTCGGAAGGCGGCGAAGTGATCTGCGAACCGGAGCGACTGCTTCGATTGAGACCAGGAGGCGAAGTGATGCTCGAGGTCGAGTAGCGATTACTGCGACCAAAGGCTGAACCAAAGACCGAATCTCGGTACTCAGGCGGTGTTGTCGGCTCGCTCTGGTGTCCACCGTTCAGACTAGATTGCTGAAGATCAACTGTCATTCGATCTAATTCCTCCTTTTCCAGCGCTTGCTGCTTATTGAAAATAGCCATTTGGGCCTCGAAACGCTCCTTTTGCTCTTGAAGGTTCTTAAGCTCCAGTCTCTTCTTCTCGACCTGCAATGCGTCAGGATGAGAACTTGTAGTGACCAATGATTTTGAACATGACAAGCTCTGGATGCCAGGAAGCTGCATAGGGTGGAAGGGAAGATCGGCTTACAAGCTGAGCCTTGTGGATAGTCTGAAGGAAGTAATCGTCAGTTAAATCATATGATAATCGCACAAAGGTCACGAGAATGAATTCAAAGGACCGTAATGGCGCAGCTTCTTGATGTTCGTGGTTGCAAAAAGTGATATGAAAGATAGATCCATAGGATGGAAAAGTGAGGTCTTGAGCAACTCACTGAAGCAGACAGATCAACTGGCTCCATTACTTGTGTTGGCTGTTGGCCAATGGGTGTCATAGGGGGCATCTTGCTCAAGTCTGTAGTCTGCCTACGCTGGAGGCTTGTTCGAGCGTCGCTGCCGAAGGGTTGAGAGTGATTAGGCACAAAACTGCCAGAGTATCTTGAGGAAGGTGTGGTGGTGCCGGTACTGGTTGAAGTGAGAGGAGGATTTGGTGATCGTAATTCGTCGTAACGTGCAGTGATAGAATTATTGAATGCCATGATGCTAAGACGAGATAGAAGCCATTAGTACTTGGGTACTAAGATATCTGAAGCGAGGTCGGAGTGTGGGGTTGAGGTGGGCGGTGAAGGTAGGCAATTGAGAAGTTGAAGGTGAACTGAAAGAAGCCGTCCTTTCCAAGAGGAACAGTGAGGGGAGGCTATTGTCTGTCGGAATGACGAAATACTCACAAAGTGAATGAGGCCCAATGTGAAGGTCACGATTGGAGCAGAGTGATGGTCAACAATTGGTCTTCCAAGTGAATGGGTCTGCTTGCATCGGCTCCGCCTGCGAAGCCCCGCGGGTTCTCGTATCTGCGATCTGATCTCGTACAGCGTTCCGAAGAATCGAAACTTCTAGTGATGGATATGCAAAGTACAAATACAAAAGAAGGCGATAGGAAGGGTGGTAGAGAAGGAGGAAAGCGTTTCAAGGTGTCAAATTGGGGTGGGATTGATGTTGGCGATCTAGGCTTGCGCTACGATCAATATTCTACCTTGGTTCGTTCATTGTACCTTTGAATTGGAGAGCTGGTCTACTATTCCAAGAAACTAAAGATGGCCATGCGTGACGATAGTCAAGATCAGACTCAAAGTTACCGGTATGACTGGCTGAACCATTCCGTCTGCTCTTTGCTGTTGCGAAAGCAGTTGAAACCCTCATGAGTTCACATCTTCCAATTCTACAGCCGCGAATCGGAGGATACCAGAAGGCCACACCCTGAACCCCCTCATCTGCCATTCAAGATCTATAGTGAAGTAAGATACTGAGCCTTACATAGTACAAGTGCATCATGCTCCCCACATTTAGGATCATGAGGCACTTGTCAAATTCATTCGATAACTTAAGTTACCCCTGAAAATCTAGATAGAAGTAGAATAGTCCTAACAGTTTTCCGCTGCGGCTCTACGCTCCGAGGTCATGCGTCCATCGTGATCTTATAGGAACGTACCTACCTTAGTGAACAGCCCACAAGAAAAAGATGGTAGGTGTGACACCGTGAGGCAACTGGTAGCAGGCAGCTGAAGATACGTGAATTACCAAGTAGGTACCGAGGTACCTTAGACAAAAACCCCACTCCGCCTACCGCGCATTGAAGCGGTGAGGATTCGGCTATTCCTTTTTGAGTGCCAGGGTCCACTACGTTACGGCAGATCGACAACGACGGCTGTGTCAGTAAAGTGTAAACGGAGTGCGTCACGGCCAATCAGATGCTCTATCAAATCGTATCTGCGAAAACCTACGATATTTCTGGCATGGAATATAAATCTCCATGGCGCCTCCTCCCACCCGTACAAGAGGTACAGAACCGGTAGAGACATCCAAGGACCCAGAAGCTGATCCAGCATCATCTCAGGTACAGGAGGTTTTTTCTCTTCACTCGCTTCCACTGACAATAATTAGCACACATCAACTTCGAAACCAGCTCCCAAAAGGGTCAGAAAACAGGCTCAGCCAAAATCAGCCGTCACTCAAGCTGAATCAGCAACTGAGAAGCAACGCAATGTTGGCCAGAAAGATGTATATTTGGTCTCTTACGGTGCAAGAATGTTCTGACATAAAAACCCTCCTTCTAGGGCTTCGATGCTCTCCTTGAGCCCTTTTATCAGGGAAAATCCTTGACTGATCCTATCGACACTGCAAAGGTATTGACACAGAAGTCCTCTCTCTTGTCCTATTCTACCAGACTCTTGACTCGGTATTTGGCTGCGAGCTTTCATGGTTCAGTGAAGTCACGAGAATCCCAAAGAACTTTTCTTGTGGTGTAGACGGCCTAGAGATTGGCCAGTGCTGAACATCAAACGCCGAGACACCACTAACCCTTTCCATTAGTGAAGCATGCTGCGTCAACTGACGGGTGACTTAGGACAAATGGAACCTTCTCCCAGCCTTTCTCAAGGTCAAAGGTCTTGTGAAGCAGCACATTGACTCCTACAACTTCTTTATCGATGTAGATATGAAGAGAATTGTCAAGGCAAATGAGAGAATACTTAGCGATATAGACCCCAAATTTTTCATCGAGTATACGAATATCTACCTCGGTTGGCCGACCCGCATAGAGGAAGACGAGGCGGATATGGCGAAGTATCGCTGGGGAAATTCGACTGTCACGCCAAATGAATGCCGCCTCCGCGACAATAGCTACTCCGCCCCAATTATGGTTGACGTTTCCTACTCGCGTGGTCTTCGCACTATCCGCCGAAAGGGCATCGTGATCGGGCGGCTACCTGTTATGCTACGAAGTTCTAGATGCATCCTCACAAACAAGACAGAGGACGAAATGGCAAACCTTCGAGAATGTCCATTAGACCCCGGTGGCTATTTCGTTGTGAACGGCACCGAGAAAGTGATCTTGGTCCAAGAGCAGATCAGTAAGAACAGGGTTATCGTGGAGAAAGGAACAAAATATGGCATTGTCCAAGCCTCTGTGACTTGGTGTGTTGAAACTCTAGCCTCCTTGCTTGTCCTGGACTGATTTCCCCAGCTCTACTCACGAGCGCAAATCGAAGACCTATGTCTTTATGAAGCATGATCGGATTTTCCTCAAACACAATTTCCTTAGCGAAGATCTCCCAGTTGTTTTGGTGCTCAAAGCGCTAGGAATACATTCCGACCACGAGATCCTATTGCTTATTGCAGGCCAAGATTCTGCTTATCAAGATACATTTGCGGTCAACTTCGAAGAGTGCGCCAAGCTAGGGGTCACTACGCAGTATGAGGCTCTAGAATACATTGGTCAGAAGGTTCAGATGAAAGGGACAATGAGGTATTCAGATTTCCGACGGAGATATGTACAGGAAGCAATAGAGGCGATGGCTAATGTGATAATCAATCACGTCCCTGTCATTGGCCTTGACTTCCGCCCGAAAGCTCTCTACGTTGCTTATATGACAAGGCGGACGCTGATGGCATTCCATGATGACACCCTGGTAGACGATAGGGACTATTATGGGAACAAACGGCTTGAATTGGCTGGGCAGCTCTTATCGTTATTGTTTGAGGATTTATTCAAAAAGTTCAACCATGACATAAAAGTTGGCATAGACAAAGTGCTCAAAAAGCCGGCGAGAACTGAGGAATTTGATGCGCTAAGATATCTAACAATGCAGGCCAACCATATCACAGCTGGCATATCGCGATCCGTTGCTACAGGGAATTGGGACCTAAAAAGGTTCAAGATGAAGCGCGCGGGCGTGACCCACGTCTTGAGTCGACTAAGCTACATCAGTGCTTTAGGTATGATGACCAGGATTACCAGTCAATTTGAGAAGACGAGGAAGATTACAGGGCCGCGAGCATTACAGCCATCGCAATTTGGGATGCTTTGTCCGTCAGATACACCTGAGGGAGAAGCCTGCGGATTGGTAAAAAATTTGGCCCTGATGACTCATATCACTACGGACAATGAGGAAGCTCCAGTAAGAAAGATCGTGTTTATTTTAGGGGCCCAAGACGTGCATACAGCCAACGGTAAAGACATGTACTCACACGGAGCCCATATGATTTTCATCAATGGTACACCTATAGCTCTTACGCATCACCCGAGGCAATTTATAGTTCAATTCCGACGACTGCGTCGAGCGGGTCGAGTCTCTGAATTTGTCAGCGTCTCTCTCAACGGTCACCAGAATGCGGTCCATATTGCAACGGATGAAGGAAGAATCTGTCGCCCCCTTATTATCGTCGAAAAAGCAAAATCAAAGGTGACATCTCGATTTCTCCGAGCTCTGCGAAAGGGGAAAATGGACTTCGACGACTTCCTTTCTCGAGGACTAGTCGAGTATCTGGACGTCAACGAGGAGGATGACTCGAATATTGCAATGTACGAGACCAACATCAATCAAGCAACCACTCATCTTGAGATCGAGCCATATACCATACTTGGAGCTGTGGCAGGTCTAATTCCATACCCTCATCACAATCAGTCTCCTCGAAATACCTACCAATGCGCTATGGGTAAACAAGCCATCGGTGCCATCGCTCACAACCAATATACACGCATTGACTCCATCCTCTACCTCCTCGTATACCCTCAGAAACCGATGGTCAAGACCCGGGCGATCGAACTCATCAAGTACGACAAATTACCCGCCGGCCAAAATGCGATCGTCGCTGTAATGTCCTATTCGGGTTACGATATAGAAGACGCCCTCGTCCTCAATAAAGCTTCCTGCGATCGAGGTTTTGGCCGCTGCCAAGTGTTCCGTAAGTACAGTACCATCCTACGCAGATGGCCCAACGGCCTAGAAGAGCGGGTGGGCGATCCTCATAAAGAGAATAATGTCAACATCAAAAAGCATGCTCTTCTTGACGACCACGGTCTGGCACAAGTTGGTGAAAAGGTTTCCTCAGGCGAGGTCTTCATCATGAAGCAAACGCCTATCGATCCGCATGCCTCCACCGGTATCGGTGGCGACCTGACAGTTCCAGACTTCAAAGATACGCCCATGACCTATCGCCTCCCAGACCCGAGCTATATCGATAAAGTCATGATTTCGACCATGGAGAGCGATCATAAGATTATTAAAGTACAGACACGCCAAACCCGCTTCCCAGAAGTCGGCGACAAATTCTCGTCTCGCCATGGTCAAAAAGGTGTTGTGGGTCTCATCGCCGAACAAATCGACATGCCCTTCACCGACGAAGGCATCGTTCCAGACATCATCATGAATCCGCACGGTTTTCCCTCTCGTATGACCGTCGGCAAGATGATGGAGCTCGTCTCTGGGAAAGCGGGCGTTATGTCCGGCGACCTGCAGTACGGGACAGCGTTTGGCGGCAGCAAAATCGAAGACATGGGCGATATACTCATCAAGCACGGTTTCAGCTACGGCGGCAAAGACTTCGTGACAAGCGGCATCACAGGAGAGTCTCTGCCAGCATATGTCTTCTTTGGGCCCATCTACTATCAAAAACTCAAGCACATGGTCATGGACAAGATGCACTCCCGTGCTCGCGGTCCTCGTGCGACTCTCACCCGCCAACCCATGGAAGGTCGTTCTCGTGACGGAGGGTTACGTCTTGGGGAGATGGAGCGTGATTGCCTGATCGCGTATGGCGCTTCCCAGCTCTTACTGGAAAGATTGATGCTCAGCAGCGATGCACATGTTGTCGACATATGCGGAACGTGCGGTATGATGGGATATCTCGGGTACTGCCAAACCTGCAAGAAGAGCGAAGGTATGACGAAGATGACCATACCGTATGCGGCAAAGCTGTTAATCCAGGAGTTGCTAAGTATGAACGTCGTGGCGAGAGTGGGGCTGGAGGATGAGTTTCCTGTACCGGAATTGGTTAAGGCTGGGTGAGCATGTTGATGGGAAAAAGAAAGAAGTCAAGACTTCATGCGGGACATGACTGATGTGCATATGATATCTGCATGAAGGGTCATATCCTAGATGATGGACTGTATATAAAGCCGGGTTTTCCATCCCAAATGTAAAGTACTCCGTGCGCTGTGTCGGAGTATTGATAAAGCGGTTCGCTGCCCTCAGCGATGCGAAATGTGATCTCACCGTCTCGACAACAATCATCTGGGACACGTAGCTAGGATCCAAAGCCGATTTTGCTGCACTGCTTTGGCGTCAACAGAGACAACTTACATGTCGCCTCACCCATCCAATTTTACTTGATACAGACGTCGGTTTCGACATCCAATAGTACACACCACTTACCTTCCACGTCATGAATCGTACAATCATCCCTCCATACCTGCAATCCAGAAAGATCGCCTATCAACACAACCCACTCGCCCCATTCACCACCCCACCTCCACCCACACCCGTCTTCTTCCTCATCTCCTCTCGCGCCCTATCAAACTTCTCCCCATAAATCTCGCCCTTCCGAAACAACTCCACAGCCTACATAGGTAACCCACCCATCAGCCACAATCTCACATCCCTACCCTCCCTCTAAAAATCCACATCAAGAACAAAACCTACCTCCCACGCACTCGGCCTCCCCAAATCAACATCCGCCCCCGCCCCAAGCAACAACTCCACAATCGCACCCTCATCCTTAAACACCGCCCCCGCCAACGGACTCTGCCCCCTATCATTCAGCCGGTTGGGATCGGCGCCATGCGATAGCAGGAGCGTTGAGAGCGCGTGGTGGCCGTGGTAGGTGGATAGCATGAGCAGGGTGTCGCCTTTGTCGTTGGTCATGTTTGCGGGGAGGCCGGCGGGTAGGGCTTGTTGGAAGATGGGGAGGTCGCCGGCGCGGGCGGCGTTGTAGATGCGGGTTGCGAAGGCGATTACTTCGGGGGATTCGGGGGTGGGTTGGGGGATGGGTGGGGGTGCCATGTTGGGTGGGTGGGGGTGCCATGTTGGGTGGGTGGGTACTTGTGGAGTATGATAATGGGATGTGGTGATGAAACACCACGCGGCTAGCGCGCTAAGTAGTTTCGATAAAGTACCAAGTAGCGAGAGGGGGTATCTGAGGATTCAGTATTAGCCACAGAATCATAGATTTTCGATACAATACTCTGCACTCGCTGTGTCCAGAAACCTTGGCTATCGCCAGGATTTTGTCGATCGCCTTGATCAATCGATATGATACGTTACCACCAAACGTATCTGAATTGCTACAGAGTGATGTGACAGACTTGATGACTCGGCAGCATTTGCCGCATTCCTGGGCTTTGATCCTCTTCTCTACAAAAGGAACCTTTCCGCAGATTGTGGAATTTCACGTTAGCCCAGTGTGACCCCAAGTCACGCTGGCTAGTGTTGTGTCGTGTGAGGCAAATCGAGGCAAATCTTGCAATAGCACCTACCCCTCCCATCGTTCCAGGGATCTATGAAGTAAGCCATCATGCTGGGTCATGAGCCGTCAGGGGACCTCTTCAGGCTGGCCACAGGTTTGGAGCTCTACGGACGTTACGATGCCAAATATGACCAAGAATAGCAGTCGAGTCAGCATGGCTAGGCACTGTACCCAGCTTAATATCTGGGAAAGCTGCAACAGACGGCGAGTGTGGTCCCCACAAGTACGCCTTCGAAAATTCAAAGTCTAAAATGGAACCCAAGACAGACCGGAATAGTTGTCTCCGGCGAAGACCCATCTGAGAACGTCTCAAACAATGACGGTAATGTTTCAGACTGCCTGTTGTATCCCCTTCGAGCTGTCTACTCTGCTCTTATTCAAGCCCCAAGTGCCATGAAGCCCTGTCTCTGTGTGGCTTATGTAAAGACCTAAATTTCCAGCACTGCAATGTAGGAACCCCGCAGGACAAAGCACGAAGAATAGCCTTCAAACTTGAAACCAGAATCTCACGCACTGAAATAGAAGACACCCCACCCTCACCCACTCCGACAGGACATAATCCTAAGTTACGTGTCAATGATCTTCTTGCAGAAGAAACAAAGGAATACTTAGGAGGGAGGCTTGCCGCTCCTCTAAGCTTATCTGAAGACCCCAATGTACTAGAAAGCATTGACGTTGTCAACACACTCTCCGCACACTTCGAACAAGCGGCAGCCAACATTCGGTACCGCGCGATAGCGTACGCTACGCTCCTCCTCGATTAAAGTAGAGCAGTCCCTTGGCTAGGACAATGGCGTTGAGCGCGCGGCATGATGATCACAACGACTTTGGAGTTCTGGGAGAAGATGAGAGCCACGCGATCGAGGTGAGTAGTGGTAGTAGTGACAGTGAGAGTGGTGCTCGAAACATTTTCACACAAGGCCATGGGTCCCCACGTTATTCAATCGCTTCACACAATCCTGCACCTCCACCCAGCCCTAGTGTATACGACTTTCGCCGTCAACATTATCTCGGCAAAGACCGCAAAATATCATCTGTAAGTGGTGAAAGGACTTTTGCGCGAAGTACCACGCTCGTTCGGACTGAATGTGCGGCCTGCGAGGGTCGCCGCAAAACCAAGGTCGGACGGTGAATCTGCGCCCACAATTTTGCCTGGCTGACATGAATGCAGTGTCGGTGCACTGTTGATGTTCCCGGTAACGAGGATCCTACGAAACTTCGTCACACAGCGATCTCCAGACTCAATGGACGGCAATATGTCATCCAGGCCACTAAACAACAGCCAATTCCACGGAAAGTCAGTAGCGATGCTGCCGACAGTAATGGAAACAAGACCACGCCAGCCGTACCGAACATGCCAGTACCTGTCGTGCAACGGTCTCTTTCTATGGATCGCTCTCGGTCTGATAGCTCCGGAAATTCTGACCAGCCAATCAACCCTTTGCGGGAAAGACACCCTGCCACTCGCTTGCCCGCCGAAAGCCAGCTAGACAGCTCTGAGGAGTCTGATCCGCCTGTCAACCCTTCGCAGAAAAGAAGTCTGGCTAGACGCCATGCTAGATCGAATAGGCAGCCAGATATCTCTGACGACTCTTATTCACCCATTCGCCCTTCGCAGAAACGACGCCTTACAAGACGCCACCCTGCTAGGTGGAATAGGCAGCCAAACAGCTCCGACCACTCTAATCCGCTCTTGACCTTCGTGAAGAGCCCGCTTGCCACATCTCAGGTTGCTATAGAGAACGCTGCTGATGTTGCTAATCCATCCCCGGAGAACTTCAATACCGAACAGAGCCGGACGCTTGGAACTAGTGGAGGTGATGCCTCTGACTCGGATGCAATATCCCTTACCTTGAGGAAAATACCCCACGAAGCTTCCACCCAAAGCTTACGTGACCGCCCAGTTGACGACGATGGAACCAAGTCACTATTGCTGGCCAGTGGCACGGAGGGTTCTCAAGATGCTCGGATCTGCCCGAAGATTGGGGATTCGCTGCTTGATGATTCTTCAGGAAAGACCTGTAAGAGTTCAATGTCTGGAGGTAGATTGGTCAAATATCTTACTGTAAATGACCATGGACAACATCCCGCATTCAGGGTTCCGCAGACAGGAAAGCCGATCGAGCCTATCCGTGTCGTTAGATCTGCGGGACCGATTATCAGTCAGTCTACAGATGTAAAAGGCAAAGTGGATCTTATGGAGAAGGAGAACTCACAGCAAAAGTTCACTTTAGGCAATAGGGCTACGAAATCTACCAAGAGAAGGCGACTGTTTGCTATCAAGGACATTGTCCCAGAAGCAGTTTCTTCGAAAAGATCTTCTTTCACACTGAACGATGTCATACCAAGCAAGTATTCAAAACAACCACTGGGCCGGGGACGGGGTTCTAAGCTCAAGGTATTCCACAATGCCCTGCGTGTGTCTTTTGCTCCAGTCGTTGTGGGTCCAGAGTGGATTATGAATGCTCCTTTGAAAAAGCGGAAGTTCACGTTGGCAGATGTCACCGGAACTGGACCTCAGGAACCTCTATTCAGTATCGCATACGCGCTTGAACAAAACCAAGATCGTCAAACTGATCACGAGCAGTGCATTTCCGACCAATCCACAGATCAGCTTCAAGACGCGGGGGGTGCGATCATTGGGGAGCCGACAGCGGGATCACAAGGTGGAGAGCGTATGACATTGAGAAGCAATCATCGCAGTAGGGCAAGACCCATGCAGGATAGCTAATACAACGTTAAGCGCACTGCAGGCCGAGCTGCCTAGCCAGATTGGACGACAAGGGTCGCTAGGGTAGAGAACAACGTAGGCGATGAGAACGCGGCATCTACCACGGAGCGCTAGAAAGAGCATCGTCAGAGAGCAGTGAGGAGGCTCCATTCGCACAGTTCCAAAATCCAGCTATCCATGATGGTGGTGGCATGGCATGTGACAATAAGCCACCATGTCGCTTTCTTAGATACTCAAACGCTCGATGACCCTAACGCTCGCCAATCTATTGCTCGTGGTAGCTAGGATATGATAGACCCAGCAAATCCCCCCAACATCTGCAATCTCTCCTTCCCACAGCTGAAAACCCACTTTGCCTCAAACACCACTGCATCACCCTCCCCGCCCCCTCCCCCCTTCATCATCATCCAACACATAAATCTCACTCCATTACCCCATTGCCCAAAAAGCTCCCACATACCCGGCTATCAAAGCTCTAATAATAACCTACTCGATCACGACTTGAGAGCCCAAGTCTGGAAAATGAAATGAATGGCCGCTGCTAACGCCAAAGACAGAGGATGATATGCAGAATGTTGATGGTATATGCGCGTGATCGAGGTTTGTAGATAGGTATGGGTGGATATGATGAGCTCCAAGGATTGATTAGAGGAGTGAAGAATCTTGCTGATGACAACTCTCTCTTTATTGGTTGCGAGGCCACAAGGCTACGTTGATACGAGCTTTGTCGATATGGATGTATACCTATATTGCCTTAACCGAATCCAAGGCGGATGCGGTGCTTGAACTATGAGATATGCTGAATAATGTCCAGTCGTCTCATCGCTCACTACTCTCTCAGCTGAAAAAAAGTACCAGTCCCATAGAAACTTAGGATCCTAAGAATGACCCAAGCTGGGAGGACGGGAGATTGCCCTGTGATGTGGAGACGGTGGGTGGTGGGTGTGTAATAGTTTTCATTGATGGACAAGGCCTATTTTGAGAAGACATACTAGAGACTCAATACCATTCGTTTTCGCGCCGGATGGACTGTAGGTCCGTACTTCATACTTCATTCTACACAGTCTAAGACTTCCGTCAGCTGCTCAGCCTTTGTCGATAGTGAAGAGCGGTGTATGTCACAGATGAAGTTCACGAAATTCACCTCGGATTCATTGAATATATTTTGTACGAGCTCAATGTATTGGATTATTAAGGAATGGTACAAACTGTCAGTCTAATCAGGCAAGTGAAAAAGGACCCCCTACATCCTCAACAAACATACAGAATGACCAAAGTGACTCACCTAGTACGCGGTACACCGAGCTCTCTTCAGATCATACACCACCTTCTGATCCCCGTCCTGCAACACATCAGCCGCCTGCCCCACCAACGCCGCCCTCTCATCGATCTTCTGCAGCTCCCTCTCCGACATGCCCTGTTTCCGGAGCTTGTCCGGATGAGAAGTGACGCGCATCGTACGTGCGGCTTTCTTGATCTCGTCGGCCGACGCTCCGGAGGAGATACCAAGGATCTTGTAGTAGTCTGGGAGGATCGTTGCGGGCGGAGGAGGTGGTGGGGGAGCAGAGCTTGTGTAGTGTCGATCGTCGCGGTACTTGTCTCTGGAGTGTCTGTCGTCCCTACGGTCATCGCTCGCGTGATGATAGTGGCTACTTCTGCCTTTCGACTCGTACTCGTCGCGGTCGTGGTGGTGGCTTCGGCTACTCTTGTACTTTGAGTCGGGCCTAGGGGAGTGGCGGGAGCTTTCTTCACGACGGTGGCTGCTTGGAGGCGGTCTGCTATCGCTAGGGCCATCCCTTCGACTCTCATATGCTTTGGTTCGTGCGGATCGAGGAGTAGTGTAGCTTGGCTTTCGAGTACCGGAGGGTCGACGTGGATCATGTTTGCTTCCGTGTGACCGAGGATAGCTACTGCTGTCTGAATCTTCGTCAGTACTGTAATCGGACTCTGCATGGGAAGAACGTCTCGGAGAAGGAGAAGAGTGATGACTGCTCTTCCTGTCTCTAGTTGACCTCGCCCCACGCGCTCCGTGGGAATAATCGCCAAATCCATGGTAAGCTTGATACTTATCATAATCAGCTTCGCGCCGAGGAGGTGCCTTCTCAAAATAATGACGTGCAGGGTCTCCTTGAACGGAATCCCGATATTTGTGGGGATGGTCACGAGAGCAGCAAGCTGCTGCCTCGGATGGTGGCAGTTCGACGTAATGATTTCCGAACTTCGGCACCTCGCCAAGACGATGGAGATTATCGGGAGAACAGCAAGATGATTTGTGGGGAGCATAGCGAACATCATGAGAATGGCTGTCGTGGTGACTCTCGCGGTAAACCCTGTGTCTGCGACCACCAGTATGATGACGTGACTGCTCCGTGTAAGTGTCATGAGAAGTGTAGTAGCTACTGCTTCCATGAACTCTGGACGAACGTCGAGGAGAACGAGGACGGTAGTCAGGCATTTTCGCTCGCTTGTATATGTTGAAGCTTGATTCTGAGTGTCAATGAAGTTGGTGATTGTTTTCGTTTTCTCGACGACGAACGAGATGTTGTTGTTTGCACTGCGTAGAGGGTATGGGAGATGAGCGAAACATAATCGCTGTTGTACAGTTTATGAAGTAAACCCTCACACAATGAACTGCAGTGAACAATACATTCTATGTTATTTCCCTTATATAGGATAACAAAGCTTCGTGAAGGCCGAGATCGAAAGGCATTGTCTTCGTTGCCAAGTAAAGAACAAGAGATAATGGAACAGGCTCTAAGGACTGCTTTCATATGCCTGAGCTTTTTCCCGTACAATACGCCCATTCACGTTCGAGCAGAAACGGAAAGTATAAGCCATTGTTTTCAAAAACATGCCTGTATTACTGTCAATTGAAATGTAACCTATACCACCTTTTTGAGAGCACCTAGAAGGCAATTGTCAAAGGCCGTCTTTAGCCATGCCTTTTTCGTACTGAGTTCTCGATCTGCAAGTCTTGATAACGATATTCATTGAGCAAGGGTCCTTTGCTCGAAGCACAAGCGGAGGGTTCGAGGCGAAGTGATGCCGAGATGCTTGTTTTAGCTATAGGATTCGTACCAGATTGTGAAAGTAACTTGGACAAAGCCAAAGCAAGTAGAGTAGGAAGGCGCGAAGGGTGAAAGGAATATATGGTTGATTAGGATTAGCGCCAATCTGTCGTCTGTTAATGGACGATCCTCATAATCAAGGCTTTTGCTGAATTATGCCTTATGATATCTGGCAGTGGGCATGTTGGTTAGACCGATCTTCTGATCTTCTGTCTCGCTGACCGAGGGTCGGTTGCAAAAGTCCCTGCCGACTTTTTGGTGGGGGAGGGGGCGAGGGGGGGGGTGGCTGTAACAATTGATTCACCTGCACAACCCAAGAACTTACTTTCCTTGATTGAGCGTGATTGGCGGCAGGAACCCTCCTTTTTAATTTGACAGGTATTCACCTTACCATACATCGGATAATGTTAGTCGATGGAAGCGTGTTCAAAGACAATACCGGTCTATCCCCTTTCCAGGTATATGGCCCTGAGGACGCTACTGAATCGGGCATCGCAGATCTTCATAGCTCGAAATGTCTGGAGCTGGTCTGCTAAAGGCTCAGCAGAGACACTGGGGTTGAGTTGCAAATCTTTTATCGAGCTGGAACATCGTAGAAGTCATAGTGACGGCACTTTGATTGACAATGTTGAAGGACGAGACATAGCTAGAGATGCCGTAGCTTCGGAATGAAGGATCTGATTCCTCTGTCATGTCCCCCGTTGTTGGTCACTGTTCGATTGGAAAGCAATCATGTTCCTGTACGAGGAATCGATATTAGAAAAGGCCTATTCTATATAAGCCTCGCGTAATACAGATGATGTTGATGAGCAGTGTCTCACTCTCACTTGACCGTCTCCAATATCAGCATATTTTGTGAACAAATCTGCATATATAAAATTGTAATGTTAGGTGAGTTTTGCCTGTAAAGTCAGTCTCGCATGGTACCATTATCCTAAAGAGGTTAGCGTCTATCAGAGCTTCGAAGCTCTTTCTGCTTGAATAGAAGTCGATCATCAAATCCCCGATCCTCCCCTCAACGTTATGCCTGCCACCACAGCTGAGACTCTCTCACTTGTATCGCGTAACGTCTCCGTCGCACCCCTCGTCCTCCTCTCCGCAGCAGATCACTTTGGCCGCTCTGGCAAAGGCTTACGAAAGCGAGTCGTAGGAGTATTACTTGGGCAGAATGATGGCAAGAACGTGAGAGTATCGAACAGCTTTGCTGGTATGCACACCCCCCAGCTTGCCGTTAAGATCTGTAAGCAGGGCTCTGCTCATGGCTTAATCTAGTACCTTTCGAAGAAGACGAGAAGGATCCATCAGTATGGTTCCTGGACCACAATTATGTCGAGGGCATGAACGACATGTTTAAGAAAGTCAACGCTCGGGAAAAGCTGATAGGATGGTACCACTCTGGACCCAAATTACGGGCGTCAGATTTGGAGATCAATGAGCTATTCAAGCGCTACACACCGAATCCACTGCTCGTCATCATAGATGTTCAGCCGAAGGAAGTGGGCGTGCCTACGGATGCGTACTTTGCGGTCGAAGAGATAAAAGATGTATGATTGCGCTATTTGTTTTACTCTGGTACAAGAATTCGTGTGCTGACAGATTAATTGGCAGGATGGCACCACCACAACCAAAACCTTCATGCATACCCCCTCCATAATCGAAGCCGAAGAAGCAGAAGAAATAGGCGTCGAGCACCTCCTGCGCGACATCCGTGACGTAGCCGTCGGCACTCTCTCCACCCGCATAACATCTCAGCTCCAATCGCTCCAAGGCCTGCACCTCCGTCTCCGCGATATCGGTCAATATTTGCAAAAAGTTATGGACAAGGACCTCCCGGTCAACCACGCCATACTGGGGAATCTACAAGATGTATTCAATCTGCTGCCGAACCTGAGCAATCCTACAGCTACACCGAGTGAAGCATTTGGTGGTAAAGGGGGGGAAGGGAAGGATAGGACGAACAACACGGAATTGGCGCGGGCGATGAGCGTCAAGACGAATGACCAGCTGATGGCAATCTATTTGAGTAGTTTGATAAGAGCGATTACGGCCTTCCATGACCTGATAGAGAATAAGATACAGAATCGGCAACAACAGGAAGAGAAAGACGCGAAGAAGGAAGAGGAGGGGAAGGATAAGGAGAGCAAGAAGACCAATGGCGTTGACGGTATCAATGGGGTTGAGGAGGCAAAGGAGGAAGAGAGTGGTGGGAAGGAGAAAGGGAAGGAGGCAGATAAAAAGAAGTGATTTTGGCGAAAGCCTTTGGGGAGAAGGATACCGAACTCATCAGCATAGAAGGCATACCACAGGAAAAGGTGCCATTTCTCATAGCGAGCGTTCATATGTACAACAAGCTCCATTCGGTTCTATGGACATTCACAGTGGCTTTTACCAATTTATTTACAGCCCATCAGTCGGATTACAGGCTGACAGGGTACTCTGTCGTCTCGATCCTATTGCGATATTCGATGCCAGCCTGCTTGCGGACCTGATCCAAGGTTTCCATGATGACGATGGATTCCTCCCAGGACATTCCCTCGCTCTCGAGTTTCCCGTCCCTGAGACATCTACATATATATCGTCAGTATGCCATAATACCACTGTCCAAAGATTTCCTCATGCAAGGAAACACACCTCGCGCACTCATCAGCTTCCCAAAACATGCCCTGTCCCGGAATCGGAAAATCGTAATCCTGTACCTTCGGATTAATTCCCTTTTTATCACTTTGCGGCTCCACGTCGTCTTCCGCGGGTATGATTCTGTAATGACTAGGACGGAAGGCTGGGCCGGAGACTTGAATCTCGCCTTTGGTGCCCTGAATCCGCACGGCCGGGTTCGTCGTAAAGTAGCCGTCAGGGTCGGTGGCGACGCGGAAGTTGGTAAGTGCAATGCCATGGGCTGTCTGCTTGCCTCCCGGTGCGGAGGGGAATGTGAGGATCATCGAGGTTTTCTCGTCGGCACCTGTGTGGTACTTTGCTACGGAGGAAACGATGGTGGGTGGTTTTCGTTGGGCGACTGGCACGGTGTGGTAGATGCTTTGGAAGCACCATGTGAGTGGATAGATCCCGACTGGGGATTCAATTCTGTTAGCAGCCATTTCAGGTTTCTCGAAAAGTGAGGAAAAGCAAATGGGGACGTACGATCCAGCATCGCACCACCAGCGAGATCCATGTTGACCATCCTATGCTTCGCTCCATCCGCACCCCACGTATTTTCTACATCCTGTGCAAAGCTCAGGTCCGCAATTACACGATGTATAGCACCCAACTCTCCACTTTCGATCTTCCTTCTGATCTCAATACTCAGAGGGAAGAATCGCGTCCACACGGCTTCCATCAGAAACAATTTCTTCTCCCTTGCCGTCTTGACCAACTTCTTCGCCTGCGCTGCATTCACTGTGAAAGCCTTCTCACATAGCACATGCTTACCAGCGAGCAGGCAAAGCATGGTATTCTGGTAATGGTGGGAATGCGGAGTAGCTACGTATACGATGTCGACGGCTGGGTCTTTGACGAGTTCTTCATAGGAACCGTACGCGGCTGCTGAAGAGGGGCATTTGCAGGTTTCGAGGAACTGCTTCGCTCGGGATTTGCTAGAAGAGGAGGCTGCTGCTGTGACTGTGTGCTTGACATCGGAGACATTGCGAGTAGACGGGTCGATCATGAGGTCCTTGGCGAATTCTAAGGGTGGTGTGTGAGCGAATATCAAGGCGATTGAGACTGACGAGAGAGCTTACTTTCGGCAATGCCTCCAGTTGCTAGATGTCATGTTAGCCTAGAGTTGCAGACTCTCTTCCCAGTAGGGAGGAACAGGTATGAAGGCCGCGGAACAAGGCAGACATCCACTCGTACCCAGGATGCCCCAGCGGATGGTATATGGCGAAGGCATAGTGAGTGCATGTGATGGCTTGAGGATATCCGGGTCAATTGGTTCATTGGCAGTGCATTATAAAATGTACGGAGAGAAAGTAAAGGATATCTTCCCGAGCTGTGGCGGGGAACGTGGGGCATTGACCGACGTCAGTACTTGCCTGACATGCATGCAGTTATCGACCAGCCACAGGAACTCGCGCACATGGAAGGTTCATGTATAACACTGGATAGTAGAAGCTATCACTACCTAGGTAGCTTAGAACCACATCTTTGGGCTAAAAGGGTTGAGAGACGCTAGGAAGCAGCACCCATGTTTTCAACGTTGCGAAATAAACTTTGACAAGAAATGCCTAAAGGAATCAATGCGCCTTGTGTTGCCAGAACGGAAATGTCGAACAACGCAGGCTTAGGGTATGGATGAGGGAAGACAAAATGCACGATCGACCTATTTGGAACTCATGCCTTGATCGCCTTAGCATGATTTGCCATGATATCAGGAATCTGCGACCAATCAGTAACGCCTAGTGAAGGTCCACCCTCCAATGTACTTACCTCCGCTGCAAAAGCTTTCCTCTTTCCCAGCACGCTGTCTGGTGTTCCCAACCTCCCAGGCGTATTCCCACCGTCCTTCTTGACCTCAGAGTGACAACTTGCATGATACACCCTGCTGCCTATGTGGATGGCATCTTGCCACACGAAATCCTCCACTTCCTTATTGTATGTGGTCACGAAATTTTCTTGGCATATTGGACATGGTAGCCGTTCTAGTGTTGAGTCTGAGGGAACAGGGATGAATTTATTTTGGGGGTCGGCAGCAGCAAGGGAAGCAGCCACCGCGGCTTTACTTGTCAAAGGAGAACCCTCTGCTAGCGGAGCGTCGTCAGGACTGTCGCGCGATCGGATCCACTCCTAGCAAACTTTAGCCCTAGTTCATGTCTGGAGTTTGCAATGGGAGATCCTTACCAATTCATCTACGTACCAGCTCCGGCTCTGTCCTCGCTGAGCAGAGGCAGTCAGTCGAGAATTGGTCCGAAAGTGCCAATCCAGATGCCGGGCCTTCTTCTCTCTACCTTCCTCTGTAGGAAGGAAACGTCTGCCGCAAGTCGAGCACTGGTTTGGCCGCGCCTCATATAAAGTGGAGATGAGATGAGGTCGTGGTCTGATTTGTTAGTAAAGGCGTAGCATGAAAGGTCAAGGCCGAGGCTGGACATACCGTTTAAGGGAAGCTGGCGTAAGTTCTACATCATTAATCAAGGCAGGGCGTACCAAGCTTGTGGAAAGTGTTGATGGGGTATGTGAAGTTGTTGGGAGCGGCACACACCCATTCGAGTCGTTCGCTGGCGTTATGGAGCCAGAAGGCAATAAGCCTTGCGCTCTGAGTGCCGCAACTAGATCCACACCTGGCGCTGGCTGCATGGAAGAATGAAGATTGGGTGCAGATTGTGGTTGCGGCAGGGACGCCTGGGGAGCCGGAGGAGTTGCGGAACTTTGCTGAGCTCTTGCAATGATGTCCGCTAAACTCTTTGAATCAAGGGAAGCCTGCAAGCCATTTGTCTGTTGCTGTCGTGCGGGTATTAGGGGTTGATGAAAGGGCAGCGGTTGTTGATGGAGTGCTTGTGTTGGAGGCACATAGGAAGCTGTGGCTGGCACGCGACTCAGGGGTGCGGAAAGCGCTGTAATCTGATCTCGAATTGCCTGAACCTGATTGGGCGTGACCAACTGCCTGCTCATTACATCCTGCAATTGTAGCAGAGCAGTCAAACGACCTTTGAGGCCATTATCATAGACATTTGCGGCAAGTTGTTCTTGCGTGGTCCTGACCAATTCTGCTATATCATTGATCAACGAGTCCAGAGGCTGTTGGGGCGGTGGATTGTGAGGATACGATACTGGCTGCTGAAACGGTTGCTGGAATGGTTGGGGTACCTGCTGCAAAGGAGGGTATTGGTGTTGTGGCAGATAAGACGGACGTTGCTGCCAGCAACAATCAGCACATAGCCCAGGACGGCATACTAAAGCATCACATACCTGATATTGGCCATTAAGTAGGTTCTGTTGGTAGAATCCGTGTTGTAGGGGGGTAGGAAAATCAGTGTTCACCTGTGGTGGAGTTGGGGTACTTCGCCATTGGGTATTTGGCATGACCATTGGCCGTTGACGGGCCAACATCTGCTGAGTCCGAGCTTGCTCCTGCTGGGATCGTTCGGCAGCAGCACTTCGGGCTTTGTGGAGTGCGTTCTTTATGGGCCGTATTGTTTCAATGGGGAACACTGGCCTCTGATCCAGTGATCCAGGTACAGGTTGTTCCCATGTATCAAGCATCTCCTCCAACTTCCTCCGTACGTTATGATTGAGCAAAGTATATGCATTCATAAAGATGCTGTAAAGATTTCGACCTAGGAAAAGAGTATAAGGGGTGCCAACATTCTTCACGATCGAATCGAGGACATAGAGGGCTGGAAGCTTGCGATCTGGTGGAGTCTACAATGCAGTCAGCATCGGTTTTAGGGGTTGATACGAACTACTGTTCTCTATGGCTTCTCCACAGTACACCAATCGGGCCGTAGCTGAGAAGATATTATTGGACTCACATTTCTGATATGGTTTTCCAAGACCCGGGATATTGCTAATGCATGCTCTGTAGTTTCTTTTGCAACGAGTGTTAGATTGCTTATTTCGACTCGCGAGTTGAGGGTCAAATCCTCGAGGCCCTTTTTGTAATCTTCAGCGGCTTCATCGGAAGGGAGTCCAACGGACATGATGAGCTTTGTTGTTGAAAGGGGTATAGAGAGTTTCTATGATCAGAGTAGACGCAGAAAAAGGGAAGACTTTCTTTCTGACTGAGTGGTAAGTGTGTTATTGGGTTGAATCCAATGCGCCACAGTGTTTTATTACTCCTTGCGAGGATGGAAAGACCACGGAACCACGACCTCAGTTATGCTCTTGGATGGAACAGTCACTGAAGATTTTGCTAGCTATGTTTGTTCAAATCCAAGCACGAAGGCTTGACCTGCGCAAGTTGCGCTTCACCACCAATGTACCTCCTCAGCTCCAAACGCCTTTTCCTTTTTCAAGCAGAATTCCCAACTACCGAGACCCACCTTCCGAGACAGCAAGTACTTGGCGTGATGGTCTATCAATTGCAAAACGATCCAAGAAGACGGCGGATGGGGCAAGTGATGATTGTGAATGATGGAGGTGAGCTTGATGAAAGAAAGAGTTGCAAGCGGACAGAGGATCGGGATCTTGGTCAAATAATTGATGACTAATGGTATCGGCTGAGCTTGGCACCTTCACTGCTTCACTCCTCTAGGCGTCGGTATCTTTCGATCGCTTCCCATTACCCATCAACATCAACATCGCTTCCTTTTCAAACAATCTGTCTCCAAGATGAATCTCATCATCCTTCTTTCTTTCCTTGGCCTTCTTGTTTTCGGCGTCACTGCACAGGAGTCGCAGAGACAAGTCCTCATTACATATCCAAATGACGCACCTCAGTCTGATCTGAATGAATACAAGAACGCCATCGAAGCCGCTGGAGGAGTGGTGCTACATGAATTCGAACTGATAAAGTATTGACTTGACAGCTCCTGTCTGATGGGATAGTGCTAAGAGAACGTTACAGAGGCTTCATTGTCAAGGCTTCGTCCCAAGCGATCGATTCCATTGATACATTGTCTCAAAAATTTGCTCCTACTATAGAGGATGACCAGACCGTGACCACTCAAGAGCAGGAACACTGATCGAATCATCTCATTGCAGTGCCGGTAATGTCGGTCCTACATTAGCATTGTCTCTGCTGGCTTTATGGAAGCTGAGGGACCATCTGGGTATTTTGGGGTCATGAGGATATTACACGACAACGGATACACAACCATCTGCCAACGCTTGACTAAGAGCAAGCATAGGGTTCTCCAGGTGGTCCGGTTCATTCGCATTACTTTGTACAATACTGCAGAGTATAGAAGGATGGCCGTACCAAGATCCAGCCGTATTTAAGGAGCATCACATAGCCCCTCGATAGTACTACTATGCAAGGTGGCAAGATACTCAGAAGTGGGCGGGATGTAGCTCTAATACACGCCTGCGATTATTGAAAATCTCCGTCTAGTCGACGATAGATATGCTTAGCTCTTGTTTGCATTGTGATCCATGTCATAAGCGAGATGATTATGACGAAAAGTTTGTCTTCGTGGACAAAGGTTGAGTACGGGAGTGTGCAAAAGACATTCAGTCCTTATCGATTACGTCGCACTAGCGCGGTGTTGAAAAGCCGAGGACAAGGGTCTTTATTCAATATCGCGTTCACCTAAAGCCTCATTCTTCATGCTTTTACTGCTCCGCCAATATGCTACCTTGCTCTTTCGCCCGTCCTTTCCACACAAATTTGATCGCAAGGCCCTATATAGAAAAACATGACTACGAATGGGACTCTCCTCCACGAGACCGAAGCGGCGCTGGTCGTCTGGGTACGTAACGCGTTTTCCCAACTTTTCAGGAATCAGATGCTGATAAACTTACTCGTAGGCCAATTCTTTCCATTTGCGCAATCATGTGGACTCCCTAGGGGAGATGAATGATGGGCATGCCTTTTGGGAAATGCTCTGTACGTACAGCTGGCTGCTAGAGACCCGGGTGCATACTGATGGAATTCCAGGTGAAATCAATTATGACTACTTTTTCGGCCAACTACCAACCAATAGACAGTCAGATTATGCTAGGGAGCAAAATTGTAAGATCTCCTACCCGGGTTATGAGGTATTTGCATAAACAAATGCTAATATGGAGCAGTACAGGTCATCTACAAGCGGTTGTCCTCGTATTTGGACCAACAAGGTGCGGCGTATACCATTATTTCAGACGATGAAATCAAGGAACTTGCTTCAGATGGGCCGAGCTCCATTGTTGCCCGGGCAAGTCCTGTGAACTCGACAATAGCAGCTACTAGATCTAAACTAGCAGCGCAGTTTGTGAAGCTCATCCTCCAAGTTGCCATTTCCCCACCGAAGGCACACATAATCAAGAAGATCGCAACTCTACCCCACCCGACTCCAGAGGTGATATCCGATCTCATTAAAGATCTGGATCCGTCCCAGTCGTCGTCTGATGTTGAAGACGCTTGTGAAGATGATGGAGGTCCCGATCAAGATCAGAACAATTGGAGAGGAGCTACCCCATCCTCTCCCTCGCCCCATGCGACTTCGGTATTTCAGTTGGAGGAGGAGCTCTTCAAGGTTACAGCACAGTTGAAGCGTCGGAATGGTGAGGTTGAATGTCTGGAACTAGAGAGACAAGCACTTGACGATGCGTATGAACGGCTGGAAGAGAACTACGAAGCCATCAAAAAGCAGTCCGCCGAGGTTGAGGATCAGCTAAAGAAAATAACCTTAGCACACAGTGATAGAGACAAATCCTCACCCAGGGAGTTGGAAGACAAGATATCTCAGCAAGAAGAGGTTATCCGTGGTCAGGAATCACAAATCAAGGAACACCAGTCCCGTGAAGCCGAATTGCGGCGGAAGGCTGACAAGTTTACCAATACCGAGGTTAAACTGCGAGAGAAGGAAGATGAACTCGACATCCAGAAACGGGAGCTGGAGAAGCAGACAAGAATGGCAAATGCTGGGGAGAAATATAAGCAAAAGGTTCAAGCTAATCAGGCCATTGAGAAGGAGCGGGATTCGCTTCGCGCACAGTTTGACGAAGCTCGCCCAAAATTGAAAGCTTATGAGGACATACGGCGACACAACACGAGGCTCGAGAAGGAGAACCAAGAGATTCATCGTGCCCTTTCTGGAAGCGAACGCGACAACAGTCAGCTGCGAGAAACTAAGCAGAGTGTCATCGCTGAGAATGACCGGCTTCGACGCGAGTCGATAGCGATGCGCGAGGCTCTAGCAAGGAATCTGGAAAGCATCGCAATATTGGAAGACGGATCTGGTGGATCAGAGATACATTCCTCCCCAACCATAGTCAATTGTGGGCTTGAGTCTGAATTAACCGAAAGTTATAAGCATGAGCAGCAGATGCAAGTCGCTGGTACTCTCCTCTGGTGGGCACGGGGACTAATGAGAGCCAGGAAAATCCGGATCTCTGAGCTTGAGAAAGATAATTGTCAATTGGAAAGCGCCGCCAACGGAAAGGACGATAAAGCTACAGCGCTACAGCGGCAACTTGATAGTATTCAGGACCTATCAGCCAACCAGTCAGCTAAGGAGCAGCGACTGCGTCAGGACATTTCCAGCCTTGAGTCTTCGATCACAGACGTGCGGCAAGGACATCCAATCGAGGGGTCTGTATCCCCTGCTCAGAATATTGTCAATCTCGCTCACGCATTTGAAAGCACCGAAATTTTCCGGCGATTGCGCGCTCAGCTCAACGATGAGCAGAAGAAGAGCGGCGAGCTTGAAGAAAAGTTGTCGATAGCCCAGAAGGATATCGATGCAGCAACCAATGATCGTATGTCAGCCTTTGACAGACATTGCATGATGGCAGAAATAACTATTGACCTCCTTGAAGGTGAACTCGTCGGGAAGCCGAAGCTCGAAATGATTGAGGGGGTGAAGAGGCAGTATGCAATAGCACTAACACAGCTTCAGGGCGAACATGGTGCGCTCAGGAAACGCTACAATCGTCTCCAGGAAGAGTCCGACAAGCTATGGGAGGAACGGAACCAAGCTTGGCGGTTATCTTATGACACCGTGGTTGCGAAGACGAAAGAAGACTTAGAGAACGCGACGACCAGGCTGGCGCACCAACAACTTACAGACTTCATCATGCAGGCTTCGAAAGACACAACGGATTCGATCAGGAATAGCACCGACATTTCACAGAAGAACCTGCAAGTCATCAATGCAAAGATCGAAGAAGGCTATGCGACCCAGATTGAGGGAAGCCGAGAGCGGATAGCGAATGCTCAAAAGGTAGACAGACAATTATTTGAATCTGGCGGCACCTCTATAGCTCCTCCCCAATCTGCTCCTCATCTAACGTCCTTCAAAGGGGTAAGGAAATTCTTTGGACCAAAGGACGCTGACAAGATCGAACTTCCAGACAATCGAGGACCAGAAAGCCACGATCAAAGATCTCCAAGCTCGTATCGGGCAGCAACACGATAATCAGCAGACCCCGTCTTTGGCTGGAATCGTCCCAAGCCATAAGGCAAGCCCAAACGTCAGTCCCTCACAGACTTCACACTATCACATCTCTAATCCCGTCTTCTGTCTCAATCACGCGTCGACCCTTCAGACCACTATTCCTTGACCAAGTCGAATATATACGAAGTATCGAGTCCGCAGATGCTAATGCCCATATTGTGTACAGACCGTATCGAGCCGCGACGAAAACGCGTACACGCAGAACCTCGAACGAGAACTCAAGCTCATGTCCTCCGCCTATCATGATCTCGCCAGCCGTCTGCAGATGAACAATGTCGTGCTTCACAGACGAGCCGAGGTGCCGAAGAGTTGGCTGGGTAGGCAGAGGAAGGTTATGGAAGGCGTCGGAGGGCTTACGAGATGAGGATGGCTTCTTTCATGTTGAATGCATAGCGGATGGGCTCTTGGCATCCTGGTTGGAGGATTGAGTTTTGGTCTCGGTGTTTGGAGGTCTTGGATTGCGATATACCCATGTAGATTTGTTTTCTGTACTGTATTTGTGTTGGATATTCAGGTCAATGTTCGTCAAAGTGTCCTTGTTCTCAAAAGATTTGTTTTCTGTACTGTATTTATGTTGGATATTCAGGTCAATGTTCGTCAAAGTGTCCTTGTTCTCAAAAGATTTGGCTGCTTAGATTCTGGAAATTGTGACAGATGTTTCGAAGTTACGCTGAATGTTGCAGAACGCAAGTGAACAACGGAACATAGCAATTGACAGCCAAGTTGCTAATTGCTAGTTTGTCCTCAACCCTGGCATAGCTAATGATTCCACATATTTTACTCAAGATGGGTAGAAAAGCAAACTCTCTTTTCTGAAGATATGCCTATCTAAATCCATTCAGTCGGTTCTCTGAGTACCTTAAGTAACCGTTCTTCCCTACTTCCTTTAACAGCGTCGTGCATGTACATCCACCTAGCCGTCAAAGGCAAGCTCATTAGTATGCTTTCAACCCTTGCACCAGGTGTATTTAACCCGAATGACGTCCCACGATCATGTACAAGGTTGAATTCGACGTATCTTCCGCGCCGTAGTTGCTGCCACTCCTTTTCCTGCTCCGTGTATGGCATATCCTTTCGCTTGGTGACTAGGGGGAGATATGATGGTAAGAAAGCTGTTAGACAGTCTTGGACGAAGGAGTAGAGTTGTTCTTGATCTTTCTCCTCCTCGTCTAGATCGTCGAAGAAAATGCCACCTATGCCTCGTGATTCACCACGATGCGGGATGTAGAAGTATTTATCGCACCACTTTTTGAAACGCGGATAGTAGCCTCGGTCATGTTTGTCGCAGGCGTCTTTGATTGTACGGTGGAAGTGTATGGCGTCTTCGTCGAAAAGATAGGACGGAGTTAGGTCAGTTCCACCACCGAACCACCAAGCATTGCAGTCTCCTTCTCCGTCCATGGTCTCAAAGTATCGGTAATTGAAATGTACCGTTGGTGCATTCGGGTTGTTGGGATGGAGGACACAGCTAAGGCCTGCAGCGAAGAACTCGAGACTTTCGACATCTGGATCTAGCGCTTTGTGGTTGACGCGCATTTTCTCTATGGCAGGACGAGGAAGCGTGCCGTAGACGATGCTTGTATTCACTCCGGCCTTCTCGAATACATTGCCATCTTGCAATACGCAGGAGATACCTCCACCACCATTCGGTCGAGTCCAGGTGTCGATTCGGAATTTGTGAGAAGGATCGAGGGTTTCGAGTTCAGAGACTATTTCCTTCTGCTGGGCTTTGATGAAGGCTTCCATTCGCAGGCGCATGGGGGAGGAGGGTGTTATGCCCGATTCTCGCTTTGCAAGGGTGTCTCGGTCGGCGATGGAGGGGGACTCAAGCTGGAGGGGCGAGGTGAACTGACCTACATAGTGAGCTTGGGACTGTGAGAATTGGGCAGAGCAGGTACCATGGAATAGATTATGGAGCCACAAAGAACAATTCCAATGGAGATACGAAGGTACGGGAATGCTACTCCTCCGACTTGTAGCTTTGGTGGAGGAGGAGCCGATCGAGGTGCTTCTCCGGCAATGGGGGACGCAGAGGGGGTTGTTGAGGCTGCAGCTGGAGATGGTTTTCTCGCACTAACAAGAGGGCGTGGTTTGGGTGGGTCATTGTAAGGTCGAGGCTTTGGTGGGCCAGCAGCCACATATGGTCGAATAGCCTTGCAATGGCTCCCTAAAGGTCCTTGACAACGAAATGCATCTCGTGAGAGCGAATATCTTGCCAAGAGAAGACAGGGTTTCAGGTGTGCCATTGGAGTTCAATAAGCTCGCGGTTGATAGCTTCGGGTCACGGTGATTAACAGCGGATCATTGGAGGTAACGCAACAGGTTAAGACGAAGGATCTTTGGTTTGGTGTAGGTCTGCCCACTCGACTTGAGATAATGGTGACGGAGGCACGGAGGCTTGTCCTCGCTTCTCGTGCCCTAACCCTAGATACTTGCCAAATGGAGATGGAGGGCGATAGTACATGCTGTTTGCGTATGGATCACACCATCAATAGAGAGTGAACCAAGCGAACACAATTCCTATAGCCAACTCTACGCTTTTCTATAACTGTGATCAAGAAATGTGACTTTTGCAGGTGATTCATCAGCACTTGAGGGTCACAGCCAAGTCACAGAGACGGAAGAGTACTAGTTCGAGTGGCTGAGATTTGGTCATATCGCGGGGCTAGGCAACCTCATCTTTCTTCCAAAGCTCCACCACCACTTCATCACCTTTCGACAGCTTCAACAATCTTGATCCACAACAAACAGCTCCCCATTACTACATACAGCACCTCGTACTTACCACCAACATGCGCTCTAAGTTCAAGGACGAGCACCCTTTCGAGAAGCGCAAGGCTGAGGCTGAGCGAATCCGACAGAAGTACGCAGACCGTATCCCAGTAAGTCACTCAACGACGTCTACCTCAAGTACTGCACGATTTGCAGTGTACTGACATGTCCGCTTCCGTCAGGTCATCTGCGAGAAAGTAGAGAAGTCGGATATCGCAACCATCGACAAGAAGAAGTACCTCGTCCCTGCCGACCTTACCGTAGGACAGTTTGTCTATGTCATCCGCAAACGCATCAAGCTCTCGCCCGAGAAGGCAATCTTCATCTTCGTCGATGAGGTACTGCCGCCTACCGCTGCCCTCATGAGCAGCATCTATGAAGAGCACAAGGATGAGGATGGCTTCTTATATATCACGTATGTATATCATATGAGCGAACTGAAGCCCTTGCTGATAGGCAAACGTAGCTACTCTGGCGAAAACACCTTCGGTCTTGACTCTTAGTCTATCTTAATGATGCCCGAACGATGCGCTTCGTTGCGCTGGTAGTGATGGATGAGCTCTGGGCGTTTCGGATGGACTGTCAGTCTTTGCGGCGTGGGTCCTTACTATGAGTCAACTGTTTGCCTAGACAGAGAAGAAGACAAAGACAAAGACAAAGATGACCATGGGCCTTATGATAGGACGGACGGGCTTCTTATGTGCTGGATAGGACTTGTATGCTCATAGATTGTTTCTTCAGACCTAACCTTTCCACCTACATACTTTCCTCACTGATACTATTGGACTGTACATCCTGTCAAGATACTGAGGTTCTGGCGGTCCCGGAAAAGACCATGATCAGTTCTATAAGCTCACCTTCAATATCTTATCGTACCTCAGCTCAAATATCGTAGCCTGCCAAGCTAGAACTTGTAAATTCCATGCACCATCCCTGTACACACTCACCCAACCTGCTAAGGTCCTAGCTTGCACTGGCTGCAACGCTCAAGGACACAAAGTACACTCCATCTCACCTAGCCATACTTGACCTTCCGAAATGGCCACCACCTTTCCACGCTACAACTACATAATATCTCGGTACCTCCCCCAATCCCCCAATCCCCTCTTCCCCTCCCTCCCCTTACACAAAACCCCATTCAACCCCCCCACTGACCCAATTCCCCCTCCAGAACCCTCGACCCCCTCTTCGCCCTCACAATCGGCATCGCCGCAGCCAGCATCCGCATCCGCCGCGAAGAAAACGAGAAGAGAGTCGGTATAGCCGCTACATCTATCGTTTCCTCTACGACAGAGGCAAGAGTGCAAGGAACGATTAAGGGGGAGTATGAGGGTGGGGAGGTGGGGTTTCAGGAGGTAGCGAGGATTGGGTGGGGGAGGGTGTGGAGGAGGATTAGGGGGGATGAGGGGGGGTGAGGGGAGAGGGGGGAGGGTGGGAGGGTTTTGGTGTTGGGGGTGGGGGGTTGGTGTGGGGAGGGGAGGGGGGATATGTGTTGCCTTGGTGACTTTTATGGGGGGTTGGAGGCTTGGGCGTAAGGGAATGGAGTCATTGTGGGAAAAGGGATATATTCTAGGATCGAGCTTTCGAGAGCAGAAGATGGACTCCATGCCAGCAAATGGCGGAGTATTCCAATCAGCACTGGGAGACCTGATGTAGTGACATCGCAATAGGAACGAGATCATTGTGACCGCCTCTACCAATATCTACAAGGCTCCATGATAGCATCTAGACCCTACATAGCAACCAAACCAACACAAAAGCCTGCACATCACTTCCTTGCCTATAAAGACACACCGCACAGCAAAGGGACCCGTACCTTAGGCGCCGTAGCTCAGAACAGAAGCATGTGGCCCAGCAGAAGCCTTTTCAGCATTCGTGATACACCTCTGTTTTACCTATTCTATGTACCTTTTCCTCATCAACGCAGCATGTACGGAGTGTGGGTATCTGAGTTACATGCGAAAAGAACGACTAGAAATGAAGCGGATCGGTGGATGGGCCCGCAGGCTGCGAGATGTGGCGTGGTGGGCTGTGGTTGTACCGAGATATGGCTACGTGCTAGAAGGGTTCACCTGGTAACCGTCCATACTCGCATTCGGGTGACAAAATAAACTTGTGGTGGGGCTAATATCGCCGCCTTGGCGGGAGAACACCACCAAAATTACTACTGTTATCTCCACTATTCGTTAATCTAATAACGTCTTGAAGTCGTTGTTTCATCGTTCTTACTTGATGATTTATGTAGGCCTGAGTACAGCGGTCCCACCCTTCCAGGATAAGTTCTCTTGTACTAAAGTCGTCCCAATGAGGGTATTTTCGTGAGTATTGCTTAGGTGGATTCCAGCAATTCTCAATTGGTGCTAGATCTGGGGAACCAGGGCTGTTTTTATACCATTGTAGGCCATTTTCTCGCTTCCAAGTGGCGACGATGTTAGTCTCACTCCCATGGCCGTGTCCTGAATCACCGTCTTCTTCGAGGGTAAAGGAGTAGCCTTTTTGCCGTGCATCTTGGATCCATGGCTTGACGATTGGCTCTAGAATATTGTCACGATAGACACGCTGTGACATCTTCCCATTCTTATTACCAGGAACGTCATAGAAGACTAAATCAGACCGGAAATTGTAGCCAACTGCGGCCCATACATGGAACCGCTTCTTCTCTTTTTCACTAGGCTCACGGTTCTTATCAAGTTGTAGACAATCAGGGCAATAGCGTGTCCCAGGCTTCCGAATAATCCAGGATTTCTTTGAAGGCCCGTAGCCAAAATGGCACTCATCGCTGAATAGGACGTCGTCCCAATCCTCTGGCTCCGGTCGTTGACGAAGCATGTCTTCAGCGAATTATACGCGTAGCTCAGCAAGACGATCAGTCACCTATCCTTTCCGGCAAGCGATACATTTATGCCAATCCTTCTAATGTAGAGCTCTTTGTACCGTCCTCCAACTCCATGTCTTGCCTGACATATCAAGATTTGCAGCGTTAGGGACCTCATCCCAGCTAAGATTATGACTATCAAAACCATTCTTATCAATCGTTTCCTCCATAGCTTGGACTTCCTCTGGTGAGAACTTTTTCTTCCTTCCACGTGTTTCTAGTTTCGCTGGATGGTGGCCGGTTCTTCGTGAGGTAGGATCGTTGATAATGTTTGAAATTATCTGCTGTGGAATAGAGAGTTGTCTTGCTATTTCGCATTCACTGAGGCGCTGGCGACGATACATGCCTCGTATCTCGCCACGGAGCGGGCTATGGACGTGTTAATTATGTGCACGAGCTGAGGGCGACGACATGTTATTAATAGAATGAGAATTTATAGAGAAATTAGTAGAAAATTGCGTGGTATTCTCCGCTAGGCGTACTTACCCCACTACAAGTTTATTTTGTCACCCGCCAAGACTCGGTGACCGTCCAGCCTTATAGGGCTGATACCCTATAAGGCTACTCTAGAACATCAGACTTTGTAACGTACAACTCTTCATGACGCAAATATTACAACAACGCTATTTACTAATCTATTCAACATGTCGAACGTACCCCTACCGTCCCTTCCTCCATCATGGGAGGCCGAACTAGGCAGGGAAGATCGCATAGAATTAGCCTACACAGCCTGGATCGAGGCTAGGGGACCAGGCAATAGCATGGAAAGCCGTCATTACCTCCCTGAATAGACCCGGTCCAGATATCTTCAATCCAAAGGAAAAGCCTACTCCAAGGAAGAAGCCATTACCTCATACAATCAGACCAGCAATAGTTACCCCTTCCAGGTCGCCTGTAGCCACGTCCGCGACAGCGATACCAGATAGGACAGGAGTACGTACCCCTAATCGCAGCGATACAGGAAGCAACACCAAGTAAGGTGGCCTGTACAGTCGTTCGGATGACGACTAAGCGACCAAAAAGACTCGTTGTCAGGCTACCAATAAGGGTGACTACGGCGGAGTTGGAACGGGGGCTACGAAGACAAAATGGCCAGGAAGAATAGGAAGGACACGTGACTAGAGGAATCAGCCAATCAGGACGAGGCATACAGACAAGAAACCTCGTAAAGGATAGCTTCAGAATAGTCATTTCCTGGATTTATAGCATGGAATGGACGTCATAGACCATATTGGCGATGTTTTAGGGTAGGCTTATAGGGGACTAGCCCTATAAGGCTGGACGGTCACCGAGAATTAGATTGCGCTACATACAAAAGTGAAAATCATTTAAAGTCACCGAATATACATCTAAACAAAAAGCTTCTAATGTGAGAACTACTTATTATCAAGTTACCTATAACTTTGCCATATAGATATTTATGCTATGATTATCTGTTGTTATTCTATCGCCTCCGAGAAATAGCCTACAGTGCAATCTATTTTTGACACGGCGTGCCAGGTGAACCCTTCTACTGAGTACCGTGGGTGTGCTTAGAGATATACCTATTTCATTGGGAGAAAAACGGTAAACGGGATCCGTCTTTGTCATGGAGGCACACGGGACAGACGTGGATCAGGTGAAGCAAGGGCAACATGGGATGCACTGACAGGAGACATGGGCGTCACTGGTTAGTTCAAGCAGGCATGCCCAAGCAGATTTTTAGTTTTTATATTGTGTTTTATATTGATTGCTTGAATCTCCTATCCAACCCCTTGAACAAAGGAAAAGTTTGTAGAAGTTTTTACAATAATGTAACTGTCTCCCTCTCTTGCCCCCTGCATGCATGGCCATCCATATGCATATGTAGATGGTAGAAGTGAATGTAGTGGTGTAGTCAGATGGCAGTACTAGGTATCGATGACATAACCTCCAGTCGTATCCAAGCCCCCTCCACGTCGCAATCGCAAACTGCACCTCGTGAGGAGGCGAAGATTGTTGAATGAATGCCGAGAGCCCCGCTCCCCCAGGAGGCGCCACATCCCACACGCGACCTTGCGATATGCCAGCTTGTCCAAGAAGAAGAGTAGAAGATTATAAATGGTGAAATGAATAGTTGGGAATCTAATTGCCGTGACGCTTCTTGTTGATTTTGTTATGGACGTGCTGGTGCATGTGTTCATGCCTCTTCTCCTTCGCTTGCACCGTCACTACAACTGGTTCGGCAGTGGTTGTCACCCAGATAATCGAGTCTTCCGGCGGTGGGGTGATTGAGGAGGTAGGTGCGGAGCCAGCTTTGGCGGGTGCAGGAGCTGGAGCTTGAAATGCAAGCTTTTCGGGAGCATTGTTAGGTGAGTGAGCATCGTTATTTGGGTGGGCATCGTCATGTGGGTGACCACCATTATTTGGGTGGGCATCGTCATGTGGGTGACCACCGTCATGTGAGTGACTTGGCAGCGGGGATGACGAGGTAGAGGACGTGCTGCTGCTCGGTTGAGGGCTTGGGCTTGGCTGGGGGCTTGGTTGCTGTGGATTGGATCCTCCGCTTGATCCTTCCGACCCTCCGCCAACAATCGTGCCAGGCGCATCTGAGCACAGCTCCAAAGTCAGGTGCAGGTGGTCTGGGGCGCTGCCAGTCGCACGGTCATCGAAAGGCTGATTGTAGGCGGCTTGGCATAGTTTTATTCCCTTAGGACAATTGACATTGACTGAGCCGTCATTGCTGGTCATCTGCACTCCTCCATCCACAAAAGGGTAGCCGTCGATGTTGGAAATGTCATACCAGACTGCATTGGCGGGAGGACCATCCTTCCCGACAGTGTACTCAAATTGGGTCCAATTCGGGTGGGGCAGGTCAAAGTATTCAGGGATCTGACCGATCTTTGGTCCACTGTTGTACTTGGAGGCAATTTTGATCGATGGACCTCCTCCTCCCGGCTTTGAGTGGTAGACTTGGGAATGGCTTTGGCCGGCTGGGACGACTATCCTCTCACCAGCATCCTCAGCAACAGACCAAAGGTACGCATCATCGCCGCAAGAGTTTTTCACAATGGCGGAGCCGTATGCGGAGGCGTAGGCGAAGAAGACTGGCGTCGCAGCCAGGGCTATTGTGCTATAATGCATTTTGTACGATTGTCAGATTTGTTGCGACAAAGGAATGGGTTGAATTCGGCCGGCTGAATATGCGGGTTGTTTTGACGTGGGTGGTATCGATCGAATGTCTGTTCAAAGCGACGTGCACTTGAAGGAGTGAAAGTGCAATGCTGCGTCGAGCAGTGTTGTCGTCGTTGACTGTCGTAGGTAAGCGTGAAAAGAGTGATGCTTTAAGGATTCAGGAATGAAAAAGTAGAAAGCGCGCAAAATATTGCAAGCGAAACGGAAAGGGGGGGGGACCAGAGATGCAATTTAGGAGTGCTCGTGCTGTGGCTGGCTATGATTGGTGCAACCGTTGAATTAGATTCCTGTATGGAGTAAAAGCGGCAGCTCGTCTAAATAGGACAGGGTATTGTGTGCCTGACGTGTGGAACAGCATCGCGTGTACCATTGGCTGGGGAAGGCACAGTGCGGCGCTAGCATCTCCAGGAACAAACGTCGGCAGAGCGCCGCATTAAGGTAGGTAGCATGGAAACAAGGAGATGAGCGTTTTGAGGTAGGTACCGAGGCACGCTAGGGAGTTAGGCTCATGCATTAAATGATTAACCTTTGGGAGGCCCAGCCTTTGACGGATGCGTGTGAAATGCCTCTTCTTGGGCTATTCTACACCGCCCCCTGATGACCTCGTGGACTTTGCTACACCAACGGACTGCCTTCCGACAATATGGTTCTGACTGTCAGGGAACGTGGATGACTGACGACCAACGGACAACACACGAGATCCGGCGGGGGCGATCATCATGGAATTAAATAGCATAGTTCATTCTTGACCATTAGCATGGCGAATCTGTAGAGTTCGTGCCAAGTCAGTAGATTCAATACCAAAGTACGTAAAGCAGAATTGGAAGACATCCAGAATGATGTGTTCGTGGTGGTTGCACAACGATAAACTGAGCTGGAGAAACCTTGGTTCTACCTTGACAATTCTCCCTCCTAGAGTATCAGCAGGCCGCAACTCTTGAAAGGATACTCCACATGACGATGGTCATCTTTCGGAGTCCCAGGATTGTCAACTTCCGAGCCTGTCGCCAACGCTTTCATAGTAGGAAGCCCGTTGAACGCTCAAGAACGTGACTCTGAGAAACCACTGCCTCGATCTTTGCCATACTTAGATCCAAGACTGCTTACGAAATTGAGAATTCATTATGGAACACGTTTTTTAATGGTGAGAAGAAAAGGAAAGAGGAGAAATCGGATGGTTAACCTCGGCAGATGGCTTTCCGTAGAATTTACAGCCCTGGAATACGGCGAACCACGAGGACAATATAGCAATCACCCACTCCACCACACCCCACATCCGAATGTTTCCACTCCTCCGCATACCGCCAAACCCCAGTGCCTACGCCCTTTCATACTTTAAGCGTGTCTGTTGCCTTGGTCAGGCCCATCACTGATCACTATCGCCAACAATGGCGCCAATTACAGATGATACTGTCGAGGCTCTCCGAGAAACCATCCGTAAGCTCGAGTCGAGGGTACATCAATTGGAGGCCAAGATGACGGGAGACGATGGTGCCCAGTCAAGAAGTACCCTTGCATCTGTGCGAATGATCTTGATGGGCCCACCTGGAGCTGGTAGGGAGCCCCTAGACAAAATAAATTTCACCTTCAATGGCTTACATGTACTTTAGGCAAAGGAACGCAAGCACCCAAAATACAAGAGAAATATTGTGCTTGCCATCTGGTAAACTTATCTTTCCTGTAGCCTTATGCGACATAGGCCTATCCATGCTTACACTTAGCTACAGGCAACAGGGGACATGCTACGATCGCAAGTCGCGAAGAAAACTTCACTGGGACGAGAAGCTAAGAAAATTATGGATCAAGGGGGTCTGGTTAGCGATGATATCATGATAAACATGATAAAGAACGAATTGGATAGCAATGAAGATTGCCAACGAGGGTAGCTATCTCAAGGTTCAAGAAGTGAGTGGAGCTAAGAGGGTCTGATAGCTTCATCCTGGACGGTTTCCCACGCACGGTCGCACAAGCAGAACGACTGGACGCCATGCTCGGGGTGAAGAACAAGGATCTGCAGCATGCAGTAGAGCTACAGATTGATGACGGCTTGCTAGTCTCAAGGATAACAGGACGCCTCATTCACCCAGCATCTGGTCGATCGTACCACAAGATCTTCAACCCGCCGAAAGAGACCATGAAGGATGACCTGACCGGCGAGCCACTCATCCAGAGATCAGACGATAATGCTGATACGCTGAAGAAGCGACTTGCGACTTACCACGACCAGACTTCACCAGTTGTAGCATATTATAAGAAAACCGGCATCTGGAGGCCAATCGATGCCAGCCAAGAGCCAGGGCAGGTGTGGAAGAGCTTGCTGGGAGTTTTCGGGGCAGACAAAACTTCAAGTACGAGTAGCAGTCTTCTTACTCGGATTGGGCTGAGAAGCTAGGCCCTACCACTAGATTTCTCAATATGTGGCGGTCCAATTGAACATATACGGGGAATGCATCCGGTATCTCTGCCCGGCAATCGTGCTCTTGGCGAGCATATGTGTCTGACATATCGTACGGGACGGTCTGTATACCATCTTACATTGTCTGTAACAGTACATGTACTTCTCACTAGCCGCATGCAGAAAACATTGGGAAGACTTTGCGACTATTGAGTGTCTTCCGGTTCCGAAATAGAGTCCATTACATATGTTTCTCGCAACCCGAGAGCATTGAGATTAGAAAACTCCTTCTCAATTCATGATTCCTCCCAGTGCAGCGCTCGGAGCCCCGGAGTGTGCTCTTGCCTATATTCGCGACTGTAACTCAGCAGAAGTCATGCTATATGCTCTTTGCTGTAGACAACGCAGTCAGCCTCCAGTCCTTATTTTGGATTTACAATTTACTAGTCTCGTTAGCGTTCGATGCATGCCATCCATATCAACATGAGAATCTACATTACATTAACAATATCACTGCTTTTCATTGTGCTTGGGCTATGACATTGCTTAGCACTACCACTATACCAGAGCTTTTAACGTAGCCCTCGTTGGGGTTTCTGACATCTAATGTAAATCTTCATCGGAGATCGAACCATCATAATCAATCCAGTTCTACCGCATATTCCTGGGGAAGGACTTCTTCAAGTGATATTGTTCTCAAGCAAAGTCATTGGTATCTGAAGTTTACTTCACACGCCTGGTGTTGACGCTAAGTCATCAACATCATTATCCACAATCTACCTATCCTTCACTAAAATAATCTCGATAACCATCGAAAGATCCAGACCCGCTTCAAAAGCTGAGTTGAGATCTTCTACAAGGCTGGGTTCCTCCATCACAATCTTCAGAAAGACCTTTTTTGAGAGCTCACGAAAGGCCGAATACACCGACCAACGTTCAGCCTCTGTTCGGGCACTGAAGTCCAGGACACACTCACCTCAACCGCATGAAACGAGACCGGACTCTATCTTTTCCCACAACAGCACAAGTTATCAATTCGTTCTTGGGCGAGCAGATCACCACGATCGAACTTGTTCATGCGTATCCAAGATTTGATCGCCTTTCCCTAAACGATTCTCCTCGACCAGCGGGTGTTGAGTTCATTGGCAGGGACCGGTCCGAATCTGATCATCCATCTAGCACTCGCTCAACATGCAACGTCAAACCTTTCAATCGCTCCTGGACATCCCCAGCACCAGAGGCAGCGACGAGAATCGCAAGCCTCGGCTGCCAAAGAGTCTCCCCTCCGGCAGTCAGCTACCATCTTGCTGGAACGAAGCCATGGATAGGGCCATTTGCCACATGGAAGCGCAGAACGAAGTGTACCCTTCAGCCATGGTGAGGCTTCTGAAGAGAAGATTTCCAGAACTCGATGGCGTAAGTGGAATTCCGATCTCTTGCAACAAGGCTTTCCCTGGTAACACGCTCTATAGTATGTGATACCCGCCGACGCGATCGAGCGTCGTATTGAAACCCTTGAGCTTCAGGGAAACGATTATTTCAGAAATGGCATGGAGAGTGCCGTGGCCAATGCAGAGGCAAGCGGGTTCGTCTTGCCCGACTATGATCCTACCAAGTACCCTGGTCGTAAGTTCGCACGCAAGAGTGACCTGGAGGTATATGGCTCAGGTTCTCCCATGACTGGCGTTTTGGGATATGGGGCAAGCAATGTTCCCGAAGATGAAATCATCACTCGCGGCGTTCGCAAGGTGAGCACAGGGGATCCTTCGACGACATCTACTCCTGGCAAGTCTTCAGTCAAACAGCGCAATGCTCACGATAACAATCCTGGTGCTCGTCGTGTTCAAATTGGTAGGGGAACTCCTACCGTCATATAGGAACCATGAGTACTAACATAAACCTCCCAGCTGGCGAGTATCTTCAGGTACACAACCTCATGGACGTCACCAACGTCCGCAACAGCCCTGGTCTTCCTGTCACCGGCGCCGCCTATACCAATCCGTCTCTCCCCGCATCTACGAGCAATCCGGCAATCAAGGCAGCCAACACTCCTCTACCTGTAACGCCCATCAACGCTCAAGGCGGTAGTTTCTTTTCAACTCCCGGCAGCAAAGACAAGCACGCAAAACCAGAGGGTGCCATCCTCCCCAGCAGGACGTACATTTCAACTCCGAGCAGCAAAGATCAGGGTCGCTCTAAGGGTGCACCTGGCCACTCTCACTCCGCCGCTCAATTCATTGCAACCCCGAGCGGCAGATCTGGCAAAGCAAGTGCTGCTGGCAGAACCTCTGGCGATCTTTACCGCTCTGGCAAGGAGAATACCACGTCTGGTATGTCGATTAGTACAACCAGTACGAGCATCTTGGGCAGAGACATTTCTGGGATGTCGGCGGCGCTTGAACGTAGACATCAGAAGATCGATCAGCGGGCTACGCCTGATGATTGAATGGTTGTTGGATGCACAGGGGCTGCGACTGGCTTATATTTCCCGATCTTTCCAGCGATGGATGGCTCCGACGACTTCCAGCATATGACCAAGCTGCACAAACTTTCAGGTTTGGGAAGCATTATCACAGACTTTATCTGTCCATTTCTGCATGCATAGCTTGCGATCTCCGTCAGCTTCCAATCTAGCTCATCAGTCAATCAAGTCCACAATGTAATTGATGGCGCTTACCATTCAACCAATTACCCTACTTCATCGACGGGTCCAAAGCCTCAGTACCGGCTGACATCTCATCCTCATTCCCTCATCTCATCCTCATCTCTCCCACCATCTCTCCCACCATCTCTCCCACCACCTGCCCTTCCATCACCTCCCCAAACAATCCATTAAACCCCTAATCCCCACCCTCCTCATCCCCCCCACCCAGCCGCCCACCCCGCCATCTCCTCCCTCCCCACCACCCTCTCCTCAACCCCCCTCCACCTCTCCACCAACACACAAGCAAGCAAATGCTTACAAAGCGGCACATCCTCCTCCCCCAACATCATCCCTCCCCACCGCCACCCCCCATCCCCTTCCTCCCTCTCAGGCTCAACCACATCAAGCATCTCCTCATTCTCCTCTCCATTCCCAAAATCCCCAGCACATTCAAAAGCCCCATAACCCATCGTAGCCCCACCGCCGCCGGCATTATTAAACGCCGAGTACGCAAACGCATGACAAGTGCAGCTCCACGCCCCCGTGCGGACTTCATAACTCGTACCTCCTCCATCGCCTCCGCTCCTGCCAATGGTATATCGCGAGCGACCGTCGCGGTGGGCGTTGGACTGCACATAGTAGATCATCCTCTTGCTCTGGCTCTGGCTCTGGCTCTTCCCACCCCCATCTCCATCTCCGTTCGTGCCCTCGCCGACATCATTGGAGCGATCGGTGGGTGGTTCTTCCTCTTGTAGAATGAAACGGGTGACGAGTCCTCTGTCTAGCAGGTCTAGCGCGGGCAGGAGGAGGGTGGGGAAGAGGGCGTGGAGGGTTAGGAGGGTTGGCTTTGCTGCTTGGGAGAGGGGAATGGCGTCATTGTTGGTGGTGGGTGAGGAGGGAAGAGAGGGACTGGGTGTGAGGGTTGAGATGAGGGAGGTGAGGAAGATGTTCGATTGGGGGATGGAGGGAGGTAGGGAGGGGGACATTTGGGGGCGAAAAGGAGGTCCTCTCTGAGGCCAAGGGGGGGCTTCTCATTCGCTCATTGTTCTCTCTCGTCAGCAAACACCTGTGCACCACCACCTCTATTGCATGCCCTGGAGAGCCTCGCCACATCTGTCCGTTTATCTACTATCATGAGACATGATCATGTCCACCACACAGGCACTCAACGAATTGAGGGCATTTTGGCGCAGGCATCTAGGCTAATGTCCGCGAAAGGCTTTCACCTTATTCTATTGTGACTATGATCATGCTAGGAACGCAACTGTATCCCTAAAGACCTCTAGAATATCCCAATTTCAAGTGTCTCGTCTGCGGTCTGTAGGTCCAAAGCATTTCCATTCCCACTTACTTCTAAAACTACCCGTCTACTACCCAATCGGTGCCCACTAATATAACAAATGAGCTCACCGGAAGCTTTGGTACATCTCGATTTACCTGTTGACTCATACAACCATTCGTACATGATATACTCCGTGTCTCCTAACGATGTACAGATGGAGTATGGAGTAGTCTTTGAGTGATGCGTGAGGTTTCAATGTTCCTTCCCTCAGGTCCACGAGTCGAGGTTGCCAGAAGATTCAAAGGATTATGTTGACGAAATGGATCAAAACCGTGTTAGATTGATTTCGCCAAGTAAGGCAAGATTTCTTAAGCTTCTTTGAAATTTATGCACCAAGACCGAATGAAAACAGACGCGGTCTTGCTATTATCCCATGTCCTGGCATGGCATCCGTCTCAAGGGTTTTTACCGAGGTACAGCCGAGGCGGATGCCAGCCTTGCCAGGACATGGGATAGTCTTCTTCGGGCATTCTCTGCCTCGCCGCGAGTCATTCCCAAACGAGAGTGGAGTTCAATGATATGTGCCCCCCAATTGTGGCATCCCTATGAATCATTGAATACAATTGATCTTTTCGTTCCATAAATCGCTAGCATTCAACTCTAAGCTAATTGAGTAGGGCCGAAGATGGGTGCGAGACTTGTGATCTGGACTATTGGGACTTGATTGAACCCCTTGAGGATACATCGGTAACTTTATCGCGGGTGGGTTACTAGTATCGAGTATTATTTAGGACAACGGTCCACGTCTTGAGACTTTGGCCCAGAATTTCGATGAGGCTGTATGCTATCCTCACAGTGATTATGAATTTTCGACACGAAAGGTCCTAGAGAATAGGTCTAGGAGACTCAAATGCTTCAGGTCGCCGAGTGTTCTTCATCGTCGATGCCATCATCGGAAATCGCAATTCGGATGAGCGTGGGTTTAGCTGAAAAACCTTGACGACTAATCTTTTGAGAGAATATGGCCAGCTTTCCCGAGACAGCAACAAGTATTGTGAGAAGGATGTGATGAATGCCGGGTAATGCCACCATCGAGAAGGCAGTGAGTCCCACGATACCCACGTCCTCGCATACTATTGTGGGCTACCTTGGAAAAGAGTTGGGTCTAAATGCGGTTGAACTCATCTGAAAACGGTGCTTGCGCTACTCACGAATCGAGTCGACTTGTTCGACATGTTCCCGACTGATCATCAATCGAAATATGTATACGAAAAAGGACGAAAACACCAAATACGTCCTATATCGGGACCCTTTCAACATTATCAACGCCAATCCGAGTCCAGAACAGGATGTACGGGGTCCAACCTCCGGCTGGGCTTTGTGCATCACTGATACGCGCTCTCGAAACTTTTGAGTCGTCCATCTCCACCCACCCTGCGGGACCATTTGCCACTGTTTTATAGTGCCCGAAGTTCATTGTACCTCGGTGGTGGATGACGGAACGCAGCTGATATCTCAATGGATTTTGGCCTAGTGTAAAGGGTGTAAGGTCAAGCTCCTCGTTGAACGCAATTCTTGCCATTTTCTTGGCACCAGTTGATCTGAAGCGGAGAAGCTGGAGCACAAGAACGTCTGGGCTCCTCACAAGGCGGACAGTTTGGGGAGTGTCAGCCGTTGTGTGGCACTTATCGCATCTTCTTCCGTAAAGAATGTTATTCGCGAAGGTCCTCGTTCGCAAAATGATATGCAAGGGAGCAGCTTCTTCGAAACGGATGCCAAGTATGAAATTAGTCTCTCTGCCTTGGGAAGTATGCTGACAATTTGGACATTCCATAGCAGCGAGCAAATCATGCTGGAATATCCTTTTGACCGTAGGCTCCACCCTTTGACTCCATGAGCACGTTTGGAAGGACAGACGACTGCAAATGTAAGACTTACAATCGGTTGTTGTCTAGTATCGCGCTGATTAGAAGAGTATAGAACTCTTCAGCATCATGTTGTTTATACCAGCTCCAGGCATTGTTGCGGAAAGCTGCTACAGTTATGATAGTGACAATTATAGTAGTTTGGGTAGAAACTTACACGTTGAACAAGCCATTTTGGCTCGAAAAGCGCGCAGCTCTCCATTAATTTCTTGTGGTGCTACGGGTACATGCCACTAGCAACGTCAGCGTTTCCTACTGTCCCTATGCGTAGTCTAAAGCCATAAGAGATAATGGAAAGGAGGAAGAGGCTTGAACAAGGACATGCTCTCCAAGATCGAAGCCACTTTCGCAGAGTGAACATTCAACACACATGTGGACAGAAAAGAAACTGCCGACGGCTGTAGTGCAATGCAAGATCCTGAATATCTTCCGAGGAAGACAGACTCGAAACATGCCTTACATATTGGATGCAGAAAGATGCTAGCGAGCACGCCAGGCAATTCGATATGCTACACCATTCATGATGGTCATGTAACCAATCAACGACTTTGGGAGCGTGAAGCAGGGCTTGAAATACACTGTTATGGTAGCACCAACTTCCCGGATTGCGTAAACCTCTGGATGGAGTAGCGCGATCCAGTCGCCTTTGCCAGATCGAAGACGGTGCGCATGACTGCGAAAAGGTTAAGCCCACATTGGTATATTTTGTATCAAGGACTTACTTTGAGGTCGTGTTCTGGCTGTACGATAATGCTCTCAGTCCGCCTCTCGATCGTGTTTGTACGGAGCGGTGCCATTTTCGCTTCATCATTTGACGTGAGGGAAGTGGCCATTACAAACCTGATCGGATGTTGCAATAGTCTCTGAAGAGACAGTTCCGTAGAGTTCAACACGACTTTATTAGAACGTGCTTCATGTTGGGCTTTCATAAGAACAGTCATGTTGATAATGTGAGACTATTCGCCTGTCAAGACTTGAAAATTTTGATATGAATCGGCATAGCATACGGTTGAAAAGCGCAATGGTCTATTCCAAACGGCAAAGTGTTGTTTCTCCGGAAGTAGGACTGTGGCAATTACCGAGTTATAACGACTGGGAAGCTGACTTGTACAGTTCGATACCAGTATCGTCTAGAGTCTGAAGGTTAAGGAGTAGGTAGGCCACTTCTCACGACTTGTGCCAATCAAAGGCTTTCAATAACAAGCCATATAAATCAATATGAACGGGTTCTTGAAGGGGCCGAAGCCCCGGTTTTGTTGGAGGCTGAGGGTGGCAGAAGGCATTGGGCATAAGCAGAGGCTCCAGCAGTACCACACTATTCAATGATACCGTTTTATTAAAGAGCAAGGGTTGTAGACTTCATATGTTGCACCTTGTCGTTCAATGAAAATTCTAACAGAAAGAGAAAGTATGGAGAGTATCACGTGAGTATCTAGAATATTGGAGCCGCTGTCGATCTCCCGCACGCCAAGGACGAGACTGGACCCTGAATTCACCAATGTCTATCAGATCTTTCTCGCGCACACGGCTTGTGCGACAAATTCAAGTAATGTAATGTCTCTGGTTGACCTCGGGGGTGTGTACGAGGAAAAACATGTCCACCAAGTCTACGAGCAGATAGCCTCACACTTCTCGTCTACTCGCTACAAGCCCTGGCCAATTGTCGAGCGCTTCCTCCACCATCTTCCGCATGGCTCTGTCGGACTCGACATAGGCTGTGGCAATGGCAAGTACCTGGTCGTTAATCCCAATATATTCATCGTCGCCTCTGATCGCTCGACCAACCTTGTGAAGATCGCTAGTCAGCATACATCTCATAGCGCGATCGTAGCGGACAATTTGAGCCTGCCCCACTCAAGTGGCACTTTCGACTTTGCCATCTCTATCGCTGTAATACATCACTTGTCTACACCACTTCGCCGCATTGAAGCCGTGGCTACGCTGCTCGACACGCTTCGTCCGCCTATGTCGATGTCAGGTGGAGGTAATGCACTCCAAACGAGAGGAGGACAAGCATTGATCTTCGTTTGGGCTCTCGAGCAAAAGCATAGCCGCCGAGGCTGGGACAAGGGAGACGACCAAGACGTCATGGTACCCTGGGTGATGAAGCAGAAAACGGACCATGCGACCGGAGAGAGCAAGACATTCGAACGTTACTACCATTTATATCGAGAAGGGGAGCTCGAGAGCGACATTTCACAAGCCGGGGGTCGCGTATTGGAGTCTGGCTTCGAAAGAGATAACTGGTGGGCCATCGCCGAGCGAAAACCTAGCTAAGGCGGTCAATGTGGTCGTGGGAATCTAGAAACCCCACAAGCTGGGAATATGCACCTTACGAACTTGGGACCGAAAAGAGAACCTTTTGGCACACACACACAACTCCAGGACCAAGATCACCGCTCCATCGCTCAATACGAGAAAAAGAAATCCCACTTACCATCCCATCCCCAACACTTGCAGAATGGACATCTTTCATGCACGGCATCTCTCGGTCCGCCGCCCCTTGCATAGCACCGCAGCATGTCTCACATGCCACGCAAATCGATCGAACTTCGACAAAAGGGAACATGAGAGATCCCGGACTCAAGTCTAGACTTTAACATGCAAAGTCATGTGCTTGACGGCCCGAGACAAGGCTTCTACCTATCTAGGCTCTGTGAAGAATCTACGATCGACGACTCAGTCGTGTATGTACGTCCAAGCTTACTTTAGCAACGTGTGTCAATCAATTAATTAATCAATCAGGAAGGGTATATGATTAGACAACTACTCAACCGCAATGATGGTCAGACCGGAAACCAATACTACCATCACTCCAGCCGACATCTCAGTCAATATTAATCTTCCATTCCTGCACCCTATCAGAGAACGAACTTACCGGAACTTCACGTGAGAGGGTTACGTATATGAAGATCTTATGTTTGATTCATGCAGAAGCTCGGCTTTCTTCGCTCCTTACTTTACTTCTCGCCGTCTGCGCTGCAGCCCTACCGACCCCTGAGGAGAGCTCAATCCGGCTTGGCGCTCACCAATCTAGTCGAGCCTTGGGCGACTAAGGTGAGACGAGTGTAATTGGCGTTGGAAAGCCTGGAGAAGATTACTTCAATGATCGTACCATGTAATACTATGCTATGCTATGCTATGCTAGGTGCCTCTGTATCGTGTATAGGCGTGTCGCCTGGGGTATCTAATATACAGATTGCCAAACCTTGATGCCGTTTTTCCGCTCCAAGAATACCGAAATTGAGTCTCGTGGTTGTCATTGCTGGTGTGATCGATTAGTATTGTTGTTGTCGTTGTTATTGCGTGTACGGTCGTGAGCAGTAGTACCAGGGCCTTCCCTCTCATCATCCACTTGAGAGACTTGCGCCGCTCCCACGTCGACTTTCATCTCTCTCCACTTTCACCCACCCATCCTTCTGAAAGGCCTGGATTTCCCCATCCAACTCCGCAAACCCAGGCAGCCTCGTCTCTCCCGACCTCCGCTTTCTGCGCTTCAAGCTCTCCTCATCGGCTCCGTCATCAAGATCCTTGATGTCGTCGTAGTCAGCAAAGCTTTGCTCATCCTTGATCGGAGCTATCTGCATGTGCGCAGCAGGAGGAACGGCAAAGGAAGTAGAGGCAGGTGCGAGGACGTGGCGATTCCGATTACCGTTAGCACCAGCGAATGGTGAGCTAAGCGTGCTGAGATCACAACCTTCAAAGACTCTGGTGTTTTCTAGCATGCGGTCCCTCTGAGCCACGCGGCCACAATTAGGCTCATGAGGTTCAGCGCGGGCGGCGGCAATCGAGAAGGCGGTGACGTTCGCTCGGCGGGCCATGTCTTGTTCGCCAAGGGCCCAGTGCATGGCTTCGGCGGCACGCCAGGGAACACCGAGTTCGATTGCTATTGGGTTCCACAGTTCCGGCTTGAGTCTGTGGCCGTCAGTAATCTTCAGCTCGGAGACTATCGTGGATGGATGTAAGCAAGGAGGGATTGTGAGACATACCGGTCATAGACCCTCGCTAGCTTGTTCCTTTTTTCTTCGTCCCATTCGCTCCGACGCTCAAGATAGTTCTGATAATGCAACCTGCAGCTAATGGCACTGCGGCCGGGCAGCTCCTTGCTGCAGTCATCCCATTTCATGCCTTTGCCACGTAGTCGGATGATCTTAGCATCCTCTGTGGGGCTCCATTTGGACTGCTTCTTAGCTAGAGGTGAGTGGATGGGTTGTTCGTCTGCGGGTAGTGGACGTTTATGGGATGTCACCGATTCTGCAGTCGTGTCAAGGTTGGGTTTCTGGTGTGGAAATGCTTGCGCAGTGGTCAAAGGCTGATTAGATTGTGCTGAAAGTTGTCGAGAATGCCGCCGTTGTTGATGACCGTACGGATTTGGCGGAGCTGTGTTGATTGAATAGAGAGATGCTATCGAGCTAGACGTGGGTGAAGGATGGGGATTGAAGAATGCACGTGAAGAGGGTACTGGAGTGGATCCAGGAAATGGGGAAGGCTGTATCGGTATTGCAGGTGGAGGAGAGGGACTTGTCTCGAGGAGATCTTTGATATCCAGTTTGGCGACTGGGTAGACAAGAGATGCCTGGGTCATGTGCGCGAAGGTTCCGATGACTTGACAGATCGATAGTGATGGTAACGTGGAAGAGATGGGTCGAGAGTGGGGAATGCAGGACTAAATGTTAGACGACGCTGCAGCCTTGTACTTGTATGCTTTGGGGCAACCCGGTATCACGATTCATGAGATGAAGTTGCTTTAAGACAAGATGAATATTCTTAGAAAAGGGCTTCACATGTCTTAAAGCTCACGACCACATAATAGAGATCTGGCGAGGGCTTCCAGATCGGGTTCAAGGAGGCAAACTAGGAATAATCCATGAACCAATGGAGTTCGTAGACCCCCTGACCGCGTAGAACATTGGCGGACTCAATGTGAAACATAGTCCATGGCCTTCATGAGAGCAATCCAAGAATGAAAGCGAAATTGCAGATAGCCGGCCATAGGCGTCTCTTTGTGTGCGCCTAAATGACGGTGGGGATTCGATAAGTACGTAGCCAAAGCCACAGCATGTAGAGATCGTCTTCGGGAATGACATCCCCGCCTCGCTTCATGAGAGGCTTGCAGTAGTTCGCAGGAATAAAGATTCCGAGATGCTGTACTGCATTTGGAGGCGTTGAGACACCGGAGCTCTGATAAAGAACGGCGAACACCTCGTAGTCTCGTCCATCATTCAACATCTGAGCAAAAGAGGGGGCTTACGAGTAGGCGCGGTCGATCGTAGTGGAGGATTAGCGGGTGACAGAAGTAAAGACAGCGGCGAGTGATGATTGGTAGCTTCATGGTTCGACGTAGCGAATTGCGGTCAAGCAACCAAGCTGTCTGAAGATGTCGAAGACACTTGACAAACAACGAACCAACGGAGAACCTAGGACGACACTTGTAATTTAAAGTCGGCTCTAATCGCAACCACAGGGATGTGAGAAACGACTCGGTACTGAGGAGGAAAGGATCTTGTAAGCTTTCGCTTCCCGGCTTCCCGATTGGAGGTTAGGAGCCGCCAGGACAGCGATGTCAAGGTGAGGCAAAACGTCCGTTTGGGACGATTATCTCGAAAGACAGCTTCTATCGATCGCCTTCTGGTCCCGTTGTACAGAGTTTCCGCAACAGGTCGGATTTCCTGGTCCAAGCAGCAGCTGCGCAGGGGGGGAAGCGATGCAGAACAGAAGCAGCTGAGACGAGCGGGATTGACAGAAGCAAGCTGAGGCGGTGAAGGGTGAATCAATTCTAGTCAATGTTCTGCTATCCTTAGGTTCAGTAGTGTCTCGAACGAGGAGTGTCAAAGACTGAGCGATTGTTTGCATGACATGGCGTTGTGGGTCCAGATGTGCTGGCCCGTGCCGCATTGGCAAGTCCGCTCGACTTTGTGTGCAGCTCAGGCCGCTGTGCAAGCAGCCGGGGATATAATAAGGGGAACCAAAGTGCTGGGACAAAGCATGTCACAAACTGGGGATGTCCATGTTATTATAGCTGAGGTATTAGGAGGGTCCATGTCGACCACACACCCGTATTGGACGACATGCAGCAGCTGAGAAATTAAGGTGGCAGGACATGGAGATGAAAATGGAAAATGGAAAGGAGCGGTGAAACGAACTGCCGTTGGCGTGTGCTTTATTACTGGACTACTCCATAGAATAGCCTCTAACTCTCTGATATCAATAGAGCTAAGGTAGCATCTGTGCATCTGTACCTTAGCCTTCATGCACTGTTCAGGTCTTCTTAATCAACTTCTGATCGACAGCTTGTGAGACATCTCCACACGAACACACCAAGTAACACCCCGACCTAGGACTAGACACCTACCTCAACAAAAAGCCTAATCCTGCATCTTTGACACGTCTACACATGCCTCCTGCCATGATTCCTGCCCGAGATATTCCGCTCCTGATAACCTCCACCGCCTCTTCTTCAGAGCGCCGCATCACACCATCGTGGACTATTGCACATCTCAAAGCGAAGCTAGAGCCTGTAACCGGCATCCCCCCTTCGTCTCAGATCCTCTCACTGCGGCTGCCGGATCAGCAACAAGTGCTTCCAATTCAGGCGGAAGATGAAGATGCTGTCGAGATTGGAACTTGGCCCCTGGTTCCTTACGCCGAATTAAAGGTACAGTCACTGTGACTTTCATTTACTGTTGCCGTTCTTCCTGCTCTATATTCCGCATTGAAGGCCCTCAATGCAGCCCACTCTCACGAAAAACTCGGACAACATTAGCAATGCAGGCACCAGAGCACTAGGTTAAAGTCGATAAGAATGATAATGAGATGCATCCTGTACAGAAGTAGTCTTTGTGATTTAGGTATGCCGATCATGATCATTCAATGGGCTTAGTATGAAGATGATAAGTGTTTGTTGTGCTCAATACTACAACCATAAGTCTGATATTAATTTATCCAAAACACTTCCGGAATATATTGGCCCACCGCGCCTTCATTGATGAGGGGTCGTACGATCTCAACAATCTAAACTTTCCTACTATGCATTGAACACAACCATGCTAGCATCCAAGAAATACGTGCCCTAATTCTATCCTTACAGGTGACGTCCGCCGGTAATACCATCATCTCCAACCTTCCCCCTGCATCTTCTGTCCCAAAATACTCCATGCCCGAAGCCACTTACGAAACACTCCCGGAAACCGTTCTTGCCTACAAGAAAAGCCACAAAATCGGTCGCTTCGACCCCGCAGCACCAGAGATTCAAGAACGGAAAGTCAAGGAGATGTGGAATGAGGTCGAACAGAGAAGTACGTCCCAGTCAACCGGCCCCACATGGAACATCTCTTAATCTTCCCTCAGACGTTAAAGCGGGAGCACGCTGTAGGCTCGCAGAGGAGACCACTCGCCGCGGCTTGGTCGCCTTTGTGGGTCCTGTCTGTTCTCTCCCTGGCCCGTCAGGAGCACCATGGATAGGCATCGCGCTGGATGAGCCGACGGGCAAGAACGATGGTAGCGTCAAAGGTGAGAGGTACTTCCAGTGCGAGAAGAACCGGGGTATCTTCGTTAGGGTGGACAGGGTCGAGGTTGGCGATTGGGGAGAGCTAGCTTTGGAGGAGGAAGATCCTGACATGGAGGAGATATAAAAGAGGGACAAAGAAGACTGTGTGTATTTATAATTCATGTTCAAATGAGGTTTCCCTCGAGACAATTGTGAGTGTCTACTCTCGTTCAGGTTTAGGTATGAGTCTGGTCTGGATAGGGAATTTCTGTCGTGGAGGGAGAACCAGACTTATTTCCAGTGAGGGAAGAGTCACATGCAACTAGTAAAACAAAATCGTAATGACGAAACGTCGTCGTTGGAAGCACCTGCAATACTGTTCATTAGGCGGCTATGCCGTAGCAAATGGTGGATGTAAACATGCGAAGGAAGGGTCTCCTGTTACACAACTCGCTGATGAGTATATCCTGTATCAACCCGATGTTACCTGGGACCATACCCACATCCTCCGAACGCGTCGGAAACTCCGCGCATCTCGATGATCAATTATCGCATTCATGATGATAGCCATCAAAGCTAGTGTAACATTATACTTACTCCTGCGTTATCTGAGCCAGGCTGAGCGATTGACTCCCATGGTGCCATGCAAACGTTGTTTCACTCTGGGCAAAGATATTTGCGATGAACAATCAGGCCATGGTACTTTCGTCCAAGGCATCGGCCTGTATCTCGCAGCCTTGAGCAAAGAAAATGCGCGCATCAAGCGTCTCTGATTCATTCGTAATCGAGTAAAAATTGCCTGTCGGAAGCAATGTTAGTACCTATCGAAATGTTCTGTCTCGTGTTGCCAAGTAAATAAGAAAGGCAGTCGTTTTAGTCAGCGGATTATCACGTTGGGTAAAGCGGAGTCCTGTCCACACAAATTATGATTCGTGCAGTCCCTTCTCAGCTCTGATGATGGAAAAAGCGCCGCAGTGACGGCGATTGAAATGGATGAAGGAGACAGTTATTCTTACCTCGAGGTACTTGCCACTGCCCTCCTTTTCCAATGCTGAATTTGGTGGGGGGAGTTCCGATGCTGACCATTACGCGACCGTAGAAGACAAAGAAGACCATCTGCATTTTCCTCGAATTTTTGATACGTTTGAATCCTCCCGGGGGCAGATGGACCATGCCCGAACCGAAAAAGTCCAGAGTCAATGTCTTGGCGAATTTGAATTCGGCGCCATTGATGTCGTGCATTTCAATGGCTTCATGCGAATAAGCAACGTCTTGCAGAGTCAGTACAAACACAAGGTGGACTGGGAGGTTCACGATAGCCATACCTTCGTCTCTTGTATTCGCCTCGTCATATTTGTTGGTATTTGGATCCCAATCCATTACCTGTGCGACCATAATTCCTGGATCGATCTCCCAAAGTGTTCTCTCCTCCTCCTCTACCTCTTTCTCCTCTATGTCTGCGAGGTGAGGCTTGGCCCAATATGGGTGTCTTTGATAAGATCGATACTGCTTCGGACGTGGCTCTATTACCTCGTCCACCCTCACGACATTTTTAATCCCAGGCAGTGAGGCGGTTGTCCGATCGCTCATAATAGTCCTCTCTCCACGCCATGATGCCAAGGGTTTGATAGATTGCCTTCCATACCGTGTGATCTGCGCGCCGCTGTCATTTGCTGGAGTCTCACTACGCTGGATGAGCCTTGATGTAGATGCAGCTGACGGAGCTCGGGATGGCGGCTTCCCTTTAGAACCTTTTGATACTTTGCTTCTTACATTGGGGTCACGTAACGACGGGGGTGGATTGCGCCTGCCTAGGCGCACTGGAGATGAGGGAGCCGCAAGGCTTACGGCTGGGTCTTGGTAGACCTGAGTCTTTTTCACACCCGGTGGTCTTCCTCGACGTTTTTGCTCGGGCTCAGAGACTGACATCTGCGGAACATCGTGGTCGGAGGTTACGGAAGTCGGCGCGCGTCCTCGCCTTCTCTTCGGCTCTTTGGCGCCAGAGGTGGCGGGAGGTCCCATCAATTGACTATCCTCCTCAGGAATGTCATACGGTTGGCCCAGGGTGTATTCCTCTCCATGCGATTCCTGATCGATCATAGAATCCACCATGATTTGATCGTCACCGTTCGGCATAATGCTTGCATCGTTGGGTAAGATATCATTGGCTGTGCCCGTTTCATCTAAGACTTCAGTCTCCGATTCTTCAATGTCGTCTCCGGCGCCAGTAAGATCAAAAACCCTCTTACTTTTGCCCTTTCCTTTTATCGAAGCAGAAGCTAGCTTCCCTTTTCGCAATTTAGGCTGAGGAACTCTTGGTGGTGATTTCTCTACACTCTCCCTTAATTTTCCTGGCGAGAAATCTAGCCGCCTGTTTACCGGCTTGGTGGCCGGAGGATGGGACGTTGCTCGTGTAGGAATTCCATTATTGAGATTTCTTGATGGAGATGACATCGGTCCCACAGATCGTGGCATCGATCTTCGCGGCGACGAGTTCAGATGTGTTTTGATGGGCGATGTCGCACGAGGGGGGAGACTTATTCTGCCTTTACGAATGCTCTGCACCAATTGGGCAGGCTCTGGTATTGTACCAGCTGCAGATTCAGGTGTCAGAGAGTTGGGTTCTGGATATATGGATCGCACAGAAGTCTTGGCGCTCACTTTGGTCAATGTCCATAGAGTCATCAGCTGAGTAGGTGGCATCGTGGGTGACACCATTTGGTTGGAGCAATGATTTGGCGGGCGAGGAGAATGATGGGATGGGCTCCAGTCCGTTCTCGTCGCGAACACCGGTGTCCTTCAAAGTTACGCCGGTTCGCCTGTGTAGAATCAGCACACACTGGCGATGACTCTCTAGAAACCCGGATGCGCTCTGCAGATTGCTTACCTCCCTTCTTGCCCGAGCGCTGTGTAATTCCCAGGTCCTCTTTCCTTGCGTGGAGTTCTTCTGGGCGCCATCGTTGTTTGGCTTTATTTGCAAGGGCTGGAGCGGAGAATGAAGTGTTCCTTCTGGCTTGACTGAAGTAGTGTATACAGTTGATAACAGTCACAAGTATCAACACCAGTATTGTTAACGAAAGGCGCGTCGCAATTGCGGGCAGCCGATCATGCCAAGGAAAATATCGCTAGGATCTAAGAAGTCTAGCTCATGGAACCCCAATCGACCTTTCCTAAAGCAGTGATCGATAGATTCAGCGCGTGAACTTTACAACCCGACTCGACTCGGTCACCTCTTTCCACTCTTTTTCGTTCGTTAATTGACAGATCACCTTCTGATTTGATAATAGAACAATAATGGAAGAGGTCGACTTGCAAGACATTGGCCAGCAGACACCAGCGAAAGATGTGTTCGTCGCGCCATCCATTCATCGAGACGAAATCTTTGCTGGAATTTCTTATACGCACCATTCATTGGTGCCAAATATAATCGCTCAAGATCTGTCAACAGACTGTGTACTTGGCATCGACGAAGCGGGCAGAGGCCCTGTGCTTGGTGCGTACTCGTCTTATGCGAAAGTCCTCAGCTGAGCCAAAACATCAGGTCCTATGGTATATGGTCTTCTATATCTGCCTCTTACAAAACATCAATCTCTTCTGGCCCAGACTCACCACTTCGATGATTCCAAAGTCCTTACCCCAACCGTTCGCTCCTCGCTCATGAAGACTTTGTGCACCTCCCACTCAGATCTCTTTCAAAATTGCGGCTGGGCAACAAGAGTCATGTCTGCTCGAGACATCTCGGCGGCTATGCTGAAACCGGCCGGAGCCTACAACCTAAATGCTCAAGCTATGGACGCAACTATTGATCTAATCAAAGATGTTTTCGCAAAAGGCATCAGCATCCGAGAGATTTATATCGACACTATTGGAAGCCCTGCTGTGTATCAGAAGAAGCTCGAACGCATCTTCCCAACCACACTTATCACTGTTGCCAAGAAAGCTGATTCACTCTACCCTTGTGTCTCCGCTGCGTCGGTTTGTGCCAAGGTTACCAGAGATGCTGCGCTTGAAGTATGCTATGAAAATCATATAGCTAATTCTGGGGACAAAATGGAGTCTGCAAAGTCTGCTGAAGGTTGGGGATCGGGTTATCCCTCCGATGCTCGCTGCACTACGTGGCTGAAAGGGAATCTGGATTCTGTGTTTGGTTGGGGTAGCGAGTGTCGTTTCAGCTGGGGCACGGCTAAAGATCTACTTGACGCCCAAGGTAGTGCGACCAAGGTCGACTGGCCGTTAGACGATGATGAATCAGGCATGCGGGTGACGGACTTCTTCTCGGCCGGACCAGATGGTGTACAAGATAATGGATCTACTGAGTTGGCGGCCTGGTTCGGCACGCCTGTTACGGAGGCGGTGTTCTGGGGTCCTCACGGCTGGTTTGGAGCCACAACAAACATCTGTCGATAATGCATTGCCGATGAACCGACGATATATACACATGCCTCACGGTCTCTAATCCGGATTTGGCACGACGCACAGTTTTGGTACATGACGCCCACATGTCAGCCGACGGAGCCAATTTCGACGAGATTAACAATTTAAAATGCTTGTGCTAGAATAAGTTTGAGGGCGAAAGGCTCCTAATATCGCAGGTCAGATGGTCCTTTGCTCGACATTCGTAACAGAATACGAACAATTCGACATGTGGCGAGCAAGCAACCGCGGCGCATGAAGTCCATTCAGCAGAGGTCTGTTACCGAGCAGCAAAGCCTACCGTCCTCAGTATGAGTCTTCAAGAAGATAAAATTGCGGATTAGATTGCCTTCAGCGCATTTTGTCTTGCGATGCAGAGGGATCAAAGATAAGTCGCGAATCCAACGACGGCGATTCATGCCTTCATGGAGTCTAGGAGGTTGTGAATCTAGCTGTTGGCAAGAACAAACAATGCGGTAGGAGCGGAATTGTTATCGCCACTTTGAGCTCGATAATGACCTCCCGTAGCATCAATTGCACAGAGTCACTCCAGTCACCGGACAGGTACCAGCGGCATCCTTATTCTTCTAGCCGAGATTATGGTTCTTAGTCGACGCAATGCTCTGTCCGCGGAACGCCATACGTCGTCCCAAGTGGGCGAAATTGTGTGGAATTCGTTTCGGCTAGTCCCAAGATCATTCTAAAGGAATGATCACAGTAGGCCGTTACTTTGATCACTTATTCTACACCGTGATTACAGAAGGATATTAGCGATGCAGAGCTGTGAGTCAGGTATGGCAGACGGAAACACCATGAAAACGACCGAAAAGTCGGCGGTTTAGCGATGTGCGCGTCGATGCACCCCCATCATCATTTGGTCGCTGCTGAAGAGTGTACCTCATACTTTATTTGCAGGGTAGAGCGAAGCTCCTGTAATACCACCATCTGCAAAGCCAAAGTCTCAGTACTTCCGTCATTGTAGACAGCAAAGGTCGTAGATAAGTAGTAGATTATAGTCAAGTGAAGTGCCTTGTAAACCTGCCACCCAATTCCTCGCTCGACATGCGATTGGAGATTTCCCGCAGAACTGAACCAATCTATAGTGTCCTGTGGCGGGCCTCGAAGTCAGCATTTCTCCAATAGCACAAACGGGAGTCACGAAACCTGACTCAGGGGCACAACGTCCTATGACGACCATCGATACACCCAAAGCATGTCTCGCGACTCAGCGAATCACACAGATTGGGCAAGGGAAATTCAATGAAAAGAGCCTTACGTCGTCGAAAAATAGTAATCGTCCCAAAGATAGTCGTAGTCTTCGACAATGACCCCTACCATATCCAGCAGCGGCCTCCCCTTCAACTTCGCCGCAAAGCCCTGGATAAATTTCCTCGTGATGTTTTCGTAGAAAGCTCCTCTCATCCCCCACCACGCCATGCCCCAGCCTCGACTTTTCAACTCTTCTCTCTCGACTCCACTTAATCCTCTCGCGCCTCCAATGACACTCTCTTCGACATCCTTCTTTGCAAGCTGTCTCGCTGCTACCTCCAGAGCCAAGCCCAAAGCCCACGGTCTCCAGTCTCTTTTATTTCCCTGATATCTTTGTAGCGCCAATGCGTATACCACAGGCCGTAGTATCCACATCGCCTCTGCTAGCTGCCCCTGCACACTCGTGATCTTTCGCACCAGCCTTTCAGCGCTCTTGATTTCATCCGCACTGACGACTCTCTTTCCCAAAAAGTCTGTGATGCTCTCCCCACCAATCCCAGAGTTCGAGGGCAGTGGTGGTAAGCGCATCCCTGTCCTCGGCATCTTCCACTCTCCATCACTCGGCCCCTCGCCTATCCCATCCCATTCTACACTGCCACTACTGCCAGCGTCATCCTCCACTCGCGTCTCCTGCCTTTCGTCACCGACACCCGAAGCAACGACCGGCCTCCCTCCACTCGCTCTTCCCATACACAAACGCAAGACAGCTTTGACGACCTCCAGCACGACTATAACCCGCCATCGCACCTTCTCCCCAGCCCGCTTGGCAAACATCTCACATAATAACTGCGTATACTGTATCGTTCTCAGGAGCGCTGCACATCGCGCATACAGTGATGACGAAAGTTTCCAGAAGCTCTGATACCGCGCAGCAGGCGAAGGCGGGGTGGGCGACGGGAGCAGATGATTGTTGTAAGCGGTCAGGAGGGTGAGGAAGGTCTGCAGCGATTCGGAGGTGATGGGTGTGTCATGGAAGCGACCGGGGATTATGTAGGTGAGTGAACGGAGGGCGGACTCGATCTGGGATACTTGTGCTGCGTTGGCTTTTACGAAGGAGGAGTAGGAGGATAGCCATTGGGAAGGAAGCTGGAGGTAGGTTGTTGGGATGTTGGTTTGGAGGCGCGCTGAGCGTGTGGGCGTGGTACTGGAAGGATCTGATTGGTCTACGGCCATAATGCCAGAGAACTGTATTATCGGACTGGCTTTGCTGTCATATTGTATATACCTTATGTTTGTCTCGTCGCAAGAACGCGGTTTTGAGCCGAGGTGCAGTCAGCCCTATGATCTCTACTATGAGCATACTAGCTGTTAGCGTCTTGGCGTTCTATTCGCAGCCTGTCGATAGAAGCAGAAGTAGGGTAAGGTAAGGTAGGTAGTCTCAGACAGCGCCTCCCTAAGGGTCTGAGGTTTCTAAGACTGAACCAGAAGGTACTTAATTCTGCATGATTTTTACTGCTCGGTTAGCTGACGTTTGCAGCCAATGTCCTTGAAAGACACTATCATTATAAGAAGACCAACTTTCAATGATAAGTCCCATGCCAGTCTAGACCTTCTACTCACTGTGCAGGATGAGTCTTCTTCACCGCCTCGATTACTCCCTCCCCTCCCTTCACCATTGTCCAGAAATCTACAATTTCCAGACCCACACTTCCCAGCAGCTCTGTCCATTGACTCTCTGCACGCTCTTGACCGGCGAGTAGCACCATCATAAGTATGTCATTGCAGCTACCCAAGAGTGGTACCCCAGTATCTGGGAGTATGAATTCACGAATAATCAATCTTGAGTAATCTGGCTTCATTGCGGCGGCAATGTGGGAGAGAATCGTCCGGCATTCAGGCGTTGGCCAGTCGTGAAGTATAGCCCGCAAATGATACATTCGTGCTCCTACGCACCGAACGTTAGCCTAGTTTTGATGATCTCAGGTAATGGATCTCATATAATGACAGGCTACAGCCCAAGAACCGGTTATCTAGAACTCGGCTTCACGTTCTTTACCTACCTTTGATGGGCTGCGGTGCAAAGAAGTCATGAGCCATGGACTCAAACACCGTGCTAGTTCCCACAACCATCTCCTGGTCTTGCAGCACCATTCTACCAATATTGGAGAACCTGTCGTGCAGCATTTCGAGATCATGACCTTTGCCACCGCCAACGTCTACACAAAACGTAGCATGCTCTCCTCTTTCTGCACCATCGATTAGGTTCGCTTGGATAGGATAGAAGTCCATCCAGCTCCCTTGATTGAGGCCTTGCCGTCGCCCAGCCATGTAGGAGTCGAATTGCGCGGAAGCTTCTGGGTTCTTTCTCAACTAGCATGCAGTCGAAGGTCAGCGTTGAGAATTGAATCGGATGCGTTAGAGACCTAGCACCCAGGAGATGTCCTGCGACTCAGGAAACAAGACTTATGCAGAAAGGATGCAGTTCATCTTACGTACCCACTCGAATTTTGGAGCACCGACTGCATATGCAAATGGCGATTTCAACGAGTCGGCAGGGTTCGTGAAGTGGGTAGACTTAAGGAATTCATTAAGCTTGGCCAAGGGTGAAATCTCGAGGTCATATCTGATCAAAGACCATCAGCAACCTTTAACAACAAGTGACAAACACAAACCGAATCTTGACACCGTTGGAGAAGGCTTCCTGAGCGAGGGTTTGTGTCACGTAGTTGGCCTTGTAAGACTGGCTTTCAACCTCATCGCAGACGCCCATGGCAGTGAGAACACGCATCAACCGGACTTTTTGACGTACACATCACTTAGCAATCTACAAAGGTCGAGATGTTTTTGCCCTCACTGACCGATCAATTGCGGGTCGCCGATCACAGACTCATGCACATCCAGGGTGTTGGTGTCCTCTTCTTTCTCCAACATGGAGGTGGCAGACCCTGCTGCCAGCTCGTTGAGATTCAGAGCAGACTCTGCGCTTGCAGCCAACTTGGACAATAATCCAAGCTCGACAGCTACCCTCAACACTGCATTTTGTACAGGCTAACATATGCACTGTGAGCCATATTTTGACAGGTCTACTGCGAATGAAATCAAGAATTACCTGAGCAAAAATCCGGAGGACAGATTCCACAGGTGTTTCCACCGCGTCTCTTATGTTGGATAACTTTGCGACCACACTGGCACGTGTTGCAGGATCGAGCTGATGCTGACTAGAAAGGGTCTGTCTGATGTCTTCAATTAGAGCAACAGCTTTCATTTGGTCGGGTGACGAGGACATGGTGAGTCGTTGACGAGAGAGTGAGCTCAGTAAGGATTCGCTTGCTAGATGTTGAGCGATGACAGTCTTTAGTATTTCAACATACGTCAGGCTTGATTTGTGGTACTTGGGACGGCTTATAGCATTCACTCAACACACCTGCTTACAGAGGACTTGTTCATGCACGTTGCCGTGTGTTCATGTGAATCACGGCGTAGAGGCACGCCAGATCAATATAGATTTGCTTGAGCATACCATGCACTTAGCTGTTGGCTCAATCACGGATCGCAGGATGAGAACTCCTGTTGTGCAATTCCATACTTGGTGGTACGGAGATTCGGATCGAAAGGCGGTACGTTTTCAGATCACGGAACACACAACGAATTTTGTTCGAAGTCTAGATTCGTTCCAACGACATGGTCACCCTCTCATCGCCAAGGCTTCCATGCATCTGTCCAGATGGCCCCAATCAATAAAGTATCCGTTCCTGCAAGACTACTTTTTTCTTTTTCAAGGATATATTCGTTCCCAGTTCCACGATAACCCAAGAGTGACATCGAAGACCGAGAGTTCCCAGTGAACCTTTCGGGCCCATGCCATTAGTTAAAAATTCCCACCTTCAATCCTGTTGGCTGAATCTCATCTGTCGTTATATTTTCACTGAGAACTTTGATCAGGCCTCAAGTCATAAGATCTAGCCGGACTTCAAGCTCCAGGGTTCTCGCTGGCTGTGGTCTAGCACTACTCACGATCATTGACTCAGTTGGCGGCCAACTCTATCACTGTCTTATACCTGAGTCACTACCTTAGCACGCTGGGACTCTCTAGCGTAAGCGACTCTATGGCTGAGCCCAACAGGAATACTCGCGCACCCCCTGCGTATTCGTTCAGTATACTGCATCGGATCTGTACTGCATTTACCTATGTTCGAGATAAGGAGCTCGCTAACAAGACTGGGTAAGCCTGCGTCGGCCATCTTGCCATATCATCGATTATTGAAGGCCGAAAAAGAAGCCCAGCTTTGCGTACTCAGCCGACTGTGAGGGGCGGCAAAGACATAGACCCATGGCAAGTACTGCGGGTTGAGAGAGAGCATTGGATACATGGACTGGAGAATGAACAAATGCACTTCTTAGCTCGACTACACTTTGAGGAGGCACTCGTCCGGGATATTAAATAATCGCGCGATAAACAGCCTTGAACGTATTCGAAGGAGGAATTTGTAGCGGCTCCAGTACGGCGATTGACCCTCCAGATGAACGCTCCCCGTCCCATCATCCATGGCATTATCGGATTACTGCTCGAAGCCCATATCCGATGTCTGTATTATAGGGCCTGCTAGCCCCTCAGTTGGATACCTAGTCTGACGAAGAAGCGGTGAAAAGGCGTGCCACTTGGAGCCACGCATCTCGACTAAGGTACCTTACTTCATCGAATACGGAGTATCGAGAGTCAAGTCACCGTCTTTTCTGATGTCTTAGGCCACTTCTAGAACTATTTGCCGCACAGCACGGACACTAAAGCCGCTAATCGTCCTAGTGCCCACGTGAGACAGCCCTAGGTATCACGCTACGGATTCAGCTACTTTATGCTTGAGGATTATGGAATCAGGAGAGCTTCGTGCCATTATGATAACTAATCAGCCGCACATCTTCATACAAGTGCCCGGCATGAGACTGCATCAAGAAACTGGCTTTGCGCTTTGTCGCTACCCACTAATACAATCGCGTTCCGCAGAACATGCCACGTTTGTCAAAACACGAGCACTGGAATCTATCTCGTTAGGTACGAGAACTACTGTCTTACTACTGTCATAATCACCAACATGTCCCAAAATTCCCAGTCTGATGGACCTACCGAGTCTCCCCCCTTGGGGAGACCCAAGCGAGAGGGTAATGACTCTCTCTGGAAGCGGGCCCGTCGTACCCTGGGTACCAACTCTCTGACTTTCCTGCAACCTGTGAGTAGACCTACAGGTATGTCATCTTCGTCAAGTCTGTGAAGCGCCCCCTTCCCATGTCCATCCACAATCTCCCTCCTTCCTCTTATGACTCGATGCGAGAACAAAGTTTCAGGAGTGTGATATGGAAAGTTGGATTAGGCACGCAGGGAATCTGCTGCATTTGCACCATCGTTAGGCCATCTGAAGATTATGCTAACATTTGCCGATAAGGTAGCACTACTGCTGCTTCTGGGCCAGCAGCGCCAAGCAAACGACGAGAGCAAGTGCGCCATGCCCAACGGTATGTCTTATGATCGAAATCACTAATATCTTCAATTCTCTGGAATTCCCCTTGGCCCGAACACTTCACCTACATAGGTCTGACTTCGCTTGCTGCAGCACACATCGTCAGAGAACACAGAATTATATCAAAACGCTTGAGTCGGAGGTGGTCCGTCTTAGAGAGTCTGAAACGAAATTGATGCAAGAACGTGAAAATCTCTCCGGAGTAAGCGATCAAATCCTTGGTCTCAAGATCCTCAGTTGATGTGGAATTTAGCAAGTTGATTCTCTCAGAAACCTGTTGATCCTCAACGCAATTCATCTGCCGCCTAGTGTGGAAGACGTTTCCTCAGAGCCAACTCATTCTCAGCCATTTCCTGATCTTGAAATGCCAGCAACTGTTTCCTATTCTGCTGACGACCTCGACCATCAACGGCTGCATGTCAACTTTCCACGTCAAGACACCAGTAAGAGACTCGGCTACCCGACGCCAAATTTCTCAAGGTCTTTACCTCATAAACATCAACCACAGTCCGTCTCAGACCTTCCAAACGGTTGGTTTCCACCTTGCTGAAGTCTTCATTATCTCCGGCTGAATCTACTGCAAGACTTCTCCCTCCAATCATTGAACGTCTCGTCGGTTCAAACGGCATCGACTGATGTCGGAGCATCCGCATTCGTCGATACCATCGAGACTGCGATCGACTTTGTCCTTGCTTTAGAGCACCCTTGCATGTCTCATATCCCGTATGGAGACCCAGAATCCAATGACCCTGCGAACCATATGATGATGGCGTCAACTCCACTCGTCGCTCGTGCACCGCAGGCTCCCCGAGTCAATCAACAGTGGACCACTAGTGGAGCCATCATCAAGGAACTATTGAAACTATCTTCGAGCATCAACTTGGACGGCGAGATAACCCCGGTGGAAGCGTGGCATCTTTTGCACGGTCATCCTGACTTTTGGAGGCTGGATCAGAGCCAGATTGAAGGTTTGAAGCACGAATTGAGTGCCGCTGTGAGGTGTTGTGGGTATGTTGCCCCAATTCTTAGGATTTCGCTGTTGCAATGCAGTAGCCCACATCTTATTATTAAGGGTTTCCTTATTTGGAGCAGGTGCTGACAGGTCACTATATAGTTTTGGAGCAGTGCTAGACGAAAGAACATTCTGGGATGCTTTGGATAGACTGCTTGCTGCTGGCCTAAGGTCACAAGGGCGTTAGTCGATGAACGAATTCACTTGTGCTTTAACAGTCTTTGCGTGCCAGGCGAGATGGGTGGTCATTTGTGCTTGCAAATAAGCTATCTAGATGGGAAGAAATGTCAGTAACGTCAAAATCGGAAGTCAGATACACACAGACGACTTTTCTACAGGAGCTTGAGAAGCCGATGATATCCCCCAGCAGTTTTAGGGTGTAAGAGATCTCATTACCTATAGATTTATAAATGGACAAGAATGCCTCTTTAACTAACGTTTTGCATCCAAAGGTCCAAGTTTGCCTCCGTTAGTTGTCATATCAACTAGAGAATTTCTGCAGTACCAGTCCCCATTATCACAAACCGTCGATCCAGTATAGACCAGAGTGTTGTACGTGACAATTGCCAGGCTATGTCTCATCTTCAAAACGCAAAGCCTGGCGTTTAGCCAGTTCTTCCATCTCTTTTCTCCCGTCTATCGGTATGAACCGCCTCAGCTGTCGATCCATGTAACCTTGTGGGATTCCTTCTAGCGCCCCGTCCCTAATACCCATGTTCATCCGATGGATGTACTCTTCCTTGGGCCGGTCATCCTCTGTCCTTTTTCGATCGATGTAGACTAGCATGTCGGTCTGCTCGGCTTCTTCTGTCACGTCAAGCGGACGACTACCATCCTTTGAAGGCCAAAAATCCACAGATAGCATTTCCTTCGTGTATGAGAACGGAACGCCTTCATTCCGGTCAAGGCTACGTTCATCGTCACAAGTTAAAGTGTAGATTAGACCATACACTTCGGCCCCTGCATTCGAAGTCTGCACGACATTGGCATAACCACGATTGTTAATCATCCAGCGATATCCTGGTAAGCGCCCAACACCCCTGAAGATCGAAGATGGACAGCGTAACGACATCTGTTCCTTCCAGAGGTTGCTTCCATATCCGAAATACATGGTTAGCGACGTCTTCTCCTGCTCGCGCTGGAAATTTGCAAGTCTAGATTTAACATCATCCGCGTTTTCATTGAGGGGAATGGTCTTCGCTGAAGAGTCCGCCATGCTTCATAGCGACAAGACTATTCTGAAGCAGAGGAATCAAGCTCTCGCGTCCTGATTTAGGATACGATAGATGCTTTGACACGAGTAGAATGTTGTTTTGAACGCTTATAGTCCTTGCGACGTTCGCTTACGTTGCTCTCCATATGCTGACTTGGTGCAGGGAGGCGATGTTTGTGTTTGAGACAGTCGAACATACTCCGTATGAAGCACCCTTATTCTAGAATATCCTAGCGTGTGCAGTATCCTTGAAAAAGCTTGGCGCTGAATAGCATCCCACTTCTGTATGAGAATTTGCACAGAAGTACGTACCTAGATACCATATTTAATATCATGTAGATCAATCCATAAACTTTTGCTATCACGAGCATTCGCGACAATGGGTTTTGATCGTCCTTAGTCAATGAAGCCTTTGTGTCCATTGCGGCAGGGGCTTTAGGTAGCGACCATGGCTCATGCAAAGCCTGACCTAAGGCTGCACTGTTATGGACTCTTCTTCAAGAGTGACTATCGAATACACAGATCCGTCTGAGGTCTACCCTCTCTTCGGCAGCAATCTTTCACTTAGACTACCCCTGAGGGAATTACATTGGTCATCATCCTCGCGCCCAATACGTTCTATCAGCACCCTCCAAATAGAGTTGGTCTCCGCTGACGGACCAAAGTCCAAGCTCGAGCCAATATCGACTGAAGACCCCTCTCAAGCTCAAGCTCCGCCAAAGGTCGACGGCGGTAGAAAGGAAAGAAGACACCAGATACCTGGACTTCGACGGACGCCCTATCTGAAGATATATCTCCTTTACTGCAATGATGTTGATACATACAGGGCAAGCTCACGTAAACAGCTACGTGAATGGGTGAAAATTAATACACAACAAATACAGAGCAGTACCTCTCTCAGTAAACAAGAGAACCACGATGCCTCCGAGTGGCTCATCATACATGTCGTTCCCCCGTCCACATATGGACCGACAGACGAGTCTAGGCCGACCAGCAACAAGGATGATAGCAACACCGAGAGACAGTCTACCTCTAGTCGATGGCCGTCGCGCAGCTCCACAAGTGTACTTGAGAAGTTACGATCAGACTTCAACAGCTCATCGAAGACCGCCGTTGACCGAGTGGCTCAGATCCAAATCGTAGAGCCTCCCATCGACGATGTCAGACAGGTCGACCTGCGAGCAGAAGATGGGAAGAATGGTTGGGGTGACTTGGTATTCAAGCTCAAATCTCTTATACTAATGTCTTTCGATTTAAGAGTGAGTCAGTACGAGGAGGACATTAGAGATAGGGAAGGACAAAAGAAGGTTTTTGGCTGGAATTTCAATACATTTTTCGTCTTAAAAGAGGGACTGGCAATGGGATTCGAGAACATGGGGCTGCTTGATGATGCGTTGACGGTATATCAAGAGCTAGCCTTTGGTTTGAGGGCTGTCATTGAAGAACAGCACATTGGGGGAGGGGAGCAGCAGACAGCTCATTTTGTGGACTTCACAGAGGACCTATACGATGACTTCAAGCACGCAAAAATGCTCATTGTCGACACAATGGATAAGGTCCCAGAGATTGGGCAACGAGTAGCTGACCCAGGCGCCTCGATCTTAAATACCGACAAAAAGCCGTTCCGAGAACTGATCCTCACTAACAAGATCTCCTTCTTTGACTTCCAGTGCTATGTATTCGCGCGCCAAGTCTCTCTTTCCTTCCGGCTGGCGAATGCGTTCAATAAACAAGTACGCTCAAAGGATGTCTCAACTTTTCAGAATGAATACAAGAACAAAAATGGTGGCCAACAAGGTGGAGCAGATCTCAGAGAGCCCGGTGATCATAAGCCAGAAAATCTTATCCTTTTGGCTGAAGTTGCGAAGTTATCTACCGAGTTCATAACTTCTACGGCCCGCACAGTACGGGAAGACGTCCAGAATGCCGTCCTCCAGGCCCAAGCACGCCAAGTCGAAGAAGAAGAGAACGGAATATCAATGCAAGATGAAGCGATCGATAATTTCGTCGAATCATGGTTGTTCTCTGCTTGCCAGTGCATCCTCGAAGCGACATCCGCTCGATCGCTCGCTGGTCAGCTTGATCCGCTTCTGCGTCAGCTATCGCCAAAGACTACCGGTACCGAGACCAACGGCGATGGGGATCATCTTGAAAAGAACCTTGGTTCAATCCACCATGATGGCTTGCCGGCCCGAACAAGCTCCCTGCCACCACCAAATACTGCAAAAGTCCTGGCGCCTCCCAGACCTTACTCAGTCGACTGCATAGACATTGCGAGCCTCTCGGCACCAGGCGGTTCTCATCCGGGTGCTCAGGAATTAGCTGCTGAACAAGGAGATATATTGGCCCTGAAGAGGCGAGTACTTGGTCGCCTTGGCCTTCGGCATGGTAATCGGCAGAAAAGACTGGCCGACCTGGCTCTATTTTCTAGGAAGCAAAACGAGGAGATGGAAGATTTCAAGCTAGATGATGGAGATACAGCAAGAGATACTGTCCACCACATGAGCAAGTCCACTGGTGATAAAGGGACAACTACTACTGGCTTGTGTAACAGAAGTCTTCGTTTAGCTCTACTCTCAGGTAGTGAGTTCTACAAGGAATATGAGGTACACCCTGATCATGTCCGCCAAATTTTGAGGAATTCTGATCATGCGGTCAGAGTTTGACTATATCAGCTCTGGCACATTACGTTGTAGGCAATCGAAATAAGGCGGCTGAGGCGATGACTACAGACCTTGCCGTGGCTCGTTTGTAAGACACTGCCACCCCAAAGGTCTGAGTAGTATTGACCAGCTGTAGTCAACAAGAAGACTACGCTTCAGCCGCGTCATATTTCCGTCAATTAGCACCCTTGTATGCTAAAAACGACTGGTCTGAGTTGGAGGTTACAATGCTGGAGACGTATGCTCAATGCCTGAAGCAGCTTGACCAGATCGAAGAATATGTGCGAATCAAACTGAAAGCGCTCGCGAAGATGATCCACGGTCGTAATCAGCGTCCTCTGGAGAACGCAACAGGGTATCTTGGCGAAGTCATGAACGCCTCGATCACGTTGGGCGCTGAGATTTCTGTCGCAATGAACGATTACTTTGACAATATCCAGCTCGGCAAATACATTCGTCACTTCGCCGATCGGGATGGATTTGAATTGCAACTGAACGTACGAAGCCTTTTGCCAGTGGACCTTCCCATTGATTCCATGCGGGTGAGTCTCCTTTGCGTAGAAGAGGATCAGCGCTCCGAGCTTTGGATGGCTACCGCGGGGCCTCAGATAATCAAACAAGGCTTGGGAGAAATAACGCTTGAATCAAATGTAGGAACTGATAGTGCTTGCTCGGAGCTAATCGCCGCTAAATGTGACGTGTAGATGATGCAGCCTGGCTGGTATATCCTGGATAAAATACATGTCCGCTCTTCAAACGTCAGGTTTACGCTCGATTCCTCCCCTACAACACGATTCCCTCTCTTCCCAAGGAGCAGAGAGTCGGTTCTCTCTTTGGATTCAAACAGCTCTACGAACGGACAGCGTGTTTTGATTTGGCCTAGGTCCGACAGCCTCGATACCCATTTGACACATTACGAACGCATGAATCTTGAGCAGCCAAATTCAATTAAAGTGGCGATATCTGCTGGGCGGAATGAAATAACTAAGTGCAAGCTGTCCATACGAGCTGCTTCGGCTGGGCTGCGGCTGCATACAGCAGATGCAGAAATCGTGGACCAAAAATTTAAAATCTTGGGGAGGTCTCAGCCTGGTAGTATATACATGAATGAGATCTTAGCGGACACCACCGTAAACATCAAAATACCCTACTCTGTCGAGACTGACCCACGAGAGATCAGTGTGCGCGCTTTTATCGATTACACAACGCCAAATGGGGACTTTGCCTTCGCCTGCAGTGCGAGCCTTCTGATTCACCTGCCTTTGGCTATCAACGTACAAGACTCCTTCAAGCAGGCTGTACTAGTATCGAAATTCACCGTAGGCCTATCGACCCCGGTGCCTGTACGTATATCAAGCTGCCACCTCCAAGGGAACAGAGATTTCCGAGTGCATGCGCCAGCTTCGCCAAAGATTGCACTTGACGTCTTTCCTCGTCAGCCACTTTCCCTGGTATCGAAGATCTACCAAACTTCGGCGCACAGGGACCGCAGAGAGGCACCTCAAACCAAATTGTTTCTCAAAGTGGAATATTGTTGTTTGGTTGAAGACATCAGAGCAGCGGTCGAAACAGTGTTCCTCGCCGACCTCGCGACCACGCCTCTCCAAAAATTCTCACGACCGCTGAGACGCTCGCTACCAGCAGCCTTACACCTACTATACGCAAGGCAGGATCTCGAAGCTATTGCAACTCGCCGCGTAATCCTCGTCAACCCTTTCGAGGAATGGGGTTGGGACGTGGTGCTAGCAGGTCTCCCCCCCAAAGACGGTGCAGAGCTTTGCACATGGTTGCGAGGCTGGTATGAGGTTTGTCGCATTAAACTCCGACAGTTGATAATGCTTAGCTATCTGTAGAAGAATCGTACGATCTCTCTCGACGCAGCCAGCTTCTCGTCACTTCAGCAACACCTTACGGTACCAGTTGAGATACCACGGATGCAGGTTGTACAAACAGCGAAGTTGCGACGTTTCGTGAGATCTGCAATCCCAGACAGGGACTCAAGTCCGGTCTCGATTGGACATGGGCTTCCCATGGAGCTATCAATCAGCTATACCCGGGTCTGGGAATTAGCAAAAGCTTCAAAGACAGAATCGTCGGCGCTGGAATTTCGCTACGAAATACAGGCAGATCCAGACGCGTGGCTGATTGGGGGACAGCGGAAGGGACATTTCAGTGCAACGGTAAGCATGATCCATGGGCAATGACTGATGGAGACGCTCACGTCGTGTGTAGGAGGCGGAAGTCAAAAGATTCAGGCTGCTGCTATGGGCGCAGAAAACGGGGCATCTACTTCTTCCATTGGTGGACATTCAGCTGCTTGCACCCACACACCCTGCGGGCGACGATACAGAATTGTCAGCGGAACCAGCAGTGTCCTGCGAATTGGATTACCAGAACCTGGGCGATACAATACTAGTGGTGCCTGGCCTGATCAGTACGACAGTCAGTGTCGACCCCGGTGGTAGTGGAGGTGGATGGCTCGTCGAGTGCAAAGACAAGAGCCCGTGACGTTCATTACACTCAGCTTGGATCACGGTGGTCGTGGATACATTCCCTCATCATATCTTACCTTACTTTCAGTTCTCGCCGTGATCGGAGCGTTGCGATACTGTGGATCAATCTAGGCTCTGAGGCTTTGAGCTACGTGGGGACCGAGGCAAGGCTGGAGTGGAACCCCCAATTCAGGGTCATATTGTTGAGGCGCTAGTCTTAGTTCGGCCAAGCGCCAAGGATGGTTGACCGCTTAATTTCACCACCGACTTCCTGCGAGATGTTAAGTAAAACAGGTCTACAGCTGATATGCGTGGATCGATCGAGTCTCCTACATGCGCAGGTGTGCAGTGAAGACATTAAGGACGATCTGAGAGACTTCGGTGCCGTGTCATGGTCATCGGTCTGGTTCTCCCGCTTGGCAGACGCCTCAGAGGTTTGGTGTAATACTACATAAAGTAGTGTACCGTACTCCGTAAATGTTTGCACAACCACTAGGAACAGCCGAATACGCTCGTTGGCGAATTGAGCGATTGATAGGGCTCGAAAGCAGCCTTCCGTTTGGAGGTTTATGCTTCCCGCATCGGGACGCACTGACGAGGTGAAGCTAGCCTGGAATTCAAGATTTCGCCCTCTACCTCACCGTCCACTTCCACAATTCCGGACCTGCACCTTCACCATCAATTGACCACTCTCCGACAAGCAATCAATTGACCTCACATCCACTCAGAGGATCAGTCTTTGATCCCTCAACACCCCAATTCCGCCACTGGCAGTCGTTGCCCTTCACACCCACGTCTTCGATCTCCTTCAGAGCCAGTATCATCAGATTCCTAGTGCTTCACCGTTGGATTCGTACACACATACCTCCCACATCTTTCCCGACCTTGCATTTGCCATGTCAACGACTACCTTTTCCAACCATGCCTCCTCCGAGAAGATGGGCGCATTCGACTCGTACGATGCGAGCTCCACTTCGACCTCAGTTTCTCTCCAAGATACTCCTAGCCGACCACGGTCCACCTCAAGCCTCTCAAGCATGGATGCGGACTTTCCATTAGATACGGTGGACAAGAATAGCAGAAAGGTTGACATGTCGGACAAGGTGGACTTCGTTGATGCTCTGAATACGGCATTGGCTGCAAAATCCAAGAACCTGGGTATGGTCGATACATACGGGAATGAGTTTCATCTGCCAGATTTTACCATCAAGCAGATCCGTGACGCCATCCCAGCTCATTGCTATGTGCGTTCCGGCTTACGCGGTCTATCGTATGTCGTCCGTGATATCGCCTTCCTCGCTGCCATCTTCACCCTTTTCCACCTGTTCTTGACCCCGGAAAACGTTCCTTCTAAGATCACTCGTGGTCTCTTGTGGACAGTCTACACATTCCTCCAGGGCTTGTTCGCCACGGGTCTCTGGGTCCTCGCTCACGAATGTGGCCATCAATCCTTCTCGCCATCCAAGACGCTCAACGATACTGTTGGATTCATTTGTCACTCGGCCCTCCTAGTTCCATACTTCTCCTGGAAGATCTCGCATGGCAAGCATCACAAATCAACCGGCCACATGGAGCGGGACATGGTCTTTGTCCCTAAAACTCGTGAGCAGTTCGCTTCCAAGATAGGTTACTACGTACACGAGTTGTCCGAGCTTGCCGAGGAAACCCCAATTGCCACCGCTGGCACTCTTCTAGGTCAACAGCTGATGGGCTGGATCATGTATATTAGTACCAATGTCACAGGCCACAACTCTCACTTGCGCCAAAAAGAAGGTCGTGGTATTGGGAAGCAGAATGGGTTTGGCGGGGGTGTCAACCATTTCAATCCTTCAAGCCCACTGTACGAGGCAAAGGATGCCAAACTGATTCTCGCGAGTGATGTTGGTTTGGCAGTCGTCTTTGGTACACTCCTCCTGATCGGCAAGAACTTTGGGTGGGCCAACCTGGCGGTATGGTACTTCCTCCCGTACTTGTGGGTGAATCACTGGCTTGGTAAGCACTCACTTCGAACAGACCTGATCAACTCTAACCTTGCACAGTTGCCATCACATATCTTCAGCATACCGATGGCCAGCTTCCCCACTATCACGACGATGTATGGAACTTCACTCGCGGCGCTGCTGCGACCATCGATCGCGATCTAGGATTCATCGGCACGTACATCATGCATGGCATCGTTGAGACCCATGTTCTCCATCATCTCGTTTCCACCATTCCCTTCTACCATGCCGACGAGGCGTCCGAGGCTATCAGGCCCATTATGGGTGTCCACTACCGTGCCGACTGCGAAGGTGGATTTCTTGGCTTCCTCAAAGCTATGTGGACCAACTCACGGATGTGTCACTGGGTTGAAGCATCCGCCGAGGCCAAAGGAGATGGTAAATCGGTGCTATTCTACCGAAATCGAAACGGCGCCGGCGTACCACCCATGAAACTGGCTCCACCTACCGCATTCTAAAGCACTGGAGACGCATTAGCACAATAACAAATGACATACGACAATGAGAGATGATTCACGACGCGCATCCAAGACATATAGACCACATGTGGCACCGCGTCCAATTCTGGAGCCTTTTGCCCTTGTCACACTGTCCACAACGACTCGAATCCGTTCAGCGTCATAGCCATCTACAGGCGTTTTTCGGTTAAGAACAATCCCCTGGTTCTTCGCGGCGGCATCGATTCTTCATATCCCTGCTATCCATGAACTTGGAAACCTGCCTAGGGCACAGTGGCCAGCAATCTCCTTTGGCATCCCCAAGCATCTGAACTGGTTGGTGGCGGAATCTTTTTGGAACCAGCATGTTTGGATGTACCGTTTGGTTGGGATGAATCATCAGTTTATAGAGATGCTTCTTTCGAGTGTATCTTTCCAGCGTATCAACGAGCATTGCACATAGACACGGTTGTTCGAAGAGAAGGTAGATAGGTATTTGAATAGATATTCTGGCTGTATCGCTCATGTGGCAGTCAAAGCAGACGTTCAACTTATGTTTGCCAGTTTAAAAACCTGTACCCCATCCCAATGTGGTTGAAGAAGTTGGGATCCCTCATGACTGGCAACCTGTTGCGAAATCCTTCTCGGCGCGAGCGGCTGCTGACGAATGCCGATGCATGAGAAAGTGGGGTAAGATGGCACATGGATACATGATGAACAAAGGAATCCTACCGTTGGGTCGACAGCCTGTCATGTCCGCTTCCATTATGTATTGGTAAGGTAATTATTGTATCCTCCCGGCATCCTTACTCTTGGGTGGATACACTTCTATGGGAAGGATGAACCTATCACTTGTTGTTGTTCACCCTCGACCTTTAGGTACTTCAAGACTACGCCTTTCCCTCTTCCCCTCAAATCTGTATAGTACTTACTCCCTAGCCTACCTTCCATCCTTCCCCTCTCCACTCTTACCATGCATCCTCTCCATCCTCTCCATCCTCTCCCTCTCTTTTTTCCTCTTTCCAGAATCATCACCATCACCATTACCGTCATTCGATCTCATCTCGTCTTTCCCATTCTTCTTCGCTTAGAATACTTCTTTTCTACTGTTGTTTGCTGATGCTGATGCTGGTGCTGGTGCTCGATTTGATGGTGCTGTGATGGTGATGCTGGATTTGATAGTGATGTGGCTTTGATAGTGATGTGGCTTTGATGGTGATGTGGCTTTGATAGTGATGTGATGGTGATGTGGCTTGAATTTGCTTGAATGGGGGTAGGATGGGGGTAGGATGGGGGTGGAAATTGTTGTAGGGCGGTGGAGGGGTGATGGGGAACGGGGGAAGGGGGGGAAGGGGGAACGGGTGAGGGGAGGGGATGGGATAGGGAGGGTAAGTTGGGGGGAATCTAAGGGGAGGGTTATTAGGTCTTTATGTGGGTGATTAGGACGCTGTGGGAGGGTGAATAGGACATTATGGGGGAGTGATTAGGACTTTATGGGGGAGTGGGTGGAGTGAGGGAGTGGTGTATTTTCCGTCAGACGAGTTGATATGGTATGTACCTTATGGAATGGACAAGGCGAGCTGAGACTGGGTCTTGAGAATTGGACGAGGGTTTGGGAGAGTGTACGAAGTCTCGTGATTGATCTATTGGCTGACGAGATAAAGCCGGCATTTTACCGGCGTCCATAAGATAAAATCCATATGTAGAACCAAATCCGTAGCCCTTTCGCTAGGATCTCGACAGGCTTGCGCTACCCCAGTGTTGTGGCATAGATGCTATGAACAATACCCAAAACAACATTTGCCGGCCAGCTGATCAAGCTCTAGAAAGTCAATATTTGAGAGATGTGCCGTCGGTAGATGGTAAATCCCCTTTTCTTCCTTCAAAGAATTGGTATAGATATGTCTTTGGCTGACAAAAACCAGGCCTGAAAAGTGCCAGGTAATGCGAGATCGATATGGGTTTGAGTATCCCCAACCAAAGAGCGAGTGGTCATCGTGTCGCCGGTTGCAGAAGAGAAAAATAATGGAGGAAGTATCCTAAAAGACCAATCGATGCATTGCTGATAGATTGGTGTTCGGGTGGGCTATGATGCCTAGCTGAGTTGTGGTAGTTGTGCTCGCTAGATCGCAAATGTATAAAAGACAGTATTGGTGTGAAGAATCAAAGAATCCGTGCGAAAATGTAGAATGTGGATAAAGAACAAGATAGTGGTTTGTGAATTTAATACAGGATGTTATTGATCAACAAGTTGTGGGGGATCTAGAAGTATGTTCTGGTAGATAGTACGTTTAGCGGCGACGTCGATAATGGGAGCTGTAAACGAGATCAGTTCCCGCTTGAAACATTGTATGTGGCATCACTGACCCAGAGCCATCAATCGGACTCGGGCATTTCTTCGCCTGCTGGGATCCATCCGCACGTTTGTAGATCAGTGTCTTGGCTCTAAAGTCCTCCAGGTCTTCATACGCATCCTCGGTTTCGCCCGAGTCGGCCTCGAGGAATTCGCGATCGCGGCCTTGGTCGGCACTCGTTGGACGCATGCCGTTGTGTATGGGTTGATTCAAGTGCGAAGTGTCAAACACGGTGCCAAACTCGCGCTTGGCAGTGCGGGCCGACAAGGGCATTGGCATGGATTGAATAGACTGCGGTACAGGTGATACGTAAGGGTCGTAGCCGTTCGTGTAGGATGGAGAAGGTATGATAGGTTTAGCGATACTGGCAATTGGCGTCTTGAGCTCGTACTTCGGCTCCATCGCCACATGCTTTGGAAAACTCTCGGTGCGGAGCGGAGGCAGCTGAGGTGGTCCGAATCCACTGATATCGAGAGGGGTTGAAGTTCGTGATCCAGTCTGCTGTTGTGGCGGTACGTAGTAAGATTGCTGGAATCCGGTGTGATTTGGAACGTAATTGTTCATAGCCGAAGGGACGTTGATTGATTGAGTCAGCACGCTTGCTGACGATCGGCGATGGTCCATAATCGGTCGATAGTCTGGATTTTCGGTATATGTTTGAGGTTGATTGTAATTTGTGTGATTTGTATACGGAAGAGTCTGGTGTTGCATTTGGTTATATCCGAAATTCTGAGGAGCCGACATCTGGCGAGAATGTAGATTGGTAGGATATTGGAAGCCATTGGTATTCTGCAGACCGTTGGCGTTCTGCATGTACGTCTGCGTTGGCTGAGCCTGCAGCTGTGGAGGGGGAAATGTTATCGTAGAGGCCGATGTGCCACCGAAGCTCAAATGATTGCCGTAAGAGTTTGCAGACTGGACCGGCATCGAGACCGGGATTGGGGCCGGGACAGGTGGTGGAGGTTGTTGATAGCTTGCTGGGGTGTAGCTACCTTGCTGCTGGAAGTAGTCTTGCTGTAAGGATGGTCGACGTCCAGTACTGTAAGGCGTGTGGGAGTCCATGCTACCGTTGCTGATTGAACGCGGTCTGTCGGGCATGTGTTGTGGTGTCCCAAACCGATCGGGTTGTGCATAAGCTTCTTCATCGTACTCCCCTTGGAAAGCCTCATTGGGTTTATCCCTACGCCTCATGCGAACGTCACGACGTATTCGAACTCGGCATCCTTGCTCAGCCACGGTTCGGCTCAGGGGTGTGCTCTCCGAGAGGCCTGGGAACTTCTTTGCACTGAAGACGGCGAACGGTATCGACTTCACTTCCAGACGGAAGTGGACATGAGCTCGTGGCGCCATGGGGTGACTGCTCAAGGGGTTGTCTCGCGCCTTCGGGCTTCCTTCCGGTGGTTCGACGTCGGAATCTTTGGACTCTTTGAGTTCCTCGAAGAGACTGAAACTTAATCTGTACAAGCCTTCATGACGCACCGAGAGATCTGGGAAGATGAAGTACCCAGCGGGGTTGGGACGGTCCAGATAGGCCATACCAGCCACGGGTGAACCCGTCAAGACCGGAAATGTTGGTGGTGTCAAGGGCAATCTGCCTTTGGCCATGGGACGAGCGTTCTCCAGCGTGGTAAAGAGGAAGAAATTGGCATTGTGGGAGAAGGTGATGTCAGTTTTAGCCTCGCGTTCCCCCTCAAACACCTTGAGTTCGACCACTGGCGGCGGATCGACAGGACGGCGGTCTGCAGAAGCTGGCAAGAGGTCAGTGGGAAGTCTATCAGAATTGATGCTCTAAGATTGTACATTTTGCGCCAGATCCACAAGCTCTTGCGCGTTCCGGTTGCTGGATGACCTTCAGCTCGTAGGTCAGATGGCGGCCGTCATTCGTCACTCTGGTCACCGAGTTCTCCGTCTCATTGTTTACGGCGAGGATAGATGTCATTGTCACGATACGCTTGGCTTGCGAGCCAAGATCTTGATCTTCCAAGCGGATTGCCGTTTCTTCACAGCGTTCTCCTACTGTACGAGCTCATGAAAGCGATGGATATGGAACTGCGGAGCACTGGAGGGACGACTACCATGTCAGCATACTACCGATTGAAACGCTGACAGGCGAGACAGAGTCCGTCTTGGGTCGCTTGACGGCTGACCCGAGGTAGAGCGAGAGATGCACGGCTTACATTGGGAATCCCGAGAATGCGGTTTACAACGTTTTGCCAAACGTGCCAGATCGCGCGAACGTAACGTTGGGGAAATGGAGAATTCACGATGCTTCAGCAGTGGATTTGCGGTTGAAGATGCGTGGGAACACCTGGGGTGGGTCCCTTGGCTTTGACTATGACGACTCGGCGGGTCTTCCCCGTATGCGCAAGCTTGAGGTAAAAGCCCCAATACTTTGCACGAATACTGGCGTCTTGGGGGTGTCGCCGCGAGATGGGCGACCCGTCAATAGTGGAGGATAGCGAGCAAAAGCGAAATCTGAATCTGAATATGAAGGCAGAACGAGATAGCAGATGCGTCAAACGACTGGGCCACCTGAAGAGGAGGCGCCCGCTTGAGCATGGTTCCAATTGGGGAAAGGCGGAGAAAGCTTCGATGGTCTGGCAGAGGCGTTGCGCTAGTAAAGAGGTTTGGCACTAGTGGATGCGACCGTGGGAAACCCGATGGGCCCAGGGGGGACTAAGCAGGTCTAGCCTGGCCCCTAATCGCTCCCATTTGCAAAACCCGCCAATTTGACATGGTCTTGGCTCTTGGGCCTCCCGATAGTGCGGGATGGGAGCGCTACTCCATTGCAGATTTAGGCATTTACCTTAGCTCATGGGCCATGGCTGCATTTAATCTTTGGTGGGGAGAAAGCCACGGAGCTAGATAGAGTATTGGGTGTTACGGAGTGGTCACCCGGTAATTTGAATAGTATGACATCCATTATGGGCTCTACTTGCCGACCTCAATATTGAAAACCATTGGGATGATGCTTCCGAACGTGTGGCAGGGAAGATAGCGAAGAAGCGGAAGTCAACCTATCTCCTTTGCGTTGTCAATCTTCGCTGATCAAACAGGACACCCATTGATAATGCCTGCTCCGACTACGGGCAGGACGCTATCGTCAGCGCAGCCGAGCCGAAAGCACGAACGAGTTATGTTGCGTACCTGGTAAAGTAGTGCGTCAGTAGCTCCGCCCAGAGACAGTGTGATCGACGAGGAGTTCGCTCGCAACCGAGGTCTCCAAGGTACGGGCTAAGGTGTTGCTCAACCCGTCCGCCAATGATGGATGGTCCCGGTTTTTTGCTATAGCCACTAGGCGCTAGCAGGTGCTTCGTCGTTGCCGCCGCAAGCATTGGATGAATGGATTACCACGCTGGTGACCACTCACAAGCGTTCCCATCAAATGACCCACAGTCGAAGTTTTAGCGGATGGGAGGGCCAGCGGTGCGCACATGAATGACAGGCCTATTGGAACCACTGACAGCTGCCAAGGAACTCTTTCAAGACGGCCGCGACAATGGACAACGCGGGTCTTACCAAGTAGATGGTAGTGCTTCACCTGGCTTTGAGACAAGTGACAGGACATTGCGCCCTTCAAGCCGCCATGGACATCCGTGATGTGTGAAGTCAAGTCCGGTCTCGGCTCATCCGTTCTACCTATCGTTCAGAAGTCAAAACGACTAATTCTAGGTGTCTGTGCACTCCGTGCGCCAGTCAAGCGAGTTGTCTTCCCTCCATTGAGGGAAGCTCCATTGAGGGAAGGACCAGCTAGTTACTACTGTGGTATTCTACTGATGAACTCGAGTATTCTTGACATTCTTGATTCGATCGACAGCTTGATAGCCTTGACTGATTGTCCATCAGTCCATCTTTGCCTCGTAGATCAGAACCACTCCTCGAATCTTCCGATAAGGCGCAAGTGTTGATCAATCAACTCCTTTCCTCCTGCTCGGGCCGTCAATCGCTTTTGAGCCCGTTATGCTTGCATAAATCTGCACAGCAAAGTCGGGCCGACTGACCTCATGCCCCTTTCTTTCTGCATCTAAAGGATCGCTTGTTCCCAGAGTCTATCGAGCATCCAACGAATTGCTGCCTTGTGTTTCTTCTTCAACCAACAGATCCGGGCTCGGTACCTTTTAAGATCCGGTCCACAGAAAGATGCAAATCCCGGTATTCGAACGTGCAGACGGGAATATCGATGCTCGGTGCATCGCCCTCAAAACCATCCAACCACCCTCCGCTTTGCTCATCACCAAACCACTCGCAATCAACAGTGGCTCACAACATGTAATCTCAATCGCCGCAAAAAGGTGAAAAGGTAGCCAGCCCGCGCAGTTTCAATAACGGTCGCACGTTTCGCATTATTGAACAGCAGTCTACCTCTGTCTGACCACATCTGCCTGTGCTACTTTATTTGGCAATGAGAAGATTCGAAGGTATCGAGTATAGTGGTCTACCAAGGCCTTTGGTCAACCCGTCTAGCACTTCAGGCTTACTGTCATCCTCTGTCGCTCGGTACACTTCATTGCTCGCGGAAGAATTCTTAGCTGAACCCGCAAATCTCATCATAATAATCTTGAGAAGTATGAAGCCAGTGTCGAGGACGTGAAAGAGCGCTTTATCCACTCATAGATATCTTGTATAGCCTTGCCAGATCCCGATACATCGGTCAATGTATGCCAGTTTCCATGCAGCAAAATGGTTTCCGGGAATCAGAATTATAGCACTAGAAGCGGAGACATCAAACCTTTACGAATACATTCTTCCAGGTAAAAGGATTGCGATTCCCAAATGCGTTCCTCGTGATTCTCATACCTGAGACCACGTCTCGAGTCACAGACCAAATAGTTCTAGTCCTGAACGAAGTCTTCACTAGATACGCCATATTAACCTCGTCCATCAATCTCCAAAGTGCGTGCACGACCCTCAAACCCAATAAGAGCCTGAGTTGACGACTTGGCTTGAGCTGTCACGAGCACGTCTGCTCGAAATGTTTACCGCAATCACTTCAAGTACCGCATCCGACACACTGCGGAGAGCTTTGTAGATATGACACACCTACTGACAAGAAGAGACCACATTGAATAATGCCTGGTCTTCTTTCCCACGCATGAATCGGTGCCCTGTCTTGACGGCTGGATTTGCCTTGGATAGTACATCCTTATGTCCCATCTACACCACTTGGCAAGAAGCCTACCTTGGCCCAGAGACAAGACTTAATACCGTAGCCGCCCTACAAGACTGATACAGTTACCACAGACGAGAGCGCCGTGGTATCAAGTTTCCATCACTTCCGCAAACCGCACAGTGAATTGTACAAATGGCAGATCGGCATTCGGTAGGACAATATTAAGTCTGTCGGTAAGCCGCCCCCGTCTCCTTGCCACAAGACTACGGGCATATCATACAATAACCAAGACGTAGACAAGGAAACAAGACAGAAACACTCATGTACGCCTTCACGCGGATCCCCTCATTCCCTATCCATAGTGTTAGGATCCCAACGAATGTCTAAGACGCCGCCAACACCCACGCTAGTCATATCTATTAGTGTCATCACCGCAAGACGCCTTCACGATACCTCCCAAACCCGAGCCTAGAAGTGATTCTGGACATAGTCAAGCGCCAGACGAGTCAACTCCACCATCTGCGGTATGCGGTCCTTGAGCATCGCTCCAAGAACGAGGACCAGCAAAGGTATCTGAATTTGCGTCAGCCTCCGGGAAAAGACGTACTCAATGAATGTGTACTCACCCAAACCAAAAACAATTTTCGATCACTACTCAGTCTTTTCATCTTCTTCGCATGAGCAGTCACCAATTGCTCTCGCTGACTCTTGGTCAAGCTAGTAGTGCAGAGATTGATGTTGTCAACCACCGAAGGATGTTCAGCTTGATCGAGGGTCTTTTCACATTTTCGGTCCATGAGTATTTCTCCAGCTACGCGCAGAATTGATGCTTTCATGCTGCTAGTGCCGCTTTCCGATTTCTCGGGGTAGATCTCTTCGTAAGCCGGAGGTGACGAGTTCTGCCAAGTGAGAAGCTCCCACCACCGGTAATCGTTCTCCTTGGCAGATCTAGAGATGTCGCTTGCGATTCCATTTCTAGCATTTCGTTGAGGGACCATTTGACTGATCCTCCTGACGACCGGATATGCTTGATAGTCTGGGAGTGCTGGGATTGGTAAATTTGGCAGAGTTCTGTGCATGCTTTGTTGGAATTGCTGAATCTGAGCTACGAGCTGATCCCTCCAGGCGGACATCGGAGGATTCCCAGCGAACATGGATGTATATGGGGAGCCTTCGCCTAGTGAATCTCCAGTAAGGTAATTCTGCTCGGCTGCTAAACTATTACGCCTTGACCGAGCATATGCATGAGATGGCGTCACGGGTCGACTTCTATATGCCCGGCCTAAGACTTCGTTGACTGGTGTTTCATCCTCGAATGGGTTGCTTCTGGTATCAGCGGATGCAACTCCTGCTTGAGCTGGTCCAGATGATTTCGACGACATCACGCTGCTTGCTCGGCTCAAGTGCGATGTGGGGGTAGCCCCTACGCTTCTAGGTCGGGTGCGATCATCCAAGGCATTGCTCGCGTCGTAACACTGTTCAGAAGTTGCCATATCAGCCGGGGTGAAGCCTTTCAAAGTCCGCAGAGTCGGATCGGCACCGGCAGATCGAAGTTTCCGTATGGTTTTGGGGTGACCGCGAAGTGAGGCCACGTGCATCGGTGACAGTCCATTCTCATCCCTAATGTCTGGGTTGGCTCCTCGCGCCAAAAGTCCCGCAGTGAGGCGGTAATAACCAAGGGAAGCGCTCAAGTGCAGCATACTTTGCCCGTTTCTCCCTTGTGCGTTGAGGTTTGCCTGATGAGAGCTATCGTCCAGATCCACCACGTTCAGACAATTTAGTGTTGCTGTCTCGAGATCTATCAACTCCGCCATAGCTACGTTAGAGCCGGATACTGCGCGTTGATGACTACCGCCCTGTTGTGAGCCGCCATGGGGTAAGCCGCCCATGAAAGACGCATTGGCACTAAACATGCTGATTATATGTCGCGCAGATTCGCTAGCATCGTTCATTCCACCGTTCCATTGACGATTGACCAGAGTCAATGCATGCTTCATGAGTTGCTGCTCATCATCGTCGATATACTTGAAAACGGCCAGCTTGTTAAGCGGTGACACTGCCATTTGCTCATAATTATGCTTGAATGTGACCGGCACGGTACCGGCTTGTGTAGCTGGAGGGACCAGGCAGCAAATAGCGTTCTCACCCCAATAAGTCGTTGTGGTCGCCTGGGCATCTCCAAACATTACTTCAAGACCCTGACGGAATCCACTACCTAGGCAGGTGACTTCCATACCTCCAGCTATCGAGCCTTCAGCAGGGGTCAACTTATTTATAAATGGGGATTGAGGGGAATGATGGGGCTGCAGCACCCTTGTAGCAGAATATAGCGAATCTGTAAGGGCCTGCGCGTTGCTCTGCTGCATACCATTGCTCTGCACTCTAGAAGTGGGGGTCGGTACCCGACTTGGTCGTGCTGAATTGAAAACCGAAAATGCGGAGTCTTGCAAATTTTCCATACTCTGTGACCGCTGAGTAGGCGAAAAGCAAGCTCCATCGACTGCGCTTGGGGTTGACGGGTTCGTGTTATATTGCAGGGGCATGTATTGCATTGGTAGTCCATTCGGGGGAACATAAGTAGGCACGAAACCTGGAGCCTCACCATGCCCAGGGTCCACGGACTGACCAGCAGGTGAGACGCAGTTGCTCGAGAAGGTCGGGACATAAGGAGTCTGCAATTTGGTCATTGTCAAATCGTTGGCCCGTACCCTCCCGGAAGAGCTAGCTTTTCTCCTCTTGTGCTGCTGTTCCGATAATGCTGAAGGAGAGGCGGGGCGTGAGAGACTCTTGAGTGCCAGCGTTGTTGACGTTGTTTGTGAGGTGTTTTGAGGCATTGCGTAAGGACTGATGTGTTGCGCATGGAACTGTTGCTGCATATTTTGGAGGTCGTTTGTTGAGTATGATTGACGGAAAGATGCCGGTCCCTGAATCAGCGTAGGTCCTTGGGAAAAGATACTGATGCCCGGGATAATAACGCCATCGGGAAACGTAGCGCCTGACGCTGGCATGGTGCAAAGAGGTGCGTGAGTCTTATGATCATCCGTGATTACAATAGAACCACTGATCTCCTGCGCAACCACGTTGTCTCGGTAGTCTTTCAGTGTGAAAATAACCCTAAAATTGATTAGTACCATGTAGATCAAAAAGACGTGATAAGATCAGTACGTACTGAAAGCCGACCTTTTCCTCTTGATGGCGACAGTAACATGCAATGCGCATTGGGAGGTCGATTTCGACATCATTATCCGAATGACGAAAGTCCTGGAGGTCTCCTCCTTCATTCCTCGACCCTACTGGCTTAACCCAGTCCTTGACCTCGTGTGTATTGAATACAACGGTTCTTTTAGCCTCATCCTTCGTCCACTCTAACTCCTCCTCAGGATTCTTTAATTTCTTTCTACCTGCTCGTTTTCGTTCCCTTTCAATGCAACCCCCACATACGTGTACAGGGCCACCGTTAATAGGCTTATCCTCGTCATCCTCAGGTGATGTGGAACCATCTGAAGATGAGCGGCGGGTCTGCCTAGGTACGATAGGCTGGGGGCCTGCTGCACGAGCGAAGGCTCGGGCTCGCTTTACTTCATCATACATTGCGCTGGTGCATACGAGCATAGCGTGTAACTCAAGCATTTCCGGTGTCTTTTCTGGAGTCGGTTTTGCTACGAGCTTCGCCTTGGACATCGTGTAACACTGCAAGTGCAGCTTGGTGACACCTTGTGGGCCAGGGGTCAACGTCAGTCTTACGGGAATCTGAGTCTCAACACGCGATTTTGTAGGGAGCTTGTCGACAAACAGCCTAGTATGCTGGAAGGGACCGGAAAGGGGTGCGTGCGAGGTGAAAGGCATGGAGGCTGCAGGCTGATGAGCCACATCTGCCGGGCCAGAATGTATTGATTCTGGGGTTCTGGACGGTACGTTGACTGGCCAGGTCGGTCCCTCCGATGGCTTCCTGAGCATATTGCCATCGACAGAAATGTCACAAACGTTTCTTGTTGTCTGCTGTGATTGTGGTGGTGTTGAGGACCAGCTGCCCTGATTCTTCATCATCATTGACAAAGATGTCTCCCTAGAGCTCTGTGAGAGATTTGTTAGCTTATGTTACTTTCAAGCAATCTCTGTTTTGCGGTAACATCAATGGTGCCTATCAGGTCTGTATACCTTTGGTCTTCCAGAATGTGGCCCGTTTCCATCAGCGAGGCCGAAGTTTGGTGACGACCTAGGAGGTACTACTCGGGGCCTAGATGATGTAGGGTTCGGTAACATATCCAAGCACGTTATGGGACTGCTGGCGGCGCTTTCGAAGTCAAAATGAGACTCCATCGCACGATTGCTGGTATCAAGGTCTGGAGAAGGAGATCGCTCTTGCAATACTCGAGCTTCAATGGGAGATTCGCCAATAGCTATAGCTTTGAGACCTGGTGAGTAGTCGGCCATATATGTTCCTCCATCCGCATCCACCGCCCCAGACCGAGACGATTCCGCCGAGTCGTTTCGCTTATGTTGGTCCCTGAATGAACCGGATGAAGAAGAGTCTGGCAACGACTCGGCGAACTGAGTAGATGGAGGATCCATGCCAGTGGAGGTTGCAACGATACCGGTGCCATCAAACTTGTGTGATGGTTGAGAAGTGGTCGAGAAGAAGTTTTGCGAGTCGTAGAGCGTTGGGTCGAAGTCAAGCCCGTGCTCTTCCAGAGCCTCGGTCATACTTGTATCCAGTATGCGCGGAAGGGATGCAGGGAAAGGGTCGTCGTTGGAATCCATTAGTCCCGAGAAAGCTGCCTCTTGGGTTTGTGCAGCTTGTCAGTCCTTTACTTGAGCATGGGCTGCGATGTGATGCTTGCAACGCTTTCGGATTTGGTGAGTAAGAGCCGGAATGGCCTGCAGAAACACCGCTGTACGCTCATGAACACTGTATTGGACACCTTGGCTAGGGTTCGGAGCAGAGGCTAGATAAAGCTGTGATCTCACAATGTGTATTGTTGAAACAATTCTTGCCGGTGGAAATCTTCAGGCATCACGCAACGTCTGGTAGCAAATTCTTACAAAAAGTTGAAGCAAGTCTAAGTAACGTACGGTAGGCGATCTTGTGCATTGCGGAGAAAGCACGCTAGAACTATTTTCATCTAGCTCTATCTAATCGTCTTATCCGAAGGCAAAGAAGTAAAATATCACAATAGTACATACCTTATGTATAGTACATTTACGCAGATACCTTTGAATACAAGGCCTAGATACCTTACATTCCTCTCTACGGGCGTTCATGAAGATCGTGCGAAGCGGCATACAGAATTTGTATGTATATTCATCCATTTCATGGAGCATCCTGTTTCTCACTCATGCGGCCTTGGGGAAATCCTCCCGCATGATCGAGATGAATTTACGATTTCTAAAACTTGCATATAATGATCTCTTCTGCTGGTGGTAATCTTGGCACTTATCCCTACTTCAATCACAGCCCACTATTCTCGCGATTCAGGACAGTCCCTCTTGTATATGCTGCCTGAGCCAGTCTGGATAAGAGTCGGTCTTGATTTGGCGAAACACCTACAGGATATTGGCCAAAGGGCCCGTCATGCCATCACATTGTTGATCAATGATGACTCTTGACCCCTCAGCGCAGACCATCATTGTACATTGGTACTATAAGTCATACCAGAGTGTTCATGATGAGTTTCCGAGCCCAATCCAGTCAGATGGTCGAATCCACCACAAATGGGCAGAGGGCTGGGGTGTATCTACTATAACTAACAAAGTCGATTCATATCCTCATTCGCGCTCCATGGAAAATGGTCTCGAAAAGAAGCTGTATTCTAAGCTGTCTTGCGGTAGGCGTCTCCGAGAGATTGACAGACAACTGTCGACGCATCGCGGGTTTCTATGATACCACAGGGTCGGCACCAATTCCTAGAAGGTTCAAGCATAGAAAAATCTCGGACTGATGACATGAATTGACCTCTCGTGTTCCACTGGGACAGACTTACCTCAAGTATAGCTCGTGCTTAATAAAATGTTCGTTTTAGTGGGAATATATCGAAGTCTGGGTACCAGTTGGACAAACTCAGCTAGCGGAACGTTTCCGAAATCGTTTCTCTCGACGTCTATTCGCACGATCTTGGTTTGATTTCGGAACCTCTATGTAGTAGTCTACAGCAGGAGAAGAGATCTTATCGCGCTTTTCTTAACATACACATCGCCGTACATTCACAATTGAGATATTGCCCTTCAATCGGGTTGCGGATATTGCTTGCCCCACGCTGTGACGTGTGCTAGAGACAAATGTTGATTTTAGTAATCGACGAATATCAAGGACCATCATGATCTAGGCCACAGTGATAGGTAAGGTATAAACAGGATCTCTGAACTTGTACGAAATTAATGCTCTTTCTCCGAGTGCGGCTCGGTCATTGGTGATTGCCCTTCTTGACCTTCCTAATTCGACCAGCGTGCGTCGAACCTACCGAGTAAGACCTGCCACAACGGTATTCACAAAGCCAATTGCAGAGGAGACGTACAGATAAAGCCAGTCCGCTCGGTTGCCGTACCCATCTTACAAGTTCGGCAGGAGTAGACCTCAAGTAGGTACGAGTGTTCGTACATATAAGTAGGTTGCTTTCTTTCCTTCCTCACCCATATTCGTTTCGTCGATCGTCATGTTGAGCACTATTGCTGCTCTCCTTGGGGTGTGGGCTGCGGGCACTAGTGCTCAATTCGTTCCATCACCTACTGACCTCACCACCACAATAGGGTATGCTGGGTATCAAGTGAGATACAAAGAAGTCCCAACTGGGATATGTGAACAAAGCAGCAATGTCAAGTCGTACTCTGGTTATGTCGACGTTTCGAATGATACCCATATCTTCTTTTGGTTTTTCGAGACAAGAAATGGTGACCCTGCAAGCGCACCGCTGACTACATGGTTAGTTGAGTCTCCTTACTTTATATCTCGGGCTGTTGCGATGCTGACACCTCTCCTAGGATCAATGGAGGTCCGGGAAGCAGCTCAATGATTGGCCTTTTCCAAGAGAACGGGCCCTGCACGGTAGATGCTAATGGAAACGTGCTGAACAATCCCTATTCGTGGTCTGAGACCAGTAATTTGCTATTCATCGACCAACCTGGTGAGCCAAGCTACTGCCTTAGCAGTGCCAGCTTACACAGTATCTGCAGCTCAAGTAGGCTTCTCGTATTCGATTCCCGCACCTGGATACATCAACCCAGCAGATGGAACTGTTGTCGTTCTTTCAAATGCTTCGTGTCCTGGAGGGAATCTGACTCAAGGCACATGCGGAACGTATTCAAAGCCTGTCGCTGATACCCCTACATCGACCTCGGCGGCTGCACCCGCATTTTGGGTGAATGTTGCCGTACTATCATTGCTGAATTATGTCTGATTGATTGTCTAGGCTACTCTTCAAGGATTTATGGGCGCCTTCCCACAGTATTCGAGAGGGACATTCCATTTCGCGACCGAAAGCTATGGGGGTTGTTAGCATGCGCTCCTTGACGGACGTCATATCTTGAGGATTGACTCGCTAACTTTAGTATCTTCAGGACATTATGGGCCTGTTTTCAATGAATATATAGTAAATCGGAATGCTGAAGGGATTGCAGGCGCGCATAATATTAGCCTTGGTAAGTCTGACATGCATCCCCGAACAATTTTGTTCATGGTCTCAGTCTTTGGTTAGAGACTGTCCTTATAGGCAACGGCTGGTATAATCCTCTGATTCAATACCAAGCCTACTATAATTTCACTGTACAGCATCCCTCCTTATCGTCGAGCAGAGCCATCTCTCATTGATTGCAGGTATCCCCTGGGAATACATATGACTACCTCCCCTTCAATGGTAGTACCGCCAACGAGATATACAACAATCTGTACGGAACTGGGAACTGCGTGGATCAGCTGATATCGTGTGCGAATACGGCGGACAATGTGATTTGTTCGGCCGCAGACAATTACTGCGCACAAAGTAAGTGCTCCGCAATGAATTATGTCTCTTGGGCGCCAAGGCACCTTTAAAATGCCATGACTTTATACCCTTGATACTGACGTAGAAACAACTAGACGTTGAGGCGATATATGACAACATCTTGAACCGAGACGAGTATGATATCAGGGAACTTCAACCAGATCCATTCCCACCGACGTATGCCTTTCCCACATCGTTTTCTCTCACTTCTGGCATTGCCTTCCTTTACGAGCGAACCTTAAATCTACAAACAGGTTTTACGTCCAGTACTTGAACACGCCCGCAGTACAAACAGCAATTGGGGCATATGTCAATTTTAGCGGTACGTGAATACCCGAGCTATACAAAATGCAATGCTATCTATTAGAGGCTCACAGCTAACCCAGTATCCACATAGAATCATCTACAGTTGTTGGTAACGCATTCAATACGACTGGTGACGATGGCAGGGAAGATAATACAGTGGAGGATATGCTGCAATTGTTAAAGTGCAAAGTATCCCGAAACCAGTCCGCCTATAGATAGCTGACGTCGGATGAAGGCAAGGTATAACGGTCATGATGTACACCGGAGATGCGGACTATAATTGCAATTGGTAACTCACAGCAATCTTTCTGCTAAAATTCGTCATTCCAGTGAATTAGTACTGATTCGTTGAAAGGCTTGGAGGTCAAGCAGTTTCGCTCGAGGTCAACCAGCCTGGCTTTGAATCAGCCGGTTATGTCAACATCAGTACATCTGACAGCGTTGTCCACGGGCAGGTCAAGCAGAGCGGCGCCTTTTCGTTTGTCAGGATCTACGACGCTGGACGTAAGCGTTGTTCTTGATCTCCTCGTTCTTGTTCCCTGTTTGGGAGCGTCATCTTTCTCGATATGTCTCATAGCTTAAGACCTTGCTCGGTCAGGAAATACTGACCTTCAAATGATCTAGACGAAGTTCCCTTCTATCAGCCGCTGGCAGCGCTCGAGATCTTCGAGAGATCGATCAACGGTTTGGACATTGCGACAGGTCTGACCAAAGTGACCAGCGGGTATCGAACCGTTGGCTCTCCTGAAAGTACCTATAGAGAAGGCAACTCGACAATCCAATTTTCGACTGTTAATAAGACAGCAACCTACAACACCACGACAAACGAGCCCAATCGCCTGTCGAGAAAAGGCAAGATTGTAGACAGGGGGACCAATCAGGGTCAGTGGGGTAAAATCATCAAGCCATCGAGAAGCTTTGATGAAACCCTATGACTTTATTCAACCCCAATCATAGAGAGAACAGAATGAGAAAAGAGATATCTATACCGCTACATTCTTTATCATACCGAAATAGCTCCCATACTCTAGATCCCACAATATATGCACTTCCCTCGGATCGCTAGTGATGTCCACCAGTCAAATGTTGCGACCTCCATCTCGTAAAATACTCGAGGTGTAAGGCAGACTCACTGCGTATGGCCGAAGCCTTATTGATACGAGGCGTCACACGTACTTTGGTCATAGCCTGTTGTGGTTCTAGATCAGTTATTCATCAAAGTTGAAACCGAGGATGCTCACTCGTGGGCCGAGCAAGCTCACTCTCTGCGTCAACGTCAGCCGGCCCTCCCCCTTGGATGGGGTTTGCTTCGATACCGGTCGCCAGCTCGTATGAGACAAAGAAAGCAAATGCCGTACTATCTGGTACAGCTCAATACCGAGGTCATCTTATTGCCATTCCCACCAAGGCCGAAGTTGAGGCCCAATGTCAGACAGTCGAAGTCTTCATTGCTACTGTCCCCGCTCGGTCGGCCAATGATATCTCGAAGTGCTGAATCTAGTGCCTCATAGTTGCTAACACACTGACGGGTATCATAGGGTTGTAGACGCTGCTATCCGTCCGTCCAGTTCTGTCAACCTCCATCATCTCAGACGCTTCATTAAGCCACAACATCTACCGTCGCACCTGAAGCACTTTGGAGAGAGCAGTCCTCCGACATGCCACACTTCTGGCGCCGTAGAGCCGTCAGGATCACCCGACAGCAATCTTGATGACTCGTCTCCTGTGCACAATGGCGCCAATCATAACGATATCGAAAATTCGCAACCATCTCCGGCACAAAATCTGCACTTCCTAATTTGCACAACATCCGCAATTTCCATCAGAAGTCTCCAAACACTGCTCCTCTCGGCTAGTTCTCAAAGCAGCAAAGTCGATCCGCGCCTCCGCTCCATTACGGTGACACTGCTCCCACCTTCGTCAGAAAGACAAGCAAAGCGATGGAGTGAAGAGTATTGGCCTACGGCTTACAAGGGAGGTAATCCATATGGTCCGCATCCTGTCATTGTCGATCGTACTTCGCAGGAAATCCACAGTCAGGTTGGCCACTTCATGAGCCTTGCAATACGTGCGGGAGTAGCTACATCGATTGAGAGGAAGGGAGAGTCTTTTGGCGCTGTGATCATTGAGCGAAGCCGAGGAGGAGGTACAGAAATTCTCGCGGCTGCTGGTGATGCCCGATGGGAAGGTATTGTTGGCGATTTACGGCAAGGATGTGGGAATGCGGTGGCTCATGCCGTCATGAGGGCTATCGGAATGGTAGCGAAGAAGAGACGATCTTTATTGCAAAACGAACTACAGGCTACGATTTTACCAGACTCTTTCGTAGAGGAACCACTGACCCAGTTAGAGAAGGATCAGTATGCCAAGTCTACATTGGTGCCTGGTGGCTACCTTTGCCTAGACCTCGAGCTTTACATCACACATGAACCGTGTGTCATGTGCTGCATGGCTATCAATCATTCTAGGTTTGGAAAGGTCATCTTCGGCGAACGTATGCCACTTACCGGAGGCCTCACCGCTGAGCATGTCAATGATGGCTCTCTCAACATTCAGTACGGTGGTTATGGCCTATGTTGGCGTCAAGAACTCAACTGGAAATTCATGGTTTGGCAATGGGTCAACGACGACGACGTGCACATGACATCAAGGTTAAGAGGCATCCATGTCTAAGATTGGGGGCTTACGCTCCGGTCACGGCCCTTGGTACACTTGAATTACTACAACTACGCAAACAGCCATCTAAAGTTGAGCAGACTATAAATTGCTGTATCTCCTAGGAATTCCAGTTCTCTTCAAGCCTTTAGAGATCGCCCGCTTTTCGGGCCCGAACGAGTCAGGACTTGGAGGAACATTTCTAAAGTATGACCTTTGAGCCAGAAATGTGTACGATAAAGCTTGAATACGAGTCAGATTTCGCTACCCGAATGCTAGATACATTACCTCCCACTGCTTTCCGCACGACCTGAAGCATTACTCCCTGCTTAGTGGAGGCTTGCTGTGAAGGCCGTCGTATTCGTACGTTAGAACAAATAACCGAATGATGAACATGAACTGGATCGAGGTGGACGGTGGACGCAGTTTTTAAGAGAGTTTGCCTGTCAGCTGTGTGGTGACTTCAAGTCTATCGATAGGACTACCTCAGGGGAAAGGGGCTTGAACCCCGGGCTGGGCCCCCTTCTTGGCCCGGCCCAACCCTGTATCTCCCCAGTCCGGCAGTCCCCACTCCCCAAGGGGTCCACCCAAAAGCCCCGAGGCTTCTTTAGGAGAGTAGTTCTGAAATATCTCCCATGAGAAATTCACTACACGGCACCTCCCCGAAGGCTTTGGGACGGGTCCCGTGGCCTTGACGCCGTTCATGAAATCATTGGCTTGTGAGAATCTTTAACGTTGGAAATTGTCTACGTAGTGCCTTACCCGATAGTTCTCCGTAGTGCTGTTGTGTCTTGCGAATAGAATATTAGGACAGGGTATCTTAGAACCGACCAGAGGTTACGGGACGCAAACTCGATCAAGTGCGCTGAGTAGTTGAAACCTCATATCGGAATGAGGTAGTCATGGGACCGTACTCTACTCGACAAAAGAGGATCGAAAATGGGAAAGCTGAGGAAGTGGTTATCTGCGAGAACAAGCTATGCATGCTATGAGTCACTCGCAAACATGTATCAAGCGAAGTTGCTGATAGACTCATTGGGGTGGTTGGGTGGGTTCGCCTAGTCTGATTAGCCATTCAGTTGCTATCAGCCCTACTTCTGCGGGTTTGCGGGGACATTTCCAGAGAATGCCACTGCGTTCTTGGGATGGACCTCGATTTTGAGAGGAACGGCCAATAGCTGCAATGTTTGAGGTATGTCCTCCGAACAACCTTCGGACCATCGGGCTATTGTTGACCATGAGCAATAGTCTCACGCGAGCGACCGATATCATTTGAGACTCCACCGAGCGCGTAGTGTAAGAAAGGGTTGTCTTGATATCAAGGAATGGGTTATTGACGACCGGTAAGGTCGTGCTTACGAACGATGAACTCGTAGAAATACGTGCTGCACAAAGGACCTTTGAGGTAGATAAGCCATGATCACACTGGCTGCTAATATACTGATCCCGTAGGGCGCCTACATCAGGACTGCCTTAGGTCAATTCAGCTTTTCTCTCGTTATTCTCAAGATCTTCACCAGTGAATTCTATGTGAGCAATAACATTCGGGTGTTTGGTTTGGAGGGCTTTGCTGATCCGGCAAACGTGGAGTCGATTGGAGCCCTGTTCGCCCTATATGGGGCAGGAGTCCTCGCCACAGGTCTCTTCCGCAGACAGCAGGGCAACAGGCAATTCTTCCAGGTACGGACCCCGCAATCTGCTGCATTTCGCGAAGGCAGTCCAAGTATGCTCACTGTTGTTGATGTTTTTGTAGGAGTTGGGCGAGGATGGGCTGAATCATAAGAAATTCCGAACATCAGGCAATGTTGTAGTTATGCTTACCTCGCTTTCCGTTGCTGCGTACGTATGCTTGTTGGCATTGACCCTGAAGCTCTAAGCTCGGGTACTTTCGTGGTCGGCGACCGAAGTTGTCCTCATCCAGTCGTAATCCTAGATGTTCCCAAGCTATTGTGCTCTACTTGAAGCCATTTGTGCTGGTATACCAACGTAGGAACTACCAGGAAGGCAGACACGAGAGCGATTGCCCCCGGATGACCGAAGTGGGTTGCACAGCACCTGTGCTGTTGTTTGACACCATGATTGGATGGAATACATAGGAGGAAGATGAGTGAAGGATGCATTGTTGCAGATACCTAATCAACAGTGGAAAAGAAGTGCGGCGTCTATCCTAAGAATAACGCACGTGAAGCCAAAATTCTGCAACTGATTATAGAAGTAACTGAAGTACTTTACAATGAGCTTCGTTGAGTCAACGCCGAAGAAGCACGCTTGGTCGAAAGTGGCAGTCTTCTGGAAGCCCAAGTGAAAATAAGGCGTCGGCAGAGGCGACTGTCGCGTGAAACAAGGCCGACCGAAGCTTGAGCTCTCCCTGCTACTCTTCAACAATTTTTCCCCCAGAGTCCCTCACTTTACCGAACCAACTTATATTTATCCTTACGCCACGAGATCAAAGCTTCGTATAGGAAGATTTTCAGATCCCTACTCCAGAAGCACCACCCAAGCCAAATACCGAGATCTCTAACGGTGTGAAACGTGACGCCTGGGCCTGGTGCAATCGTAGTATCGCTACAGGCTTCAACAGTTCCATGACAGCGCGCTGGAGCGCTCGTGAGTTTATCGAAGACTTCACTTCAGAGTTCGTCTTCGACTCGCCAGTATGCCGCTTCTGGGCAATGGCGAGTACAGAGAACCTTTTCTGCTTGACGAAATACTTCAGGAACCCAGAGATGGAAGCTCTCCAATGATCCAAGCGAGGAAACAGAGCCAACACTCGGTGACGGCTCGGATCGCTATGAACAACTTCTCCGTACCCAGTACCGACAGTATACAAATTCCAGAAGGAGGTCATCTAGTGAAGAAAGAGCAGGATCCAAAATCATCTGCTTCGCACTCTCACAGCGGCGAGAGTACGCTGGCCGCTCCTTCAAGTGGAGTTAGGCATGGTCTTTCGTACGGCGCTGCTTTGACAGATACACCTATGACAACCGCTCCAAACAGCCCTAACATGTGAGCATACCTCATTTCTTCGCTGTTGCACTCTACGATTACAGGTGTGCGGTCCAGACATGAGGAAAGCTGACTTTTGAAGTTTACCGCGTCGACAGGATTCAGGATCGTCTACGCCAGCCCGGAATCGACCTACGACCCTCGACATTCCAGGATTAACCAAATCTAAGGTGTCGCCCGATGGGCGAATATCCCAACGTGATGTGGGTTCGAAATTAGTAATCGTCATGGTGGGCCTACCCGCCCGAGGAAAAAGCTACATCACAAAGAAAATAGCCCGCTACCTCAACTGGCTCCAGCATGACACGAGGATATTCAACGTAGGGGAAAGGAGACGTGTGGCTACAGCAGGTCCTCCGACAAATACCAGACAAAAACTTGCTAGACGAAGCATAAGCGCTCAGGCAGCCTCGTTGAACGGTACATTGCATAGTGAAGGCATAAGAGTTCCAGAAACGCCAGCTACAAAGATCCTGGTCAACGGTGGGCCTCCTCCCGACACTCCGCCCCTCGATCTTCCATTCCCAGCATTGAGCCTGTGTGAAGAGGAATCGCTACATCTAACTAACAGCAACAACCTATCCAACAATCATACGAACGGTAGAACATCGGTACCAGTCAAGGTTGAACCACCACCATTACCGAGGACAGAATCTGTCGAGCACATGGAGCAGACGGCCTCGTTCTTCGATCCTAACAACGAGAAGGCCGCACACATCCGTGACGAAATAGCGATGGCGACCTTGGACGAGCTTCTAGACTATATCCTCGATCATGGCGGATCCGTAGGGATTTTCGATGCTACCAACAGTACGCTCGAAAGGAGGAAGCTCATCATGGACAAGGTTCGGCAAAGAGCTGGTCCTGAGCTTGGAGTCCTTTTCCTGGAGTCACTTTGTATCGATGAGAACTTATTGGAATCCAATATGCGACTGAAACTCTCTGGACCGGATTACAGAGATCAGGATCCTGTTGTTGCTTTGGACGATTTCAAGAAGCGCGTAGCTTTGTACGAACAAAAGTATGTGCCCCTAGGGGCATATGAGGAGAAGAACAACATGCCGTATGTTCAAATGATAGACGTTGGCCGAAAGGTAGTATCCCACCAGGTCCGAGGATTTCTATCCGCGCAGACCGTTTACTACCTTCTCAATTTTAATCTGGCACCTCGCCAGATCTGGATCACCAGGCATGGCGAGTCCATTGACAACGTCAATGGTAAGATCGGGGGTGATTCAGATCTTAGTGAGGTAGGCCAGGCATATGCAAAGGCGTTGACCAAGTTTATCAAGTACGAACGGGAATCTTGGGAAATGAACCAACGCCAAAAGGCTATGTCCACCCACTTCCCTCCTCAGCCTGGCGATACTACACCACCAAATCCCGACTACGATCATGGTGACGGGGACGACGAGCATACTAGCAAAAGCTTCTGTGTGTGGACATCGATGCTGAAGAGAAGCGTCCAGACAGCCCAGTATTTCGATGAAGAAGATTTCGACGTCAAGCAAATGAAAATGCTTGACGAGCTTAATGCGGGTACGATGGAAGGCCTGACCTACGAAGAAATCATGACAAAATATGCGGAGGAATATGAATTACGGAAAAAAGACAAGCTACATTATCGCTATCCTGGAGCTGGCGGTGAGGGTTATTTGGATATCATCAATCGACTGCGTGCCGTGATAGTCGAAGCGGAGAGAATGACCGATCACGTGCTCCTTGTCGGACATCGGTCTATCGCACGTGTACTGTTGGCCTATTTCAAAGGGTTGAAGAGGGAAGATGTTGCAGATCTGGACGTTCCCTTGGGTATGCTCTACATGCTCGAACCGGTAAGCCTCCTCACTCGCAACCTAATAGCAACCAAATGTTTATTGCATTTAGAAACCATATGGTGTCGATTTCAAGGCGTATAGGTACAATCGGCAAACTGACGGGTTTGATCATGTCCCAGTAAGCTCCCGTAAGGAGGATTTGGATGAAACGCATGGCTGACCCTTCATCAAGGACTACCAATTACGTAGGGCAGCAACTCATTTGTCGGCCTAAGTCACGAAGAAGATCTCAAATGCAATAGCGTAGTCTGTTGTCTCGCGCAAGGTGTCCCGGTGTTTTATTGAAGGCTCTATACCCACCTATTTCGGCCATTGCATGTATGAGTACAGGGCGCAGTGGGATTTTGACCTGGCTGCCTCCAATGACACCTCTCGACCTGTCCGATAAATTCCATTTCGTGCAAATCATCTCGTGTTCAGAACGGAAGCTTACTCGTATTGATAAAGTGCCTCTAGCAAAGCGAGATAGACCATAAGTTTACATGTATTTGCTAGGCGGGCCAGGAATCTGTGATGACAATTTGTGATGACAATTTGCATTGCATGAATGTCCATGCCAGAGAAGATGAATTTGTCCTGAAAGGAGACAGACGCGAAGTCTGAATTACCCGGGCTTTGCTTCGAGAAGTACCAATCAACGTTCCTTCGAGCTTCAACGTCTGAAAGGTACGTAATCATACCGAAGTCTTTGCATGCAGTGGCCTACTTACTTTAGCGTACACATCCATTGATCACGACCCTGGACCTTTCCTTGCTCCCTCTACGGCAAGCTTGTCAGCCTCCACGTTACCCGGATAGTTGGCATGCCCTTTGATCCATTCGAACGTCGTCTGAACGCTGAGTTTATCACGCTCCTCAATCTTCACAAGCACGTTCTCGACAATATCTTTGTTCTCCACTGCTTTACCTGCCGAGGTTTTCCAACCATTTTTACGCCAGTTGACGTACCATGAGGTGACGCAGTCAATGGCGTAACGGCTATCGGTGATAATCACTACGTTTCGATTCCTCGGCACGATCTCGAGCGCTCTGAGGACGGCAGTAAGCTCAGCGCGCTGGTTGGTCTGTCGGGATCCAGGGAGGGTTTCCGACACGTTCCTGGGACAAAACTGAGTAGTATTCAAAATCAACCACTCTCTCATCAACTTGCCTCTCGTCACTAGGGCCAAAATAAACGCCAACGCCTGCGAATGCCCCAGCCTTGCCGTTACCAAGAGAACTGCCATCTGTATGAATGCGTATCGGATCAGTGGGGCCCCCAGCAAACGACTTTGACTTTGTAGCTTGGCGTTGCTCTTGTGTCTTATTGACTATGGTACCTGTCTTTGGATCCAAAATGATGCTTGGATCGAAGCCGTCTTCGGCGTCTGGCGGCATTGGTCCAGTACCAGGGTCGAACTCTGCTTCATTGATAGCCGGTATGGTTGACTTTGCAACGTTAGTAATTGTTTTCGGTTTCTTGTGGGCAGGTGGCGGGACGTCGGACTTGAGTAGCCCACCAGGCGCATGAAGGGTAATAGGGCTGTTGGTGTCTCCGTCGATTGTACCTAGGGTTTCTGTTGGTCGGTCTTTATCCTCGTCCAAAAACCGCTGAGCCTCAAATCGTGTGGTAAAACATCGGTGTTTTGGTTTCTGCCAGCCGGTGATTTGTTCTTGAGCTGATGGCCAATCCATGTAAATTCCTGGTACCCTTCCACTCTTGACTGCGTAGAATTTGGCTGGCGGTGATGACGCATTACTCCCACCTTGAGCGGGATTCTCGCCGGCAACGAAACGCTCAGCATCAGCTAGTGAAGAGAACGATTTGACTAGGAAGGTTGGGGTTAGCGACCTAGGTCTGTGGAAACAGCTGCCGAACTCACAGGTCGCCTTCTTGAACCCCTTGACTTGGTCTAAGCAGTCGTTCCACGTGTGATAGACGCCTGGCTGATGACCAACGCGTACAGCATAGAATTTGACTTCATTGCCTCTCTTCCTCTTCGTACCTATGGAAGCTGTAGTTTCAGCGAGCGAGCCCGATATAATCGAAGCAGTATCATCCATGATATCGGACTCGGATTGGAGGGCGTTGGGAACAGCAAGTCGTGGGATCCAAGTGCATGCAAGACCACCCAGTCTTGTAATTGCTGCCCTTTTCGTTGTTCGAAGATATGCTGTAATCTTGGCCTTTGCTAATTTAGGGATTGTACTGCTTGGAGCATTGCTAGAGACACCGAAAGTTTGGGGAGTGTGTTTGCCTTGGAGGTCGCGACTCAGGATAGACGCCTAATCGACATCTATGTCAGCTCTTCATCAACTATTGCTCGTCTCGGAGAAGGTTTTCCACTTCGATGTACTATAGAATGCTGTGCGTGAAGGGGCCTCAAAATGCCGAAAGCTCAATGGCCATTGCGCTAAGCTTGGGCCATGCACGTCAACCCTAAAGTAAGTTTTCTCTGCTCCGCTTGGCTCGTAGATGCGAACCCAAGTGAACCGATAGTTCTTACGTTCCATTGGGTACCTTACGTACCCTATTCAACTTGCTCGATGAAGATATTCGGCACTCTTCTATTCGTTTTGGCTGCAGGATACAGGGCTGTAACGTTTCGGCAACTCTACTACACTCATCCCAAAGGACTAGTTGCTCTCGCAGCCAAAAAGCCTCGGCGTAGTATTAAGTACATAGTAAAGGGGGTAAGCCGTCTTGGTGCGTTATTAGCCCTGATAGACGTAGAAGGGTTCACCCCCTTCTAGTCCAAACTTACTTCTGGTTCACGCCCTCGCTTTCTATAACGATTAACTTTCATAACTTATTTTTATTATAAGACTTATAAAACACGTAAGACTAAGTATTTTTTATACTAAAATATTTTATATTATTACGCTGGCTAAGAATCTATAGATATAATAGTTTCTAGGCTGAAGGGTACCCTAGAGCTTAACCATATCGCCCTTCAGTCGCTCTTAAGACCTCGCCAAGCCTCACAATCCTGATATCTATGTCATGTCACCGACTATCCTTTTTACATCTGATGTCCGATTTCAGTGAATTTAGTAGGGTAGACTCACTATGATTAAGTGTTACATCCGGACAATGACAGTTTGTATCAAAGTCCAATTGTAGAGAGCACAGTGTGTATGTGTATGTGTGTGTGTGTTATTCCTACGCGGAGGAGACTAGTCGTCAAATATCTAACGTATATGATAAGCACTCTGTCTGGTTTATATGGATTCGTTGATTCGCTATTAAGGATTCTATTAAGGACTGCTTTTATACTCTACGGAAGTATTCCATAGACAAGTAAATAGGTTAGCGACCGTATTAACATACCTAGAAAATAAATAAGACTAACGTCCTTATTATTTCTACTATTAGTTATAAAAGTAATAGTAACCTAACTATCTATTAAGGTCCTTAATACTAACCTTTTACCTACCTATCCTTATAAGCCTTTACTAGGTTACCGGCCTTACTAAGATCCTCTAAGTTATACTATATATTATACTTAGTACCGTCTTTAGTAGTAACTAGGAGAGGCTTCTAACTAAATACCTATTTATAAGGGTTATTACCTACTACCTTAGGCTCTAATTATATAATAGATATAACTAGCTAGATCTTTATAGTTAGAGGAAGCTCTAGCTTATAAGTAAGGGAACTAATTTTATATAAGACTTAAAAGGGTCTTATATATTATTAAGATAATTTATAATTAGTAACTCTAGGAATCTTATAACTATAGTATAGATATAGGAATACTTTATTATTAGTCTTAATATTAAGTTCTTTATATTTACTATAATAGCGCGCTTTTATTATAATATTTATAAATACTATATATTCCTTTATATCCTCTTACTTTATAAGCTATAATATACTAAAGGCTTCTACTAGTAGATTATCTACTATAGTAAGTATATTTATAGTATTATTTACCTTAAACTTATAATATAGCTTATTTAGAGCGAAGCCTATAATAGTTAAAGGCGAATTATTTATTATTACTTAAATATATAGTAGTATTAGATCCTACTTACTCTATCTATTAAGATTATATATTAGATAAAATCTTATTATAATCTCTATAATCTAGTTTATTTATTTACTCTATCTATTAGTTTATAAGTAATAGGCTATAATTATAAAAAACTTAACTTTAAGATACTTAAAAACTAATTACTAAAATTTAGATATAAAATAAGGATCTCTATTATTAATAATACTTTATAATATTCCCTAATTATATAAAAGAAGTTCTTAAAGTATAATCTCTACCTACTTAGGGGCTTTTTATATATTTAATCCTAGTAAAAGAAGGACCTTCTTTAAGAACTTATATATAATAGTAAGTAAATAGTTTATTCTTATAAGTATTATAAGTAAAGTAAATATAAAATCTATTATAATAGTATAAAAGGGTATTAATAGTATTAATATTATAACTTATATATTATATAATAGGTACCTCTTTATTTAATTTAATTAGTACTAAGGGTAATAAGAGATATATATCTATAAGTTTTTTATTAAGTAATAAATATATATAGAGTCTAAGAGTTAATTATAATACTAGTAGTAATATCTATAATTTAAGAGGTTATATACTTATTTAAATAGTTCTTATTTTATAAATAGAGGTATATATAGCCTATACTTTCCTTTACTATTAATATAGTAGATAAGGTCGTCGCGAAGAATAAATAATAGACTAGGTTTTATTAAAGGAGTAGTATTTACGGAAGGCTTTAATATACTTATAATCTTTTACTATTAATTATCTACCTTATAAGCCTTTTATAACCTAGACTTAAATTTATTAATTATATTTATTAAGGTCGCGTAGTATATTATAATATAGGCTTTATTAAGGTCCTTAATTAGATTAAAGGCTTTAGTAGTCTTATTATAAAGGGTATTAAGTACGCCTTTAATTAAATTAAGTATATTTATATTAATAGTACGTAATTATAATAGGGTATCTAGTATAATATTAGATTTTCTAGCCTTATAATATAATTCTAAATTAAATAAGGATAAGTACTAAGAGGCTTTAATAAGTTATAAATTTAACTTATTAGTACTAGTAGTATTTAATATTATTTACTTAGAGATAGGTATAACTATAGAGTAGTTTATATATATAATAATAAAAGGCCTTAGATTAAACTTAATTATATATCTAATCTTTTTTATAACTTAGATAATCCCTACTATTTCTAGTTTTATAAGCTAATAATTCCGTTCTATATTATTAAGATATCTACTAAAGAATATTATTAGTTAGATATTAGTCCTTATAAAAGGCTTTAAGGATATAGGGTCCCCTTTTATATAATATATTATAGCTGCTAGACTAATAACCTTAGAGGTATTAAGATTAATATATAATACTCTATTATAATTATAATAGATTAGAAAGTATAAAGTATTAAAAGCCCTTTATAAGTCTTAGAATACTAGTATTTCCTTATATATAAGTTTATAAAAGATAACTTATATTATATACCTCTTCTATACTAGCTCTTTTACTCTTATAATAAGGCCCTTGTTAAGGATAACCTTATATTTTTATAATAGATCCGCCTATTAGGCGTATTAAGTAATAGATAAGTAGAGCTATCTAGTAAGACTAAAGAATATTTCTAGGTCTCTAAGGTTATAGGGAAAGTATAGGGATATAATAATAGTAATCTTCTCTTTAGTTATTAATATTCCTAGGCCGTTAATATACTAGCCTAGTAGTATAATAGAAGGGTAGCTAATATATAATTTTAATAGTAATAAGCTTATATATTTCTTCTAGAATAGATTAAAGACTTTATATAAGTATTTAATATAATCTTATAAGGTATATAAGTAAATAATAATATTATTAATATAGGCCTTAGTAAATGCCTAGTATTACTAAAGTAAAGTATTAGTCTAATATTAAATATATAGAGGCGAGCCCTTATAACTTATAAGGGCTATTAAAGACTACTCCTAGTTATAATAGCTTATAATTATAAGCTTATAATAATCCTTAACCTAGATATAAAACTAATAAAACTACCTAATTATATTAATAATAGAGATATACTAATACCCTTAAATTAAGGCTATTATATTAGCCTATAATAGTAAGGGGTATATATTACTATTTATAATCTTATTAAGCTCCCTAATATTAATAATAACTTAGCCCTTCCTACTATTAGGAGTATCTTACTAAACTATAAAGTAAGGATAGTTATATAGAGTTAGCTAATCTAATTATATAAGTTTCCCTTAGGCCTAGAGCTTATTAAAAGTTTTATTAATAATATCTTTATCCTTTTACCTAAGAGGATATACCTAAGTAGGTCTAGATATCGCGTTAGGCTTTAATAGAATTAGTATCTATTATTCTTTAAGTATATCTACTATATTACCTTTATCTATAAAAAGGTCTTAGTAAGAATTAATAATATTTACTAATTAATTAGCTATATAAGATTTCCTATAGATTTTAACTCTATTAGTAAGTATATACTCTAGAGTAGGATTAATTATAATATCTAGTAAAGGATTCTAATTAAGGCCCTTATTAGGCGTTATAGAAGCCTCTTATAAACTTCCTAATAAAGCTATTATTACTATAATAGTAGCTAATCTAGCTACCTTAGTAAATTTACTCTTCTAAGTATTTTACTATCTAGTAGTAGCAAGGCCGGTATAGTATATATTTAGACTAACCGCGTCGGTTCTATTTAGAATCGAATTTATAATTATTATGTAACGCTAAACCTATACAAGGTATAAGCTAGCCGTAAGTAGTTTAGCGAGTTAGGTTAATACTAAAAAGTAGTACTAAGTACTAAAAAAACGGTTAGTCTATATATATTAACTATAAAATAGCTATTATAGTTAAATTCTTCTATAATACTAAGTCTTACCTTCTTAGAAATAATAATATCTAAGTCTATATTATTCTTAATAAAAACTTAGCCTAGGGAGGTATTAATAATATAGGTAAATACTCTACTAGCGTAGCTAAGATTAAGGTTATAATTAGGCTTAAAGAGAAGATCTCTATTATCTAGTAGAGACCTATTATAAACTACTAGAACTAAGGTAGTAGACCGCGCTAGTACTATAAATTTAGCTTTATTCTTAATAATATATCTTACTAGAGCGGATTATACGCGGGTACTTATAGGTATAATAATATCCTAGTAACTACTAATAGTAATTTATTACCTAGTAAAATCTATTACTATCTCTTTAAGAGTTAGAATATCTACTCTTATAAGTATTTTAGCCTTAAGGTCGTTTATAATATAGACCTCTTATATAATTTAGGTAATAGCTAACTTATTATTAGCCCTACCCTTAAGGTAGAAGGTAATAGTAGTAAACTTATCTAAATAATATAATTTAGACCTAAGACCTCTTATTAGAATACTAGTAGATATAGTCTTAATATTAGTACCTTTAAGAATAAAGGTAGCGTCTATTATTAATATTATATACCCTAGATTAATATATATCTTAATATTTTCCCTATTAGTAGTCTAGCTAATAGTAGTTAATATATAATAGTAGTTCTTAAATATATAGCCTATTCCTTAGACTACTTCTACTAAAGAATAGATAATTAGTAGATTATCCGCGAAAGGGTTTAATATATTAGTATCTATTATAATAATAATTATTATTAATAAGGTCTCTATTAAAGGCTTTACTAGGTCTAATATAGTAGATTTCTAATATTAGTCTTAAAGATAAATAAAGAGTTTATTTTTAGATAAGAATCTCTTAGTATAATATTAATATTTATAATCTAGCGATAATATAAGTATAGTTAAGAAGTAATTATTAAAACCTTTATCCTACTATTTAAAGTCTTTTATAACTAATACTTAATAGTACTATAATAGCTTATCTAGGTATTACTTAGACGTGCCCTTATTATAGTACTAATTAGGGTTATTAGTAGGTTATAACGCGTTATTTTCTTCTTAATTTTCTTCTTATGAGTTCTTAGAGTTCTTAGTATTCTTTATAGTAGCTTAATAGGCTTATTAAGGCTTCTAAGGGTATATACCTCTTAGTCTAAATAGTATCCGGCCCTATTAGTTTTAATTTTAATTCTATCTATATTAAAGACCTTATTAAGGTTAATATTATCTATTAGATTAAGAACTAGACGCGTTTATTAGTACTATAATTTATAACCTTATTAGTTATACGGGTAGAGTATAGATATTTACTCCTTAGGCAAACTATTAATTCTAGTTTAGCTAATAGCCTTAATAGCCTACTAAAGGCTTCTAATATAGGTTATAATAATAAGTATTATTATAGTTATTATTTTAGTAAGGTTAATATTAAGGGGGAGGCTATTACAGAGGCCTATATAACTATTTCTACTAAGCTGAAAATTAAGATTAATACCTACTACGTTATTATTACTACTACTACTAATAGGGTTTCCTATAATAAGAAGTATAAGTCTACTACTAGTACTTTCTCTTATCTAATAAATTAAGGAAATTATTATAGTCTATAATTCTACTAGACTCTAGGATATTACGCTAGAATTCTATATTAAGCCTATACTAAATAAGTAAGATATAGTCCTTTATTATACTAAGCTTAGCGTCTTAGGTAGCTCTTATAATAGCCTAAGCGTATTTATAAGGCTCCTAATATTATAAAGTATCTTATATAATATACCTCTTATAAATTAAGGTACTTATATTAATATTATAGGGTACCTTCTAATATTTTATTAATAGATAATACTTTTTATTAATTTTATAAGTAGTAAGATATTTATTTCCTTCTCTAAGCTCTAAAGTATACTAGCTTATAACTATTTTATAAAGATATAGCTAGAGGTTCTAGTAAATAATATCCCCTTTTATATAAATAATATCCTTAATCTAGTCTATAAATATATATATATCGCGGAAGTATATAGTCTTACTAGTATACTTAATACCTAATACTATATCTACTAATTTATTATTATAGAATAGATTAAAGTAGCTAATATTATTAGGGTTTAATCTTAGTATACTATTATCTATATCTATAGTAGGATTTATAATAGGGTCTATAAGTAGTTATAGGATAATACTAGTAATTATTTTATAAAGCTTAATATATTATACTTTAATAAAGCCTATATTTTCCCTTATAACTAGTAGGGAAGGTCTAATAGGATAATTATAAATAGCTTCTTTAGCTAATATACCCCTAATAGTAGGATTAATAGTCTTATTATTAGATAAGGAGGAGCTTATTACTCCTACTACTAAAGGGTTCTAATACTTCGCAAAGTATACCTAGAGTTATAAAAGGCTATAGTACTATTTAGTATCCTTAGTAAAGGACCTAATAGCTCTCTAAAATACTAGCGTATTAATAGCCTAATTAAATAGAAAGTATAGTAGTTTAACTAATATAGAATATTAAGTCTATACTTTAATACTACTTAATTATTTAAGTTATCCGTAGAATTTAATAATATAGTTAATATAATATCCTATTATTTCTAGTACTTTATATTTATAAGCCTTTCTAGTTATATTAATAAACTTGTAGATCTAGTAGGCTACGGCGATAAGGTGTTTATTAAGAGGTAGTAGAGATATTATAATAGTAGTTTAAAAAAGACTATTAATTATAGCCTTACTAAGATTTTAAGAATAGAAGGAACGTAGTACTTATATAAAGTAAGGTATAGAGGTAGGCTATTAAAAGCTTTAATAGATAGTTATAGTAGTATTAGTAAGGTACCTTATATTTATATAGTCCTACTATTAAGGGCCTTATTATTATAAAGATGTAAGTTAGTTTAGTTATAGAGAAGGGTTAGTAAAGACTTCTCCTAGAGGACCGTAGGATTAATAGTACTATAAGGGTAGCGTTAGTAGGTTTAGTAGTTTATAATAATTAAATAGTATTATAAAGCCTATAGTATAGTATTACTACTAATTAATAAGTACTCTATCTAGTTTATATAGATTCATTGATTTACTATTAAGGATTCTATTAAGGACTGCTTTTATACTCTATAGAAGTATTCTATAGATAAGTAAATAGGTTAGCGACCGTATTAGTATATATACCCTCTAGTAGGATAGGTAGCCTCTACTTAGCTGTAAGGCTATATCTAGTTAAGTATATTATAGTATAGTTTATATAGAATAAAATATCTATAACGGGCCTAGTATATATATTCCGTATATAACCTACTAATTACTAGCTAGAAAGATATAGGATATTCTACAGGATATCCTACGTAGGATAATATAGGACCGTAGGATAGGATAGGTAAATTAGGTCCTAATCCTATATCTTTATAATAGTATAAGACGGGGATAGGATAGGATTTTTTAGTAGGATAGATTATTCGTAGGACTACTTTATAAGATAGGATATTTTTAAGATATTCTATAATTAGTAAGTATATAACGTAGTAATTTTTTAGAAAAATATTCTATTATATACTTACTAATAGGAGGATTTCCTAAAAATATCCTAGAATTATTACTATATAGAATGCTATAACTAGATAGTAAAAATTTTTAGAATATTTTTTAAAAAATTACTACGTTATATACTTACTAATTATAGGATATCCTAAAAATATCCTATCCTATAAAGTAGTCCTATAAAAATCCTATCTTATAGGATTATCCTATAAAAACCTATACTATCCTAGAATAGGATAGGACTAAAATATTAAATAAATTAATAGAATAGTTAATTATCTAGCTATAGACACGTTAGCTATTTATAGTCTATACTAAGTATATAGGGCTAATACTAATATCTAATACTCCCCTTTAGTAGAAAGATCTTATATACTCCTTTAAGGCCCTAAGGGCGTATATATAACTCCTTATAACTCCTTTAATATAGCTATTATATTAACGGCGTAGCTCCCCTAAAATTATACTTCTTATCTTGCTTTAAAGCCTTATTAAACCCGTAAACCTCTACTTAATTTACTCGTTCTAGTATAAAGGGAAATTAGGAAGAGTACTATATAGATAATATTAATATAAGGTATTATTATCCTTATTTCCTTCCCCTATAATATAAGGTATTATTACTCCTATTTCCTTCTCTTTATTTAAGTATTGTAGCCCTTGTTTCCTTCCTCTAATATATAGGATACCCTACTAAGAGGGCTCTAGTACGCTTCCGCTTTCTATCCTAGTACTCCTAGCTAATAAGGTACCCCTAAACTATCCCGTTCTAGCTATATAGCTCTACGGCGTCGTAGTTAATAGTTTTTTTTATAGGAGGGAGGTACTATTAAAGACGCGTAATTACCGTAGTACTACTACTATAACTTAGGCGGATATAGATTAATATAATATAAGGATAAATATAAGCTTCTTATAAAGGAACTATTCCTAGGTATAATAGTACTTAGCTAGGCTTATAACCTATTAAATAGTATAATAATTAATAAGTTATCTATATATAATTCTAGGTATAGTATAATAGTATTTAATAACTAATAGATAGATAATAGCTATATAGAAAAGGAGATATAGAAGGAAAATCTCTTCTAGTATCTACTAAGACGTAATTTATAAGTACTAAGGTTTACCTAAGCTAATTTCTAATATAAAATAGCTAATCCTATACTATACTATATTATAACTAGTAAGACTAATATCCTATACCATCCTATATCTTTCCGGCTAGTACTACCGATCCTAGCTAGGATCGTTATATAAGAGGGAGAGAAGTAGTATCTATTAAACTAGACTATTAAAGCCCTATCTAATCCCCCGTAGGATAATAAGTACCTACGGGCCTTTATATATATTAATACTAATATAAGTAGTAGGTATTTACAATCTTTTATCCTCCGAATATTATAGGTAAGGGGGTTAAGGTACCTAAGTATATTAACTTATTCTTTAACTAATCTACCTCCTAAAAAGAACTCTAGTAGCGGGGACTAGATATTAGTCGTAGTATCTAGGATAAGTTAGATTAATTCACGAGGGTTTTAAGGGGTAATTAGTAATAGTAGTAAAGAGTTACTAGCCCTTTAAGACTATTATTATTATTACCGGAGGATCCGCCGTAGGTATACGTAGTTGCCCTTAATCTACGTAGCTATATCTTACTATTCGTCGAGCTTTATTATAAAATAAATAGGAGGGCTATTCCTTTCAACTCAGTGCGAGTAGCGTCAGCGACGTCCCCCGTTCGTATACTAGACTAGTAGATATACGCCCCTAAGAATAAGATGATTTAGCTGTTCCTATAAGGGACGTTTGTAGCCCCCAGCTCGTATAGCTAACATCTCTCGGGGGCTAATTGTAGAGAGCACAGTAAAGTAGGCTAAAGTAAGCATACTTACCTTAGGTACTTTGGGAGGCAGACCAGATAACGATAGGTCACGTGAGAACACTCTCTTGGCGACAGATCATAGCCAACCAGATCCCTGTCATATCGGAAGTCTATCTGTGCTCTAGCAGCGTAGATCTCTACGCGGGTGTTAGCGTTCGGATATAATAGATGCCAAGGCCACTCTAATGACACATGGGAAAGAGTGGGGTATAAGATAAGCGTCTCAACCTCTGATTATCTCTATCCTGCGACTAGCATCAAACTACAACAACAATTCTGGTCCTATTCTAGCTGCCCTCCTTCTTTGTACCAATCTCGCACAGTTGTTTAGGATCCTGCATGTCTGTGCTGAGCTCCGTCCGCCCGGATACAACATAACCGGGTCGTCCAACGTGAATGACCCGTGCGAACAGATGGCGTACAAGTATCCAGGAGTGCAATAACACTGACCTTTGGCCCAATTGCGGCCACGTCAAAGACGAGAGTGGAAAAGCAGCCACATTGTGTGTGGACTTTCACCATCTTGACTGATTTGTCCTCTGTTCCATCCTTCTCCCTGATATGCCTACTCTTGTGGTCTCGAATTTTAACATTATCTGTGGTGAGATTCTCTCACACTTGCTATTGGGAACCCTGCCTGACTCTAACTGCAGCCACGCTGGGAGGATTTATAACCCTATTGTTGAATGCCCTGAGGCTCACTTCCCACTTGTATAGGCTAACTTGCCTACAGTGGCTTAGTGTCTTACCTGTGTAAGGAACGATACTACCTCTCCGAGGCTCTCATCTCTCTTGTGGCTGGCGTGATCTTCTCTCCGCACGCCGCAAACTTGATCAGGCCTTTGGAATATGCTTTAGGCTCACAAGAGAATTTGGGAGCAATTACCTTATACTTCACACGCCTGGTCCTTGGGGTACAACTAGTTCTTGCTGGTGTGCAATTACCAAGTAAATATTTATGGACGGAATGGAAAAGCCTGGCGCTTTTGTTAGGACCTGGGATGACGGCCATGTGGTTGAGTAGTTCTTTGATCATCTGGGGTATGGTCCCCAACTTGAGCTTCCTCCATTCCCTGGCTATTGGAGCTTGTGTTACTCCAACAGACCCAGTCCTGTCAAATTCCATTGTGAAGGGCAAATTCGCCGATAAGAATATTCCAAAAGATCTGCAAAAAATCATTATTGCCGAATCGGGTGCGAATGATGGGCTAGGATACCCATTTTTATTCCTTGCTCTTTACCTGATCAAGTATGTCGATTCAAAAGGCGCCGGTCAACCTGGAGGCGCAAAATTGGCTATGGCATATTGGTTTGGAGAGACTTGGGGATATACCATCCTACTTAGTGTGGTATATGGAGCTACAGTAGGCTGGGTCGCAAAGGAGCTTCTACATTGGGCGGAAGAGAAGAAATTTGTGGACAGAGAGAGTTTTCTCGTCTTCGCCATTACTTTAGCTGTGAGTGGCTTTGGCTTCGAAGTCCACTCGCGATAGCCTTTCCCTTTGTCTGCCAGTCGGATCCCGCAGAATGCCAAAACTATCAGGAATCAAGCCTCAAAGATGTGGGATTTGGAAAATGTTTCTCACCATCGCCGCTCGACGATTTCTGTCAACGTTATATGCCTTTGCTAACAACTTACAGCTCTTCATCACTGGCACCTGCGGTATGATTGGCAGCGACGACGTTCTGGCATGTTTCGTTGCTGGGAATGCCTTCACGATCGAGTATGTGAACTGCCAATAGCATTAGCAAAAAGAGGATATAATTGACTCTCTTGTAGTGACTGGTTTCGGCTGAAGACCTTGGACGACTCCCTGCAGCCAACAATCGACATGCTACTCAATTTGTCAATCTTTCTTTGGTTTGGAGCGGTGTGTCCTTGGGCCTCTTTTCGTCTTAACGATGTAATCCCAATATGGAGATTGGTCTTCCTCGGAATCCTCATTCTTCTCTTTCGCCGTGTGCCTGTAGTCTTCGCACTGCATTGGAACATCTGGCAAGTCGAAGAGAAGCAGCAAGCTCTGTTTGTCGGATTTTTCGGTCCCATCGGCGTTAGCGCAGTCTTCTACCTCTATGTCAGTCTCGAGTTCCTGGACCAGATCCAGGTTGAGGGTGTCATTCGAGAAGATGCAGCGAGACTGAAGGACGTTTTCTCTGTTGTGATCTGGTTCCTTGCCATCTGTAGCATAGTCAGTGGTCCGTGAATGGTGTTGTGATTGCAGCTGACCCGTAATCATGAAGGTTGTCCACGGTCTAAGCGTTCCTATCGGCAAATTGGGATCTCGACTACCTCGTACGCTCTCCACTGCAATTACCTCAAGGTCCATAAGTGTGGATCCGGAGGAGCCAGAACCACCTTTCCAAATCCGTGATCGCATTCGCAACAAAACACTAATTCTTCATCAAAAAGATCAATCAAAGGACGAACAGCGCGCACGTGAGGAACCTCTTAGGCCTATCTTCCGCATAGGTGGATCGGTCATCCAGGCAACACCGCGGGATATCGAGACTTCAGAGCTATCTAGCCCAAACCAGCACGGTACACTAATCGCCACTGCTACTTGACTCGGACAAGCGAAGAATTTCCCATGATATTTAGGCACTAGAAAGCCACCTGCACCAAAATTCGCCATGCACAAGAGAAGCTGATCTCGAGAAATCAACAAATGATAAGCTCGAAGTAACTGGAATAGACACATAGAGCAAATTTTCTTCGTTGTCAAGTTGAGCACCATCTTGTACCCGTATTACTTGACTTCATTGGCATTGATCCAGGCTGTCCTCGGCAGTCATGGTGCTCAACGGAGAGGATGTGCAACTTTAGTCGCTGCGCTGCACCTTTCATTACGCCTTCACGTTTAACGAAGGATCATTTATGCCATTCGGCCCCCTTCCCAACTTCCCGCAACTAGATGTCACATCGGCGACTCTAAACAGCTACGCGCTCGCATAGTGGGCACTTGGGTAGGCTGGTATAGCGCAAGTCGCTTGTGATAAAAATGTTACGCGACTTTACATAGATTTCTATTCATAATCATCCGAAACTTGCTACCCTTGGTCTTCACCATCCACCAGCATTGTGCTCATCACTGTCATTACAGATCATCGCGGCGTGAGTGTACCAATGAATCCCTTCACGTCCACCGCTCTCTTTACATTGTTGCTGTCATTTCGTGTTTGTCTTGCGGCTGGTCCTCTTGTGCTGCCGGATACCCTACCAGCTTTGTCGACAAATCCCCTGATGCATGCTTTGGCGCCAACGCAGCTCTCAAATGTGTCGATTACGCTCAATACTCTATCTAATTTCACCTCGATGACAGATCTCGGTGGGTTTGGGTAAGCTTTTCCTTCCAGGCAGCAAGACTCAAACTTCTAATACGAAACACCGACAGTGTTTTCATGCCGAAGCCAAAACCCCGACCCAAATCTCCAGCAGAATTCGACGTTCCCGGAACGAGTCTCAGCCTAGAGTTTTCTGATTACTCTCATGGGGTACAGGCCGGCGAAGTGTTGCTTGTATTCCTACAGAGTTTGCTCCAGGCGTTCGATAAAGTTTTGGCCGCTGGTAGAGACGTACCGCTTACCGAGGATGAGAGATTTGAGGAGATCTCGGTGTATATGATCGTGTATGGTGCGCGACGCATGACTTATAGTATCATGAGGGCAGCTATCGGATCCATTGTGGGATTCATGATTGAGTATGGGACTTTCGGCTTCCACGTGAAGATAACACGAGACAAGCAGATGATTTCAAGTATATTAATAGGAAGAAAGTAAGAAGAGATTATATGCGTGATATATATATTATAGTATAGTTTATTATAATAATAAGGCGGTAGTACGTATATACTCTATCCTAGTATATATATTAACTCCCTCTATTTAACTTAGTAGCTTACTACTAGGTTATATAATACTAATAAACTTTCTTACTAATAGATAGATTTTAAAGGCTTTTAAACTATTAGATAGACTCCTTATAAAAGTATATATATTATAAGGACTAATTATTATAGATATAATATTATATAATATATACTATAAAAGACTTCTATAATTACCTTATTATTTCTTAATAGAATAATTAATAGAATAATTAATAATAATTCTTATAATAATTCTATCCTTATTAATTAGTAGTAATACTATAAGTATTTATCTTTAAGCTACTATATAACTAATTAAAGGTATTAACTACTATTATACTATTAATACTATCTTTATAATATTAATAATTCTTCTTTAAAGTCTATTAATTCTACTAAGTCTTATAACTTTAATAATTACTTTAATAATTAAACTATCTCTTATACTTTATAATAAGAGCCTTCTTTATATTAATCTAAATATAGAAGCTTTTAGAAAATACCCTTAAATTATAAATAGGCTTTTAAATTATATAACTTATCTAATACTCCCTCTAATTAAGGCCCCTCTAGTTAGCAAGCTCCTAGGGGTAATTAGCTACTAGTTATTACTACTTAAATAACCTTTTTTCGCGTTTTTAACCTATTATCTTTAAACTATTAGTATATAACTATATTATATTATAATATATCTAGGATACTAAGGATAAGATTCTAGAAGCCTTATAAGACCTTATTAATAATATCTTCCCTAACCCTAGTTAGGCTACTAAGTACTATAGAATTTTAGCGCGTACCCTTTAAAGACGTATTAATAGATATCTCTTACTATTTAAATAACTAGTAACTAACTAAGCACTTAATCTAGCCTAGGAATAGATACTAATTTAGTATATTAAGCGTCTTAATACTATTAGTATATTACTTAAAGTAGGAATAATTAGGAGTAGTACTAACTAGATCTTATATTTAGCTAGTCTAAGTACGCGTTAAGAGGTAGGGCTAAATTAAGTAACTTAGTTTATTACTTATAATAATAATATTTATAAATATAAATAAGCTCCCCTTACTACTAAGTAAAAGAATACCTATTAAGTTAATATCCTTATAACTTATTTTTAATAGTTCTATTATATCTATTATAAGCGTAGTATTATTATTTATAACCTCTATAATATAGATAAGATAGGCTTCTAAATAGATATAAGTATAGTATATTAAGTTATATTATTAAAACTAAAGAAGTATTTAATCCTTATAGACTTAAGGAATTATAATTATATTATATTAATTAAATATATTACTACTAGTAATAATAGTTAGGCGTTACTAGTATTTATTATTTATATAGGGGTATATATTCTAGAAAAATAGGCCTTAATAAATAAACTCTATAATAATACTATACTAATTATAAGTCTCTTAGGCTATTTAAATAATAATCTAGTAATAGACTAGATCTATTATTTTAATAAATATACTAAAGTACGTAGGTAAGGAGTATAGTATATACTAATAATAGACGGCTATAATAGCTATATAATACTAGATTTCTTAAACTATATAGAAGAGGTTATAATATAGCTATTTATCTTCCCTTCCTACTTAATATACCTCTTATAACCCCTAGATATTAGTATCTTTTAGCTATATAAATACTAGTATACTAAGGGCGTTAATAAGGCTATATAATATAACTAGACTAAGTTTAATAAACTTAATTTTTTAAAACTTTTTCTTTATATATATAAGTAAATATTTAATCCTAAGATAATTAGGTTAGTATAGGAGAAAGTAGGCCTTATCTTATATAATCTAGATATTATTCTTGGTAAAATATATATAATTAAGGAGAAGCGTTATCCTATTACGCTGCCCCTAAAACTCCTACTACTTAAATAGATATCTTAAGGGTTTAAGGAAGTTATTAATTATAAAGAAAATCTATTAACCTTAATCTATACTAATAAGTCGCTATTAAGTAACTTTAAGTTAGCCCTTAGGTAATATATTAAGGGAAGTACTATATTAGCCTACTTAAAGGAGCTTATAAAGCGGGATTTATAGAATTCTCACGCCTATTAACTAGTAAAGACTAAACGGGATAGGCTTAGGGGGATATATACTACTAAGTCTAGAGTAGTTACTATAAGTATAATATATACTACTAAGTAAAAATAGGATAATAGTAAGGTAGATAAGGCCTAGAAGGCTATAAATAGTATAGAAGCTAAATTAAAAAAGGAATAAATAAAGGTAGAAAAGGAGTATATTAAAGTAGTTTAAGTAGCTAAATAGCCCTAGAAAGATATTATAAAGGATATTAGAAGGGTATCTATACTCTTCTATAAGTAAAGGGTATAAAAGTAAAAGGATAAGAAAGCTATAACTAAGAAGATATAGATATATAGAAAAAATATTATTTAAGTAGTAATAACTAGTAGCTAATTACCTCTAGGAGCTTACTAACTAGGGTTACCCTAATTAATTCCTTTAAGGAAATAAAACTTTTTATTAAAAATTATTTGAAAAGTTATATAAGTAATATACTTAGTTTTACCTTCTTCTCTACTTCTTTATAATAATTATAATAGCTACTAATATTATTAACTTATAAGGTAGTTACTATTAAAGGCTTTAAGAATATCTTATTAGTCTTAAATATAACTACTTTAATTCTACTATCTATTCTTATACTAATATAGAATATACTCTAGTTACCCTCTTTTATATATTTACTTAAGCTAACTATTAGATTATATTTAAGTACTAAGAATTAGTACTAATTAAATACTTAGTACTAGCTCTAAGTAATAACTTAAATACTTAGTACTAGCTTCTAGTACTAGTCTAAAAAGCTTTTAATATCTTAGTAAGTTAGATTAAACTAATCTAACTTACTAGAATATTACTAAGATACTAAGCTACTAATAAATTAGCTAGATAACCTACTTTTTTTTCTTAAATTAGGACTATTTTAAAGATAAATTATTTCTAATTATAATTTTAATAATCCCTTTAATCCTTTAGAGATATATATTACCTTTTTATATTACTTTAATTCCTTACTAAGAATTACCTAGCTAATAATAATAATAATAATAATAATAATAATAATAATAATAATAATAATAATAATAATAATAATACTTAGTAATATAATAGTAAGTCTTATATATAGTAGTAAATATTACTATAAATAAAGAATATTAGTAATATTATAACTACTATTTTTAATAAGAATTAGACTAATTATAAGGAATTAAGTTTAGAATTAAATTAATAAAGTTATATAATACTAAGCTTATATAAGGTATAAGCTAGTTATAAGTAGTTAAGTAATTTAATTTAATACTAAAAATAACTTCTAAGTACTAAAAAAAAGTTAGTTTAATAAGAATAGCTAATTAGCTATTATCTTTTTATATTACCTTATTTACTATTAAGAATTATCTAGAGCTAGTAATAAGATTAACTTATATATATTACTAATTATAAACCTTCTATCTTATTATAAGAGAGTTAATTAATCTAAATTTAATATAGTTATAATAGAGTTAAGCTATTATATAGAGATTTTTATATACCTAATAACTACTAGCTAGAAAGATATAAGATATCTTATAGAATATCCTATATAGAATTATATAGGACTATAAAATAGGATAGGTAAATTAAGTCCTAATCTTATATCTTTATAATAGTATAAGACGAGGATAAGATATTTATAGAATCTACTAGTAGTATAAGATATTTATAGGATATCTTATAATTAGTAAGTATATAATATAGTATTTTCTAAAAAAAATAATTCTAGAAATCTTTATTATATAGAACGCTATAACTAGAAAGCTAACTAGAAAGATAATGTTTTAGAGGGCTAGATAAATACTAGGCTGTAGTAACTCCTATATATAATAGATTCCTCTACGTTAATATAATAAATCTAGTAGAACTATTAATAGTTATTATAAGAGTATAAAAGATATAATATAATATAAGAGATATAATAAATTAAGGATTATATTAAATAGTCTAATAGTATAGAAGTTATTAGTAGAATAGAATATTATTATACTAGATATCTTATAATTAATTAGGTACTTAATAAATAGTATTAGTCTTTTAATACTTCTATCTTAATAATAATAATATCTTTTCTTAATAATAACTAATATAATAAGTCGTCTAATAATAGTATACTTAATTATACCCTATTAGTCTTAAATAGTAATATTATAATAAAGTTATAATATAAGTAGGCCTAATAACTATTTATTAATACTTTAATATTAGGTAACTATTAATTAATTAATAAGTTATACTTATATTTATCTAAACTATTAAAAGATAATTATAAGGGCTTATAAGTATATTATAGTTACTACTATAATAGTTAACTTATAAGGGAAATTATATACTTATACCTTATAAAGGCTTAGGTAAAAACCCTTATTATTCCTATCTCTTTATAACTTCTAGTCTATTTCTCTTTATATTATATTTAGCTCTTTATACTTAATATTTATATTTATTACCTTATTATCTTAGTTCTCTAGGGCTAGATTATATATTATAGTAATAGGTATTATTCTAATAATAAGGACTTATACCTTAGCTTAATATTAATATAACTATATTATTATAAGTAAAAATTAGCTTAGTATTTTAATTTAATTTAATTATTTTATTACTTACTTTACCCCCTTTATACTTATAAGTATCTTATAAGTATTTAATATATTTAAGGTATCCCTTAGCTCCTAATAGTAATTATAAAACTTAGGGTAGTTAATAAAGATATATCTTATATCCTATTTATATTAATTATACTTATAACTTATAAATATAATACTAGGGACTTTATATTAATATAAGAAGGTAGTTAGCCCTATCTTCTCTATTTTTATTTATATAAAAGCGGAGCTCTTAGCCTTTTAAAAGCCTTTATAAAGGGCCCTCTTACTAATTTATAAACCTTTAAGCTAGGTAGGGGGATAATCCTTAGCTTTTAATTCTATATAATATTCTTCTTATATTACCTCCTAGGAGGACTTTTATTAATAGTATATCTTCTTTTTAATCTTTTAAAGGTATTAAGTTACCTCCCTAATTATAACCGCGTTCTAGTTATTTAAGTATAAGGAGTATAAAGCCTACTTATTCTTCTCTTTTATAAAGGACTCTACTACCTTTCTCCTCTTCCCTCTTCTAGCTTTAAGCTTCCTCTAGATATATTTATTCCCTATTATTATTACTAGGTAAATTCCTTTTAATATATATTAATAGAGAACTAAGTAGTCTAATATTAATTATATAAGGGTTATCCCTACCTCTACTTTTAATACTTATATTAGGATAGCTTTATATACCCCTAATATATATTTTAAGTAGTTATTTTAAATAACTTTAAGCTTTTTTATATATATTTTCTTTATTTCCCTTAGGCCTTATAATATATATTATATAATAAATATATAGGTTATTATTAACTTTATTATTATATTATATATCCTTTTAACCTTATTAAGGGTAGCTCCTTATATTAATATTAATATTATAAAAAGGATTAAGCTTTAAGTAGTAAGCTTTACTTATACTTTCTTTAAGTATAAGCCCTATTATAATTTATTATTAATATATAATCTTAAGACTTAAATCTCTATTTAGGGTTTTATTATTATATATCCTAAATTAACTATTATACTTATATTAAAGTAATAGGGGTAGTAGGTAAAATAAATTAATTTATATTTTTAAGGGGTAAAGCTTACCTTATATATTAATACCTATTTAAAGTAAATCTTATATATTAATTTTAAAGTCTTATAATTTCCTTTTATAACTTTCTTATATACTAGTAAGTAGATATTATTTATAAATCCTTTAACTTATAATTATAATTTAATAGTTATATACTCCTTAATAAATAGTATATTAAAGAATAAAAAGAGGATAAAGGAGATTAATAACTCTTAGGGGATCTTTATCTTTATTAACTCTATTCTACTTATTATCCTTTTAATAATAATAGATAAAGACCTCCCCTTTAAAAAGCTTTCTATTTAACTTATAATATAATAGGGGATCCCCTTTCCTTTAAAGTTATAAATAAGTCTTTAATAAGAGATATTATTAAAAGCTCTTATTAATATCTAATAAGAGAAGGCTAGTTATATTAACCCTATTATAATCTTATATTATATATATTACTTTTATAATAATCTTTAATATAATCTTAATTAATCTCTTCCTTTATACCCCTATTTATTTTTAGGGGAAGAGGCCTTAGCTCTTAATATAATTATTAAGTTACTTTATAATTATTAATTCTAAAGCCTTTTTAAAGGTGTTTAATAGTATTATTAAATAATATACTTTAAGTTCTATATAATCTTCCTTCTTTAATTTTTTTAAGATAATTATATTAACCTTCTTAAATTCCTTTAAGTAATAATTAAAGGAGAAGTATATATTAAATAAGTAGATAAGCTCTTTAAGGAGCTTATCTACTATTAACTTAAAAAACTAATTTAAGATCTTATTAATCTTTAGGACTTTATCTTACTTTAATTTATAAATAGCCTACTAGACCTCTTTATATATTACCTTATTACTAGGGTCTATTAATAATAATAGATACTTTATCCTCTTAATATTATCTAGATTAACTTATAAAGGGGGTAGGAAGAATATTATCTATAAGACTTCTACTTTCTCCTTAAAGGTCTTAACTACCCTATCTCTATTATTCCTTCTTAAAGGGGGAAACTTAGAGAGGGGTTATAATAATAAGCTATTATTTTTTACCTACTTAATAAAGCCTTATATATCCTTTTATAATTTAATAGTATTATAAACTTTCCTCTTAAAGTTAATTACCTTCTCTATTTATAATATCCTATCTCTTTCTTTAATAGTTATATTCTTAACTCCTTTTATAATAATATCCCTACTTTATTAAAATACTTTTATACTTTTTATAATATCTTTTATAATAAGCTAGTATTTTAAGTTCTAAAAGGTTCTCCTCTTACCCTTAAATTTTACTTAAGGGATTATCTCCTCTATTATCCCCTTTAAACCCTATTAAAGTTATAAGAGGTAGTTATCTATTTAATTTATAATCTTTAATAACTTAAAACTTAACTTTTAATTTAATATATAAGTCTTATTCTTAATCTCTCTTAAGTCTATTATTTTTTATAATCTCTTAGGTATATATTACTATTCCTCTACCCTTAAGTCAAGCTTTATATATATAAAAAGGTAGTTAAAGCTAAATTATAACTTAAGGTATACTTAATAGGCCTATATTATATTAAAGAGCCTAGGTATAATAAAGATTAAATTAATTATACTTTTAAACCCCCTTACCCTCTAAGTAATTATCTTATTTAATAGAGCTAGGTTTATCTTATTATTAAATATAATTCCTATTAGCTAGTTTACTTTAAGGTAGTATAAAAACTATCCTAGGTTATTCTAATTAAAGTAATAGAGGTTAAAATCTCTTATTATAATATATTTCCTAAGGTAGTTAACCTCTTCCTTTATTATTTAAAGGCTTAATAGGTTTTTACTTATTATTAGTAATAGGCTTAAGTTATATATATTATATAATTAGAGGTATATTAGGTATTCCCCCTCCTCCTAAATATAAAGTTAGAGCTTAAGGGTATTAATATCTTTTATAAAGAACTTTATATTTTAGCTATCTATTTAAAGTCTTTTATTAATATCAAATATATACTTATATACCCTATTCTACTTTATATATTAAAAAGAACGCCTTAGAACTAAGGTTATATAATAAGTAGTCCTTTATATTATAATATAATTCCTAGATTATTAAAATATTTATATCCTAGATAGCCCTATCTTTTAATAAGGTTATTATTATACTTATCTTACCCTTAATATTATATTATAATATCTTTAAGGTTAATATATTAAATATCTAGGCTTAAGGTATTACTACTTTCCTCTTATATATCTATTTCTTTTAAAGTAGCTTATTTACCTTCTCTAGTTAGGTAGGTAAGGCTACTTACTACTACTTTTATAAATAGCTTATTAATACTATCTAATAGCTCCCTACTACTATTTATTATTACCTCTAATATTTTCTAGCTTAGCTCCTTTATTAGGAGCCTCTTAAAGATAGGTAGTCTCCCTAGCTTATACCTAGGTCTTTATAATCTTAATTACTCTTTACTACCTAGTATATTATATATTATCTAATTAGTTATAACCTTCCTCTTTTTCTTTACTCTTATAATTATATACTCCTATTTAATCTTATAAAATAGGATCTTAATCGCGACCTATTATTTAATATATTACCTCTCCCTAGCTCTTATTAAATATTTATTAAATTAGGAGGAGTAATCTTATTATTTATATATAATATACCTTTATAAGGCGTTTATAACCTTTACCTTATACTCTATTATATTATAACCCTAATTATAGTTAATATATTATATGTTATTAAAGTAGTTATAATATATATACTTATATAATTAATATTTAAAGTATTATATTAATTTAGCCCTTTATTTATATTACTTTATAAATTTTATCTCTCCTACCTTTATTAAACCTTTCTTAATTAAATTATCTATTATTATTAATAATATAATACTTATTATAAAGGAGGAGTAGGCTTTTTTAAGTATATATATACCTATTAACTACCTCCCTTCTATTATATTTAAATTAGGGTAGAGGGCCTTATTCTTTTATTAGATCTTCTCTTTAATTACCTACTAGTTTTTTATATTAAAGATAAATACTTATACCTTATATATTATTATATTAAATAATTTCCTAACTATTATTATAAAGTAGTATATTATATTTACTTATAACTACTCCCTCTTTAATACCTCCCTTACCTCTATTAAAGTAACTTATAATAATATATTCCTACTCTTTATTTAATTTACTATTATAATTTCTAACGCGTATTTATAACTAGAGGCCTAGAATATTATAACTAGCCTTTTACTTATTACTCCTATTATTACTTTCCTCTCCTTTTTATCTTTTAATACTATTAATATCTACTAGACCCTTTTAGCCTTAACTACCTTTAATATCTATATATATAGCCCTTATAGGGGGGGGGGTAGTATATTCCTTATAAAAGGGGTCCTTTAGCTCTATTAGCCTTATAAGGAGTCTTATCTTATTAGGGTACTAGCCTAATTAGTAGTCCTAGGCCTATTAAGATCTTATATTCTCTCCTTATATTCTCTCCCTTTTTATTAGAGTTCCTTAATATATATTTATATTAAATTAATATCTATTATTAAATTTTTTTATTTAAACGCGTTTAAGTCTTTAAATTATATATTTTTTATAACCTTAAAAGCTACTATTATTATAATAGCCTAGCTACTTAATTTATTTATAATCCTTATAATATATATATATTATATTCTAAGTATTATTATATTTATTAAGCTTATAAATAGAGTAAAGGCTCTTATAACCTCTACCTTAACGCGTAGCTCTTTATACTCTCCTCCCTCTCTAGCTCTACTACCTTTACCCCTAGTAGTCCCCTAATTAGGGCTAGGGCGCTTTACTACTCTCCTACTCCCCTCTTATACGTATTTCTTAAACGCTTTACTACTTAATACTTATATATTTAAGTTACTCTCTACTATTTTTTTCTAATTATTAGGTAACTATTATAAACTAGAAAATACCTATAAAAATTCAAGATTTTTACTTAGGAAAAGTATACCTAAAAGTATAATTCTTTTATTTATTAGTAAGTAATAATAGTTATAAGGTAAATTTAAGTCTAAATATAATAGATATTTATATAAACTTTTATAGATACTAAGACCCCCCTTAAGTATTATAAGAAATATAGGGTAAACATTACTAAAAATATTAATTTTAGATTTAAGGGAGTATTTATAATAGTTACCTAGTACTAGAGTATTAATAAATAGTTATTAGGCCTACTTATATTATAACTCTACTAGAAAATACCTATAAAAATTTAAGATTTTTACTTAGGAAAAGTATATATAAAAGTATAATTCTTTTATTTATTAGTAAGTAATAATAGTTATAAGGTAAATTTAAGTCTAAATATTATAGATATTTATATAAACTATTATAGATACTAAGACCCCCCTTAAGTATTATAAGAGATATAGGGTAAATATTATTAAAAATATTAATTTTAGATCTAAGGGATTATTTATAATAGTTACCTAGTACTAAAGTATTAATAAATAGTTATTAGGCTTATCTATATTATAACTCTATTATAATATTACTATTTAGGACTAATAAGGTATAATTAAGTATACTATTATTAGATAACTTATTATATTAATTATTATTAAGAAAAGATATTATTATTATTAAGATAGAAGCGTTAAAAGACTAATACTATATATTAGGTACCTAACTAATTATAAGATATCTAGTATAATAATATTATATTCTATTAATAACTTCTATACTATTAGATTATTTAATATAATTCTTAAATTATTATATCCCTTATATTATAATATATCTTTTATACTCTTATAATAATTATTAATAATCCTACTAGATTTATTATATTAATATAAAGGAATCTATTAAATATAAGAGTTAATATAACCTAGTATTTATCTAGCCCTTTAAAGTTTAACTGGTAGTATTTAATAAATTAATTAGTAGAATAGCTTATTTTTATTATTAGAAAGTCTAATATTATAATCTAATATAAAGATATAACTATATAATTAAGTATAATATTAAGCTATTTTTATATTTCTAATATTATAATTAATATTTTTATAAGCTACTAAGTAGCTATTAATAGGATCTAGGGATTAATAATAAGTTATAATTAATATATTAATAGTAGTCTACCTATTATCTAATAGTACCTACTTACATATAATATTTCTTATTATTTAATTAAATATATATCTAAGAGTTTTAAGCCTAATAATATAGAGGTTTCCTTATCTTATTACTTATAATAAAGTTATATATAATTAATTATAATTAAAAGTAGGCCTAGTTTATAAGTTAATACTTATATACTTTATTAATTAGCCTTATAATCTATTAATAGTTATAATAAATACTAGTTAAATAGGATACTACTTATAAATAAAGGGGGTAGGAATCTACCTATTATTTTCTTTAAATTATAATAGTATCTTAAATAGTATTACCTTCTTACTATTATAAGTACTACTTATAATCTCCCCCTTAAAGATATATTTACTATATCTTATTACTTATAATTAGGTCTTATTATATAGATATATGTTATAGATATAGGATTCTCCTATATAGTTATATCTTAATGTTTTAATATTCGTCCTCGGGTACGCTACTCCCAACTCGGTTAGACCCTATAAATAAAGAAATCCGATTAGATATTATAGATTTCCTATTCTAGATAGCTAGATAATTTATATATGTTATACCCTAGATAACAGACCCGTAATAATAGTAGTAATACTAGATATTTTAATAGGTCTAGGCTGCTAGGCGCCGACCCTAATAGGCTACTCTACGCTAAGAATTACTAGCTATCTAAGCGCTATCTAAGAAGGCCGCTAAGCGCCCTACTAAATAATACTAAGGATCTAAATAAAGAAATTTTTATAATAAAAGCCATTTATAAAATTTTAAAGAAGGTATTTAAAAGGGCGTTATTATAAGTATCTACTACTATTATATTAACTTTCCTACTACTATACCTAGGGAAAAGGGTTAGCCTAAGAAATTCCCCCTACTAGTCTATAACTAACCTAAGAGACCTCCCTTAATATTAAAATCTATATTTAATATAGCTAACCTTAATAATAGTCTTCCTCTAGAAAATAAGGATAGTAATAGTTTAATTACGAGATATACTAAGATAGAAGATAATAATAAAACTACAGAAGGTAAAGATAAGGAAGGAAAGAGATAAAGCCTACATCGGAGGGCTAGAGACTCTATTAAGGGTACTACTAATTTTATCTCCTCTTATAAATAGCTTACCCGCTACGTTAATAGGTTATAAAGTTACTTAATTAATTAGTTAAAACTAATTTAAACCTATAATAAGTCGTAGTTTATTATAATAGAAAAGCGTCTATAGTAATACGCTACTAAGTAAGAGTAACGAGTTAAATCCTTTAAAATAGCTATTTAGGTAGATATTAGTTAGAAATTTAATAACTTCTTAAAAACTTATTATTAGTCTCTATAAAATACCTTCTAGGATATTAAATCTAGTTAGGTAGCCTTACTTAATCCTTTAATTACGACTACGTTCCGTATACTAACTAATTAGCTTCTTTAGACTTAGTAACCCTACGTCCCTCCCTACTATTAGAAGAATAGTTAGGCCGTTTAAGAAGAGGTAGAAGATATAGACGATAAAAATGGTAAATATAATATAAGGGATATATTAAAGAGATAGGGCCGTACTAGTATATAAGGGCGTAAAAAGAATACCCTACCTTAACTACTAGATAGACTATATTAATAATAAAGCGAGATAATAAATAATACTTATAAGAGCGAATTTAAACTAACTAAAATTAGTTACTTTTACCCTAGACTAGCCGTCTTAAAATAAAATCCTAAAGGACCTTATATTATATCTAGTAAAGATATATTCTATTATAATATTAATTTATTTATCTAATAGGCTAAACGTATTAGATAGACTAGGCCCGAAGTAGCTAAAAAACTACACCTTTATTTACGTAGATTAGTTATAATATAGTTTTTATACCTTAAGACTAGCCGTTAAGACTCTCTCTCTAACGACCTTACCTATTTTTATACTACGCTAGTAGAGAAATATAAGTAGTTATAATTATAGGTATTTAATAGGCTATATATAGAATAATATACTATATAAGACGCTAAATAACGTCGCCTTATAAATAAATATATATAAGTAATACTACTTAGTAGATAGTTCTATAACTAATTAGAAGTAGCTATACTAATACTAGCCTAGAAAAATCTAGATTAGGAGCTATAACGAGACGTCCGTCATCTAAATAGTAATTCTAATGATTTTACTCGTAATCTTAATAATATAGTAGACTACTAGGTATTATATCTACTAACCTCCGGATCTAGCTTAATAACTAAGCTAACGCCCTACCCAAATAGTTATAATTATAGCTCCGGACGCGAGCGTATAGCTAAGGATAAGGAAGTAGCCTTCTAACGTAGTTTATATATAGGGGAATAATAGTAACTACCTTCCCTCTAAATCTAATAGGGACCCCCTTAGATCCGTACCTATTAGCCCCCTTCTCGTGGCTTTAACCTAAACCCTCCTAATTTAATACCCCGTTATTAAATTACAGCTAATTAAGCGTCTGCTAAAGAGGTCTTTAATAAAGATAATATAGAAGACGGGTAGTAAAATAATAATAATATAAAAGACGCTAATTTCAGGTCTATATTTAAGTACTATAATAAGAATACTTACATGTATTTTAATAATACTAAATTCTTTAAGTATAATATCCCTCCCTATAGTTATAATATCTACTACGCGGGTTTTATAAATATAGAAGAAATTAATAAATATATACTAGATATTTATACTATTAATATCTAGTCTTCTACTTAGAAGTAATAATATATCTACGCGAATTAGCTAGAGTATATAGCTCTATATATTATAGTTATCTAGCTACCTCCCCTAAATTAAGGCTATACTACCGTTTAAGGATGACTCTTTTTAGAAGATAGTTAATATTAAGACTTTTATATTAATACTAGGAGCTTAGCTACGTTTATTAATAAGTCCTTATTACTAGCGGGAAATCTATACGGCCGTCTATATAAGATGTCCCTAATTATTATCTAAGGAATTAGCGGGGAACGTATTATTAATAAATATATAGATATTTCTCTTTTTATTATAGGTAATAACGGAATAGTGCTACGTGTTAATACGAAGGCGTTTATAATAAAAGGTATTAAGGCGGGTATTATCCTAGGTATAGATAAACTAGGACGGCTAGAAGATAATATTACCTTATAGCTAGGCCGTAAAATTATATAAATTAAGGGTATTAACGTCCCTATTAACTTTATATCGCTAGGAAGTAAACCTATAACGTTCTTTAGCGAGGTTAAATAGAATAGATTAACTAAACTACAGTAATAGCGAGGCTAGTTAAGACGTCTAATTAAAAGGGGCCTAGGGATATAAAGAGTTTTAAAATAGAAAGATATTAGTAATTAACTCCTTTTCACCCTTTAATATTACTAAGTTAATCTAATAATTAATCTGTACCCTAAATAACTAAAATATTAACCTTAGTTAGTTAGTTCAATCTACCTATTAGTAATACTAATCATCGTTATTTTTTTACGGGCTTTAAGACACGGCTCTTACTATTTACTAGGGCTAGTTTATAGCTAAATCGTCGCTGTTATTACCTTACCGTTACTATTAGAGTAGGTCGACTTTCTATATAAGGATAATTATTACCTTCTTTCTTTTATTTATTAGTATTTACTTCCGTATATATAGCGATAGATAGTAAATATATAAGGACTTCTAGATAGCTACTTATATAGCTAAAGTACCTCCCTAGTATTATTATTATAGTAAGGACGTTGTTTTTTCTTAAAAATAGTAGCATTTATTATAGATATAGGATTCTCTTATATAGTTATATCTTGATATTTTAATATTTATCCTCGGGTACGCTACTCCTAACTTGGTTAGACCCTACGAATAAAGAAATCCGATTAGATATTATAGATTTCCTATTCTAGATAGCTAGATAATTTATATATACTACACCCTAGATAACGGACCCGTAATAATATAATAGATTAAGGTTCCTTAATAGTATAACTAGTACGCCTAGCTTAATATGAAGCTTATAAGATAATAGGGATGGTTTATAAAACCTATAAAAGTACTTAAAGGGGAAGAGTTTATTATCTTTTTTTAATATAATATAATTAATACTCTAGTATATTATTGTATTATTAGGGATATATAATATTATTTTAATGTTTATACTAGTAATATCTTTATTAGTAATAATAAGAATAGCCTATTCTAATAGATAAACCCTTTAAGAGATATTTATCCTAATATTAATATAAATATTCTTAATTAAATTATTAATAGTATTTCTAGGGGTATAATTATATCTTTAATATAATATATCTTTATTAGTAGTAGGGCTTTTTTAGATATTAATATTATTATTAATAATAAGGAGATTACTTATAAATAGTCCTATTTTATAATATATAATATCTATTAAGTCGGGATTATTAAGTTACTTATTAATAGTAAGATTTAAATATATAACCTTATTCTAGAAATAAGCCTTTTAAAGATACGCCTTAATAACCTAGCTACTAGATCCTCCTAGAATAACTAGGAGTATTTATTAGAAGTTACTATAAAAGTAGACTACCTTACCCCTAAAATAAGCCTAGTTATTATTATAAATATCTTAAAGGTTATAATTAATAGCTTTTATATTATATTAACTCTATATAAGAGACTTATCTTAAAAGATAATATAAGCTTACTTAATTAACTTAATAAAATTAATACCCTTTTTAATCTTATATAAGGAGGTAGTATTAGAGTCTAAGGGTATCTTAAATTATAAGTAAATAGTCTAACCTCCTTATAATAGTATTAATATAATATTAGAAGATACTACTATTAAAGTAACCTTTTACTAGGAATATAGCCTTTTTATAATAGTATTTTATACTATTATCTTACTAGTCCCCCTAGTACTATTAAGGAAGAATATTATACTTAGAGTATTAAATTTATTATTAATAGTAGTATTAATAGTAGTAGTAATCTAATTAATAATATAATATTAATTAGTATTTAGCCTATTTTATAAGACCTTAGCCTTATTAGGGGTAATTTAGTAAGATATTTCTTCTTATAAAAGTCTATTTAGAATATTATTAAAATTATTAAATAGAATAATTAAAATAAGTAGGTTATATTAGGCTAGATCCTTAATATATTTAGGGGTTAATTAATATTCTAATTAGCTATTAATTAGGTAAAGGGCGTACTATTCTATAAATAACTATTACTTATAATAATTATCTAGGATTTAAAGTATTAAAAAATCCTATTATAAGAGGTATAAGTATTTATTTAAGATATACTCCTTATACTTATTCTATAAGGTAAGGGCGTTAGTAGGTTAGAGTTTAACTAATATTAATATAAAAAGATTATATAGCTTATAACCTCCTTAAAAATCCTTTCCCTTATTAAGGATCTTATTAGTATATCTATTATTTTTAATTAACTTAAGCTTTATATAAGCCTCCTTCTAACCTATTAGCTAGCTATCTACTATCTAGAGGTTATTAAATAATATAGCCTCCTTAATATAATAGAGGAGTAGTTAGTAATAATAGAGATCCTTTATTTTTAAGCTAATAAAATTAATATATCTAAGAGTCTCCCCCTTTTTATAAATTTTCTATTATTTATTTATTTTATTCTATATAAAGAACTTAAGAAAATCCGCGTATAAATAGTTAAATAAATCCCTTATAATAGCTAGATATTTCCTATTCTATTTTATAAAAGATAATAGCTAACTATTATTATAAGCTTCTTTAATAAGACGGCTTATATTAAAAAACTTTATTAATATAGTCTTATAAAGCTTATTACTATCTATTAGCTTTTATTTAATAGCCTTATTAGTAGCCTAGTTATTAGCCGGCTTTAAAAGGGTATACTATTAATCTAGGAGGTAGATTTATAAACGCTTTATATAAGGCTTTATAATACTTATATTAAATAAGAGTATCTTCTAAATAGCTTTAATAGACTTAATCTAGTAAGTAGATTAATACTTTATAATCTTATCTACTAACTCCTCTTACTATTACGGCTAGCTATTAGGAGTAGGGTTATTATTATTACGCGTATAATTCCTAGTAAGGGAGATATTAGCTTAATTAGGTCCCTTATAAATATATTTATATAAATAGAAAATAGACTTAATAGAGTTATAAATATTAATATTAATATAGGTACTATATTTCTTTAATAGGTATAAGTTATAAGGGATAACCTATCTATTATTAATAAAGGAATTAGGTTTAGGGGGGCTAACTAGATATTTATAAAAAGGATAACTCCTATTAGGTATAAAAGATGTCTCTTAGTAAAGATCCTTTAAAAAAGCCTTACTATAATAATTCTTCTCCTAATTAAAATATCTATTACTAGGGACCCTAGTATAATAATTATAAACTATATATTATAAGACTAACTTATATAATATATTATTATCTTATTAAGGGGGGATAAATACTTAAATAATACTATTAATATTACTAACTATCTAGATCTAATCCTCCTCCTATATAATAAGGAGAATATAAGTATATAAGAGACCTTACTTTTAAAACTTAATAATATAATAGTAGCCTATATAAATATTAAGGATATATTATTTAAGGAGGTCCTTTATTAACTCCTAGAGCTTCTAATTAAAGATATAGGTAATTAGATTATAATAGTACTCTAATATCTAACTAGGTTCTAATAAGCTCTAAATATTAGGCTACTTAAGATTATATATAAAGGTAATAAAAAATTTAGGTTTACCCCTTTTTTAAACTATTATTATAACGTCTTATATTCTTACTTTTATAGTATATAAGCTTCCTAGTATTATTAATAGGAGGATAGTTACCTTACTATTAATATCTTTAAGTAAGATATCTAGATTAGTACTAAGCCTATCTATTAGGCTAGAGTAGTAGTCCGCTTAAATAGTCTATTAATTTTAATAATATTAAATTAAGTTATTAAGCTCTATTAATATCTAGATATTAGTAGCCTAGTAGCTAAATAGATATCTACTATTAATAGTATAATTAAAGAAATCGGGCTAGATCTAGATATTAATTAACTAATTATTTAAATTATATTAAGTACCCCCTAACTATTATCTAAAAAATTTAGAACTATTTATACCTAAGTAGATTTAAGTCTAGAAAATAACTAGGGAAATATATTAAATAGTCTTACTTATATTTATTTTATATAAAATTATTATCTTATTACTTACTAAGACCTATTATAATCTTAAGGTATATACTCGCTAGTAACGTACTAGTCTAGCTCTTACTTAGGGTTACTACTATCTTCCTACTCTAGTTTATTATTACTACTAATTAGGGTATACTAGGTAAGTGTACTAATAATATAGTTCTATTATAATATATATAATAGATAGTCGCCTAGAAGCTAATAGCTAGTTAATAGGAGGCGGTTATATTATAATTATTTATTAAATAGAAATAGGAGTAGATATTAGAGGGCTATATAAAAAGGATACTAATTAGGGATTAATATAAGGCCCTCCTTAATAGTTTTAATATAAATATCCCGCTTAATCTAGCCTCTTATAATATTATTAGGAGTTATTATAATATAAGTAACTTCTATAAAGGTAAGCTAATTATAGGTACCCTTATCCTATTATTTAGAATTTAGCTATTAAATATAAATACTTATAATATTAATAGGATATTATAATTTATCCTTTTTAAGGTAGTTATAGTAGGATTTAAACCCCTAGACGTATAAGTTAATAGACTAGAGGATATACTAAGTAGAAGTAAGGATATCTTAATTTAAATTATTAAAATATTAATAGTAAATATCTAGTCACTCTTATATACTATCTAGTATATAAATCTAGGTAAATTTTAGCCTAAGGCTATTATTAGTAATAAGAGGACCTATTAGATAATAAATAGACCCCTAGATCTAGAAGGTAGTTTAATTAATATAGGTATTAATATTAGTTATACCCTTACTAGTAAAGGAGAGATAATTATTATAGTTAATAATATTATTTAAAAAATCTTTATTATATATAATCCTCCTTTATATAAACTATCTATTAATAATAATAATATTTATATTACTAAGTAATTTATTAATAAATTATACCCTAAGCTCCGCCTCCTTTTAAAGCCCCTTAAGTAATAAGTTAATATTAGCTAGCTTATATAACTAGTTAGGAGATAGCTAATTATTCTTCCTACTATTATAATATAGCTATTAACTATCCCCTAAGTTATTATATTTATTTTTCTATAATAGTATATTATAATATAGATATCTATTTATAAGGGTATTAAATAAACTATTAACTAGGTAGGGTACTATATCTCCTACTATCTAGGGATTCCTATATACTTAATATCCCTAACCTAGCGTCCGCCCCTAATATATATTATTCTAATACCGGTATAAGCCTTATTAAATAGGGGGTTAGTACTTAGTATTATCCTTTATATTAGCCTCCTATTAAGTATACTAGTAACGGGTACGTTAATAGTATTTAGAGGGAGGCTAGGGAGCGATTTCTTAAGGCGCTTCTTTAAAGGCTAGGGGAGTAGGTTACTAAGGGTTCCTAGGTAGAATAACTACTTAAATAGTTATATTAGTAAGGGCTATAAACTACTAGGGAGTAATACCGTAATTAAAGTAGGTATAAGGGCGAGTCCCTAATAGTATTTCTCTAGGAGGTTCTATTAATATAATATCTATTAGGTTAGCCCTAAGGATCCTAGATCTAACTTAGGTACTTATAATAGTTATCTTTAAGTATCTAGTACGCCTTATACCGCTACTCTTATAGGATTTTACCCTCTTATTATTACTATTAAGGGTGTTATAATCTAGCTTAAAAAGAGCTACGCGCTTAGAAGGTATTATAGTAGAGCTAAAGGAGCTAAGTTTAATATAAGAAGGGTAATAGTAGGTAGTTTAAAGACGGCTAATATAAGTTAAATATAATAGATAATTAGGGGGAGTATTAAAATCTATAATATAATATTAAATAGTAATAATAGGTAGGAAGAAAAAATTAGTAATAAGATTAGTAGGCGCTAAGATAATAGATTATTATATTAAATTTAGTAGGTAAATCTATTTATAATAATATATCTTTTAAACTATTATACTAATTCTTATAATTTTTAAAGTATTAAGTATATTAAGATAAGGTATATAACTTATTTTAAATAGAAAATATTAGGAAGTTTTAGTATAAATATAGGTAGAATATAAAGAAATAGTAGAGTTTTAATATTCGCTATAAATAACGCTAGTCCTAAGGAGGTAATTTAGGGGACTTTAAACTAATTAATAAGCTATAATAAGCTTAGGGTCCTAATTTCCATGTCTTCTATTACAGTAAGAAGATTATAATATTATTATTTAGGACTAATAGGGTATAATTAAGTATACTATTATTAGATAACTTATTATATTAGTTATTATTAAGAAAAGATATTATTATTATTAAGATAAAAGTATTAAAAGACTAATACTATCTATTAAATACCTAACTAATTATAAGATATCTAATATAATAATATTTTATTTTATTAATAACTTTTATATTACTAGACTATTTAATATAATTCTTAGATTATTATATCTCTTATATTATAATATATCTTTTATACTTTTATAATAACTATTAATAGTCTTACTAGATTTATTATATTAATATAGAGGAATCTAGTAGATATAAGAGTTATTATAACTTAATATTTATCTAGCCCTTTAAAATTTAACTAGTAGTATTTAATAAATTAAATAATAGAATAGCTTATTTTTATTATTAGAAAGTCTAATATTATAATCTAATATAAAGATATAATTATATAATTAAATATAATATTAAGCTATTTTTATACTTTTAATATTATAATTAATATTCTTATAAGCTACTATATTACAGTCCTACTACTTTACTACTTATAGAAGCCTTCCGCGGCTTAGTTATACTAGGCCTAGCGCTTTAGCTTATAGGTAGGATTCCTATACTTAGAGAATATATCTTTTTATTATATCTTAATACCTTTATAATAAAATAGTAGTAATACTAAACTAGCCTCTACTATATACTATTAATTATATAGTAAGCTAAGATTATATACTAGCTTTATAAGTACTAGTTCTTTAGAGTACTACTAGCTATCCTTAGTACTAGTTAAGTCTTATACTCTACTAAAATCCTAGGCCTTTAACCTTATACCGGATCTTTACTAATAAAGCCTTTTATAACCTTAGATATATATAAAGGTCCCCTTTAAAGATTTACTATTAATAAGAGCCTTCTTTATTACCTATTACTACTATTTAATAGTATTAGGATTTCCCTAGAATTATTAGGATTCCTTAATATTTTACTAAGAAAACCTAACTTTTCCCTATTTATTTATTTATGAATTATATACGCGTCTATCTAAACTAATAAAAGATAATTACGGGGGCCTACGGGTATTTTATAGTCGCTACGATGGTAGCCGACTCGTAGGGGAAACCGTATACTTATACTAAGTATAGGCGCGGGTAAAAACCCTTACCTTTCCTACCTTCTTTATAACTTCTATTCCGTTTTCTCTTTATATTATATTCGGTCCTCTATAATAATAGGCGGTCGTATCTACTATTATATTAGTCTAGCTCTCTAGGGCCGGCTTATATACTATAAAAGTGAAATTCGCTCCGGTAGTAAAGATTTACGTCTAAGGTCGGCTCTAGTATAACTACTTTACTACGAGCGAGAACTAGCCTAGTAGCCTAGTCTAGATTATCTATCTTACTACTCGTTTTACCCCCCCCCGCCTTCGCGAGTATCTTATAGGCGTCTACCGCGCCTAAGGTATCCTTTAGCTCCTAGCGGCGGTCCTAGAGCCTAGGGTAATAGATAAGGATATACTTCGTATCCTACCTATACTAGCCGTACCCGTAGCTTACGGATATATAACTAGGGACTTTATACTAGTATAAGAAGGCGGCTAGCCCGATCTTTCCCGTCTTTATCTATATAAGGACGGAGCTCTTAGCCTTTTAAAGGCCCTTATAAAGGGTCCTCCTACCGGTTTATAAGCCCTCGAGCTAGGCGGGGGGGTAATCCCTAGCTCCTAGTCCCGACTAGTATTCGTCTTATATAGTATCCTAGGAGGACTTATACTAATAGTATATTATCTTCTTAATCCTCTAGGGGGGGCGGGCTACCTCCCTAGTTACGATCGCGTCCCCGTTATCTAGGCGTAGGGAGCGTAGAGCCTACTCGTTCTTCTCTTCCATAGGGGATTTTACTACCTCTCTCCTCCTCCCCCTTTTAGCGTTTAGCTTCCTTCGGATACGTATATTCCCTATTACTATTACTAGGTAGATCCCCTTTAGCGTATACCGGCGGAGAACCGAGTAATCTAGTATTAGTTATATAAGGGCTATCCCTAACTCTACCTCTAGTACTCGCGTTAAGGTAGCCTTATATACCCCTAGTACGCGTCTTAAGTAGTTATTTTAGATAACTTTAAGCTTCCTTATATACGTCTTCTTTATATCCTTTAGTCTTTATAATATATATTATAAGGTAGACGCGTAGGTTATAACTAGCCGTACTATTATACTATATACTTTCCTTACCCTATTAAGGGTGGCTCCCTAGGTTAATACCGTTATTATAGATAGGGCGAGGCTCTAGGTAGCGAGTTTCGCCTATACCCTTTTTAAGTATAGGCCCTACTATAATTTACCGTTAATATATAGTCTTAGGACTTAGATCTCTATTTATAGCTTTATTATTATATGCCCTAGGTTAATAACTATACTTATATTAAAGTAACGGGGGTAACGGGTAAGGTAGACTAATTTATATTTCTAGGGGGCGAAACTCGCCCCGTATATTAAAGCCTATTTAAGGTAGATCTCGTATACTAGTTCTAAGGTCTTATAATTACCTTCCGTAGTTTTCCTATATACTAGTAGGTAGATATTATCTATAAATCCTCTAACTTATAACTATAATTTAGCCGCTATATACTCCTTAATAAGTAGCGCGTTAAAGAATAGGAAGAGGATAAAGGAGATTAGCGACCCCTAGGGAATCCCTATCTCTACCGGCTCTATCCTACTCGTTATCCCCCTAATTATAATAGACGAGGACCTTTCTACTAGGAAACTTTCCATCTAGCTTATAATATAGCGAGGGATCCCCTTATACCGGAGGTTATAAATAAGCCTCCGGTAGGAGACGTTATTAAAGGCTCCTACGATATCTAGTAAGAGGAGGCTAGTTATATTACCTCTACTATAGTCTTATACCGTATATACCGCGTCTATAATTATTTCTAGTACTATCTCTATTAATCTATTCCTTTACGCCCTTATTTATTATTACGGGAGGAGGCCTTAACTTTTAGTATAGTCGCTAAGTCGCCTTATAACTATTAATTCTAGGGCCTTTTTAAGGGTACTTAATAGCGCTATCGGACGGTACGCCTTAGGTACTATATAGTCCTCCTTCTTCGGTTTCTTTAAGACGACCGTATTAGCCTTTTTAAATTCCCTTAGGTAGTAGCTAAGGTAGAAGCACGCGTTAAATAAATAAGTAAGCTCCCTAAAGAGCCCGTCTACTATTAGCCTAAGGAACCGATTTAGGATCCTATTAATCCCTAGGGCCTTATCTTATTTTAGCTTCTAAATAGCTTATAAGACTTCCTCGCTTATAATATTACTACTATTACCTACCGGTAGTAAGTATTCTATACTATCGATATCTATTAGGTCGGCTTATAGGGGGGGTAGGAAGAATATCGTCTATAAGACTTCTACTTTCTCCTTAAAGGTCTTAGCTACCCCTTCCCTATCGCCCCTCCTTAGAGGGGGGAACTTAAAGAGGGGTTATAGCGACGAGCTATCGTTCCTCACCTACTTAATAAAGCCCTATATACCCTTTTAAGACTTAGTAGCGTTATAAATCTTTCTTCTAAAGTCGATCGCCTTCTCCGTTCTTAGTACCCTATTCCTTTCCTTAATAGCTGCGTTCTTAGCTCCCTCCGTAGTAGTATAGACCTTAGCCTTATTAGAGGTAATTTAGTAATATATTTCTTCCCGTAAAAGTCTATTTAGAATATTATTAAAATTATTAAATAGGATAATTAGAATAGGTAGGTTATATTAGGCTAGATCCTTAGTATATTTAAGGGTTAATTAATATTCTAATTAGCCGTTAATAAGGTAAAGGGTATACTATTTAGTAAATAACTATTACTTATAATAATTATCTAGTATTTAAAGTATTAAAAAATCTTATTATAGGAGGTATAAGTAATTATTTAAGATATACTCCTTATACTTATTTTATAATATAAGGGTATTAGTAAGTTAGAGTTTAACTAATATTAATATAAAAAGACTATATAGCTTATAACCTCCCTAAAAATCCTTTCCCTTATTAAGGATCTTATTAGTATATCTATTATTTTTAATTAACCTAAGCTTTATATAAGCCTCCTTCTATTCTATTAACTAGCTATTTATTATCTAGAAGTTATTAAATAATATAGCCCCCTTAATATAATAGAGGAGTAGTTAGTAATAGTAGAGATTATTAGTTTTTAAACTAATAAAATTAATACGCCTAAGAGTCTTACCTTTTTTATATATTTTCTATTATTTATTTATTTTATTCTAGGTAAAGAACTTAGGAAAATCCGCGTATAAATAGTTAAGTAGATCCCTTATAATAGCTAGATATTTCCTATTCTATTTTATAAAAGGTAATAGCTAACTATTATTATAAGCTTCCTTAGTAAGATAGTTTATATTAAAAAACTCTATTAATATAGTCTTATAAAGCTTATTACTATTTATTAGCTTTTATTTAATAGCCTTATTAATAGCCTAGTTATTAGCTAGCTTAAAAAGGGTATACTATTAATCTAATAAGTAGATTTATAGATACTTAATATAAGGCTTTATAATACTTATACTAAATAAGAGTATCTTCTAAATAGCCTTAATAGACCTAATCTAGTAAGGAGACTAATACTTTATAATCTTATCTACTAACTCCCCTTACTATTATAACTAGCTATTAGGAGCGGGGTTATTATTATTACGCGTATAATTCCTAGTAAAGGAGATATTAACCTAATTAGATCCTTTATAAATATATTTATATAGATAGAAAATAGACTTAATAAAGCCGTAGATCTTAATATTAATATAAGTACTATATTTCTTTAATAAGTATAAGTTATAAGGGATAACCTATCTATTATTAACAGAGGAATTAGGTTTAAGGGGGCTAACTAGATATTTATAGAAAGGATAACTCTTATTAGGTATAAAAAATATCTCTTAGTAAAAATCCTTTAAAAAAGCCTTATTATAATAATTCTTCTCTTAACTAAAATATCTATTACTAGGAATGCTAGTATAATAATTATAAACTATATATTATAAGACTAACTTATATAATATATTACCCTATTATAAAGGGGGGATAAATACTTAAATAATACTATTAATATTACTAACTATCTAGATCTAATCCTCTTCCTATATAATAAGGAGAATATAAGTATATAGGAGACCTTACTTCTAAACTTAATAATATAATAGTAGGTTATATAAATACTAAGGACGTATTACTTAAAGAGGTCTTTTATTAGCTCCTAAAGCTTCTAATTAAAGATATAGGTAATTAGGTTATAATAGTACTCTAGTATCTAACTAGATACTAGTAAGCTTTAAATATTAGGCTACTTAAGATTATATATAAAGGTAATAAAAAATTTAGGGTTACCTCTCTTTTAAATTATTATTATAATATCTTATATTCTTACTTTTATAATATATAGGCTTCCTAGTATTATTAATAAGAGGATAGTTACCTTACTACTAATATCTTTAAGTAAGATATCTAGATTAGTACTAAGCCTATCTATTAAGCTAGAGTAGTAGTCCGCTTAAATAGTCTATTAATTCTAATAATATTAATTTAGATTATTAAGCTCTATTAATATCTAGATATTAATAGCCTAGTAGCTAAATAAATATCTACTATTAATAGTATAATTAAAGAAATTAGGCTAGATTTAGATATTAATTAATAGATTATTTAAATTATATTAACTATCTTCTAGCTAATATCTAAATTATTTAAAACTATTTATAACTAAGTAGATTTAGGTCTAAAAAATAATTAGGGAAATATATTAAATAGTCTTACTTATATCTATTTTATATAAAATTATTATCTTATTACTTATTAAGACCTATTATAACCCTAAGGTATATACTCGCTAGTAATATACTAGTCTAGTTCCTACTTAGGGTTACTACCCTCTTCCTACTCTAGTTTATTATTACTACTAATTAAGGTATACTAGGCGAGCGTATTAGTAATATGATTCTATTATAATATATATAGTAGATAGTCGCCTAAAAGCTAATAGCCGGCTAATAGAAGGTAGTTATATTATAACTATTTATTAAATAGAAATAGGAGCAGATATTAGAGGGCTATATAAGAAGGATACTAGTTAAGAATTAATATAAGGCCCCCCTTAATAGTTTTAATATAGATATCCTACTTAATCTAGCCTCTTATAATATTATTAGGAGTTATTATAATATAAGTAACTTCTATAAAGGTAAGCTAATTATAGGTACCCTTATCCTATTATTTAGAATTTAGCTATTAAATATAAATACTTATAATATTAATAGGATATTATAATTTATCCTTTTTAAGGTAGTTATAGTAGGATTTAAACCCCTAGACGTATAAGTTAATAGACTAGAGGATATACTAAGTAGAAGTAAGGGTATCTTAATTTAAATTATTAAAATATTAATAGTAAATATCTAATTACTCTTATATATTATCTAGTATATAGATCTAGGTGAATTTTAGCCTAAGGCTATTATTAGTAATAAGAGGACCTATTAAATAATAAATAGACCCCTAGATCTAGAAGGTAGTTTAATTAATATAGGTATTAATATTAGTTATACCCTTACTAGTAAAGGAGAGATAATTATTATAATTAATAATATTATTTAAAAATTCTTTACTATATATAATCCTCCTTTTTATAGACTATCTATTATTAATAAATTATACCCTAAGCTCCACCTCCTTTTAAGGCCCCTTAAGTAATAAGTTAATATTAGCTAGCTTATATAACTAGTTAGGGGATAGCTAATTATTCTTCCTACTATTATAATATAGCTATTAACTATCCCTTAAGTTATTATATAATTTTTTTATAATAGTATATTATAATAGGGGTATATATTACTAGTAATATTAAATAATCTATTAACCTTATAAAGCTTTATATATCTTATTATATAAAGATCCTTATATACTTAATATCCCTAGCCTAGTATCTACCCCTAATATATATAATACCGCCGTTAGTATAAGCCTTATTAGATAGGAGGTTAGTACTTAGTATTATCCTTTATATTAGCCCCCCGTTAAGTATACTAGTAATAGGTACTTTAATTATATTTAGAGGGAGGCTAGGGAGTAATTTATTAAGGCGCTTCTTTAAAGGTTAGGGGGTAAGGTTATTAAGCATCCCTTAATAGAATAACTACTTAAATAATTATATTAGTAAGGGCTATATACTACTAGGGAGTAATACTATTATTAAGGTAGTTATAAGGGCGAGTACTTAATAGTATGTCTTTAAGGCGAGGTTATATTAACGTAATATATCTAGGGTCTACTAGTAGGTTCTTAGATCTAACCTAGGTTCCTAAATTAGTATTCTTCAGGCGTCTAGTATACCTTGTACTATTACTTTTATAAGATCTAGGCCTCTTATTAATAATATTAGGGTCTAGCTTAGAAAGAGCTACGCGCTTAGAAGTTATTAGTAGGGAGCTAGAGAAGCTATATTTAATATAGGAATAGTAATAATATATACTTTAAAGATAATTAGTATAACTTATAAGGTGTAGATTATAAGGGGGGGGAATAATATTTATAATAAGGTGTTAAATAATAAAAATAAAGGTAGGGAGAAAAAATTAGTTAAGTAGTAGGGTTATACTAAGATATTAGATAGTTAGATTAATATTAATAGGTAAAACTATTTATTTAAATATATCTCTTAAACTATTATATTAATTTTTATTATTTTTAAAGTATTAGATAGTTAAAAAGACGCTATATAACTTTATTTAAAAAGAAAATATTATAAAGTATTAGTATATAGGTAGGTAGGATATAAAGAAATATTAGAGTTCTAATATTCGCGCTAGTCTAGGAAAGGAATCTAGGGTACTTATAAACTAACTAATAAGCTGCGATAAGGTTAGGGTCCTAATTCTAGTATTTTCTATTATAGTAAAGAAGATAATATTAGTTAATATAAATTAATAAGTTAATATAAGTTAATATAAGTTAATAATTATATATACTACCTTTTTATAATAACTTTATAAAAGATTAAAGAAAAGTAGTAATAACTTACTATTATAAATTTATAATAGATATTAAGTTCTACTATTTCTATCTTTAATAATAGATTAAGAATACTATTATTTAATTAAACTATTTTAATTTAAGAGTAAAGATTCTTATATTTAATCTTTTATTAATATATATATAACTAGGATTTATTAGTATATACTATATTATATCTATTTAGAAACTACTAGGAATAGTATATTACATTTATATAAATTTTAATAATATAAATATCTAAGTAAGAAGGTCTTAAAGATAAAGTATAAATACTTCTAAGATTTTCTATTTAACTTACTACTTTTATATAAGATTTATATATCCTATATTATAGCATAGTATCTATTAGAAATACTAAGGTTTACCTAGGGTTCTTAAATACTAAAATATAGATATACTTACTATTTATATTAGGAGCTTTCTATTAATTCTATTTAGGATTAATATTAATAATAAAGGATACTTAGATCTAGGTACGCTTATAAGCTATATAATATATATCTTCGTTATAGAATACTATATTAGATAGGGTAATTCCGTAGTTAGTAATTTAATAGTTCTTGCTAAGAAATAATAGATACTAGACATACTATGATATAGGATACTAAGTAGTACTAATAGCTAATAATTACTAGGTAGTAATAGTAAATACTAGGTAGTAGTTATAGATACTAGATAATTATAATAAAATAAGTAGATATCTTAGAAGAATCTTTACTCTATCTTATTATAAGACCTTTCTAATTAAACTTAAATATAATTAACTCGTATATAAATATATAATATTATTCTTAATAGTTTATTAATAGTCTATTAATAGGTATTATCTTATATAATAAAGTTACTAATTAAATAACTTTAATTACTACCTAATCTTATCCTATTAAACTTCTTAATTTAATAAGTTTCTATCCTTATTTACTACTACTACCTAGTATTTATAACTATTTATTACTAGGTAGTAGAAGTAAAAACTAGGTAAATACTAGGTAGTAGTAATAAAGTAAGTAAAAGATCTTAGAATAATCTTTACTCTATTCTATTATAGATTTCTATTTAAAGTTCTATTTATAAAGGTTTATATATATCTTAAAGATTAGTTATATAGATATAGTATAATATAAATAGTATAAGTTAATATATTATTATTATTATCTAATACTTTATTTTCTTTTAGAATAATATAATTAATTACTACTTATTTATCTACTATAAATCCTAGATAATAATAATATTTAATTTATATATATACTTATATATAGACTAACCGCGTTAGATTAGTAATTTAAACTTAAGTTAGATATCTAACTTAACTCTTAGTAAGTTAATACTAGATTCCTAGCCTAAGTATTCGGGTTAGTACTAATAATTAGTACTAAGTATTCGAGTTAATACTATAGGGTACTACTAAGTATCGACTCGAGGTATTAACCCGACTTGCTAAGATATTAGTTCTACCTATATTATTTTACTAAGACTATTATATCAGGAATATTTTTAATTTATAATAATATTTCGTACTATATATAAGACTTACTAATATATTACTAAGTATTATTATTATTACTAACTAGGTAATTCTTAATAGTAAATAAGATAATATAAAAAGGTAATAGCTAATTAGCTATTCCTATAGAAATAATAACTATAATACTACTAGTATTTTCTATTTATAATAGTATTTCTTACTATATATCGGACTTAGTACTATATTAATAGTTATTATTATTATTATTATTATTATTACTTAGATAATACTCCTAAGTAATAAAGTAATATAAAAAGGTAATATATATCCCTAGGGAATAAATAGAAGTATTAAAATTCTAAATAAAAAAATTCTATTTTTAATATAGAGGTAATTCTAGAAAAAAATTAGTGTCCCTTACTATTTTATTAGGGGCTTAGTATCTTAGAAATACCTTAGCGAGTTAGGTTAGTTTAACTTAACTTACTAAGGTACTAAGGGCTTTTTAGGTTAATACTAGAAGTAGGTACTAAGTATTTAGGTCGGTACCTAAACTAGTATATTAGTAATCTAGGGAATAGAATAATATAGAAAAATGCGCTTTTAGTATATAAGCTTTTAATAGAAATAGCACTTCTATTTAATTAATAGTACTAGTCCTAGTAGGGCTATGCTAGTGAAATTTTAACACGCTAGTATTTATATATAAGCATTTTTTTTATTAAAGTTTAAGCTAAAACGGACTAGTACTAGCCCCGTTTCTAATTATTAAGTAAAAGGAGATGAGTATTATAATAGCTAATAGACTCGTTCTAATTTTATATATATATAATTAATTAATAGAGAAGGGAAGCTTCTCGTAGGTATAAAACCTACTTATAGAAGGCTTTAGTCTCTAAGCTACTAAGCTATCTAGCTACGCGATATATAATAATACTACTATAAAAGAAGATAAGTAATAACTCTATTACTATATTATATAATACCCTTTAATAAGAACCTTAATTATAATATAGTTAGTTATAAGAATAGCTATTATACTCCTTAATAAGATCCTTTATATTATAAAGGTTATTAGTATTATACTAAGTATTATACTTAAAATTATAACCCTACTACTTTACTAAATACTAAGTTATCTTTCCTAATATCCTCCTCCTAATAATTAACTCTATTTTATAATTATTAGACTTATTAGCGGGACTATCTATTTTAAATATAAGGGGAGGCTAATAATTCTTTACCCTAATATAAGGGTTAGAAGTCTTTAGTAATAACTTAAGTTAAGCTACTAATACAATAGGGTAGATATATATAAGTAGACTAAGTTAGAGTTAATAGGCTAGTTAACCTACTCTTTTAATAATTTTAAAAGGCCCTACTTACTATTAATAGATTTTTAAGTTAGTAATACTAGGGATTTTATAACTATTACCTAGGCTAAGAAAGGCTTTATTACTAGGAGATATTATTATAACTTTATACTTACTATTATAGTAGATTTTAGCGAAGATATTAGTAAAGGTAATTAACTCCTTAGCCTAATCCTATTTAAGCTATTATAAGTATATAAAGTTTTTAGTAGGAAGCTCTTATTATAATAGTATATTAAAGCTATTATAGATATTAAAGCTATATAAGATTTTATTAAGAAATATACTAGTAGATTAGCTTTTAGAATTATTAAGATACCCTTAAAGGTATAAGAGAACTAGGATCTAATTAATAGTATTAATATTCTATATAATATAATATAATAATATAAGGTTATTTTAACTATCTAATTTATCTATTCTAAAAGACTATCCGTCTAAGTATAATAAGCTATTAATATTAGTAGCTTATAACTAAGCTTCTTAAAGATTAATCTCTAGAAAGAAGATATAAATTTAGTATCTCTATTACTAATAATTTTATAAGGGATCCCCTATCTATAAGTAGTTAGCGTAGCTAATATTGTATTAGCTTATTAAGCTACTAACTAGATAGTTTATCTAGGAAGGAGAAGTATTTACTTAGAAAACTTATTTATAATTATTAGGAGATTATTAAAGCCTTCTATAAGCTATATTACTAGTAGGGCTATAATAAAGTCTATAGCTATTATATAGAAGGGAAAAATAGGCCGGTTAATTAGTACTATAATTCTATAAGGTTTATACTATTTTATTTAATTTAACTAATAATCTAGATAATACTTTATATTATAGTCGCTTTAATAGCTTCCTTTATAGAAGGCTTCTGCGGCCTAGCTATACTAGGCCTAGCGCTTTAGCTTATAAGCAGGATTCTTATACTTAGAGAATATATCCTTTTACTACTTCTTAACTATATTTATACTAATTAGTAGTAATACTATCTAGCCTCTATTACATACTATTAATTATATAGTAAGCTAAGATTATAAACTAGCTTTATAAGTACTAGCTTCTTAGAGTACTATTAGTTAAGAAACTTTAGTACTAGTTATTTAAATCTTCTACTCTACTATTATCCTAGGCCTTTAACCTTATATTAAACCTTTACTAAGAAGCCTCTTATAACCTTAGATATATATAAAGGTCCCCTTAGAAGAATTAGTATTAATAAGGGCCTTCTTTATTACTTATTACTACTATCTAATAGTATTAGGATTCCATCCTATTCTATTAGAACTCTTAGAGAAACTCCGGTATTTTACTAAGTAAATTTAGGTATATCCCTAAACTATCTCTATTTACTACTTATCCTAGATCCCCTAAGGGAAACCCTTATCCTTACTTTTTAGATAGACGATTTTATTAATACTAGATATAAGTACGCTAATATTATTAATAAGATTAGTTAGTTCTTAATCTTATTTACTATTAAAGGGAAGCTTAGACCTCTTTAAACTAATTATAGCTCCTCCTCTTTATAAGACTAATAATACTATACTAGGTTATTATCCTTAGAGCTAATAAGTCTACTTAATATTAATAAACTATCTTAGCCTATAGATTAGGCTATTAATAGAAGTCTATTTTATATAGTAAATTGTTATTTTAAGCGAGCTACTATATTTATAAGATAGTATTTATAGGAGCCTCCTTTAGCTCTAATACTACTAGCTAGGACTTATTATCTATAAGACTAAGGCCCTTTATTAGTCTTAATATCCTAAATAGGGACCTTAATCTATTCGCTAGTAAGGTTAACTTTATTAATAATAGAGTCTATTTCTATATTAATAGGATCTACTTAAGTAACCTTAGTAGAAGAGGCGATTTATAATTAATTAATAGGACTAAAACTACCTAATCTACTAGAAGCTTTAAATATAGTAGATAATAGTTAGGGTAATAATAGAAATAGTTAGGGTAATAAAAATAAAAATAGCTAAACTAATATACCTATTAGAGGCTTTATAGCTAAATAGTTTAATTTAATATCTACCTATATCTAGGGCTTAAATACTAGCGCTAGTAGATACTAGGCTAATTAGTCTACCGTAACCCCTTAGTTCTAGCTACGTGATATTAGGTATCTTAATCTAAATCCTAATATACCCCCGTAGAAGTTAAGGATACTTATAATATCTATTATAATATTTTTAGTTTTACTAGTAAGCTTAAAGTAAGAGCTATTATAATAGATCTAGCTATTATATAACTAACTCTAGACTTATATCTACTTAGGAAAGCTAATAATTAGTTTATTAACTAGCTAACTTATCTTACATATAGTAGTTTATAGAATAATCCTATTAGTATTACTAAGTAGTATAAGGCTTTATAAGAGTGTTTTTAAGACTCGCCTAGTAAATCTCTTAATCTCCTTAAAAATATTTATTATACTATTAAGGATACTTATAATAGATAAGATCTAGTAGACTATATCTCTAGTATTATATTAAATAGTAAGAATACTAGTATTAATTTAATAGATAGTACTTAAGTACTATTAGTATATAAATATCTTAACGGAGAACTTTATTATAACCTATCTAGACTAAATAATAAGTTAATTATTCTAGAGCTTTTAAAAGAGCTTTACTTTATAAAGGATAATTAGTTTAATATTTATAGGAATAGTAAGGCCCTTTATAAGGTAAAGTAGAATACTTACTATAATAACTATTATAATTAAGATTTATAATTAGGTTAGTATTTAAGTCTATTTTATTAAAACTTCCTACTATACTAATTTAATAGTTATTATAGTAGGGCTCTAAGGCCTTATTATAATAACCCTTAACTATTTATCCCTTATAGTAGGAATAACTTTAGGAATTTTAATAATAATAGGTAGTAAGTATAAGTAGAATAGCTCTAGATTACTAGGTTATATTAACTCCTATAAATAACTAACGGAAATATAAGTAGGTTACCTAGATAGAATTAATATTAGAATTAAGGTTAAGGATATCCCTTACTAAATACTTTGAATAATAATTAGGCCCTATATAAATCTTTTAATAGGGCCTAATAGTAGCCTAGAGTCTATTAAGCTACTATTAAAGATAAAGAAAATTTCTAGGAATAGCCTTATAATAAGTAAGTAAACTATAATACTTATAAGGAGGACTTCTACTAGTCTACTAACTAGGAAAACTCTAGTCACCTAGAGGAGTCTTAGGAAAATAGCTAGAATTCTAGAAATACTAGAAATAATAGTAATAATATTATAAAAACCTATTTCCTATCTATTTAATACCCTACTAAAGACTTTAAGTACTAAAAATATATATTAATATTCTAGTCTAATAATTCTCTTTATAATTATCTATACTAAGGCTGTAATAAAATAAGGGCCTTAATAATATTATTATTAAAGATAGCCTAGGTAAGTAGTAATAGTTACTAAAGCCTTCTATAAGGTAACCCTTTAATTATTTAGAGTATATCTAAGGATAACGCCTTAAGTAGGTATATATTTAGGGGGTATTATTTTATTATAGCCTTAGTTAAACTTATATCTACTAGCTAGCTTTAAAAGCTATACGTAGATACTAGCTATATTATAAGTCTTATAAACTAGGCTTTTCTCCTTAAGTAGGTTCTAAATATTAAAATCTTAAAAATACTAACGCTTATAAGAGTTAGGGGAATTAGTAATAAGAAGTATAATACTAGCTATTATATAAAGTTATAAATATACCTTCCTACTACTAATAGGGCTACTACCCTTATTAAGTATAAAGTATATATAGTAGATAACCTTTTAGCTAATATACTTATTAGTATTAATATTCTTAAGCTAGAAGGAATAGTAATTAATCTAAATAAAAATCTAATAATTATTTAGTTATATTAGAACCTAGAGGTTCTAATTAAAGCTTTAAGTAAAGGTAGTTAAACTAATACTATAATTTTTAATTAAATCTATATTATAATCGCTCTATATACTAATAAATAAATCTAAATTATAGGATCTTATTACTATATGTTATAACTACCTACTAATTAAGACCTAATCTTTAAACTAGAGAAACTTAATAGCCTATCTATTTATATATATATTATTAACTACTATATATTATATATCTTTATTAGGAATAATACTAACGGAGCTATTAAACTCCCTAGGAATATAAAGCTAAGATATATTATAAAATATAAGGCTGTAAAATACTTCCTTATTAAAGCCTTTTATAATAACCTTACTACTAGGCCCCTTAAAAGGGCTAGGGTAATAAACTAGGTTAAGTTAAATCTTTAATAACTTATAATAGTAGCTATTATATTTACTACTATTATCCTAATAATCTCCTCTATAATAAGCGTAGTACTAGAAATAGTTTATAGTATAAGTACTACTATTTATAAATACTTTATAATAAGGCCCTTAATTATAAAGGTTATTAATAGGTATCTAGCCTTATAGTAGGATACTAGTAGCGTGGCTAATATCCTAGAAGCTAAGTAGATAGATATACCCCTAGTAGATAACTAGCCGGAAATCTATAAGCCTAGTTAGGTAAGGGTATACCTACTAGGAAGGGCTAATAAGAAGGTTATTAACGCGGAGTTTAATAAACTCTATAATTAAAGGAGAATAGACTAGATTATAAAAGTAATACTATTCTTATTCTCTTATTTTATTATTTAGAAGGTAATTATAGATAATATAAAGAAATATTATATTATTATAAATATTAGAGCTCTAAATAAAATTACTATACTTAATATATACCTAGTACCCTTATAAGCTAAGATATTAGCCCTATTAAAGGGTATTATATATATTAATATAATAGATACTACTAGTTTCTTCTATTAATAGTTAGTAAATTAATCTTACTAGTATTATCTTATAATAGCTAGCTATTAAGGCTAGGAGATATTTAATATATTAGTACTAGGCTACTAAAACTCGCTAGCTTATATATAGTATATAATTAATTAGATCCTTCGGCCGTTTTAGTATTTCTACTAAGTATATATTAATAATAATATTATTATTTCTAATTCCCTAGAAGAATACCTTTTATACTTAGATTAGGTATTTAAGGCCTTTAATAATATAAATATCTATCTCTTTCCTAAGAAGTTATTCTTTAGATTTCTATTAGTTTATTTATTAGGGTAAAAGGTAGACGCCTTTATATTAGTAATAGTAGAAGAAAAGTTAGCTACTATTATTAACTTATAATTCCTATTTACCCTTAATTTACTTAAGTACTATCTTAGCCTTATTAGGTATTTATATTAGTATATTACCTTTTATACTACTATTATAAAACTATTATAATTATAAAAGACTTATCTTAATAAATTAATTTATAATAACTCTTAATCTAGTATTTAGGGAAATATTCGTAAAAGGCTAGCCTAGAGAATATATCTAGGAAAGCTTATACTAAAAGAACTTAATATATTTTATTAGCTTTAGAAAATATTTACTAGTCTTATAATCCTATATTATTTTAATAAGGTCCTATAACTATTTATAAGTCTAGAAGCTAGTAATCGGGGCCCCCTTAGTCGCAAGCTTCTAGGGGTAATTAGCTACTTATTATTACTAGCTAAATAACGCTTTTTTATATTTCTCCCTATTAGCTTTATACTATTATTACCCTATTAAATTAAATTATATTAACTTTTAGATCTTATATATAAAGTATATGTCTTCTAAAAAATCTTAATAATAATTTATATTTTAATATAAACAAAGTTATAAAGGATTATAATATTCTTATATATATTCTTTAAAGATATATTAATATTTATAACTTAATATATTTCTTATTTCTTATTTTATTTTATTAAAGAAAGGATATAATATAGGTATATTAAGTATCTTAATATTATTAATATTATACTTAAACTAGGAATAATTTAAAAATAATTAAATTAAATCTTATAAATAGCTAATTAAATTATATAAAATAAATTACTTTAAGATATATAATAATAATCCTTTTAAATATACTTAGAAGGCTTTAGAAAGTTATAAATATATTAAAGTTAAGTTAAAAGAGAAATAAAGTAAGATTAAAAGAAAGTAGATTAAAGTAAAATAAAAGGCTTAATAATTTAAAAATAGCTTATTAAATTAAATAAAATTAAGATTTATAAGTTATTTAAGGTATATAATCTACCCCTTTTAAGATAGGACGGTTATAATTAAAGGATTTATATATGTTCTAAAAACGTTATTTAGCTAGTAATAATAAGTAGCTAATTACCCCTAGGAGCTTGCGACTAGGGGGGCCCCGATTAAAGAATTTAGATTTAAGGCTTATATCTATTATATTAGAGGCCTAATAAAGGCTTTTATAAAATACCCTAGATAGAAGTCTTACCTACCTATCCTCTTCCTTAGTTACCTCCTTACTAAGGCTAAAGTATATTATTAGCTAACTAAGTTAGAAATTATAAGTATAGTCTAAGTAGTTAAGAAAATCCGCTATATAATTAAAGTAGCTTAGTTAATAATAATTATTTATATAGACTATATAACTGCAGTTACTATTATCTAATAAACAAGTTATAAGGACTAGTTAGGAATATAGTACTACTATTAACGTGGCGTCTATAGTACGTATTAGCGCTGCGCTACCCCTTTACCTATAATATATAGAGGAGGGAATTCCCCTTAAAGGGAAGGGTAGTAATTAGTCTTACTATTAATAAAAATAGAGAGTTCTATATATAAGTATATATATACTATTTATAGTACTTAATAGCTATATTATTATATAGTACCCTTATATTCTAATTACTTTACCCTACTTAGGGGTAGTAGCCTAACTATTAATAAGATAAGTAGAGAAGGGTTATTATAAGTATAAGGTAAAAAGGTTAGTTAACTATTATAAGCGACCCGCCCTAATATAAGAGATTAAGCTTATATAAAAAGTAAGTCTTAAGATTTAATTAATAAATTAATAATAGATATATTATAATTATAATTAATTATATAAGAGTAGCTATTAGGCGTATAAACTAAGTCCCTACTACCTAATACTTAAGAAGTATTATTATAAAGGATAAAAGAACTTAAAGAAGAAGTCTTAAAAAGGGAGTAGATATACAAGTTAAGATAATACTTATAAGAGTTAAAGAGGGAAATATATATTAATAATTCTACCTAATTAGGTTATTAATATTATTTATTATTAATTAAAGAATTAGATTTAAAGCGTTTTTAATATAAAACCTATATACTTAAGTTATAAGATCTACGTATATATAATAGGAAGTTAGTATAGAAATATTAAGAATAATTTAATAATATAATTAATATAATTAAAATAAGTATAACCTATTTTTTAGATAACTTTATAAAGATCTAATATATATTATATTATATAGCCCTAGACCTTAAGGCTATATAATATAAGTATATAAAGGATATATTAAAGGATAAGTAGTCTTAAATATACTTTAATAGTTTTTTAATAAATTAAATAGAGGATCCTTAGAATTAATATCTTATAATTAATAAGTAATACTTAGAAGCTAAGTAAAAGGAATATTAAAAGATTATAAACTTTATAAATTACCTTACTAGGTTAGAAAGATAGCTTAAACTATTAATAGAGTATATACTTTATAATAACCTATTAAATAAGCTATATAAGGATCTTTATAATTATCTTATAATATAACTTAATATCTCTAAGATAAGAGATACCCTTATTATATTAGTAACTATTAAAATATAGGGTCCTACTAAGACGCTAGTATACTTAGTAATATATAACTAAGTAGTCTCTTAGTATCTATATTTAATTCTTATATATTTAGACTTAATAACCTAATTAATTATTCTACTATATATTTTTATAGGTTATAAGCCTAGAGGTATAGGTATTTATTCTAATTATAATTATTACTTATCTTATCCTAGCTAATATAATATTAAAGTCTTAGTAGCCCCTAATACCCTTTAATAAGTTAATAATTACTATTATTATATATATTACCTAAAATCCTTTAACTTCTTATTAAAGTACTTAGCTTTTACTATTATAAGTAACCTTAGATAAATAAGTAAACTTAATTAATTTATAATTATAAGGTTTAAAGACTAGTTATAAGGGCTATTATAATATTATTATTAATATAAACGCTATTAAATAATTATATTTAGCCCCTTAAGTAAATACCTACTTCTAACCTTATTATTATAATAAATATTAATTTTATAAGTAGAAATCCTATTAATACTCCCTTTATTAAGCCTCCTTAAGTAGACTACTACTACTTTATACTTAAGGAAAGAAAGATACTTCCTCCTCTTAAATAATTATAATAGATACTATTTTTTATAATAGTCTTTATTTTATTATATTACGCCTTTTAGTATTATTTAGTTATTAGGCCCCCTAGAAAAATCTTTATAAAAGGAGGTTAGGCCCTAGCTATCTTAATTCTTCTAGATCCTATTAGGTAGCTATTAACTATTTAATTAGGCCTAGAGCTAGCTTTTCCTATTATTATAAATATTAGCCTAGCTATTTTTATTAAATTAGCCCCTTAAAGTTTATATCTTTAAGAATATAAAGATAGCTTATTATAATAAATAATTTATTAATCCTCCTCTTATTTTTAAGTTAAACTAGTTTAAGTTAATACTCCTTAAATCTTATTTTTATTTTAATATCTTAATAACTATCTATTAATATTTTAAGTTAAAGTTCTTCCCTTACTTATTAAAAGCTATTATAAAGGAAGTTAAAAAGCCTATTATTAAAGAAGATAATAGTAATTCTAAATTATTATAATTACCCTTAAGTTATAATAATTCTAAGTTAAAAGCTAGTAAAATATTATTAAGACTCTTAATAAAACTATTCTCTTTAATTTATAAGTTAAAGGTAATAGACTTATACCTCCTCCTTTAATATCTTTATCTTTAGTATCTTTATTAATAGAATCTTTTTAAGACTTTATAAAAAAATATATTAAGCTTAATTAATTAATTACTATTTAAAGCTAAATCTTTAAAGGTAGACTCCTAATAGAATAATTAATAATTAAAGTAATAATAGGAGCTTTCCCCTTACTTTAATTATAATCTTTAAGTTTAACTTAGATTATAATTATTAAATTAAAGAAATTAATAATTAACTAGTTTTAAATAACTTTAAGCCCATTTTAAAGGTTATATAAATTAAGGTATATATTATAATTTATAACTATCTTAAGTTTAATATTTATAAATTTATTAAAGATCCTACTTATTTTAATTTATAAGTTTAAATTATCTTTAATAAAATTAAGACTAACTTTAAGTTAATAAGCCTTAATATTTATATTAAATTAATTTATTACTATTATATAATCTACTTTAATAAGTCTATTATTAAGGATATAAATAATTATACCTATTAATTTTAAAAAGTTAATATTAAATTTAAAGAGTTAGATAAAGAGGTAGTTATATTAAAGGCTTATATAATTTAACTTTACTTTATAAGATTAAGTAGTACCTTTAATACCTTTTAAATTACTTATACTTAGAGTTATACTTTTTTTAACCTAGGAAAGGTCCCCCTTAATTAAGTTATATTTATTATATATAATAAAGAGTAATATTAATAAGCCTTAAAAAGTTATATTATTATTATATTTAAAGCTTATTATACTTAAGGAAAGGGTAAGGGAGATAATAAGTTATAATAGAATTATAACTATTATAAAGATATCTTATATAAGTCTTATTATACTTATATTATAAATTAATATTAGGAGTAGTTCCCTTACTTAAAGCTTAATAAGTTTTAGAAAGCTTTAATAAAGGCTACTACTACTTAAGCTAATAATAACTTAAAGAAATAAAAGCTTAATAATACTCTTATTAAATCTAACTTTATAAGTTATATTAATAAGTTTAATATTTATAAAATAGCTAGCAATAAAGTTATTATCTTAATAGTAGCTCTTAAGAAATTATTTTTAAACTTAAATAGTATAATTTTTATAAACTCTAGTTATAACTAGTATACCTTCTAGGATTAAAGTATATTTATTAACTTATAATTAATTAAAACCTCTTATACTATTAAGGGTATTGATAGTATTTAATATACCTTATAAAGTAGTAGGATTATTAAGATTAATTATTAAGATTAATAATAACCTTAAATTAATATTTATACCTAATATTATATAAGTACTTAATCTAGGTATTAATAGTCTCCTATTTATTAGTTAGCTCTTTAATATTAATATAGATATAACTTATATTAAAGTAGGCTATATTATCTTAAAGGGACTAGTAGCCTTTAATACTAGCTAATTTATAAGAGTCTTTATTTTAGACTTATAAAAGCCTTTAGCCCTTAATACTTATAATATTCCCTTAGATAAAGTTTAATAATTATAATATACCTACTTAAAGTACTTTAAATAGTAAAGTATTAATAAATTACTAGTTATATTAATTAGGATTAATTTCTTAAAGCCTATCTCTAATAAGCTTATATATAAATATTATATCTAAGGCTATTAAAAAGTAGTACCTTATAAGGATACTATTTAATTAAGGGAGTATTTAATAGAATTTATTTATAATAATATTATTAGCTCCTTTAACTTAATAGGCTTTAAAGGGAGTTAATACTTTATAATATTTAAAGATAATTTTATATGTATCTTAATTATTATTTACTTTAAATATAAAAGTAATACTTTTTAATTATTTTAGTAATTTAAGGTAACTTATAAGTATTTAAACTACTAAATCTATTACTTTTATATTAATATAGGGGTAAATATATAAGTAATACCTTTATTAACTACCTTAAGGACTAGGGTATTTATTATAAAGTTATAATACCTAGGAACCCTTAAATAAATAGGGCTACGGAGCGTTTTAAGTAGATATTATTATATAAGATATAATTAATACTCCTTATATCGGTAAACTAAGAAAACTATATATTATAGAAAAATACGTATTTTCTACAGATGACAGGCGCGCTTATATATTAGCCCTAGGGCTAGGAATAACACCGTGAGTTACTAAATACGCATTTAGCGCATTTAGTAACTTTTAGAAAATCCTAGGTAATAGGACTAATAGGGGATAAGTCCTACTAATTAGCTATAATATAACTATAATAGGCTAGTACTAACTAGGTAATTCTTATAAGGTATTAAGTCTTATTAATTAATTAGTACTAATACTTAGTAGGAGAATTAATCGTAGGCGTAATATAGGTATAGGAAACGGGGCTAGGCTAGGGAGGGGTACTCTACGCGTATATAAACTACGTGAATCGACTGTATTTAAAACCTATATTACGCTAGCGTTAACGACGTAGCCGCTATAGCTCTAGCGAGCCTCCCGTTTCTTCCCGGCACTAGAGGAAAATCACGGATTTAAGGCCTTAAATACGGATTTTCTATATTTAGGACCTTTAGGCTAGAATAAAAAAAAACTAAAATTTTCCTATTTTTTACTAGTATTTTGCCTAGAAAATACGCTTTCAGCGGATTTTCTAGTTTTAGATTTTCTATTCTACTTCCTAGTTTATTAATATAGCTCTAGGCTTAATAAGTCTTTCTAGCCTAAGATTATCTTTATAACTAACTACCTTACTATCTAATCCCCTAATATTAAATTAGGGAAGACTTCTTATAAAGTATAATATAAATACTTATGAAAGCTCTTATACCTCTAAATAATAGGCTTAATAGCCTATACCTTATATTATATTTAAAAGAAGTTAGAAGATAAGAGTAATAAATATAACCTTTTTAGTTATAAAGGGGATTATATCTTTTAATTATAAAACCTTATAAGATAATAGGTTATATAGGCTAATAATATCTATTTTAAAAAAAACGCCCTTAATATATTAATACTAATAAGTAGTAGTAGTTAAACTTTAAGCTAAATAAGCGCTTATAAATATCTACTCTAAGGGAGAATAATAAGAAGTAGGATATCTAGGATAATATTAACCCTATTTAATAAGTTATAACTCCTACTTAGTAATAAGTTTATACTTATAAGGTAGAATATATTAATAGGGAAGAATAAGCTATCTAATAAGTAATATAAGATTATTCTAAACTAGCCTTACTAGAGTTATAAGATCTATTACCGGACCCTCTAGTTATAATAGCCCTTATACTCCTTATTAATACTAATAAGATTAAACTATTTTTATTAACTTATATAACTTATTATCTTATAAGGTTTTATAATTAAAAGATATAATCCCCTTTATAATTAAAAAGGTAGTACTTATTACTCTTATCTTTTAACTTCTTTTAAATATAATATAAGGCGTAGGCTATTAAGCTTATTATTTAAAGGTATAAGAGCTTTAATAGGTATTTATATTATATTTTATAAAGAGTCTTCCCTAATTTAATATTAGGGGATTAGATAGTAAGGTAGTTAATTATAGAGATAATCTTAGGCTAGAAAGACTTATTAAGCCTAGAGTTAAGGAGTATTAATTATATCTTATATAATAATATCTACTTAAAATACTTAATAGCCCTATTTATTTAAGGGTTCCTAGGTATTATAAATTTATAATAGATACCCTAGTTCTTAAGGTAGTTAATAAAGGTATTACTTATATATTTACCCCTATTATTAATATAAAGGTAATAGATTTAGTAGTTTAAATACTTATAAATTACCTTAAACTATTAGAATAATTAAAAAGTATTACTCTTATACTTAAAGTAAATAATAATTAAGATATAAGTAAAATTATCCTTAAATATTATAAAATATTAATTTCCTTCAAAGTCTATTAAGTTAAAGGGGCTAATAATAATATTATAAATAAATTCTATTAGATACTCCCCTAGCTAAATAGTATTTATATAAGGTACTACCTTTTAATAGCCTTAAATATAATATTTATATATAAGCTTATTAAAAATAGGCTTTAAGAAATTAATTTTAATTAATATAACTAGTAATTTATTAATACTTTACTATTTAAAGTACTTTAAATAGGTATATTATAGCTATTAAACTTTATTTAAGGGAATATTATAAGTATTAAGGGCTAAAGGCTTTTATAAGTTTAAAGTAAAGACTCTTATAAATTAGTTAGTATTATAGGCTATTAATCCCTTTAAAATAATATAATCTACTTTAATATAAGTTATATTTATATTAATATTAAAGAGCTAATTAGTAGATAAGAGATTATTAATACCTAGATTAAATACTTATATAATATTAAGTATAAGTATTAACTTAAGATTATTATTAATATTATAATTAATCTTAATAATTCTACTACTTTATAAAGTATATTAGACGCCGCTAATATCCTTAATAATATAAGAGGTTTTAATTAATTATAAGTTAGTAAATATACTTTAATCTTAAAAGGTATATTAATTATAATTAAAGTTTATAATAATTATATTATTTAAGTTTAAAAGTAATTTCTTAAGAGCTATTATTAAGATAATAATTTTATTACTAGCTATTTTATAAATATTAAACTTATTAATATAACTTATACAGTTAAATTTAATAAGAGTATTATTAAGCTTTTACTTCTTTAAGTTATTACTAGCTTAAGTAGTAGTAGCCTTTATTAAAGCTTTTTTAAACTTATTAAGCTTTAAGTAAAGGAACTACTTCTAATATTAATTTATAATATAAGTATAACAAGACTTATATAAAATTTCCTTATAATAATTATAATTTTATTATAACTTATTATCTCCCTTACCCTTTCCTTAAGTATAATAAGCTTTAGATATAATAGTAATATAACTTTTTAAGGCTTATTAATATTACTCTTTATTATATATAATAAATATAACTTAATTAAGGGGGACCTTTCTTAGGTTAAAAAAGTATAATTTTTGGTATAAATAGTTTAAAAGGTATTAAAGGTACTATTTAATCTTATAAAGTAAAATTAAATTATATAAGCTTTTAATATAACTACTTCTTTATTTAATTCCTTAAGTTTAATATTAACCTCTTAAAACTAGTAGGTATAATTATTTATATCCTTAATAATAGACCTATTAAGGTAGATTATATAAAGGTAATAAATTAATTTAATATAAATATTAGAGCTTATTAACTTAAAGTTAATCTTAATTTTATTAAAAATAACTTAAGCTTATAAGTTAAAATAAGTAGGGTCTTTAATAAGTTTATAAGTATTAAACTTAAGATAATTATAAATTATAATATATACCTTAATTTATATAACCTTTAAAAAGGGCTTAAGGTTATTTAAAATTAACTAGTTATTAATTTCTTTAACTTAATAATTATAACTTAAGTTAGACTTAAGAATTATAATTAAAGTAAGGGGAAAGCTCTTATTATTACTTTAATTATTAACTATTTTACTAGGAGTCTACCTCTAAAGATTTAACTTTAAATAATAATCAATTAGTTAAGCTTAATATATTTTTTATAAAGTCTTAAGAAGATTTTACTAATAAGGATATTAAAGATAAAGATATTAAGGGAGGAGGTATAAGTCTATTACCTTTAACTTATAAGTTAAAGAGAATAGTTTTATTAAGAGTATTTAATAATAATTTATTAATTTTTAACTTATAACTTAAGGATAATTATAATAGTTTATAATTACTATTATCTTCCTTAATAATAGGCTTTTTAACTTCCTTTATAATAGCTTTTAATAAGTAAGGGAAGAACTTTAACCTAGAATATTAATAAATAGTTATTAAGATATTAAAATAAAAATAGGATTTAAGGAATATTAACTTAAATTAATTTAACTTAAAAATAAGAGGAAGATTAATAAGTTATTTATTATAATAAGCTATCCTTATATTCTTAAAGATATAAACTCTAAGGGGCTAACTTAATAGGAATAATTAGGCTAGTATTTATAATAGTAGGAAAAGCTAGCTCTAGGCCTAATTAAGTAATTAATAGTTACTTAATAAGATTTAAAAGAATTAAGATAGCTAGTGGCTTAACCTCCTTTTATAAAGATTTTTCCTAGGCCTAACCTCCTTTAAAGAGATTTTTCTAGGGGGAAATAGCTAAATAATACTAAAAAGTATAATATAATAAAGTAGAGATTATTATAAAAAATAGTATCTATTATAATTATTTAAAAGGAGGAAGTATCTTTCTTTTCTTAAGTATAAGGCAGTAGTAGTCTACTTAAGAAGGCTTAATAGAGGGAGTATTAATAAGATTTCTATTTATAAAATTAATATTTATTATAATAATAAGATTAGAAGTAGGTATTTATTTAGGGGGCTAAGTATAATTATTTAATAGTACTTATATTAATAATAATATTATAATAGTATAAATAGAGGTATTAAGACGCTACGTATATACTTATATTCTACCTTAATTATATAGAGGGGAGGAGGCGGATACTTTAAAAGGCGGGGTTAGGCGATTTCTACTAGATAGTATTAACCTTAAAAGGGTCAAAGGTAGTAACTAAGTAGGTAATTTAGGGAGGTATACTTAGCTAGTTTACGCTAGTAAGGGAATAACTCTTTAGGGCGGCGTAAGAGCGGATAGGCTCTAACTAGAGGGTAAAAGGGTAGGTAACCCTAGTAAAAGAAGAGAATAAGATAGTATAAAGAATATAGGAAAGGGTAGTATATAATATCTAGAGATCTAGAAGTATAATAATAAGTAGAGTAGGGGATAAGGTTTTCTTCTATAAATTACGGTTTCCTCTAGTAAGTTAGATATAAACTATCCTTATTAGCTCTAAGTAGCTAGATAGTAGAGTATAAAATATAAATATAAATATAAATATTATAATAGCCCTTATAACTAGTCATTAGATCTTATAATTATAAATTAATTAAGTTTACTTATTTATTTAAGGTTACTTATAATAATAAAAGCTAAGTACTTTAATAAGAAGTTAAAGAATTCTAGGTAATATATATAATAATAGTAATTATAAACTTATTAAAGGGTACTAGAAGCTACTAAAGCTTTAATACTATATTAGCTAGGATAGGATAAGTAATAATTATAATTAAAATAAATACCTATACTTCTAGGCTTATAACCTATTAAAATATATAGTAGAGTAATTAATTAAATTACTAAGTCTAGATATTAAGAGACTACTTAATTATATATTATTAAGTATACTAGCGTCTTAGTAGGACCTTATATTTCAATACTTTTTAGGGTTTACTAATTTCTATTATTATTTTATTAAATACTATTCCTCTATTACCGCGGTATTAATAGACTATTTAGAAAATAATTATTTATATATTAAAAATAGAAAACTAATATTAAGTAATATTATAAGAGTAGTATTTAAGTAGTTAAAGTAACTCTTTTAGGAGGTACTACTACTTATATATATTAACTTAATAGGGGAAATTTAATTAGAGATTAATACTTTAATTCTAGCTATTATAATTATTTTATTATAAAAGTTCTTAATTAATATTAAAGGGGTAGAAGTAAAATAGTATTCTATTACCTTCTACTCTTATAAATTATATTTAGTAGAAACTAGATATAAGACTTATAACTAGGAACTACTTATAATAATTAAAGTATTTTAGATATAAAGGTACTTCTTAAAAGGTAGCTTATACTTAATTATAATAATTATTAATTATAATAACTTAAGGTATTTTTAAATAATATTATTACTAATAAGGAGATAAGTATATTAAGTAATAAAGCTTATAATATATAACTTTAAAATATATTATTATATAAGTATTAAGAGTCTAGCTAATACCCTATTAAAGTAACTAGATTATATATTAATAATAGATAAAGAAGATACTTATCTATTAATATTATAAAATAAGTTAAAGAATATTAGGTATATTCCTTTTAATAAGTATTATATATATACTATTTATAAAGATTTATAAGATAATAAAGATTTATAATTATAAATAGTATAAAAAGTTAGAGATAAAGCTTAAAAAGCCTTATACCCTAAAAATAGAAGAGAGTAACGCGCTTTTAAGGATATAAAGTAATATAAGTAATAGCTTAAACCCTATTATAAGATAGTTTAATATTAATTAAGTAGTACTTAAAAGGTATATTATAACTACGCTAATAATAGAGTATATATAAAATAAATATAATAACTTAATATTAAAGATACTTTACTATCTCTAAAAGGGAGATAAAGATATTTATAATAAAAAATAATTATTAAAGTCTTAAGGTCTTAAAAAGGCTATTAATATATCTTTATTAATAAATAAAATAGGGGTCTTTTATAAGAGTAGTATAATTTTTATACTTTATAATAAAGTAATTAGATAAGAAATCTTAAAGCTTTATTATAATAACCCTTATATTAACTACTACTTATAAAAGTATATATAAGAGCTTATTAAATAGAGGTTTTATTAGAAATTAATAGGATAAGATATTTATAATTATATATAAGAATACTTAACCTATTAGTTAATAAAGCTATATAGATATATTATTTATAATATATTATTACTATTATTAATTTTTATAATTTTTTTTAAGAAATTATAATAGATTTTATTATAAATCTCCTTTTAAGTAAATAAAAGGGTAGTATTTATAATATAATCTTAGTAGCTATAAACTATTATATTAAGGTAGCTAGGTATTTACTTATTACAAAGATAGTTAATATTATTAATATTATTAACCTATTATATTATAAAACCTTCTTAAAGTTTAATTAATTAGAAGTCATTATTAATAATTAAGGGATAGTATTTATAAATAGCTTTTAGGTAGTTATATATTATTATATTAATATAAAAAGAAAGCTTAATATTACTTTCTATCCCTAAATAGATAATTAAATAGAGAGATAGAATAGCACGCTTAAGTAGTATTTATACTACTATTCTACCTAGAGATAAGATAACTAGGTAGAGTTACTTTATTTAATAGATTTTATATATAATTATATAAAATATATTAATATTAGGCTACCTTTATATAAAGTATTTTATAATTATTTACTTAAATTAAATATAAAGCTTTTAAAGCTATTATTAAAAGAAGTCCTATTAATAAGAAAAAGGGTTAGGTTACTTTAAAAATAAAAGGAAGGTTAAAGTAATACTTATATTAAATATAAGCTATATAAGTAGAATATATAAATAAATAGTTAAAGTAAAGATAATATAATATAAGTAATTATATCTTATTAAATATAAAGTATATTAGATTAATATAAGTAATTAAAAAATTATTATAATATTATTTAAGGCCTTTTAAGGTCCTTAATTATATTAATAGTTAGGTATATAAGTTATAACTACTTAATACCTTTTATATATATAATATCTTTTATATCTTACTTATAAAATTATATAAGGATAATAGTAAGAGTATTATAAAAATTATATAAGTAGAGCTTATAAATAATAAAGATAAATAGGAGGTTGAAGCTATTTTTAATTATAAAATCTCTTATAATAAACCTTAATATTTAATAAAGTAAAAGGGTTAGTCTTATAATTATAATTAATAGTTATATAAGCGGGAGTTAATCAATATACTAGATATATTTAAAAGATTTAAGTAAGATTACTTTAAAGTATAAAGTTTATATTATATAAGAGGAAAAGAGATTTTAATTATTATTAAAAAAATAAAAAAAAAGATACTTAAGGCTATTAAAGGTATTATACTAGAGGCCTATTATATTATATTAATAATAGTATTAGGCCTATTACCCTTACTACTACTATTAATAGGATCCTCCTCTTTATTCTTATCTTTATCCTTTATAATAGGAGGGAGGCGCTCTTATAATATATTAGTAAGGCTTTAATAAGGCTTTAGAAGGGGAGATAGAGTAATATATATATATTAATAAAGGATATTAAGAATACCCTTAAGGGTATTTATAATATAGATAGTAATAGTAGGGTCTACCCTAATAGGAGTAGTAGTAGTAGAGGGGGTAGAGGAGGTATAATATAACTAGTAATAATACTAATAAATAAGCCTATTAAAGGTTTACTAGAACTTAGTAAGTTAAGGGAGATTAAAGCTAATATCTAAAGTAGTAATAATATTTAAGGTTTATAAAAGGTAAATATAAGACTACCTTAGTAAGTAAAAGTAGGGATTTCCTATTTATACTTAATATTAAGATACTTATAATAATTATACCTAATAGAGCGCGCGTATAAAAATTATACTATTAAAGGGATAAGTAAAGCCTTAATTAAAAATATTACACTTATAACTCTTTACTTTAAAATATAGTATATTAGAGGTATATTATATAAGATAATATAAGAATAGGTTATAAGTAACTTAATAAAGGAGGTTAAGTATTATTATAAAAAAAGATAATAGGAGCCTTCTTTAATTAATAGAGGGTAAATTAATTATTAAGGATTACTTATAAAGTAACTACTAGGATTATAAGGAGATATAATAAGGTATAAAGGGGGTAATAATATAAATAAAAATTAAAAAGGACTTAAGATAATTAATAAAAAATAAAGATATTATAATTAGAAGAATAATATTAAAGTTATATAAAGAAGGTATACTTTAAGTACTTAATAAACCCTTAATAGTAATATCTTCCTATTTACTTTAAAATAGTAAGACTTTTAACTACTTCTATAATAAATTAATAAAGAATAATAGGAAGTATAATAAGAATATATTATAATATAAGGATTATATAATATCAAAATATAGGGTCCTACTAAGACGCTATTATACTTAGTAATATATAATTAAGTAGTCTCTTAGTATTTATACTTAATTCTTATATACCTAGACTTAATAACCTAATTAATTATTCTACTATATATTTTTATAGGTTATAAGCCTAGAGGTATAGGTATTTATTCTAATTATAATTATTACTTATCTTATCCTAGCTAATATAATATTAAAGTCTTAGTAGCCCCTAATACCCTTTAATAAGTTAATAATTACTATTATTATATATATTACCTAAAATCCTTTAACTTCTTATTAAAGTACTTAGCTTTTACTATTATAAGTAACCTTAGATAAATAAATAAACTTAATTAATTTATAATTATAGGGTCTAGAGACTAGTTATAAGGGCTATTATAATATTATTATTAATATAAGCGCTACTAAGTAATTATACTTAGCCCTTTAAGTAAATACCTACTTCTAACCTTATTATTATAATAAATATTAATTTTATAAGTAGAAATCTTATTAATACTCCCTTTATTAAGCCTTCTTAAGTAGACTACTACTACCTTATACTTAAGAAAAGAAAGATACTTCCTCCTTTTAAATAATTATAATAGATACTATTTTTATAATAATCTCCGCTTTATTATATTATACCTTTTAATATTATTTAGCTATTAGGCCCCCTAGAAAAATCTTTATAAAAGGAGGTTAGGCCCTAGCTATCTTAATTCTTCTAGATCTAATTAAGTAATTATTAACTACTTAATTAAGCCTAGAGCTAGCTTTTCCTATTATTATAAATATTAGCCTAGCTATTTTTATTAAGTTAACCCCTTAAAGTTTATATATTTAGGAATATAAGGATAGCTTATTATAATAAATAACTTATTAATCCTCCTCTTATTTTTAAGTTAAACTAATTTAAGTTAATATTCCTTAAATCCTATTTTTATTTTAATATCTTAGTAGCTATCTATTAATATTTTAAGTCTAAGTTCTTACCTTACTTATTAAAAGCTATTATAAAGGAAGTTTAAAAGCCTATTACTAAGAAAGATAATAGTAATTATAAATTATTATAATTACCCTTAAGTTATAATAATTCTAAGTTAAAAGCTAGTAAATTATTATTAAATACTCCTAATAAAACTATTCTCTTTAATTTATAAGTTAAAGGTAATAGATTTATACCTCCTCCCTTAATATCTTTATTCTTAATATCTTTATTAATAGAATCTTTTTAATACTTTATAAAAATATATATTAAGCTTAATTAACTAATTACTATTTAAAGTTAAATCCTTAGAGGTAGACTCCTAGTAAAATAGTTAATAGTTAAAGTAATAGTAGGAGCTTTCCCCTTACTTTAATTATAATCTTTAAGTCTAACTTAGATTATAACTATTAAGTTAAAGAAATTAATAATTAATTAATTTTAAATAACTTTAAGCCCTTTTTAGAGGTTATATAAATTAAGGTATATATTATAATTTATAATTATCTTAGGTTTAATATTTATAAACTTATTAAAGACCCTACTTATTTTAACTTATAAGTTTAAGCTATCTTTAATAAAATTAAGACTAACTTTAAGTTAATAAGCTTTAATATTTATATTAAATTAATTTATTACTTTTATATAATCTACTTTAATAGGTCTATTATTAAGGATATAAATAATTATACCTACTAGTTTTAAAAGGTTAATACTAAACTTAAGGAGTTAGATAAAGAGGTAGTTATATTAGAGGCTTATATAATCTAGCTCTACCTTATAAGATTAAGTAGTACTTTTAATACCTTTTAAACTATTTATACCTAGGGTTATACCTTCTTTAGCTTAGGAAAGGTCCCCTTTAATTAAGTTATACTTACCGCCTATAATAAGGAATAATATTAATAAGCTTTAAAGAGTTATATTATTATTATATTTAGAGCTTATAATACTTAAGGAAAAGGTAAGGTAGATAATAAGTTATAATAGAGTTATAACTATTATAAGGATATCTTATATAAGTCTTACTACGCTTATATTATAAATTAATACTAGGAGTAGTTCCCTTATATAAAGCCTTATAAATTTAAGAAAGCCTTAATAAATACTATAACTACTACTACCTAAGTTAATAGTAACTTAAAGAAGTAAAAGCTTAATAATACTCCTAGTAAATTTAACTTTATAGGCTATACTAATAAGTTTAATATCTATAAAATAGTAGGTAATAATATTATTATCTTAATAGCGGCTCCTAGAAAATTACTCTTAAACTTAAATAGTATAATCTTTATAAACTCTAGTTATAACTAGTATACCTTTTAAGATTATAGTATATTTATTAACTTATAATTAATTAAAACCTCTTATACTATTAAGGGTATTAGCGGCGTTTATTATACCTTATAAGGTAGTAGGACTATTAAGATTAATTATAATATTAATAATAAACTTAAGTTAATACTTATATCTAATACTATATAAGTACTTAACCTAGGCGTTAATAGTCTCTTATTTATAAGTTAGCTCTTTAATATTAATATAGATATAACTTATATTAAAGTAGGCTATATTATCTTAAAAGGTCTAGTAGTTTTTAATACTAGCTAATTTATAAGAGTCTTTATACTAGACTTATAAAAGCCCTTAGCCCTTAATACTTATAATATTCCCTTAAACTAAGTTTAATAGCTATAATATACTTATATAAGGTACCTTAAATAATAAAGTATTAATAAATTACTAAGGTAGTTATATTAACTAGAATTAATTTTTTAAAGCCTATTTCTAGTAAACTTATATACGAATACTATATCTAAGGCTATTAAAAGGCGGTACCCTATAAAGATACTATTTAGCTAGGGGAGTATTTAATAGAATTTATTTATAATAATATTGTTAGCCCTTTTAACTTAATAGGTTTTAAAGGGAGCTAATACTTTATAATATTTAAGGATAATTTTACTTATATCTTAATTATTATTTACTTTAAGTATAAGAGTAATACTTTCTAGTTATTCTAGTAGTTTAAAGTAGCTTATAAGTATTTAGACTACTATATCTATTACCTTTATATTAATAATAGAGGTAAATATATAAGTTATACCTTTATTAACTACCTTAAAGACTAGGGTATCTACTATAAAGTTATAATACCTAGGAACCCTTAAATAAATAGGATAGTAGAGTATTTTAGATAGATATTATTATATAAGATATAATTAATACTCCTTAGCTCTAGGCTTAATAAATCTTTCTAGCCTAAGATTATACTTATAGCTAACTACCTTACTATCTAGTCTCTTAACTTTAAATTAGGGAAGACTCTTTATAAAGTATAATATAAATATCTATTAAAGCTTTTATACCTTTAAATAATAGGCTTAGTAGCCTACGCCTTATACTATATTTAAAAGAAGTTAGAAAATAAGAGTAATAAGTACTACCTCCTTAATTATAAAGGGGATTATATCTTTTAATTATAAAACCCTATAAGATAATAAATTATATAAGTAAATAATATCTATTTTTAAGAGAAATACCCTTATTATATTAATATTAATAAGTAGTAGTAATTAGACTTTAAGTTAAATAAGCGCCTATAAATATCCGCTCTAAGGGAGAATAATAAGAAGTAGGATATCTAGGATAATTTTAACCCTATTTAATAAGCTGTAGCTCCTACTTAGTAATAAGCCTATACTTATAAGGTAGAATATATTAGGAGGGAAGAACAGGCTATCTAATAGGTAATATATAATTATTCTAAGCTAGCTCTACTAAATTTATAAGACCTATTACCGGACCCTCTAGTTATAATAGCCCTTATACTCCTTATTAATATTAATAGAAGTAGACTATTTAAGTTAAAGACCTACTAATAAGTAATAGAGGATAGTTATAATATCTAATAAAGCCTTATAATAGATAATAAAGTTAAATCCCTATAAGAAAATAATACCTAGAAGGTTATTAATCTACTTATAAGTAAGTATACTTTAAGAAGTAAATAGGTCTATACCTTAAAGTATAGCTCTTAAGGATAAGTTATATATTATAAGGTATACTAGGTTATTTATAAGTTTAAATAGTATATAGGTATTAATTATAATAAGACTTTTACTTTAATAGTAAAACTTATAAGTTATAAGGCTATCTTTATTCTAGTAGCTATAAACTAGGACTTAAAGTAAATAGATATTAAGATAGCCTTCCTTTATAATAATATTAATAAGGAAATTTATATTAACTAACCTATAAGTTATAAGTAAAGAAAAGGGGTCTATTAGCCTTATAAGGCTCTTTATAAACTTAAGTAGTTGTTATAAGTATAGTATTATACCTTTACTAACTTTATAAAGGAATTAGGCCTTATACTACTATTTACTAACTTAAGTATCTTTATTAACCTTAAAGAAGGGACCTTAGTAGCTCTCTATATAGATAATATCTTAATTATAAGTCTAAATAAGTAAGCTATTTAATAGATTAAAGATACTTTAAATAATTAATTTAAGATAATAGATTTAGGTTTATATACCTACTACCTTAATATAATAATCACTTAAGACTACTAATAGTAAATACTATAACTAGGTTAAGTAGCTTATATTAAGAAGGTGTTATAAGACTTTAATATATAGGAGTATAAATAAGTTACTACGCTAATAAAAACTAGTACTTACTTAGAAAAGGCCAATAAAAAGTATAAAATAAACCCTATATTTAAGAAGAACTATTAAAAGGCCGTAGGATCTCTTATATATATTATACTAGGAACTTAGCCTAATATTACTTATATAGTATTAACTATTAGCTACTATACTATTAACCCTAATAAGTTATATTAATTAGCTAGTAAGCATATCTTTTAGTATCTACGCGTTATAATTAATTTTAATATATATTCTAAGGCTCCTTATAAGACCTTATTAGGTATATTAACTCTAACTAGGTAGGTAATTATAATACTTATAAGTCGACCTTAAGCTATATCTTTAATATTAATAGCGTAGCCCTTAGCTAGTCTTCTAAATAATAGGTTATAATAGCCCTTTCCTTATATAAAGTAGAATATATTAGCTAGATATAGGCCTCTAAAGAAGCTATCTAGCTAAGAAACCTCCTTAACTAGCTCTATTCTAGGGAAGTACCTAAGATAGTAATTATTTATAGTAATAACTAAGGTATAATTACCCTTATAAAGAACCCTAAGTTTTATATTTACTCTAAGTATATTAAGCTCTAATATTATTAAATAAAGGAGTAAATTATTACTAGAACTATTAACTTTAAATATATTCTTATAAATTAATAGTTAGCTAATAGCCTTACTAAACCCCTTAGTAAGGTTATATTTATTATATTTTATAAAGGACTTAGCCTTAAGGAAGTCCTTTAATATAGTAGGAGTATTATTACTAGTAGGAGTAAGCTTAAGGATACCCTAAACCGTTACTAAGTTACGGGGACTAACTACCCTAAAGACCTAGCGACGGTAACCCTATAATAACGTAGAGCCTTATAACTACTTACCTAGCTATTATAAGTACTATTAAGCCTAGATAATAACGGCGATAACTAATAATATATTAATAATTAATAATATTTACCCTCTTATAGTATCTTCTTACTATAATAGAATAAGTTCTACTACCTTTTTAGGATTATAGGCTAGCCTAATACGGGAGTTATTTTTTATTATCCCACCTTATTAATTAGTCTATAAGTGCCCCAGTTACCCCTTTAGGATTAGTAGGAAAAGTAAGGAACTTTAAAGTCTATATTTCTTTATATTCTACCTACCTATATACCTATACTCTATAATATTTTCTACTTAACTAAAGTTATATAGCTAATTTCTAGATACTTAAGACTTTAATAATAATTAAAATTAGTCTACTACTTTAAAAGTTATATCTAAATAAGTAGTTTTACCTACTAAATTTAGGTGCGACTATAGCTGTAACGGCGAATATTAAAGTCCTAATATTACTCCGCCTCTATTCTAGTCACCTACTAACGTATATAATATTAGTCTATATAAATAAAAAGATATATCTTATTATAAGGGATATAATACTATTAGAATTATTTAAATTAATATATAGGTATATATAATATAGCTAATATTATCTTATTTATCTACTAAATACCTATCTTAGCTATAAGCCCTATAGGTAAATACTACGCGTAAATCCTAACTTCCTATTCTTCCTACTAACTACTCCTTATATCTTCTATCTTATATCTAAAATAGCTATAGTATATCTTAGCTAATACTTAATTTCGGTTATACTACTAAGGCTTTTATAGTATAGGGTCTATATTAGTAAAGAAAGCGTGCTAAATAAGAAAAGTACTATATAACTAAAATAGCTAAGAATTTATACTCTTAGTAGTAACCTCCCCCTTAGTAACCTACTACTCTATTACTAACTTATAATATATAGGGTTATATTATATTATACTACGGTATTCTACCTAAAATCTATAGAGAAGCCTAGTATACTATTAATAGTAAGTAGTCTTTTAGAATTAACCTCCGCCGACGGGGTTCCTATAGCCCCTAGGACCTATAGTAGCCTACTAATCGCCTTATATTTAATCTATAAAATTGTTAAGGTAATTAGAAGGGCTAGGGTAGTATATAGGCTATTTAAATATAGTATAAAAGATAAGAGGAGTAATATTATTATAAACGCGAAGATTTTCGTTATATATATGAAGAAGAGAAGGGAAAGATATAGGACTATAAGTTACTAGATATAGCTAATAACGTTTTAGAAGGATAGTTTAAAGGCGTTAATTCTACCCTATATAAATACTTTAATAACGCTTTTAACCTACGATATTTATTATAGCCTATATACCCTTAGATATATAATAGCGCTAAAGAGAGGGCTGAGGAAACTACTAGGTAATTAACTTATCCTCTATTATAAAATGCTATTCTTAATAATAATAGCCTAGTTATAAGAACGGAAGTCTATACTATAATATTATAGTATTATTAAGACCGGCGTTAATTATAATCTAAAGGGTATAATAAGAGAGCTCTAGTACCTTAAGGTAGGTAATACCCTAATATCTCTTCTAACCGCTCTAACTAATATTATAGTAGGTTAGCTAAGGCGTAGGATACGTACCTAATATATAAGAAACGTCCTAATTATTCTAAAACTACTATAAAACTTATTAATAAGGGGCCTATATTACTATACTAGGGGATTATATACGGCTTCTAGTATATTTTATAGAGGTATTCTACTCTAGGTCTTTATATTTAATAATAGTACTACTAATTCTCTTTTATAATAGCTCTAGTTATTTCTTATTAACTACTCTACCTCTAGGCGTAGTACTAAGACTATTATATTATATATCGTTATTATTATTATATAGTATAAAACTATTTATAAGATAGATACTATTATATTCCTAGGCTAAATACGTAAATTACTATTTTACTCTACTTCTATTCCTATTACTTACTAACGCATATAATATTAGTCTAAGTAGATAGAAATATATATTATATTACTAGGAATATAATACTATTAGTATTATTAAAATAGGTGTACGGGTATATATAATATAGCTGATATTATTATTTTCACCCGCTAAATATCTATATTATTACTCCGTAGTTACCGCTACTAACGCTAGGTAATAGGGGTGATTTTTCCCTAGGTAAAAATCTTGAATTTTTACAGGTATTTTCTAGTATCTAATAATATTTTAGTGCGATTTTACCGTATATAGCTTTATCTTAAAATAATAATCTTAAATAACTATATTTTTATAAAAAGTAGAATTTATAATTTAATATAGTTATTTTTAGTATTTAGTAGTTTAATATAGTTATTTTTAGATTATTTTTAAAATATTCTTTAGTTTTAGGGGTATAAATAGTTTAAGTAGGAGTATTAAAAGATAGGGTCCTACTAAGACGCTATTATACTTAGTAATATATAATTAAGTAGTCTTTTAATATCTATACTTAGTTCTTACGTATCTAGACTTAGTAACCTAATTAACTATTCTACTATATATTTTAATATATAAGACTATTATCTGTAATTATTATAGTTTAATAAAACTATATATTCCTTAAGGCTTAGCTTAGAGGGCCTTATAATTAACTATATTATTATATTTTTATTAAAGTTATATTCTATTATAAAGGGAGCCCTTTTAATAGATTATAACCTTTTATACTCTTAGAGCCTAAGAGCTTAGATAGGGAGATAATTATAAGGACTAGGTAGGAATATAATACTACTATTAATATAGTATTTATAGTATATAGTAGTACTATACTACCCCTTTACCTATAGTATATAGAGGAGGGGATTCCCCCTAAAGGGAAGGGTAGTAATTAGTCTTACTATTAATAAGAATAGAGAGTTCTATATATAAGTATATACGCACCGTTTATAGTACTTAATAGCCATGTCATTATGTAGTTGACTTATACTACCCTAAATATTATATTAATTAAAAAGCTTAACTTATATCTTATTTAAGAATTAGAATACCTCTAGTAATTCCGTCTAAATATATATTATAAGCTAGGAAAATCTAATATTATATTGCGATTACTATGCATTTGCAGGCTATTTATATTAAAGCGATACCTAAATAGGCTTAGCGGCCTTTCTTAATAGAAAGGCGAACTTCTTATATATAGAGAATACATCTTTTACCTACTATTCATATTTAAATATAATAAATGGTAGTACCACCTTCTAGCTACTACTAGGTACTATTAATTGCTCTAGTACGTTAAGATTATATACTAGCTCTTTAGAGCACTACTAGCTATATTAGTACTAGCTCCCTAAGTACCAGTCCTCCCCCCCCTAAAGCCTTCCGTAGCGGTACCAGTCTATCAGCTATAATAGTAGGCCTATTAGTTAATTATAAGCTATTAGTAAGACGTTTACTAGATAAGTACCAGCTCTATAAGCACCACCAGCTATATTAGTACTAGGTCCCCTTATTCAGCCTTCCGTACTATACCATCCCTAGTCTATTTATCTCCCGACTAGGCTATTATAGAAGCCTTTAAGAGCATTAGACATATCCTTTATAATACTATTTAACTCTTTAGTGAACGGGAGCCTTCTTCTTTATTACCCCGCTATTATCTAATAGCGTTAGGATTAATAACTTAGAAGGAGAAGTAGGCCTTCCTATAAATTCTATTCAGCGATAGTAGGCCTATCAGATATTATAGATAAGACGTTAATAAGGTCCTTATTACCTTTAGAAATACTATACCCCTCAGTAGTTAGATAGTTAGGCACTATCTAAGAATTCTTCTTCACCGCTCCTTCCATTATCCGGAGAAAGCAGCCTAATTAACAGGCGAAAATCCCCACCACGGTTATTAATAATATTAGCAAAATCCCTTATCTACAATAATATAGACACTCTAGGCTTTTCAGACGTATAACGCACCGAAATATCTAATATACTAGCCCAAGCCATAAAGATCTTTAATTAGACTCAGGTAGCTCGTCGTGTCTTCCAGCCTAAAGACATTAGCTATTTTAGCCCTAATCTATAGGCGAATAATCATAATATCTACTATAACGTATTTAGCTTCACTAACCACTTACGTTCTAAGGCTACTAGCATTAATGCGGACGTTATAAGATAGAATATTAACGCTTACTTACTAGGCACTACTAAGGATTAGTATACTAATCTACCCGACTTAAGTAAATATAGTCTACGACACGCTCTAAATAGTATTATTAAATGGTATCTTTTACTTAAGGAATAATTCTATAACTTATTAAATATTAGATTAAGATCCTTATTACCTATAACTATATAGCCACAGCTATAGCTATTTAACCTAAATAAGTTTATTAGGATATTAAACGGCTAGTAAGACTACCCTATTCCCGTTATAAACACGCTATCCTTATATACCTATAATAAGGTCCTTAGTACGCCCTTACTAACTAAGACTACTTAGCCGCCTACTAGAGTCTTAATTTATAAAGATATACCCTAACTAACGTCGTTAATTCCCCCTATAATTGGTAGCGGAATACCCTATTTAAATCTATTAACTGCTCTAGATCCTAACGGGCTAATATCTATCTAGTCTACTAATAATGTCGTTTATAAGGCCCTATAGAAGCCTTCCGTCCACGTTATTATTAAGGCCCTATAAAAGCCTTCTGTAAAGGCCCTATTAATAAGGACCTTAATAGCGACTAATAATCCTACCGTTCTACTATTTTATATTGCTATAGGTAATAGGGATCCACGTCCTATAATTACTAGTAATTATACGCAATTAGATAAATGGCGTGAAAAACCTCCTACTAAGATGTAGTAATAGTTACCCTCTTATCTATTATTATCTACCGAATAAGGTCCTTTATACCCCTTATCTATAAGGTTACCTATGTACTAAACCCCATATATAGCTGCTATAGTGCATAGGCGTAATAGGAATGTCGGGTTACTGGAATATCTATATTTCTATTTAGTATTACTTACTGCAGGCCTTTTTAACGTCTATAGGACGTCTGATTAGTTAGGAAGCATAATAAATTCATAACTAATAGTAGTATATACCATCAGGGCGATGGCTTTTACTTTATTATTAGTATTTATTACGATTACTATGCATTTATAGGCTATTTACATTAAAGTGATACCTAAATAGGCTTAGCGGCCTTTCTTAATAGAAAGGCGAACTTCTTACACATAGAGAATACATCTTTTACCTACTATTTATATTCAAATGTAATATATTATCCTAGATACCTTATTAAAGCTAGCTAGTTATAAGAATTACCTATCTAATAAGTTAAGTTTAAACGCGCTATCTATATAGGCTTTCCTAGTTAGCCTAGTAGAAATATCGCCTAAGTTTTAATAATAGATTATTAGGAGCCTTATTAAGGTTACTTAATAGGTAAAGGTAGTATTTATAGTAAGAGATAATATAGCCTTAGGTAGTAATACTACTAAACTCTTATATTAAATAATTAATAATTTATTATATTTTAATAATAATTAGAGAGGCCTCCGGCTATATATACTTATAATAGCTTTAGAATTAGAGGTTTTCTAGCTTACTTATAATAAGATAGGGTATCTAGGATATACCTATATATATAAACGGCTAACTAAAGAGCTATATATTTATAACCTAGTAATAAAGCTATATAACTTTTATTAGGTATTACTTATACTACTAGCTTAATTAGACTCCTAGGTATAAATTATATAGATCTCTTTAACTTATTGTACTACTAGCCTAGCTATTTTATACTCTAATTATTAGTTTTATTCTTACTCTACTACCTTCCCTTAATAGATTTAAATATATAATATTAGTTACTAATAAATTCTTAAAGGTATATCCTTATTCCTAGTAAGAATATATAGTTAGAAAAGGACTAGGCTATTAAGCTACTAGACTATCTCTCCTTATTAAATTAGGGTATTCTAAGAGTAATTATCTTAGATAGGGATAGGAAGTTTATTAGGTAGGTATAAAAGTATATTTTCTTATTACTAAATATTAGCCTCTTATATTTAATAGTATAGTACCTATAATCTAATAATATATTAGAATATACTAATTAAATAGCTAAAATCGCGTTATCTTCTTACTATAATAGAAAATGCGGGAATTAGGACCCTAAGCTTATTACAGCTTATTAGTTAATCTATAAGTACCTTAGATTCCTTTCCTAGACTAGCGCGAATAATAGATATCTAATATTTCTTTACATTCTACTTATATCTATACCTGCGCTCCATAATATTTTCTAATTAAATAAAGTTATACAGCTTATTTTAACCTACTTAACACCTTAAAAATAATAAGAATTAGTATTATAATTTAAAAGATATATTAGAATAAGTAGATTTACCTATTAAATTCCATACGCTAACGGCTAGGCTAGAATATAGATTACAAATAATAAAAATCCTAATATTATTTATAAATTACCTATTCTACTACGTTACCTACTAACGTGTCTACTATCAGCTTAAATAGGGGGAAATATCCGTCTTATTACTAGGTATAGAACGCTATCAGAATTACCTATATCGCTGCATAGGTCTATAGGCTAATGCTATCGCAATTACAGGCTAAAAACCCTACTATTCACGTCACCTACTAACGTGTCTGATATCGGTCTAAATAGGGGTAGATATCTATCTTATTACTAGGTATATAACGCTGTTAAAATAATCTATATTAGTCTATTAGTATATTAGCTAATACTATCATATATATAAGCTACCTACCTACCTACTAATATATCTAATTTACTCCCTACTATTTACATCACCTACTAACGTGTCTAATATTAGTCTAAATAGGGGGAAATATCTGTCTTATTACTAGGTATATATATATAATATAGCTAATACTATCGTATTAATAGGCTACCTACTAACGTGTCTAATTATTAGAATAGGTATATATATATAATATAGCTAATGCTATTGCATTTACAGGCTAAAAACCCTACTATTTATATCACCTACTAACGTATCTAATATCGGCCTAAATAGGGGGAAATATCTGTCTTATTACCAGGTATAGAATACTATTAGAATAGGTACATGTATATAATATAGCTAATACTATCGTATATACAGGCCGGCTACCTATTAATATATCTAACATACTCCCTACTATTCACCTCACCTACCTATATATCTAATATCGGTCTAAATAGGGGGAAATATCCGTCTTATTACTAGGTATATAACGCTGTTAGAATAGGTATATGCATATGATATAGCTAATACTATTACATTTACAGGCTAAAAACCCTACTATTTATATCACCTACTAACGTATCTAATATCGGCCTAAATAGGGGGAAATATCTGTCTTATTACCAGGTATAGAATACTATTAGAATAGGTACATGTATATAATATAGCTAATACTATCGTATATACAGGCCGGCTACCTACTAATATATCTAATATACTCCCTACTATTCACCTCACCTACTAACGTGTCTAATATCAGTTTAAATAGGGGGAAATATCCGTCTCATTACTAGGTATAGAACGCTATTAGAATAATCTAAATTACTATTACATATATAAGCTAAAAACCCTACTATTCACGTCACCTACTAACGTGTCTAATATACTCCCCGCTATTTATATTACCTACTAAATGCTAGGTAGTAGGGGTGATTTTCCGACGTAAAAATCTTGAATTTTTATAGGTATTTTCTAGTAATACTATATTACTACACTAGATAATTAATAATAATAGCCTACTATTATAAATAAAATATCTACCTTATTAAATAATTCTACTAAATAGAACTCTATTAATCTCTCTCTAACCTAGGTCCTTTATAAATTTAAAACCTGTAAAGCCCTAGATCTATTATAGGTTAATAATAATAGACTACCTATTAAAGGCTTTAGTAATAAGACCCTTATTACTAATAAAGTTATAATAATACTAGTATATCTACCTATTAATATTAGGGAGTATTAGCTAACTTATATTAATATAAGCGACGTAATCGCTTTTACTACTATAAAAATAAAGGACTATTATAACTTCTATTATACTCCTAGGTTCTTTAAGGTAGGTAATATAGTTAGTCTACGCCTTTATAGGGGTTATTATATCCTAGCTATTAAGTCTAAAAAAATCGGATAGTAATTTACTAGGCTATTCCGCGTAAATAGATATATTAGCTAGCTAGCTTATAAACTTAACCTATCTAATATTATAAAGATCTATAATATTATCTTAGTAGCTTACTTTAAGCTAGTTATAATACCTACTAATAATCTATACTACTAATATAGGCTAGTAGTACCTACTATTATTAATAATTATATTACAGTCGCTTTAATAGCTTCCTTTACGGAAGGCTTCTACGGCCTAGCTATACTAGGCCTAGCGCTTTAGCTTATAAGTAGGATTCCTATACTTAGAGAATATATCCTTTTACTACTTCTTAACTACGTCTATACTACTCTATATAAGTATAGAGGTATTATAATAAGTAATAGATATAAAGGAAGGTTATAATTCTCTTATAACTCTAGTAAAATCCCTTATAATATTATAGATTATAAGCTAGGTAAATACCTCTTTTTCTAAGGAGTTAGAGATATATAATTATTCTTAGCTATTATTAAAGTTTATATAATATATTAAGTTATTATAAAGCTTAAAGTATAAACTAAGCTAATAACTATTATTATTTATAATAAGGTCTTTATTTACTATTATAAGTACTTATAATAGCTAGAACTATTAGCTATTATTATAATAAGCTTAAGAAATATATTACTTAAATTCTTAGGATATCTTTATTAAGATAATATAATATATAGGAGAAGGATTATTACTAGCCTATCCTAGATAGGCCTTATAGAAGGCTTTAGTATATAAGGTATTAAAAGTACTTATAGTATTAATTAATAATAAATCTATTACCTTTAATTATAATAGGGCGTTTAGAATAATATTAGATTTCCTAGATTTATATTTAATTAGGATATTAAACTATAATAGGTAAGAAGAGGTATAAATAAGTTATAGATTTGATTAGTAATAAGATCTACTTATATATAGTATTAGCTATAAACCTATTACTTATTAATAGAGCTAAGAGGTCTCTCTAAATATAGTTAGAATAAAACTAGGATATTATATAATAGTAGAGTTTATAATATAAAGTTTTTATATATATTATAAGTGCTCCCTTAATATATATAATAATATCTACCTTAATTCCCGCTAATAATATTAACTTAATATATAAGAGACTCTAGGTTAAGAGATAGAAGGGATATTAAGTAGAAAAGATAGAATAAAAGGCTAGGGCTACCCTACCTAACTAAGAGAATTATAACTATATATAAGAGTAGTACTATAGGTATTTACTATTATTACTATTATTATTTACCTAGCGCGCCTTCCTTATAGAAGGCTTCTATACTCTATATACTTAGGTAGGTTTCCTGCTATATAGAGAATATATCTTCTTTTTATATTATAAATTAGTTATAATATATAGTAGTAATATTATAGATCTTATTTTAATATTACTAAGTATTATAACTATATTAATAAGAGCTACTAGCTCTAGTAGTACTAGCCTTATAGTACTAGTCCTTAATAGCCTTCTACTCCCTACCTTCTTATCCCCGCTATTAGATAAATAACTACTACGGCTACTAGTCTATTAGCTATTAAAGTAAATCTATTAGCTATTAAAGTAAAATAAGGTATTAGAGATTAAGGCCCTTATTACCTTAAGAAATATTATATCTAGGTATATTTACTTAGTCCCTTACTATTACCTTTACTACTTCTTCTCTAAGGTAAAAGGTAACGTCTACTACTTACTATTATTTCTACCTTAATAGTAGTATATAACTAATAAGCTAGCTCCTAATCTAGTACTCTTTAATTAAGTAATCTATTAATTATATAAGATTAATTTATTTCTTAAGAGTAGTAGCCCTACTACTAATAAGCTTATAGTAAAGTCTTAGAGAGTACTTAAGTTCTTTACTATACATTACTTATAGCTAAAAGACTTACCTCCTAACCCTAAGGATAATAATACCCTAGAATTATCTATTATATCCGCTACTTTATAATATACTAGGTAAGTATTATTACCTACTACTATAATATACTTCCCGCCTAAGTAGGTAGTTAATAAATATAGGTTTAATATTAATATATAAGTCTAGTATATTAAGCTTAAGAGGATAAATATTATTCTAGTAAGCTTTAAACCTATCTTAATACCCCTACTATTTAAGACGCTACCGCTACCTTCTTAAAGGCCTAGTAAACTAAAATAGCTAGTATTATTACCTAGGCTATATATATATTTAATTAGATATAACTAGGTAATCTATAATCTATTATAATAGGTCTTTAATAAGGACCTTATTTATCTACTTCTACCTTTAGGCCTTATAATATAAGATACTTTAATCCTAACTTATAGATAATACCTATTAAAGTAAAAGATAATTATAATATCTATTATAATATCTTTAGTTTTACTAACTATCTCTAAGTTAAGGTAGCTAATATAAATCCTACTATCTTAAGGTAGAATATAGATTCCTATTTACTTAGTACTACTAATAAGTAGTATATTAACTAGCTTAATAAACTTAGCTACTTTAGCTTCTATAATAATCCTAATAGTATTAATTAATAGTATAAGAGTCTTAAAGTAAGATTCTATAACTCCCTAGGTAAGTTACTAGCTTTACTTAAATTAGTTTAATATATAATTAAAGATATAAAGATTTATTATAATCTAGCTAATTATATTAATACTATTATTCTTAATAGTAAAAATACTAGCTTTACTTTTATAGAAGATATATAGGTTAGGTTAGTATATAAATATATAGATAGAGAATTATAATAGACTTTACCTTATCTAACTAAGAAGTCAACTATTAGTAGCCTTCTTATAAAGCTTTATTATAAGAAAGATATCTAGTTTAATATATATAGGAAGCCTTCTATAGATATAATAAGGTCCTTATTATAAGTAAAATAGTTATAAGTTAGTAAATAAGGTTAGTAGAATTCTAATTTTAATTATCCTCCTTTTAATTTAAATCTATATTAGTGGAATAGCTAGTATAATAATAATTTTAAACCTTATAGTAACCCGTTAAATCCTTATAAAAATAGGCTATTTAATAATCCTTTTTATAACTTATAGAATTATAATAATAATAATTAATAGTAGCTATAAAATATCTAAGTAAGGATTTTACCTAGAGGTTATTAATAGTTATAAATTACTAGTAGAAATATAAATATAATAGCTGGGATATAGTAGAATAATATTAATAATAAGAATCCCTATTATAAGCTACCTTTTTAGAATAAGCCTTTCTAAGTAAATACTCCGCGTCTATATAATAACTAGGCCTACTAGGTAACTACTAAGGATAAGGAAGGAGATAATAATAAGGTCCTTAATAAGTAGGAGTAGTATAATACTTATAAGGAGGGGTACTATTAAGGTATTAATTGGTCTTAAGTAGATTAAGAGGTAGACTAGTCTCTACTAGAGCCTTCTACTACTAATAAGGTAAATAGTAATAATATAATAGAAAACTACTTTATAAATCCTAAACTACTTAAACCTATATATTATACTTATACCTCTACGTTTAAATTAAATAATACCTTATATAGGTATATCTATTCTAGCTATATCTTATTAAAGCCTTCTATAATATCTACCTCCTTTAGTATATTAGGTAAGTTAATACCTACCTCCTCTAGTAAAGTAGGTAAATTAAGTAAATTATCTATTAAGTACTTTATAGATACTACTATTAAGGGCTATAACTTCTAGGGATATTACTATATAACCGTCCTAGTCGCCTTTTTAGAAGGTAGTACTAAATATTATATCTATACTAATACTAGTACCTAAGTAAGTCTAATTAATTAAGACTTTTTACTTATAATATTTCTAGCTATTATAATAGAGAAAATACCTACTCTAATAATAGTAAGGGGTATTAGTTAATAGGGACTCTTTTAATTTATATAGATTAATTAATTAAGAAAGCTATTTAGGCCATTAAGAATAATAAGTATTAGAGAGGCGGAAGCTATTCCGCTATATAAGTAAAACATACGTAGAATCTATATTAGTATACTAGTAAAATTAAAAAAGTAAATAACCTCGTTTACTAATTACTTTAATTAATTCTATCTTTATATACTTTTACTAAATCGCTAGCCTTAGATAGATCTACTAGGTTATACTATAAATTATCCTTATTATTATAACTAACCTATTTAACTAAGTACTAAGTCTTCCCTCTTAAATACCTCTTATCTAGTAATCTCTCGATTTTATACTTATCCCTATAGATAGTACCGTCTTCGGCGGTAATAGGTAGTGGCCTATTACTAAAAGTCCTACTATATAGATTAATGCCTTCTATTTTTAGCTTAAGTTATATTACTAATACTACCGGCTATATACATATTATAAGGGGTAGCTTAAGCTAATAAGCGAGCGATCCTATCTTTTATAGAACCTTAAATAGGCCGGCATATTATTATAAGAGTTTCCTATTAAAGACGCTAGGGATTTTATATCCCTTATATAAACGGAGGAAGACTTTATTATTTTCCTTAAATTATAAGCTTTTATACTTACTATTATACTAGGATTTTATTATAATATTATTAAAGGCTATTACATCTTCTACCTATTCTTAGTATATAAGTTATAAGCTATTAAAGGCTTCCGCAGGAATATCACTAAGTATATCTATACTATTATTCACCTTAAAACTATAATAGAGCTTATTAGGAGCGAATCCTATAATAGTAGGGGAGTTATTAAGGTTAGCCTAGATATATAGGATTATATAGTCTTATTAATTCTAAGTATCTAGGTAGTATATAAGGTAGAATTATATAGCAATTTTTATAGTCTAATTAGTACGCTTACTTTATCTATTAATTTATAAATAATAGGCCGTAGATATAAAAAATTTAACTTTAAGATATTTAAAGATTTCTTACCAAAAGTCTAATATAAATCGAGGATCTTAATTACTAATAATACTACGTAGAATTCCCTAGTCGTATAATAGTAGAGATAAAATTATAACCTAGGCCTATTATAGGGCCTTCTAAGTATTAATACCTAGTATAAGAAGGACCTTCTTTAAGAACTTATAAGTGATTATTAGTAGGTAATTTATACCTAATAGTATTATAGGTAGGGTAACTATAAAATCCATCGCGATTATATAAAATAGTATAGGCGGTATTAGTATAGGGACCTATTCCCTATATAGTAGATATCTTTTTATTTAATTAAGTTAATACTAAGGGTAGTAGCTTATATAGGCTTAGAGGTTTTTAGCGAGATACCGGATATATACTATATAAGAAAGCCGGTTATAATATCTATAATAACCGCTATAATTAGAGAAGTCGTAAGCCTATTTAAATAATTCCTTCTTTATAATAGGGGGAATATATAATTATAGCCTTTTCTTACTATTAATATAGAAAATAAGTCTATTCCTAAGAATAAATAATATCCTAGGCTTACTATATTTAGAAATTATACTTAGATTACTATCTACGGGAGGCTTTAGTATATTAAGGATCTTCTACTACTACTTATTATTCTAATAGCCCGTTTATAGTTAAGATTTAAAATCCTCTATTATTTCTATATTTATTATATAGTAGATAGTAGGGCTATTAAAGTCTTTAGTATTATAAAGAAGATTATTAGATAAAGTAAGGAGAATATTAAGGATTCTATATAATAAATTAGAGTTCTTAACGGAGTTAGTTATTTAAAGTCTTAACAGCGTATTAGGAGTTATATTTAATTTCCTAGATTTATAATATAATTCTAAGTTAAGTAAAGAAAGGTACTAAGAAGCCCGTATAAGCTAGAGATTTAATTTATCTATACTTATAGTCCTTAATATTAACTATTTTCATATTAGGATTATAGTAGAATAATTAGTATAAATAATTATAAGTAGTTATAGATTTAATTTAATTATATATTAAACCTTCTTAATAACTTATATAATACTAGCGATCTCTAATTTAGTAAGCTAATAGTTCTTTTCAGCGTTATTAAGATAGTAACTAAAAAATATAATAGGCTATATATTAGTTCTCGCGAAAGGCTTTAATAACTATATAGGATCTCCCTTTATATAGTATATAATAGCCGTAAATCCTACTACTTTTAAGGTATCTAGATCTATATATAAAACCCTATTACGATTATAATAAATAAGAAATTAAGGAATCCTAAAAGCCTCCTATAAATTATAAAAAGCGCTGAGCTCCTCTTATATAAGTTTATAAAAAACTACCCTAATTACCTTCCTTTTCCGTATATAACCCTTTATACCCGTAATAAGGCCCTTATTTAATATTACCTTTTACCTTTATAAAGGGTCTGCCCGCTAAGTATAATATTTAATTAACGAGCGTAGCTATCTAGTAAGGCCTAGGAATATTTCTAAATCGCCTAGATTCTATAAAAATTATAGCGAGGTAATAGTAGTAATTTTCTCCTTAGTTATAGATATCCCTAGGCTGTTAACGTACTAGCCTAGTAGGGTAATAGAGGGGTAGCCGATATATAACTTTAATAGTAATAGGCTTATACGCTTATACTAGAATAGATTAAAGACCTTATATAAGTATTTAATATACTCCTATAAGGTACGCGAGTAAATAATAATATTATTAATATAGGCCTTAGTAAACGCCTAGTATTACTAGAGAATAGTATTAGTCTAGCGTTAAATATATAGAGGCGAGCCCTTATAACTTATAAGGGCTATTAAAGACTACTCCTAGCTATAATAGCTTATAATTATAAGCTTATAATAATCCTTAACCTAGATACGGAATTAATAGAACTATCCTATAATATTAATAACTATAATATATTAATAACCCTATACTAATACTATTATATTAGCTTATAAAGGGAGCGGATATATATTATTCTCTATAATTTTATTAAGCTCCTATATATTAATTATAACGCGGCCTTTTCGCCTACTAAGAGTATTACACTAAATTATAAAGTAGGGATAGTTAAATAGGGTTAGCTAATCTAATTATATAAGTTATCCCTAGGCTTAAAGCTTACTAAAGGTCTTATTAATAACGTCTTTATCCTTTTACCTAAGAGGATATACTTATATAAGCTTAGACGACACGTTTAGCTTTAATAGAATTAGTATCTATTACTCTTTAAGGATATCTACTATATTACTACTATTTATAAAAAGATCTTAGTATAATTTAATAACTTCGGCTAGTTAATTTATAATATATAGTTCTTCGTAGATTCTAACTCTATTCTTAAGTATATTCTTAAGACTAGGGTTAATAGTAGTATTTAATTCTATAGAAAGAGCCTAATTAATAGACCTAGTAGATATTATAGATATTATAAAAGGCTTCTTATTAACTATAATTAATAAGGATATAGCTAATATAGCTAATATAATAGCTGTTATAATAATTTTAGCCTATTTACCCTTCTAACTATTATATTAACTACTAGTTATAAGGCTAGAGTAATATACGTTAACTATAAAATATTTATTATAATTAAACTCTTCTATAGTACCTAATCTTACCTTCCTAGGAATAAAGATATCCTTATTAGTATTATTCTTAATAAAGACCTTCTTAAGAGAAGCGTTAATAATATAAGTAAATATACTACTAGCGTATCTAAGATTAAGATTATATAAAGGTTTAAAGAGTAGGTCTTAATTATCCGGTAAAGTCCTATTAAAGATGACGGCTACTAAGGCGGTAGTCTTTATAAGAATTAAGAATTTTTTCTTATTCTTAATTACTTATTTTACTAGTAAAGAGTAAATTTAAGTACTTATTAGGATTTTAATATTTTAATAGCTATTAATAGTAATTTATTATTTTATTAAATCTAATATTATAGCTTCTAGGGTAAGAATATCTACTCTTATAAGTATTTTAGCCTTTAAGTTATTAACTATATAAATTTCTCTAGTAATATAAGTAATAGAAGGCTTTTTACTAACTAAGTTATAGAGAAAGAAGGTTATAATAGTAAATTTATTAGAATAATAAATTTTAGAACTAAGGCCCCTAATAGGGATACTAGAGGGTATAGTTCTAATTTCTATACTAGCGGGAATAAAAGTTATATCTATAATTAATATTATATATCCTAGATTAAAATATACTTTAATATCTTCGCTATTAGCGGTCTACTTAATAGTTATAATAGTATAATAATAGTTCTTAAAAGTATAGCCTATCCCTTATACGGCTACTACTAATAAAATAATTATAATAGGACCCCCCGTAGAATAACTTACTGAGTTAGTATTTACTAGAGTATCTACTACTAGTAGATTAATTATAAAAGGCTTTAAGATAATAGTAGAAGGCTTTAATAAGGTAGCCTTCTAGCACTAGTTATAAAGATAATTAAAGAGTTTATTCTTTAATAGGAATCTTAGATAGTAATAATAATATTTATAATCTAGAGATAAACTAGTAGCTAAGAAATAGTTTCTAAGGTTATAACTATTATCTAGTTTAATATCTTCCGTTATAAATGCCTAATAATACTAGGAGGTTTCTTCCTAGGATAGTTTATAAGAACCTTCCTAGTAGAAATCGGAGGGCTTATAAGTAAAATCCTAGTACGGACCTTCCTATTCATAACCTTAAGGGCTCTAAGAGGGCTATCCCTTAAAGGCTTCCTTAATAGCGGCTTAGTAGACCTATAGAGGTTTTAGAGGCTATTACTATTATTCCCCTTATAGTCTAAAGGGAAAGCGATTTCCTTAATTCTAATTCTAGTTTTAATTTTAATTCCCCTAGTATTAAGAACCTTATTAGGGTTACCTATTAAATAAATTAGACCCGTTTAGTAGGGCCGGTACCGTTATTTAAAGCCTTATAGGCTATACTAGGAGGGTATAGACGTTTACGCCCTAATTACCCTAATTTTGATAGCCTTAGTAGGGTTAATAGCCTAGAGGAGGCTTCTAATATTAATAGTAAGTATTATTATTAGTTCGTGACTGCGGTTAAAAAGGTAGTAACTATTAAAAAGGCTATTAAGATTAAGACTAAAATAGAGACTAAAATTAAGACTAAGAAGGTTAAAATAGAGATTAATACCTATTATACTATTTTTACTAAGATAGCTAATAAGATTTTAAGTATTAAGATATATAATTCTACTATTAATACTTCCTATAGTCTAATAAGGTAAGGAACTTATTATAGTTAATATTATTACTAGGTTTAGGAATATTATACTAGAATTCTATATTAAGACTATACTAGATAAGAAGAATATAATCCTTTATTACCTTAATCTCTAAATCCTTAGCTGCTCTTATAATAGTTTAAGAGTACTCTTAAGGCTCTCTCCGTTAAGAAGGATCTTATATAGTATACTTCTTATAGATTAGCGTACCTATACTAATATAACGTAGGGCCTTCTACTATTATATTAATAGATAATACTATTTGTTAATACTATAAATAATAAGATATTTATCCCCTTCTCTAAGCTTAATAGTATACTATCCCTAGGTAGTTCCTTAGAGATATAATTAAAGGTTTATATAGATAATAGTATTACCCTTTACTTAAATAACGTCCTTAATATAGTCTATAAATATATAAATATCGCGGAAATAGGTAGTCTTACTAGTATATTTAATATTAGAGGTAGTGTTTATAGATTTATTATTATAGAAGGGATCGAAATATCTAATATTATTAGGATTAAAGCGGGGAATACTATTATTATAAGGTACTCTAGGAGGCGTACTAGGATCTACTAGTCCTAGCGCTAGTAGTAGGGCCGGCGGTTTAATACTAGTAGTTATTTCTTATAGCTTAGTACGCTAAGCCTTAGTAAAACTAATATTCTTACTTATAGCTAGATGTTATACTAGTCTAATAGGCTATTTATATATAACTTCTTTAGTAGAAGTCCTATAAGTTATAGGATCTATACTAAAATTTAGCGGCGTAATACTTAGTATTACTAAGGGTATTCTTATAAATAATTCCACGTTAGATAGAGCGAGAGTAAAAGATATAATAGGTATTTTAACTAATAGGAATCTCTTAGGACTATTCCTAGTTAATAGTAGCTAATACTTTATAAAATATAATAAGAGTTATAGGAGACTTTAGTACTACTTAGTACTCTTAATAAAATATTTAACCGCTTTTTAAAAGGTAGGGCTATTAGTGGCCTAATTAAATAGATAGAAGGGTAGTTCTACTAAGGTAGCACGTCGATTACTTAACTTAGAGATCCCTAGTTATAAGGGACGCTTATAGTAAGTAATAATATAGTTAATATAATACCTAATAGTCTCCGGTACCTTATAAATATATACTTTACTAGTATCCTAGATAAACTTATAAATTTAATTTACTAATATAATAAGATAATAATTAAGGGGTAGTAGTAGTTAAGCCACCTTAACGGCTTCCTTTCGGAGAAAGGCTTCTTAGATTTTAGGGAAGAAACCCTAGAAAAGTAATATACTTATATAGAATTTAATAAAAGAGGCTATTAAAGCCTTTAGTAGTAAGCTAAAGTAGTATAAGGTTATACCTAAGTATAGTAGTAGAGTATACTATTAGGGCTCGTCGCTATTATAATAGATAGTAATAAATAAAGATAGATTAGTTACGGAGAAATAGGCTTCTCTATACTACTAGAGGACTTTAGGGATTATTAGTACTATAAGAGTAGCTTTAGTATTTTTAGTAGTTTAAGACGATTAATTAGTATTATAAAGCCTTTTATATAGTATTACTACTATATTAATAGGGACTCTTTTAATTTATATAGATTAATTAATTAAGAAAGCTATTTAGGCTATTAAGAATGATAAGTGTTAAAGAGGCGGAAGCTATTCCGCTATATAAGCGAAACGCACGCAGAATCCATATTATTAGTAATAAGAAATACGACGCTAGTAAATTTACTAAAATCCCTATATTCTTTAAAAGCCCTAATAGAGTAGTTACTTTAATAGAATATAAGTTCTATATTATAGATAATTTATCGGCTAAGGTACTTATTATTATAGATATCTTAAAGCCTAAGTAAATAGTTATTAACTTTAGGAATAAGTTAATAAAGATTAGGTACTATTAAAATATAAGAATACTAGTTATAATTATTAGTTAGAGTCCCCGTATTACTACCTTAGTATTTACTAAGAAAAAGATAACTATTCCACCTTATAATAATTTTATAATACTAATTTTTAGTTCTTAATAATAGTTATTAAAACTGCCTTAGGACTAGGATTTTATTTTTAAACCTAATACTTTAAATAATCTTTTATTATATACCTATATTATTAATACGGCGATATCTTATATATTTATTTATAATAATACTAATAGCCCTATTATACTTACGCGTAACTAGGCCCTTAGTAAGGTTATAGAATATAAATTAGCGGGTTATTTTCCTATTAACCCTAATAATAAAGCTCTTATAAGTAAGCCCCCTACTAAGATAACTAGATAGGTAAGGTTTAGTATACGCAGTTTACTTACTACTATAATAGCCTTTATAACTATAGTAAGCTTATTAGGGTAAGTAAATAAAGCCCTTAATATATTACCGGTTAAAGTATATTATCCTACTAGTATTATAATTTATAATACCGTACCCTAGGTAGTTACCTTAATTACTACCGTTATTAATAAGTTTCCTAATCTTTAGAGAGATACTAGTAATATTATTAGTATTCCTAAGTTATAATATATAGAGACCCCCTTACTTAATAATTAGGAGGATCTATATAAACTAGAATTTAATAAGCTTTATTCTTAGGAAAGGTTAGAATAGATAAATACTTCTATACTATTCTCCTTCCCTTACTTTATTATTTAGAAAAATACGCCTAACGGCTTAAAAGGCTAAGTTATTATTAATATTAGAGTATTAAATGAGATTCTAATACCTAATACCTACCTTATACCCCTCTAATTAGAAATACTTACCTTATTATAGAATACTCTATATATCTTAATAGTTAATACGGTAAGCTTCTTCTACTAATAGTAGATTAAGTAAGATTATAAGTATTATCTTATAATAGCCTCTTATAGAGGCTAAGAAATATTTAATATACTTATAATAGGTTTTAGGAACTCTCTAGTATATATCTAATATATAATAGATATAATACTTCAGGAATTTTATTATTTCTACTATATATATATAGATAATATAGTAATTTTCTTTATATTATTAGATAAATATCTTAAGTACCTCTATAAAGTCTTTAGTAAACTATATAAGTATAATATATACTTATCTCCTAAAAAGTTATTTCTTAGATACTCCTCTATCTATTTATTTAAGTAAAGGGTTAATGCGCTTAGTCTATTAATAGTAGCTAAAAAACTTATAGCTATTACTATACTTATATTCCTAGATACCCTAGGTTAGCTTAAAAAATACCTTAGTATAATAGGCTATAATAGGTAGTATATAGTATTCTATACTACTATTATTAAGCCTTTATTATAATATAAGACTTTACTTATAAAGTTAATTAGCGTTAGAGGTAATATATATAAGAAAATAATTAGTAGACTAAGGGTTTTAGTACCTACTCCTAAAGAATTAAATACTTTTTACTATTTATAAAAGCTTTTTACTTCCCTAAGTATCCTCTACTACTTTAATAAGTAGCGTTAACTATTTATTAATCTAGATATAAGTAAGAAATTTGGTTTTAGAGCTATTATCTATTATAATATTAAGGATCCTAATAAATAAAGCCCTTCTTCTACTACTATAATAGTAGGGTCGACGCTACCTAAGTTCCCTAAGTAAAAATTATAGTAACCTATTTTATTTCTTAGTCGCTTACTTACTAATACTAAGATTAGGTATTAGCCTAGTAAACTTAAGGTTATAGGGTTAGTATAAGTTATTAAGAAGGCCTGCTATATAATTAAGGCTATATAGAAGCCTACTATAATAGTCTATATAAATTATTTAGTAGTAGTTTTAATAGTAAGGTAAACTAGCTTAAATATAATATTAACTAAGAAACTTAATCTCTACCTTATTAGAGTATTAGAATATCTTTAATAATTTTACTTAGACGTTTATTATAAACTAGGTAAGGTAAATATAATACCTAATACCTTATTAAGACTAGTAAGCCGTAAATATTATCTATATTAAGATATAGAGGGTAAGTTAGATACCTTATTTATAAGATACTTCCCTATTAGCTTAGTAGAAATAGGTAAACCATTTTATAATTAGCTTATCGCTAGCTATTAGGAGCCTTAGTAGGTAAGGGTTATTTAAATAGTTAAGTAAAATAAGGACCTTAATAATAATACCGCGACCCTATTATATAAGCTTGTCAATTAAATTTTATATTTTAAAGATAATAAATAGGGGCTACGTCTATATATCCCTTCTACTATAAAAGTAGAAGTATTTAAGCTAGTATATAATAAATTAGGATACCTAGGCTACGCTTATATATATAAAAGGCTAATAGAGGGTTTATATATCTATAACTTATCTAAGGAGCTTTATAAATTTATATACTATTACCCTTAATATTAGTATAACTAGATATTATAATATAAGTTATATAGGTTATTATAGCCTATCCTAATACCTACTTAGCCGTTTTATACTATTACTATTAACTTTATCCTAGTACTTCCCTTAATTATAGAAGGCTTTAATAGTATCTTAATAGTTATATATAAGTTTTCTAAAGTAATTTACCCTTATTTTAGGTAAAATAACCTAGATAGTAAAGGATTAAGTAGTAAAGTTACTTAATAGATTAGCTAATATTAACTAGGGTTTACCTTAAGTAATAATCTTAGATCGAGATTATAAGTTTATTATATAGTTATAGTAAAATATCTTTTATTATTTAAATATTAATTTACTCTACTTAGCTACCTAATACCCTTAGACTAATAATTAATTAAAATAATTAAACTAAACTACTAAAATAGCCCTATAGTATTATATTACTACTATTAAGCATGATTCTATATAGCTATCTATTCTTCTAAGGATAATAGTAGCGCTTAATAATTCTACTAAATATATGTCTATAAATAAAATACCTACTAAGGTTCTTTATAAATTTTAAATAAGGGAGGTATTAGATCTACTAAAGCCTAATATAGAGGTTATAACTACCTTACTAATAAGGGCCTTATTACCTCTTATAAGAGTACTACTACCTATTATAAAAGTACCTTAAGTACCTATCTAAGTACCTATCGCTATAATAGAATATCGGCCTTCTTATATTAATATAAAAGACGCTATTACTTTTACCTTACTTAGGATAAAAGACTACTATAACTCTAAGTATATAGCTAAGTTCTTTAATATTAGAGATCTTATCAACCTCCGCCTTTATAGAGGCTATAGGGTCCCTAGTATTATATTAAAGAAGCTTAGCTAATAGTATATTAGCCCCTTTAAGGTCCTTAATAGAGTAGGCCGTCTTACTTATAAGTTAGAATTACCGGATATAATATATATTTATAATATTATCTTAATAGCCTATCTTAAACCTACTACTAATCTAGTAGATAACTTATATTAATGCTACTACCTACCTACCCCTCCTATTATTATTAATAAAGATATTAAATATAAGATTAAACGCCTCTTATAAAAGCGCTATATTTACTATAGATAAGGCTAGTCTACTTAGTACCTTACTAGATAGCTTAGATATAGGCTTAAAGATAATTAGTAGATCCTAGATTACTACCTATTAAATATACTAGACCTAATCTATAGTTATAAGGAAGTAAATAGCCCTAATATAGGAGCTAGTAGAGGAATATAGGAGCTAGTAGATAAGTTAGTAATAGTATTATATAAGTAAAATTTCCTACCTTATAGGGTTATCTTTTTTTACTTTAAGCGCTAGTCTATTAAAAGTCCTTTAATTAATATACTACCTAAGGTAATATCTACTATTAACTAGTATATATAGCTATTAGGATTAGACTAACCGCGTCGGGTCGGTACTTTAAACTTGAGTCGGGTTCCCGACTCGACTCTTAGCGAGTTAATACTAAATTCCTGGCCTGAGTATTCGGGTTGGTACTAATAGTTGGTACCGAGTATTCGAGTTAATACTAAGGGGTAGTACCGAGTATCAACCCGAAGTATTAACCCGACTCGCTAAGACTTTTTTCCCTAGTAATATTTTCTATTTTTAGTAGTATTTCTTCTTATATATTCCATTTTTTTTCTAATTATTATTATTATTATTACCTAAGGAATTCTTAAAAGTAAATAAGGTAATAGAAAAAAGTAATATATATCCCTATAAAGATAAAGACTATGATATTAGTATTATTTTCTATTTATAGTAATATTTCTTACTATATATAGAATTTACTACTATATTATTAATTATTATTATTATTATTACCTAGGTAATTCTAAAAAGTAAATAAGGTAATGCAAAAAGGTAATGCATATCCCTAGGGAACTAGGAGGGGTATTTAAATTCTAATTATAAAAAAATCTAATTTTAGAATAGGGGTAATTCTAGAAAAAAATTAGTGTCCCTTACTGTTTTATTAGGGGCTTGGCGTCTTGGCGATACCTTGGCGAGTCGGGTCGGGTTAACCTGACTCGCTAAGGTACCGAGGGCTTTTCGGGTCGGTACTAGAAGTAGGTACCGAGTATTCGGGTTAGTACCTAAATAGGTACTAAGTATTCGGGTCGGTACTAATCTATAGTACTAAAACCTAACTCGACGGTTAGTCTAATTAGGATAATAGCTTTATTTATTATAGGTATCTACTATAAGTATTTACTATTATTACTATTATTATTTACCTAGCGCGCCTTCCTTATAGAAGGCTTTTATACTCTATATACTTAGGCAGGTTTCCTACTATATAGAGAATATATCTTCTTTCTATATTATAAATTAGTTATAATAAGTAGGAGTAGTAACCCTATAATTATAAGTATAACTAGTAGGATTTTAATATAATCTACTTTCCCTTATAAGTAGATTATTATATAGCTTAATACTAGGAAATAAAAATATAATAATAGTAATAAAGTATATTTATACCTTTTAATAATTATAATAGCCCCCTCTTATATATTAGGAAAAGATATATAGTAATTTTTAATAAAAGTATTATAAGCCTTTTATTAAGCTACCTAGCTAGGGAATATAATAGTAATTAAGGCTTATATATTATAAGTTAAATAGATAAAGATATTATATTATTAGATAATATAAGAAAGGGGTAGCTAGGGTAGGAATAACTAGTAGAAGGGTTAAGGGTACTTATATTAATTAAATTATAGAGAGAAGGGTAAAAGGGTAATTAAGGGGGAATATATTAAAATATATTAAAATAGGATATAATTAATTAGACTAGCCGCGTATTAGACGCGCGCTAGTACCCGTCTTAGTATCCTATATATTCTATCTCTCTCTACCTATATAACTAGTAATATAATAACTATTACTATTCTACCTATAATAATAGGTTATAAGCCTAGGCGTAGGGTATTTATTTACTTATTTACCTTATAACTACTATTAATACTATCCCTTATAGATTACCTCTATATTAATACTACTACTACCGTAAAAAAGAGGGCTAGGGAATCTACTAGTAGAGTTTTCCGCTAAGATACTAAAACCTAGCTAAAATCCTCTCTAACTTAAATAATAATAACCCCTTAATAGTAGTATATAATAGTTTACTAATTATATAAATAATATCTATTTCCTATATATACTAACTACCTTAGTAATAATTATTTATACCTATTACCTAGCTAATATTATAAATAATATATAGTATTCTTATAAAAGGGGGCTAGGAAGATAAAGAAGGCTAGGAATACTTATTAACCTCCTTATAAATTAGTTATATCTATCCCTTCTTCCTTAAACTCTTCTCTCCCTCCTTCTTATTATTTTAATTACTTTATACTAGAACTTAAAGAATTTAAAGAAGAAATCTATTAATAGTTAATTAATATTTACCTTAAAGGTCTTCTAGCTAACCTTTAAGTAAACTACTACTTCTTTAATTTCTTATATCTCTACTAAGATATTAGTTATAAAATTAATTAAGAGGTAGCTACTACTATTAATTATTAAGGAATATTATTAGATAATACCTCCTTTATACCTTTACTAATATTAGAACCTTATCCCTAAAACTAATGACTATTATTTTTAATAAAAGGCCTTAGAATACTAGGTAAAAGTATTATCTTTAAGCTTATTATAAGGTTAAGACTATCCTTTATATATTTATAATTATTAATATTAATACTAACTTAGTCTCTAATATTAAATCTATATAATCTAGATATTAAGACTAAAGATATACCTCCTACTAATATTAAAGTAGAGATTAGAAGGGGTAGTAACTACCCCCTTATACTTATTCTTATACTAGAATCTAGTTATAACTAGCTACTATACTCTTATAATATATAATCCTATATTATCCTTAATAGCCTTAAAGCTATCTTTAAGATAGACTATATTATCCCTATAACTTAAAACCTTTAAGAGATTTAAGATAATAAGTATAATAAAGCCTATAAAATAATAAAGGTATATTATAATACTAATACTTATAATATAATTAAAGATAAGATTATCCCCTTAATAGCTTAAAAGATCCTTAAGGACTTTTATAAGCTTTAAGGTACTAGTATCCTTAATAAAATTATTTATAATTTTAATACTCTCTTTTATATTAATTATAAAGATATTAATAATTATATAAGTGAATTTAGAATTATTAATTCTAACTTAGGATATAAGCTCCCTTATATCTTTATTATTAATACTTACTTCAAATATCTTAGCGTAAAGTTTAATACCCTTTAAAGTATATTTATTTAAATATATACTATTACTATTAAAAAGAGTATTATAATAGTCTTATTTAATAATCTTATACTAGTTATAATAAATAAAGAAGCTTACTAGAACTTTATAAAGTCTTTAATTATAACTACTATTATAACTACTACTTACCTACTCTACTAAGCTAGGTTAAATATATATTATAATAATAAGTATTATAACTACTATAATTATTTAGGTTATATAAAGTCTAACTATTAAATTAAGTACCCTAAGTTAATAAAGGCCTTCCTAAAGATAGTTAAGGTAGATAAGAGTTAAAACTAAGGGGGTTATAATTAAGGGGGTAGTAATACTAGAGGTAAGCGTCCTTATATACTTATAAAGTCTAAAGACCTAGTTATTAACTTTATAACTACGCTAGGTATAACTAGCCTTACTACTACTATCCTCCTAGATATAGCGTATAACTAATATATTATTAATAATTAAGATATCCTTAAAGAATATAAGGTAATTCTTAAGTCCCCTATTTATAAAATTAACTAGGCCGGTCTTTATATAATAGGGCGTAGTATTATAGTTATCCCTTATAAGACTAGTAAGAGAATTAAGGTAAAAGTATATCTTACTAAGATCTTTTATATCCTAGATACCTAATTAAATTAAATTTTAGTATCTTAGCTACTCTATCTTAAGGTTAAAGTCTCCTTTAACTTATAAGAGTATATTATTATTTATAAAGGTTATATCTTTATATATACCTAATATAATAATATCTTCTACTTTAATACTTAAAACTATCTAACCCTAGCCTTTATAACCTTAGTAATTATATCCTAGCTTCTTTTAAAGTTAAAAGTATATATATTTATAGCCTTTTAAGTCTCCCTATCTATTAACCTCTAATATACTTATATAAGTTATTTAAGCTAATAGAACTTAAAATAGCTAATAAATATATCTAGTAGAATTAACCTTAATAAGATTATCTTTAAGGATTATATATATAATATCTATATAAAGACTTAAATAATAAGGGCTTTATATAACTATCTTATTACCCTAGGGAAGTACTTATATAAGTATATTAATAGCGACTTAGTAGGCCCTTATAAAGTTTATAAGGGGATTATTATAACTTATAATAACTCCTAATTCTTTAATATAATATTATATAACTATACTAAGGAATTAGATATTACCCTACTTAAAGTTAAAAGTAAATTCCTCCTAGCCTTTAAGGCCTTTAAGGTAAATTAGGAGTATCTTATATAATATATATAATACTATTATATCAATAGTAGAGGGGAATTTAACTTTATAGCCTTTATAAAGTACTATTAAGCTAATAATATTATCTAGGAGAGTATAATATAAGATACTCCCTAGGCTAATAAGTTTATAAAGTATCTTAATAAGACCCTAATAAATAAGGCCTATATTATACTTATAAATAGTAGGATAAATTATAAGTATTAACTTAAATTTATTTAAGTAGCTAGCTACCTTTATAATAGGTCCCTTAAGTCTAGTATTAAGATAATACCTTATAAGAAGTTTAATAACTACTAGCCTAACCTCTCCTATTTATAAGTCCTTAAATCTTAGGCCTTCTATTATACTAATAGGACTATTATTAAAATTAGTTACTTTAAGGCTTATTCTTATCTAGGTTAATTTATTAGTTATAAAGGCGAGGCTATCTACTATCTTATTAATAATAAATTAGGGAAGCTTACTTAGTTATCTAATATCTACTTTATTAAGAAAGTCCTTATAAGTTATATTAAAGAATTAAAAGCTAAAAGGTATATATTTATAGAACTCCCCTACTACTCTAAGTAGGTAGCTAGTAATATAAGGGGGTAATCTCCCTCTAAAAGTAAAGTATTACTAATCTAGATTAAAGATATACTACTAATCTATATTAAAAACGTAGCGGCTAAGGATAAATCTTACCCTAAGACCCTATTAAATATCTAGCCTAAATTAAATTAAGCCTATTTAATAATATTTTATTAAGATACTAATAAGCTCCTATTATTAGCTAGGGTCTTATCTAATTACCCTAATTTTAAAATACCTCCTAATAAACCGCGTAATAACTCCCTAGATCTACTAATAATATTTACCTTCCTAATAATAGCTAAAGGTATAGAGCTATTTAAACCTAAATTATATAAGGAAGTTATAATAAATAATATTAAGAAGGACTAGGAAGTAGTATTATAAGATAAATTTAACTCCCTTATATAAAATAATATATAGGCGCTTAAATAGCTACCTCTAGGTTAAAAGGTACTCTAGAGGAAGTAGGTATTTAAGTTAAAAAGGGGGCCTTATAATAAAGTCCTCTATTATAAAGTATATTAGATAGTTAGGGGTTTTAAATAGTAAGAAGGGATTAATTATAATAAGACCTTTACTTTAGTAGTAAAGCTAATAAGTTATAAAGCTATCTTTACCCTAGCTATATCTTTTAACTAGGAACTAGACTAAATAGATATTAAGACGGCCTTCCTTTATAAGAATATTAAAGAAGATATCTATATTAAATAGCTTAAAGGCTTTATAATTAAAGGTAAGGAATACTTTATTTATATCTTAAAGAAGGTACTTTATAACTTAAAATAATTACCTTAAGTCTAGTTTTTTATACTATCTACTTTCTTAAAGACTTAGGGCTTTATATTACTTATAACTAATAAAAGCGTCTTAATTAATTATAAAGATTAGGTTATTATTATAACCTATATAAATAACTTACTAATTACTAGACCTAGCTAAATTATAATTAATTAGGTTAAAGTTATACTTAATAAATACTTCTAGATAATTAACCTTAATTTATATTCCTTCTATTTAAGTATATTAGTTAAGTAGGATTAAGTAAATTAGGTATTATAACTAGGTTAAGAAGCCTATATTAAAAAGGTATTAAGGGACTTTAATATATAAAAGTTATATCTTATAATAACCCTAATAGATATAAATAAGTTATAAGTATCTAAAGAAGATTATATAACCCCTAATACTTTTTAGAAGGAGTATTAATTAGCTATTAGCTCCCTAATATATATTATATTAGGGACTAGGCTAGATATTACCTTTACAATCTTAATAGTTAATAGATATAGATTAAACTTAAATTAGTTATATTAAATAGTAGTTAAGAGGATTTTTTATTACCTTTAAGGTATAACTAACTTATAACTTATATTTTATAGGAGTATCTTTCCTCTTATTAATTATAATAATACTAATTAGGCCGGTAACTAAGATACTTAGTAGTTAATTATAAGCTATATTTTTAATATTAGTAGTAGAGTAATAAGCTAGTTATTAAAGTAATAGCCTACTATTACCCTATCTAGCTATAAAGTAGAATATATAAGCTAGATATAAGTTATTAAGGAGGCTATCTAGCTCTAATAGCTACTTATTAAGCTAGACCTCTCTAAGGATACCTATTAGCCTACTACTATAATACTCTATTATAATAATTAGGGAGCTATTACCCTAGCTAAGAACCCCTAGTTTTATATATATATAAAGTATATTAATATCTAATATTATTATATATAGGAATAAGTTACTACCAGCGACGTTAAGCTAAAATATGTTGGGATTAATAAGTAGGTAGCTAATAGCCTTATTAAAGCCCTCCTTAAAGATGAATTTATCCCCTTCTATAAGGCCTTAGGCCTAGAAGTACTATAATAGTAGGAGTCTTTAGTATAATAAGGCTCTATAGGTACTCCTAGCAGCTCTACGGGTACTCCCGTCACCGACTAAGGGATAGCTAGCTCCTAACTACCTACCCTTCTAGCCCTATAACTCTACGTAGATACGTACCTAGGTAGGATAAGAATAGGAAGCGGATAATTAATACTATTAAGGAGTTATAATCCTCCGTCCTAGTATTAATATTATTATTTTTAATTATAATATTACTAAAGATATAGATACTAAAGTTAGGCCTTATAAAGCCCTCCTCCCTACCTAGTATAAGCTTATCTAGTATATTAAAGGTAAGAAACGTATTATTAAGTCGCTATAATATAGAAACCTTAATAGCGTACCTTTATAAAATAAGTACGTCTTAGAAATAGTTATATAGATAGAATTAGTAACCCTATAATTATACCTACCTTATTAGGGTCTATCTAATCTACGTCTAGAAGGGTTTTACTAAATTACTACCCTATAAGGGCTTCTACTACTATCTACCTCACCTTTACGCCTCTTACCTAGTATTTAGTAAAGAAGGGGGATTTTGGATAGTAGGAATAAAATATAAGTTAATTATACTATTATACTAATAAGGTACTTTATTTAAGTAGGAGTATTAAAGAATATTAAAATAGGATATAATTAGTTAGACTAACCGCGTACTAGACGCGCGCTAGTACCCGTCTTAGTATCCTATATATTCTATCTCTCTCCACCTATATAGCTAGTAATATAATAACTATTACTATTCTACCTATTTTAATAGAATAGACCTTTTAAGAGGTACTATTAAGAAATAATATAAAGAAAGGGGTAAGGCCCTAGTAAAAGAAAGGAGTATATAAGTATTAAGATCTAATATTAAAGTAGTATAAAATATAAAGGAGAGGATAGTATATAATATTTAAAGGCCTAGAAGTATTATAATAAATTAGATAGGTAAGAGAGGTTTTCTTTTATATATTATAATTTCCTCTTAATAAGCTAGAGTTAAAACGCCCTTATTAGCTCTAAGTAGCTAGATAGTAGAGTATAAATATAAATATAAAAAGTTATAGATTTAATTTATTTATTAATAAAGAAATTAGACTAGTCTAATAAGAAATAGGAATTATAATAGAGTAATTAATATATATAATTATTAGAGGCTTTTTATATAATTTAATAAGATATCTTATCCTCTTAACTACTTAGATAATTCTAGTAACTTCTAATTTAGTAGGCTAATAGTTTTATTTAGCCTAGTCTAATATTTTACTTAGAAATATAATAGGTTAGATAGTTATCCTAGGGAAGCCTTTTATAATATTACCTTCTATATAATATATTATTATTATAAAGCCCTATCTTTTAAATATATTAAAATTAATAAAGAGGATTCTATTATAATTAAAATAAATTAGGAAGATAGGATTATAAAAGGTAGCCTTTAAATTATTAAAAGCCTACTACTCTTCCTTAATAGGTTTATATATTATTTATATTAATTAAGTCTTTTAGGTACTACCTTTAAAACCCTTTAATAGTATTCTTATAAGGTTAGTCTTATACCTTTAGAGTAGATTTATATATTATATATATCTTAGTATTAATAAATATAACTAGCTAGTAAGACTAAGGAAGATCTTAAGGTCTTATAAGGAGATTAGGAAGATTAGTAAGCTAATAGTTATAAGTTTTTTATCTAAGGTTAATAGCCCTAGAGAATTAACTCTCTATTTTAATAGGGTAATAGAAGGGTAGCTTAAGAAGGTCTTTATTAGGTTAAGACTTATATAATATTTCTAATAAAAACTAAATAGCTTATATAAGTAGGATAGGTAATCTAGTAAAGTTTTTAAAAAGGTAATTATAATTATATTATTTATATATACTTTTATAAAGTACTTAAATAATTAAAGAAGCTTATTAGTCTATTATTAGATATAAGGTAATAAGCCTATATACCTTATAAGAGTAATATTATACTATTCCTAATTATAATATAAGATAATAGTTAGCTTATAATAATCCCTTTTCTAAATATTAAATTAGTAAAACTACCTTATACTATTTATAATAGAAATATATAGATATCTTATAATAGCTAAGGTAAGTTTAAATTATAAAAATAAAAGATAACTATCTAATTATATAATTTTATTTAGTTCTCTAATATTAATAACTACCTAGTCTTTATACCTATTTATAGTATTATACTAAATAATAAAAATAGGATAGTTAAATAAAGTAGACTAGTTTAATTATATTATTTTCCCTTAGTTATATAATTTATTAAATATTTAATTAATTAGGTCTCTATCTTTCTAATTAACTAGGTATATCTAAGATGGCTTAGCTATTATATTAGGCTTTAATAGGATTAATATCTATTCTTCTTCTAGAATATCTATTATAAGTTTATAGTTCGTTTAGATATTAAGAAATTCATTTATTATAATAGTAAACTAAGAAGCTACGTCTAGAGTATTATATACTATAATTCTATTAGGTATAATATACTTAAGGGTAGGGTTAATAGTTATTAATAAGGCCCTTATTATAATAGGCTTAAGGACTACTATTATTATTATTACTACTATTACTAGCTTTATAAAAGGCTTTATAATAGCTAAGTATACTACTATTATAGTTATAAAGCTTTTTATAAGATTAGCCTTTTAGGACTTTATATTACTAATAGTTAGTAGGGCGTATACTAGGGTAATAAAGTATACTCTATCCTAATTATACTTAATAGTTAAACTAAGATAAGCCTTATATAGTAGACGTACTACAATTAATATAATATTATATACTTAAATAAATATTATTAATAAGTTAATAATATATATAAATATACCCCCTTTAAAGCTAAAGTCTTAAGTATAGTTTAGCTTAAATAGGTAGTCCCTATTAAGTAGTATCTCCTTATTATATACTATTAGTACCTATATAATAGTATATAAGGGTATAATAAAGGCTAATTTAATTTTAATAGTTTATTTAGTATTAAGAGATATATAAGAATAAATACTAATTTTAATTATAAGGTTCTAGTAAATATTAAAAGATATATTTTCCTTTCTAAAGTTAAGAACTATCCCTTAAGGCTTAAGGTTATTATTACCTATTAATAGGTTAGCTTTTAGATTATTAATAAGGTAGACCTTTATAATAATAGCTACTATTATGTATTTTTATTATAATATATTTATTAATCTTTACTACTTTATTACCTACTCTTTATACTAGTATTAGTAAAGATATTTTCCTAATTTTTATATTAGAAAGTATTTATTTTAGATAGGTATAATCTATTAGTAAGACTAAATAGCTAGTATTTTAATATATATTTAACTCTTTATTACTATCTAAATAGCCTTAAGATATATAGATAGTAGTATATTTCTAATTATAGAACTTATAACCTAGCGGCTTAGTAAGATTAGGAGTAATAGTAGATTTAATTATTAATAGGATATCTACTACTATTATATATATTATAAGAGGATTTATAAGGGCCTTTATAAAAGGCTTTTATAAGGGCTATATAAGCTTCTTTAATTTCTAATACTACTATTATAAATAAAGAAATAACTTATTTCTAGAGGAAAGGCCTTCCTTATAAATAGAATAGGAGTAATTAGTAGAATTAGTCTATATAAAATTAATATTAAGTATTATAAGGTCCTATTTATTAAAGACCTTATTACCTAATAAGGGATCTTTATTTATATAGAATAACTAACTAAGGCCTTCTAAAGAATCCTTAGAGTTATAAGGTAGAGAATTAAACTAATAATATTACTATTATAATAGTAGGTTATTATTAGGTATAAAGTCTTTTATAATATCTTTTATAAATATTTAATAGGCTTTATATTTATATTTATATTTATATTTTATACTCTACTATTTAGCTACTTAGAGCTAATAAGGATAGTCTATATCTAACTTATTAAAGGAAACTATAATTTATAAAAAAAAATCTTATCCCTTACTCTATTTATTATTATACTTCTAGATCTCTAGATATTATATATTACCCTTTTTTATATTCTTTATACTATCTTATTCTCTTTTTTTATTAGAGTTACCTACCCCTTTATCCTTTAATTAAAGCCTATTTACTTTTATACTACCTTAAAGAGTTATTTCTTTATTAATATAAACTAGCTAAGTATACCTTATTAAATTACCTATTTAATTACTACCTTTAACCCTTTTAAGGTTAATACTATTTAATAGAAGTTACTTAACCCCGCCTTTTAGAGTATCTACCTCCTCTCCTTTATATAATTAGGGTAGAATATAAGTATATACTTAGTATCTTAATATCTCTATTTATATTTATAATTAATACTATTAACTTTAAGTACCCTCCTCTTATATAAGAAGGCGCGTAGTCCTATCTTCTTTATATATAATTAAATACTTATAAAGCTCTTAACCTTTAAAAGCCTTATATAAAAGTTTACTTTTATCTCTTAAACCTCCCCTTTTTATACTACTATCTTTATATAGCTAGGAATACCCTCTTAATATCCTAGTTACCTCTCTTTCTACTTCTCTTTTACCTACCTCCTAATCTCCTTAGGGGTAGGGTTATCCCTCTTTACTATTTCCCTACCTTTAAGGCTCTAGTCTACTATTCTAGTATCCTCTCCCCTTATTACTACCTAGAGGGTTCCCCTTACTTAGGATTACTTCTCTTTTATTAGAGTCTTTATAATCCTCTTCTCTCTTCCCCTCTTCCCTTTTAGCTTATAATAGATCCTCGCGTTCCCTTCCTTAATTAGTAGGTAGATCCCTTATATTATTAATATTTATAAAATTAATTAATTAAGGCCTATCTTTATTAATAAGACCCTTAACTCTACCTTTAATACCTATATATTTATTACCTTAAAGGCCCTAAATATTATCCTTAAATACCTATTTTATATAATTTCTAGTATTATAATATTTATCTTCTTTACCTCTAATATCCCCTTTAAGTTATATTATATCTTTATTATATAAGTTATTATTAGCTAGATTATAATATTATTATCTTATCTTATCTTATTAAATATAATACCTTATATTAAGCTAGTAATAATTAATAGGGCTAGCTTTTATATTTTTATCTTTAACCTTATTTTATTAATATATAAGCCCTACCTTAATTTATTATTAATATAAAGCTTAAAGACTTATATTAATACCTTAAAGTATATTATTACTACTTTAAAGTCTATTATTACCTTTATATTAAACCTCTTTAAGCTCTTTAATAAGTAGACTAGCTTATACTTATAAGGGGTAAAAGTTACCTTATATATATTTACCTAATAAAGGTATATCTTATATACTTTTATAATATATATATCTACCCCTATTATTTTAATTTAAGTAATAGAGGTTAAAGTCTCTTATTAATATATATTCCCTAAGTTAACTTAGCTACTCCTATACCCTTAATAGTATAAAAGGTCTATTTATTAAGGTCTTAAACTCTAGGCTAAGGTTATATATATTATATACCTAGAAGCGCGCTAGTACTCCCCCTTCTTTCTTTATAACTTATATCTTTAGGGAGTATAATTCCTTTAATATAAATTTAACTCTCTATTTATTAATATTTTAATATTTATTTATAAAGAAATATATCCTTATATCCCTCCCTACCTTATATATTAAGTAGAATACTCCTCTACTTAAATTATATATTAAACCTATCCTCTTTATATATAATAGCTCCTAGATAGCTAGGATATCTATTTATTATATCTCTTTATCTTTTAATAATACTATTATTATTATTATAATCTACTCCCTTTATATATTATATTATAATAATTTTATTATCTTTTATACCCTTATAAAGATCTCTATTAGATATTCTTTATAACTTCTACTCCCTTAATAATTAAGGCCTCTAATATTAATATTTCTTTTAATATCTATTAATTTATCTTTATTACTTAAAGAGTAATTAGCCTTCCTAGCTTATTTTATAATATTACTATTAATAGTAGTATAGTTCCCCTTTCCCTTATATCCCCTTAGGAACCTATTTATATTATAATCTTATTAAGGTCTTTAAACCTTAATATAAGTTTCCTCTTCTTCTTTATTACTACTATTATCTACTCCCCTTAAAGCTACTTTTAAGTATCTTATTATTTATTTCCTCTTATAAAGCCCTTATATAACTTTATCTTATTTTCTACTATCTTTTAATAGAGTTTATTTAATTCCCTTACCTTAATTATATATATTTACTCCTAAGTTATATAACTATTCTTCTTATAATTATCATATCTCTTAATCTCCCCTTCTTTTACCTTATATTCCCTTAAGTTATACCTATTAATATAGATTTTATATTATATTAAGCTCTTATAATATCCTATTATATATTTATATTATTAGTAGTTAAAGTATTATATTATAACCCTATTCCTCTCCTACCTCTTATACTTTAAGAGGTTATATCCCTTTATTAAGCCCTTTTTAATTACTTTATTTACTATCTCTAATATAAGGAACTCTAGTAGTAGTAAGGCTCTCTCTTTCTCTACCTCTCTCTCTCTCCTCTCTTATATAATTACTTATAGCTAGGCTACCTTTATAATCTTTAACCCTAAGAAGTTCTTTTTATTCTATTAAATAATTACCTCCTTTACCTCCTTTTATTTTAATATATCTACTACCTTTTTTAATATCTTATATATTATAATTAGGAAGGCTTATTTTAATACTTTTATTAACTTATATACCTTCTTTACTTAATTATTATTCTCCTTTAACTCCTCCCTTACCTCTATCTTTATTATAAATAGTATTAAGTTACCTTTAATTAAGTACTTTATTATTATAATTTTTTATATCCTTAAGATTATAATTATCTTAAACCTCTTAACTAGCTACTTCTTAATAAGCGCCCTTACTATTTCTCTCTTAATCCTATCTTTAATCTAAATTATTAGGGTCCTAGCCTTTTTATTATTTATTACTTTAAATCCTTTCTTTATAATATTACCTATTATTATTATAATAAATATCCCCTTAAGGCTTATATTACCTATTCTTATACCTATTAGGTTCTAGCTAGCTATTTATACCTAGCTCCTTTTACCCCTTTATATCTTCCTTTCCTAGGATTACTCTTCTACTATTTTCTTAAACTTATATACCTCTTTAAGCTATTAATCTACCTTTATAATAAACTCCTTTATATATTCAAGCCCTACCCCTATTATCCTTCCTACTTTATATATTATTCCTCCCTTTAATATATCTTATATAACTATTATAACTTTGAAGGCCTTTATTAATATTCTCTTAACGCGTATTCCCTTATCTTTAAGTTCCTTCCCCCCTATTAAGCTCCCTAGCCCCTACGCGGGTATCTCTCCTCTACTCCCTAACCTACTACTTCTACTACTACTACTACTACTTATAATTCCTCCCCCTATATTATATCCTAATATTAGGACTTATCTCGCCGTATATTAAAGTAAATTTAGATTAAGTATTAATTTACTAAAACTCTTATATTATTTAATAGGCTTATTAAGAGAATTATAGCTACTAATTATCCTATAAATAAGTACTAGGTTAATAACCTATAAGGCTAAGCTTATTATTATTATAAATAAGGCTACTATTTAGAATCTAACCTATTTAAAAGGCCTATTATAATCTAAAGTCTTTAACTAGATAGTAAGACTTAAGGGGTATTTAGTTAAAACTACTATTATTATAATTAATAAGCCTAATTATTATTCTAATAATTTAAGAAAGAAGGGTAAGTATTATTATAAGAGTTATTATAAGTATTTTTATATAACTAGTTACTAGGTTAATATAGCTAATAGCCTACTCTATTAGAAAAACTATATTAATTATACTATTCTAGCCTATTTTTATAGGTAGGATATTATAATTACCTAATATTTTAAGTATTAGTAGTCTAATACCTACTAGTATAAGCCTACTATCTATATTTAGTATTATTAAGATTATTTATAAAGTTATTAATAATTATCTTATTATTTAATTAGTAAATATTATAATAAAGCTTCTAATTAATTATATTATAAATAATATCTAATTAAACCCTTACTTCCTTTAAGTCTATATCTTTAATATAATATAATATTTTTATATTAAATTTTATAAGCTTATAATAGTTAGTAGTATACTTTATAATATATTTCTTATATATTATAATATTAATTATAATATTAGTTATAATATTAGATAGCTAGCTAAACTTTTTTATTAATAATCTAGCTTATTTATTAATACTATTATTAAATATTATAAGGTATTATTTATTATTAGATAATTATCTAAGTCTACTACTTTAAGGCCTAGTTATAAAGACTTAATTAAAGATTATTATATATAGTTATAAAATCCTTTAATAGGTATATCTACTTAGTATAATTTAAAAAGAGGTAAATATTATAAAAGTATATTTCCTTTCTAATATATTTAATAGTAAAGCTAGTAGTAAGTAACTTACTATTATATATAGGATTAAAATAGCTAAGGTCTCCTAGATTTTATTAAAGTCCTTAATTTTCTCCTATTTTAATATTAGTACTAGACTATCCTAGCTAACCTAGCTAACTAGGCTAGCCTACCTAGTTATATAAGCCTAGTAGTCTAAGTAATCTAAAAGGTCTTTATTAAGGTAGGTTTTTATATATATATTATACTATCCTAGTATTAATAGCTACTTGTATACTAGTATTAATAGCTACTTATATAATAGTATTAATAATTATATTTATTGTATTATTAGAAGGGTTAGGTTCTAGGCTAATAGATCTTTTATAAATAGCTTCTTTAATAGATATCTACCTAGTAGTAGTAATACTATTATAAGATAATATAGTATCAGTTTATTATAATAATATACCTAGTAGAGGTAGATTATTAAATAGCTTATAAGAGGCTTTTATTCCTTTATTAAACCTAGATATAGCCTTTTATAATATAAGCTTATTAATTACCTAGTCTTAAGGCTAAGAAGGCTTAGAGTTTTTAAGGAGATTAACTTCTAATAATATAGATCTAGAATAAGTACCTTCTTACCTAGTAGAGGCTTCCTAAGTTAGTTTAATAGGCTTAAAGGTATCCTTTATAATTAAGGAGATAATATAGTAAGCTATATTATTAATAACTAATATAAAAATATACCCTATTTATATAAATTTATTTAATTAAAAGGTAAGAATAGTAATCTTATAAGTAATTTAAGGAGTTATAATAATAGAATATTAAGAAGGTAGGAAAAGAGTAGTAAATCTAGTAAGCTTTAATAGGAATCCCTAATAATTTCTCTAACTAAGGATTTAGAGGTCCTAGTTATTAAAGCCTTTAATAGAGGTTATTATATTATAATAGCTTAATAGGCTATTAAGAGCGTTATTAGATAATAGATTAGAGTACTATTATAATTATAAATCTAATAAGTATAATAGAAGTCTTTAGTAGGTCTTAGAGGAGATTAAATCTAGTATTATAAGAATAGTATTAATCTATATTAGATAATTATATAGTATTTAAAGAGATATTAATTACCTAAGTATAAAATAAAGGTATTACTACTATTATTATAATAGCTAATAGATTTATTCTAATTTTATATATATATAATTAATTAATAGAGAAGGGAAGCTTCTTATAGGTATAAAACCTACTTATAGAAGGCTTCTAGCCTCTAAGCTACTAAGCTATCTAGCTACGTAATATATAATAATAGGATTAAAACTTTAATAATTAGGAATAGGGCTAGTACTAGTCCGTTTTAGCTTAAACTTTTAAAACTACTAGCTTATATAATAAATACTAGCGTGTTAGAATCTCACTAGCGTAGTCTTACTAGAGCTAATATTATTAATTAAATAGAGGTACTATTTCTATTAAAAGCTTATATAGTCTACTAAAAGCGCATTTTTCTATATTATTCTATTCCCTAGATTACTAATAGACTAAGTATTTAAATTAGTACTTATTTATAGTACTAAAATTTAACTTAATAGTTAGTCTACTTATATATAATAAATCTACTATCTAAAGATAATAAACTTTATAATTTACTAGAATAAAAACTAACTAATAGATTTAATAGAAATTCTATATATAATCTATCCTTAATAATTACGCTATAGAAATCTTAACTTAAAATTAGATAATAATTCTATATAACCTCTTTTATCTTCTTACTATAATCTTCTTACTATAATAGAATATCCGGAATTTTAGACCCCTTATCTAATAGATTATTTACTTTATACCCCTATTTAACTACTTTTAATTTAGCTTCTTATTATAAAGAATATTAAAGTCCTAACTTCCTTTATATTCTACCTACTTATATACCTACGCTTCTTATAATTTTTAAACTATATAAAGTTATTTAGCTTCTTTTAAAGAATTTAATACTATTAGAATTATTAAAATCTATATAATAGTTTAAAAGATATATTATAATAAATAGATTTACCTACTAGGAATCCTATTTCTTAGTATATTTTCTCTATATTAGCTTTATTAAAAAAAATTTCCTACCTTTTATTTTTATAACCTCTTCTACCTATTACTTACCTTTTAAACCCCTAGTATTACCCTAATTATACTAGGCTACGCTTAATACCCTCCCCTATATTCTTAATTAATTAACGCCCCCTTTTTAATATTAATCCTAATATTATAGGTAATAAATACCGGCGACTATATTAAAGTAAGGGTATAAGGCGTATTAAGTAGTTAAAAAACTCCTTTATAATATTTTTAACTAATATTATTTATACTTTATATCTTTTTTCTTTACCCTAATATTAATAGATTTTTTATAGAACTTCTTATATCCCCCTTAGTTTTAACGCCCTCTTACTATCTAGTAATCAAATCTACCTTCCTATTCTACTATTTAAGTTATTATTCCCCCTTAGAACTAGTAATAACCTACTCCCCTAGTCTTTAAAGAAGCTCCTAAAGAATCTACTCCCTAGCTACCCTCTAAATATTATAATTATACCTGTCGCTAGTATACCTACTAATAACTTAATATAAAAGATAATATTAAGTATTAACCTCCGCGCTAGTAAGGCTTATACCGGCGGTAAAATAATATATATAAGAGGCGGACGCTAGGCTAGGGATATTAAGTATATAAGGATCCCTATATAATAAGAGATATAATACTCTACTAGGTTAATAGATTATTTAACCTCCCTACTAATAAATATTTATATTATAATGTACTATCCTAGAAAAGTAAATATAATAGCTTAGGGGGCGGTTAATAGCTATATTATAATAGTAGGAAGAATAACTAGCTATCTCCTAACTAATTATATAAGCTAGCCGATATTAACTTATTACTTAAAGGGCTAGGAAAGGAGGCTAAGGTTAAGGTATAATTTATTAATAAATTACTAAGCGACGTATATAATATTATTATTAATAAATAGTTTATAAGAAGAAAGACTCTATATAGTAAAGAATTTCTAAATAATATTATTAACTATAATAATTATCTCTCCTTTACTAGTAAGGGTATAACTAATATTAATACCTATATTAAATAAACTATCTTCTAGATCTAGGGGTCTATTTATCATTTAATAGGTCCTCTTATTATTAATAATAGCCTTAAACTAAGATTCGCCTAGATTTATATACTAGATAGTATATAGAAGTAACTAGATATTTACTATTAATATTTTAATAATTTAAATTAAGATACCCTTACTTCTATTTAATATACCCTCTAGTCTATTAACTTATATATCTAGGGGTTTAAATCCTATTATAACCGCCTTAAGGAGGATAAATTATAATATCCTATTAATATTATAAGCGTCTATATCTAATAGCTAAATCTTAAATAATAGGATAAGAGTACTTATAATTAACCTACCTTTATAGAAGTTACCTATATTATAATAACTCTTAATAACGTTATAAGAGGCTAGATTAAGCAGGATATTTATATTAATCCCTAATTAATATCCTTCTTATATAGCCCTCTAATATCCGCTCCTATTTTTATTTAGTAAATAGTTATAGTATAACCGCCTCCTATTAGCTAGCTATTAGCTTCTAGGTAACTATCTACTATATATATTATAATAGAATTATATTACTAGTATACTTACCTAGTATACCTTAATTAGTAGTAATAATAATCTAAAGTAGGAAGATAGTAGTAACCCTAAGTAGGAACTAGACTATTATATTACTAATAAGTATATACCTTAAGGTTATAATAGGTCTTAGTAAGTAAGAAGATAATAATTCTATATAAAATAAATATAGGTAAGACTATTTGATATATTTCCCTAATTATTTTCTAGACCTAAATCTACTTAACTATAAATAGTTTTAAATAATTTAGATATTAGTTAGGGGAATTCTACTTTATATAAGGAAAGGGCTATTATAGCCTATTACTTAGAAGATTAATTAAGGGCTATACTATTAATATTAAAGATATAACTTAAGGTTAATTTATAAGTATTATAATTACCTACTTATCTTAAATTAAAAGCTTAGAATCCTTAATAAAACTTACTTTAATACGGCGAGATAAGTCCTCATATTAAGATATAATATTAAGGGAGGAGCTATAAGAGAGGGTAATAATAGTAGAGGTAGAGGAGGAAGGCTAAGAGGTAGAGGAGAGATACCTATATAAGGGCTAGGGAGCTTAATAGGGGGAAAGGAACTTAAAGATAAGGGAATACGCGTTAAGAGAATATTAGTAAAGGCCCTAAAAGCTATTATAATTATATAAGACGCGTTAAAGGGTAGAATAATATATAAAATAAGAAGAATAATAGGGGTAAGACTTAAATATATAAAAGAGTTTATTATAAAGGTAGATTAATAATTAAAAAAAGTATATAAGTTTAAGAAGATAGTAGAAAAATAATCTTAGGGAGGGAAAATATAAAGGGGTAAAAGGAGCTAAGTATAAATAGCTAGTTAGAGTCTAATAAATATAAAAATAAATAATATAAGCCTTAGAGGGATATTTATTATAATATTAATAGGTAATACTATTAAGAAGGGATCTAGAGTAATAAATAATAAAAAGGCTAGGACCTTAATAATTTAAATTAATAATAAAATTAAGAGAGAAATAATAAGGGTACTTATTAATAAATAGCTAGTTAAAAGATTTAAAATAATTATATTTTTAAAGATATAAGAGATTATAATAGTAAAGTACTTAATTAAGGGTAACTTAATACTATTTATAATAGAAATAAAGGTAAGAGAGGAGTTAAAAGAGAATAATAGATAAGTAAAGAAAATATATAAATTAATAAGAGTATTAAAGTAGACCTTTTTAATTATAATATATAAGGTATTAAAGAAGGTAGTAGATATATTAAAATAAAAGGAGGTAAAAGAGATAATTATCTAATAAAATAAAAAGAACTTCCTAGGATTAAAGATTATAAGGGTAGCTTAACTATAAATAGTTATATAATAGAGGAGAGAGGGAGAAGGAGTAAAAAAGAGGGCTTTACTATTATTAAAGTTACTTATATTAATTAAAAAGGGCCTAATAAAGGGGTATAACCTCTTAAAATATAAGAGATAGGAAAGGAATAGGGTAGTAATATAATATAAAATTTATATTAATAGGTATAACTTAAAAGAGTATAAAGTAAAGGAAGGGGAGATTAAAAAGTATAATAATTATAAGAAGAATAGTTATATAACCTAGAAATAAAGGTATATAATTAAGGTAAAAAAAAACCTAATAAACTCTATTAAAGGATTATAAAAAATAAGAAGAAGTTATATAAGGGCTTTATAAGAGGAAATAAGTAATAAGATACCCTAAAGTAGCCTTAAGGGAAGTAGATAATAATAGTAGTAAAGAAGAAGAGGAAGCTTATATTAAGGTTTAAAGACCTTAATAAGGTTATAATATAAATAGGTCCCTAAGGGAATATAAAGGAAAGGGGAATTATATTACTATTAATAGTAATATTATAAAATAGGCTAAAAAGATTAATTACTCATTAAGTAAAGGAAATAAAATAATAAATATTAAAAGATATATTAATATAAGAGGCCCTAATTAGTATAAAGATAAAAATTATAAGGGATATTTAATAAGGGTCTTTATAAAAGTATAAAAAATAATAAAACTATTATAATATAATATATAAAGAGAGTAGATTATAATAATAATAATACTATTAAAAGATAAAAAGGTATAATAAATTAATATCCTAGCTATCTAAAAACTATTATATATAAAGAGGATAAGCTTAATATATAACTTAAATAAGAGAGTATTCTACTTAATATATAAAGTTAAAAGAGATATAAAGATATATTTCTTTATAAATAAATATTAAAATATTAATAAATAGGGAGTTAAATTTATATTAAGGGATTTATACTCCTTAAAGATATAAATTAGAAATATTAATATATCTTTAAATATATAATATATATAACCTTAGCTTAAAATCTAGGACTTTAATAGATAACTCCTTTATATTACTAGGGATAAAGGAGTAGTTAAGTTAACTTAAGAAGTATATATTAATAAAGGACTTTAACCTCTATTACTTAAATTAGAATAATAGGGGTAGGTATATGTATTATAAAGTAATAAATATATTAATAAATATTATAAAGGAAAGGGGAGTAAAGCTTACTCTATTAAAGAATATAATAACTTAAAGGATAAAAAAAGTAAAAAGTACTATTAATTTAATATTTATAATAAGTCTATTAAATAAATATTATTAAGATATTATATTAAATTAGACCTTTATTATAAATCTAATTATATCTTAATATATATTAAGGTTAACTTTAAAGTAGAGGTAATAGTCTTATATTTATAAAGGGTATAAAAGATAATAGACTTAAAGGAAATAAAGAGATAAATAAGTATCCTTTAATATTTACTATTAAAAAGGGAGCTAATAACCAGAGAGTAGATAAATAGCTACTTAATTAAAATACTTTAAAGCTTAATAAAAATTATAAAGAAGGTAATATTATAAGTAAAATCCTTTTTAAAAGTAAAGTCCTTTTAAAACTCTAATTATATAAAAGTTATAAAGATAGTATTAAAGCTTAAGGTAAAGTATAATTATAAAAGAAGTTAAAAGAGTTTAAAGGTATAATAATATTAAAATAGGTAGAATGGTAATAGTTATTATATTACTAGCTATATAGGTGGAGAGAGATAGGATATATAAGATACTAAGATAGGTACTAGCGCGCGTCTAGTACGCGGCTAGTCTAACTAATTATATCCTATTTTAATATATTTTAATACTCCCACTTAAATAAAGTACCTATTAGTATAGTAGTATAACTAACTTATTAATATTCTATTCTTATTATCTAAAATCCCCCTTCTTAACTAAATACTAGGTAATAGGCGTAAAGGTAAGTAGATAGTAATAGAATTTCTATTTAAAGGGTAGTAATTTAGTAAAAGCCTTCTAAACGTAGGTTAGATAGACCCTAATAAGGTAGGTATAATTATAGGGTAACTAATTCTATTTATATAACTATTTCTAAGATATACTTATTTTATAAAGGTACGCTATTAAGGTTTCTATATTATAGTGACTTAATAGTACGTTTCTTACCTTTAATATACTAGATAAGCTTATACTAGGTAGGTAGAAGGGTGTTACGGGGCCTAATTTTAGTATCTATATCCTTAGCTATATTATAATTAAAAATAATGATATTAATGCCTAGGTAAAGGATTATAACTCCCTAGTAGTACTAGTTATCCGCTTCCTATTCTCGTCCTACCTAGGTGCGTATCTAGGTAGTAAAGATAGTAAGGCTATTACGGCCTAGGGGCACGTTACGCTAGAAGCTATTATAGGTACTATATTTACTAGCGTCTAGGAATACGTCACGCTAGTTCCATTTTATATTAATAATAGGGTAAGAGATAGGATTATAGTAGATATATACTATAGTCTAAGCCTAATAGTTTTATAAGAAAGTAGTTAACTTATCTACTATAATATTAGTCTATAGGCGGGAGTAGTCTAGTATCTAGATAATATTACTAGTAGTATAACTTACTATTTAAGCTAGGAATATAGAAGGATAATAAAGCTAAATAGGCCTATAAAGTCTATTTTATATTCTAATATTATAGCATAGAGTTATAGGGCTAGAAGAGTAGGTAGTTAGGAGCTAACTATCCCTTAGTTAGTTATAAGAGCGCCCGTAGAGCGGCTAGGAGTACCCGTAGAGCCTTATTATACTAAAGACTCCTACTATTATAGTACTTCTAGGCCTAAGGCCTTATAGAAGGGGATAAATTTATCCTTAGGGAGAGCTTTAATAAGGCTATTAGCTACTTACTTATTAATCCTAATATATTCTAGCTTAATATTACTAGTAGTAACCCGTTCTTATATATAATAATATTAGATATTAATATACTTTATATATATATAAAACTAGGGGTTCTTAGCTAGGGTAATAGCTCCCTAATTATTATAATAGAGTATTATAGTAGTAGGCTAATAGGTATCCTTAGAGAGGTCTAGCTTAATAAGTAGCTATTAGAGCTAGATAGCCTCCTTAATAACTTATATCTAGCTTATATATTCTACTTTATAGCTAGATAGGGTAATAGTAGGCTATTACTTTAATAACTAGCTTATTACTCTACTACTAATATTAAAAATATAGCTTATAATTAACTATTAAGTATCTTAGTTACCGGCCTAATTAATATTATTATAACTAATAAGTAGAAAGATACTCCTACGGAAGGTAAGTTATAAGTTAGTTATACCTTGAAAGTTTAATTTATATCTATTAACTACTAAGATTATATAAGTAATATCTAGCCTAATCCTTAGTATAGTATATATTAGGGAGCTAATAGCTAACTAATATTCCTTTTAAAAGGTATTAGGGGTTATATAATCTTCCTTAAATACTTATAACTTATTTATATCTATTAGGGTTATTATAAGGTATAACTCTTATATATTAAAGTCCCTTAATACCTTTTTAATATAAGCTTCTTAGCCTAGCTATAATACCTAATTTACTTAATCCCGCCGAACTAATATACTTAAATAGAAGGAATATAAGCTAAAGTTAGTTATCTAAAAGTATTTTTTAAGTATAACCTTAACTTAATTAATTATAATTTAACTAGGTCTAGTAATTAATAAATTATTTATATAAGTTATAATAATAACCTAATCTTTATAATTAATTAAGATACTTTTATTAATTATAAGTAGTATAAAGCCCTAAGTCTTTAGGAATATAAATAGCGTAGAAAACTAGACTTAAAGTAATTATTTTAGGTTATAAAGTACCTTCTTTAAGATATAAATAAGGTATTCCTTACCCTTAGTTATAAAGCCTTTAAGCTATTTAATATAAATATCTTCCTTAATATTCTTATAAAGAAAGGCCGTTTTAATATCTATTTAATCTAGTTCCTAATTAAGGGATATGCCTCGCGGTGTCTAGCAAGTACTATATTAGTACTACAGACCTGTACTAGATACAGCTACTATAAATGGTTTAAATCTATTAGAGGCTCGCCGCCGTCGCGTTATATTAAGCCTTCGGCGTTAGCTAGAGGTCTTTTCGCGACGTGGTAATAATAAGGGAATCATCCGATACGTATTTACCTGACCCGTATTTAGGCCTGAAGCTAGCCTCGGGCTAGTAGATATAATATCGTTCTAACTATACGGTAGGATACCTTTAGGCTCGACTCTATTCTAAGACTATTAGACCGCCCGGCGCGGCGGAGTAGCGAGGACGGGAAAAGACGCGACAGCGTACCTTATTCGTACTAAGGCCCGAAGCCGCTACTAGGGATAAAGGTAGCGGTAGATATAGTACCGCCTATACTATCGTAGAAGAGCTTAGTTAGTAAGAGTTAGGAATAGATATACGGCTAGGGCCCTGGGGTATATAGAAATATCTACTCTTATAAGACACAGTCGGCCTAAACTAGCTACGACTAGTTATTAAGGGAGACCTCTATAAGTAACGCGAAATAGGCTTTCTATAGAAGGCTTATAAGGCGTAGTATATAATAGTAGCGACCGTAGTTAAATATAGCCTAAAGTGTATATATATAGCCCTAGGGACCTTAACCCTTTAATAGGCTCTAACCCCTAGTAGATAGTCGCCTCTAGTAGCCGGATAGCCGTAAGTTTATAGGAAGCTTATAAAGGGATACTATCTATATAACCTAAAAAGATAGATATACGTATTAGGGAGAGAGAGATACTAGGGCTATATTATTAAAACGGGTTAATAGGAGACGAATCGTTAAGACGCCTCCTCTACCTCTTAGGGGTTTAAGTCCCTTCACGCAGTTATTAGCTAAGAGCGGCTAGGAGGACGGATACAGGTACCCTCCTATCTCCTTATACGGGCACCCCCTAGTAGGGGATAGACTAGAAAGAGATGCTAGGGCTATATCGTTAAAACGGGTTAATAGGAGACGAATCGTTAAGACGCGTCCTCTACCTCTTAGGGGTTTAAGTCCTCTTACGCAGTTATTAGCTAAGAGCGGCTAGGAGGACGAATATAGGTACCCTCCTATCTCCTTATACGGGCACCCCCTAGTAGGGAAAGGGCTAGGACTAGGTCTAAGGCCTAAGACGCGTTAGGTCGCGCCTAATATCTATAAGGGAAATCGCTTATAAAAACCACCCGACTAGTAGCTACTACGCGTCGTTAATATAGGCTGAAGCTAGTCTTAACTAGTAGATACGCTAGACTACTAGCTACTAGATATTGAAATGTATAATGTCAATAAGTTATCTACACGTGATTTAGGTGTAGTGTAATAGTATTATAATAACTAATAGATGGATATAGCTATATAGAATAGAATAACTATTACGAGAAATCTCTATTAGTCTGCCAAGGCCCGCTAACTAGTCCTGATTAGTGACTACCGAGGTTAACCCGGTCTGAATTCCAACACTCCCTTTTATATCGGTGGTAACGAGGTAGGCTCCCTGTCGCCAACCACTATATCTAAATGCCCTTATACTTCGCTCGGAGCTAGTCCTAATTATTGTCTAGCCAGGCCGAAGTTAATAGGGCCGATAGGTTTTATTAGTGGATCGGTATATTAGCCTTTAGTATTAACCTATTAGAGACGGATTTCTTTAGTTTTAGAAACGAGTTGACGTACTAAATAATATCTCATTCGGATATGTTTTATAGTAGTATAATTAATCGGGTTAGTAGCCAATTTCATAGCTGCCTAGTTGTCGATGCTTAGGAGCACTGGTGCTGCTCCCTTATTATACCCTAGCTCTTCGAGCATAGGGCCTAGATACAGAGCTTCTTTACATGCCTCTGCTGTAGCAATGTATTCAGACTCGCATGTGGATGTCGCTACCAGCTTTTGTAATTTGGATTGCTAGGCGACAGGGCCATTAAATAGTTTATAGACGTACGCCCTAGTAGAACGAGACGTCTTATAGTCGTCATAGTATGACGCGTCGGTAAAACCCTCTAGGCTATTATTTTTACCTGGTTAATAGATAAGACCGTTATCGACTGTTCCTAATAGATAACGTAGTACCCTTTTCGCCGCATTTATATATTACGGAGTAGGGTTATTAAGTAAACGACTTAGGTTGCTAATAGCGTATATAATATCTGGCCTAGTTATAACACTCAGCTAATTAAGTACTCCTATAAGGGACTAATAAGCCTCCCTTTCAGATAAGGAGGCTGTATAGCCGTTAGGGGCGACAGCGATGTTTACTTATTCTATAAGCGATTTTACTAGCGAATATTTTTCTATGCCTAGCTGTTTTAATAATTAGTTGATATATTTTATTTAGTTGACCTAAATAGAATAGTTATCTAGATTTCTAATAATATTTATTCCTAAATAGTCTTTCAGGTCTCCTATATATTTGAAGTTGAACCTCTTATCAAGTTCCTTCTTTATCTAGGTGATTAGGTCCCGGTTACGTACTATAAATAGTAAGTCATCTATATAAGCCGTAATAATAACTTTTATAATAGTGTTAATAAATATATAATAATTATACTTAAGGCGCTTAAAACCTAGAGACTTAAGTGCCTTATAAAGGGTTTCGTACCATTTATAAGACGCTTATTTAAGGCTATATAGAGCTTTGTTTAGTCTATAAGCGTGTCCTTATTATTTATTAGTAAAGCGGTGGGGTTACTCTACCCAGATTTCTTCCTGAATAAGTAATTCCAAGAAGGCCGCGATAACGTCTAAATACTCGACGACTAGCCTATATTTAGCTATTAGGGCTAGGAGGAGTCGTTATAATAATACCTTCAGGGTTAATAAGAATATCTTATTAAAATCAATCCCCTTAATTTAGTAGAAGCCTTTAACTACCTACCGTGCTTTATATCAGCTGATTTCGCCTATTAGCCCATATTTATAGGACAAGACCCACCTCCCTAGCAAGATATATACTTTACGAGGTGGTCGATATAATTCTTACTATATTATCTACTTGTCGTGATTAGCTAGTTCTTCTTCGGCGGCAGCGAGCCATTTGTCTTTATTAGGTCTACTAAGAGCCTCGTCTATTAACGTTAAGTAGGGACGCTCTTTAGTACTAGCAACGACGCGGGTAAGCATGGCTCTAAACCTATCAGGGTTATTAGAAGACTTTATACCCCTCTTATTCGTCTAGCTGTAGTCGATCCGTGGTTTATTATAAACGGAACGACGTGATATATTAGGAATAATTCTCTAAGATTTATTATTTCGAGTCGATTATTTATTAACGACAGCTGATGGTATTATAGTAGTAATTTGGCGTGTCGAACTATCCTAACTATTCTAATATTAATTAGTTAGTAATTCCGACTCCGCTTAGCTATTATCAGCAGTCTAATTATTTAACTTATTCTAATTTAATTCGGGTAGATTATCCTAATCACGTCTATTTAGACTAGTTGGCCTGCTTATATTATTAGTCAGGCCTGATATTAATTAGCTAGATAGAAAATTTATTACTAATCTATTGCTAGTATTATTAGTATTATTAGTATTTTTAGTGTTATCTAATACTCCCTTAACACCCTGTCGATTAGAGGTAGTTACTCCCTCTAAGGCCTGATTACCGCCATCTAATTAGTCAGCTTAGAGCTGGCCTAGGAGGTCTGCTATATTGTCGTCGCTAGAGTCTCCCTCTATTAGGAGCTTATTATTATCTATTAATAATATGGCGGCCCTCTTATTAAATACTATATATGCTGATCGAGTAATATATTATCCCTTGATATCCTATACGCGGTAGATACTCTTATTATTATAGCTAAGGAAGCGGCATTTAATAGCCTTATTATCTAGTTTTTTCTTGTTCGGCGATATGTCGAACGAATAGTACTAATATCCGAATAGCTTCAGGTATATTAATTAAGGTTTATAGCCGTACTATTTCTTAAAGGGGGACTTCCTATCCTTACTAGGTATAAGGTTCTCAATATAATTAATATAGTAGATAGCCTTACCCTAGAACTCTTATAGTAGTCTAGCGTTAATGAGAACCGCTCTAACTTTACTAAATAGTATCCGGTTCTTCCTTTCAGCGATCCTATTTTAATAAGGATTATACGGTACTAATAGGGTAATAAATATCCTATATTCCTAGAAGATTTATTAATATTTACGGCCCTAGACTAGTTTATTATCGCTTTAAATGAAGGCCGTTTTATACCCCTGGTTTTTCTAATATTTTATTCGGAACTCGAGTTTTTATAGTAACTCGGCCCTACTAGTTATATAGTCTATTTAGGTAAACCCTGTTACTTCGTATATAGATACCATTATATTAGTATGCCCCCTAAGGGTGGTTACATGGCTTACTAACGCCAAGTCGATGTGCTAGCATTAGCTAGGGATGGTAACTCTAGGCATTAGTATACGTGAGGGCATTCGGGTAATTTTCCCTGATATATAACTCTTATATAGTTCCTACTTTTCGTATTTTTATAGACGATTAGCGGCCTTATAATCGACGTTAGTAGCACGTGCTATAGCCTTTATAGCCTCTATACTAACGTGTCTATATCTCTTATACCATTAGGTCTAAGACGTATTATTCTTAGCTGGGACTATTAATTTAAGGCGGAATACCCTTATCTAGTTAATCTATATAGTGTCTAGCTAGTAGGTACGGTTATATAGGAAGGCTTATAACACCTCCTCGCCGTGTTTATTATAGAATATATTCTTCCCTCCGCTACCGGTATACGTGTAGCCTTATAGGTCTAGCTACGTAATAGATAGGAGGTTATATTCGATATTTAGTACGTGATAAACATCGGTTAGTAAGAATTCGCTGACCTTATTATCGATAATTACCGGGATTTATACTATTCCGATCCCTTTAACTTTTATTAGTTTACCCCTAGTTAGTCCTAATACCGTGTGGTTCTAGACTAGTAAATAGTCGGTAAACTTGGATCGGTCCTAGAAGGTATGCTCCTAGTCCCTTAAGTTAATAATAATCTTATAGGATTTATTGTTTTATTATAGGCTGTGCTTAAAGCGAGCGGTATAGAGTTTATCCTACTTTTATTCGTCTAGGTTTTATTTACTTTATTAGCGACTAGGATATCTATCTTAATACTATTATTTATTCCGTACCTCCAGCTCTTTCTTTATTTTAGGAACAAATCCTTCTAGTCCTAGCTTTAGATTAACATGCTAGCAGTCTTTTATATTGTGTTAGCAGCTATAAAAAGTATATTTATCGTTGTTATTACCCTGGCTTTTATTACTAGGCTTGTTTTAATATTGACCTTGCTTTAGCTATTTACTAAAATTGCTAGCGAATACCTTGAATTCTTTAGTCTTTAAAGGTATAAACCTGTTAACTAATAATGTAGTAATATACTTAAAATCCTGTGGCTCCTTCCTAGATCTTGCGATCTTAGTAAGGGTATAGACCGCTTCCTTTATATTATCTAGTAGGCCCCTCTCGAAGACTACTATCTGGAAATCTATTTCTAGTAGACTCTCTATTTATAGAAGCTTGTTTATATACTCCTTAAATTTGGCGAGGTAGGTATAAAGGTCTTTAAATTAATCTAAATAAAGCTTATATAAGGCGAAGTACGTTATTTTCTTAGTGGCGTAGGAGTCCGTCCTATATAATAACTTTAATTTGGCCTATACTTCTTTTACTATCTTTAGAGTTTTAATTATACTATAAGCTGACGGCGATATAGTAATATAAATAGTGGCGAGTACTCGCTCCTCTAGATTAATATACTTTTCCTATTTATCCTTATCCACCTCCTTAATAGGGAGTTTTACTCCTCCGGTAGTAGGTGAGTTAGGGTTAGTTAGCGGTTTATATTCCGGTCTAATAACCTTAAACACGCCGTTAACTACGAGTAATACTCTTATAACGATCTCTTATAGCTTATAGTTCTTAGTACCCTTAAGCTTCTAAATTTTATAATAGTCAGATATAATAGTGCCTATTATAAATAGTTCTAGGAATATTTCTTCTAGAGTAATACTAAGTCTTAGTAAAAAGCTTGCTATGCGATTTATACGGTTCCTAGGTTACGTAGAACCCGGGCTTATAACCTGTTAAAATATATAATATTAATGAGTTATCTGCACGTGATTTAGGTGTAGTGTAATAGTATTATAATAACTAATGGATGGATATAGCTATATAGAATGGAATAACCATCACGAGAAATCTCTATTAGTCTGCCAAGGCCCCCTGACTAGTCCTGATTAGTAACTACCGAGGTTAACCCGGTCTGAATTCCAATACTAGATAGGGCACCCTTAGGGTACGTGGACTACTAGATATAGGGAACTTATTAATACCGACTCTTATACCTCCTAGGGGTTTAAGTCCCCCCCGCGTAGTTACCGGCTAGGAGCGGAATAAAAAGTAGGTTTCGATATAGGCACGCCAGAAACCTAGTATAGTATACCTTAGTTAGTAGGGTGGAAACACCGTATTATACTACCTAGTTAGGGGCTTAATACTAGTAGTCCCTACGAGATATAGACGGCCTAAATAAGGGAGACCTCTAATAGTAATACGAAGTAGGGGTCCTAACCCTATAAGGCGTGGTATTTAATAGCGACTACTACGGAGACCGTCTATTTAGCCTAAGAGGATAGTATACGCGTGTCGGTACGTGGAGCTAAGGGAATAATCTACCTAAATAGGGCCTGCGGCGGAGTAGAGAGTAAGCTAAAGCGGTAATAATACCTAGATCCGCTTAGGAGATATACTTAAGGAGTAAATAAGGATTAACTTAGGTACTAATAGTCCGCCTCCGCCGGAAGTATAAAGCCCCCCTACGGGCGAATAGTCCTAAGCTCTAAGGTAAAAGGTGACGCCTATAAGGAGGGGTGGAAACTAGGGTAAGGACCTAAATAAGTAGGATACTAACCTTATATATCTATCCTTGGCTTATAGTTAAGGAGCTAGGCTAGAAAATATTAGAGGTAAGGACGAGTAGTAGAAAGGAGCTAGCGGATAGCGTTAACGAGCTACTTATAGAAATAGTAGCGAATAGCGCTATTAACCTTACTAGGGAGGGCGAATAAATCGACTAGGGAGAGATAGATATACGAGAAGTAAATAGCGGTACCTTAGATCTAGATATCTAGTATACTAACCCTAAAGATATTATAATATAATATTAGAAGTGAAATAGGTATAATAATAACCCTACTAGAAGATAGGGTTATCTAGGAAATAGATATCTTAGCGATATAAGAACCCTATTATAACGCTAGGAACCGATTATCTTATAACCCTAGCTCCGGGGCGTTCTTCCTAGCGTATAAAGCTAGGCGGGATATACAAATATACTTCTATATTAATAAGAGGCTTTAAGTAGATAGCTAGGAGGTAGAGTTCCTTATAAGGGATATTAGTACTTTAAAGCTCTAGCTCCCTACTTAGGAGGGTAAGGAACACCTAGCCCGCTTCCAGTTATATAATATATATAACTAGAGCCTATTACTAGTAATAAACGAGAACCTATTAAGCCTACCGATTATAAGGGAGGAGGTCGGGCGACCTAGTAAGTATATTATAGTAGGGGATTTTAACCTCTACTACCCTAACTAGAATAACCCGGGGCGGTTCTTATACTACCTAGAAGTAGACTAGCTAGTAGGAATTATAGCTAATAATAATATAAACCTAGCCTTACCGGATAGGATAGTTACTTAAAGGGTAAGGGGGTTTAAGAGCGCGATCGACCTAGTCTTTACTACGCCTAGACTTCTTAATATAGTATAGGTCTACTAGGTACGCCCTAAGCTATAATTCGGCTCCGACCACCTTCCTATATATATAGAGCTCGACCTGAGAGTAGAGGAGTAGTAGAGCGTACTAAAGAGGTCGTGGAAGACGGTAGACCCTAAGGAAGTTAGGAAAGGGGCTTAGGCGCTAAGCCGGAAACTAGGTCTCTAACTACTAGAAACTATAAACTAAATAGATAACTACCTCTCGCGGTTATAATAGGGCCTAAAGGAGGTCGTAGATAAGACGGTCCCCTAGGCGAAGCCTAGGGGTAGGAGAAAGACCTTCTAGAACTCGAAATACCGATATACTACTAAGGATACTATAAGAAGTATAAAAGTATTCTAGAGGTATAGAGATTCTACTACGGAGGGAGCTAAGAACGTAGCTATTAAGGAAAGGAATAGGGTACTAAGAACGGAGAAGGTAATCGACTTTAAAAGAAAGATTTATAATACTATTAAGTCTTAAAAGGGCATATAAGGCTTCGCTAAGTAGGCGAGGAACGATAGCTCGTCGCTATAACCCCTCCCTAAGTTCCCCCCTCTAAGGAGGGGTGATAGGGAAGGGGTAGCTAAGACTTTTAAGGAGAAAGTAGAAGTCCTACGGATAATATTCTTCCTACCCCCCTTATAAGCCGACCTAATAGATATTAATAGTATAGAATACCTACTACTAGTAGGTAATAATAGTAATATTATAAGCGAGGAAGTCCTATAAGCTATCCGTAGGTTAAAATAAGATAAGGCCCTAGGGATTAATAGGATCCCGAATCGGTTCCTTAAGCTAATACTAGATAGGCTCTTTAAGGAGCTCACTTATTTATTTAACGCGTGCTTCTACCTTAGCTACTACCTAAGGGAATTTAAAAAGGCTAATACGGTCGTCTTAAAGAAACTAAAGAAGGAGGACTATATAGTACTTAAGGCGTACCGTCTAATAGCGCTATTAAGTACCCTTAAAAAGGCCCTAGAATTAATAGTTATAAGGCGACTTAGCGACTATACTAAAAGTTAAGGCCTCCTCCCGTAATAATAAATAGGGGCGTAAAGGAATAGATTAATAGAGATAGTACTAGAAATAATTATAGACGCGGTATATACGGTATAGGACTATAGTAGAGGTAATATAACTAGCCTCCTCTTACTAGATATTATAGGAGCCTTTAATAACGTCTCCTACCGGAGGCTTATCTATAACCTCTAGTATAAGGGGATCCCTCGCTATATTATAAGCTAGACGGAAAGTTTCCTAGCGGAAAGGTCCTCGTCTATTATAATTAGGGGGATAATAAGTAGGATAGAGCCGGTAGAGATAGGGATTCCCTAGGGGTCGCTAATCTCTCTTATCCTCTTCCTATTCTTTAACGCGCCACTTATTAAGGAGTATACGGCGGCTAAACTATAATTATAAGTTAAAGGGTTTATAGATAATATCTACCTACTAGTATATAAGAAAACTACGGAAGGTAATTATAAGACCTTAGAACTAGTATACGAGATCTACCTTAAATAGGCTTTAATATACGGGGCGAGTTTCGCCCCCTAGAAATATAAATTAGTCTACCTTACCCGTTACCTCCGTCGCTTTAATATAAGTATAGTTATTAACCTAGGGTATATAATAATAAAGTTATAAACGGAGATCTAAGTCCTAGAACTATATATTAACGGTAAATTATAGTAGGGCTTATACTTATAAAGGGTATAGGCGAAACTCGCTACCTAGAGCCTCGCCCTATTTATAACGACGGTATTAACCTAGGGAGCTACCCTTAGTAGGGTAAGGAAAGTATATAACGCGATAGTATAACTAGTTATAACCTACGCGTCCGCCTTATAATATATATTATAAAGACTAAGGGATATAAAGAAGATATATATAAGGAAGCTTAAAGTTATCTAAAATAACTACTTAAGACGCGTACTAGGGGTATATAAGGCTACTTTAATATAAGTACTAGAGGTAGAGTTAGGGATAGCCCTTATATAACTAATACTAGATTACTCGGTTCTCCGCCGGTATATATTAAAGGGGATCTACCTAGTAATAGTAATAGAGAATATACGTATCTAAAGGAAGCTAAACGCTAAGAGGGGGAGGAGGAGAGAGGTAGTAAAATCCCCCGCGGAAGAGAAGAATAAGTAGGCTCTACGCTCCCTACGCCTAGACGACGGGGGCGCGATTATAACTAAGGAGGTAGCCCGCCCCCCTTAAAGGATTAAGAAGATAATATACTATTAGTAGAGGTCCTCCTAGGATACTATATAGGATAAATACTAGTCGGGACTAGGAGCTAGGGATTACCCCCCCGCCTAGCTCGAGGGCTTATAAACCGGTAGGAGGACCCTTTATAAGGGCCTTTAGAAGGCTGAGAGCTCCGTCTTTACGTAGATAAAGACGGGAAAGATTAGGCTAGCCGCCTTCTTATACTAGTATAAAGTCCCCGGCTATATATTTATAAGCTACGGGTACGGCTAGCGTAGGCAGGATACGAAGTATATCCTTATCTATTACCCTAGGCTCTAGGACCGCTATTAGGAGTTAAAGGATACCTTAGGCGCGGTAGACGCCTATAAGATACTCGCGAAGGCGGGGGGGGTAAAATAAATAGTAAGATAGATAATCTAGACTAGGCTACTAGGCTAGTTCTCGCTCGTAGTAAAGTAGTTATACTAGAGCCGACCTTAGACGTAAATCTTTACTACCGGAGCGAATTTCGCTTTTATAGTATATAAGCCGGCCCTAGGGAGCTAGACTAATATAGTAGTAAATACGACCGCCTATTATTATAGAGGACCGAATATAGTATAAAGAGAAAACGGAATAGAAGTTATAGAGAAGGTAGGAAAGGTAAGGGTTTTTACCCACGCCTATACTTGATATAAGTATATAGTTTCCCCTACGAGTCGGCTACTATTATAGCGACTATAAAATACCCGTAGGCCCCTGTAATTATCTTTTATTAGTTTAGATAGACGCGTATATAATTTATAAATAAATAAATAAAATCTTCCCCCCTTAAGATTACTTCTTTACTACCTTCCTAAATTTATATATTTCTTTAAGCTATTAATCTACCTTTATAATAAAGTCTTTTATATATTTAAGCTCTACCCCTACTATCCTTTTTATCTTATATATTATCCCGCCTTTTAACGCGTTTTATATAATTATAATAGCTTTTAAGGCCTTTATTAATATCCTTCTAATATATATTCTCTTATCTTTAAGTTCCTTCCCCCTTATTAAGCTACCTAGTCCTTATACGGGTATCTCTCCTCTACTCCCTAGTCTACCGCCTCTATTACTACTACCCCTTATAACTCCTCCCCTAATACTTTATCCTAATATTAAGACTTATCTCGCTATATATTAAAGTAATTTATTAAGGTAATTAGTTAATCTAACTTAATTCTTATAAGGTAATAGTTATATAAGCTTATAAGTAATATTATATATTAGAAGTATAAACTATAATTCTTTATATAATAGAGTATATTAATAAAACCCTTATAAGTATTTATAATATTAAGTAAGTTAAGGTATACTTCCTTATATATAAGGGTACTACGTAATAATATAGCTATTAAGTATTATATATATATACGTATATATATAGAACTCTCTATTCTTATTAATAGTAAGACTAATTACTACCCTTCCCTTTAAGGGGAATTCCCTCCTTTATATATTATAGGTAAAGGGGTAGCGTAGTACTACTATATATTATAAACGCTATATTAATAGTAGTATTATATTCCTAGCTAATCCTTATAATTATCTCTTTATCTAGGCTCTTAGGCTTTAAGAGTATAAAAGGTTATAATTTATAAAAGATACTCCCTTAATAATAGAATATACCTCTAATAAGAGTATAATAATATAATTAATTATAAGACCCTCTAAGCTAAGCCTTAAGGAATTTATAGTTTTATTAAATTATAATAGTCGCGGATACTACTCTTATATATAATCCTCTATTATAATATATTCCTATTATACTTCCTATTATCCTTTATTAATTTATTATTAAAGTAGTTAGAAGTCTTAGTATTTTAAAGTAAATAGGAAGTTATTACTATTAAGGGTTTATTAAGTACTTAAGGCGTACCTTCTTTATATAACTTTAATATTATTCTTTTAATTATAATATCTTTATTTTTTATTAATTATATTAAGTCCTTTTTAAGTCTTATTTATATTATTACCCCCTCTACGCCTTATTATACCTCTTTATACCTCTAGTAGTTATTTTATAAGTAATCCTTAATAATAAACTTACCCTTACTATTAATTAAAAAAAGACTACTATTACCCCCTCTACTTATAATAATATATAACCTCCCCTATTAAGCCGCTCCTAGCGTATTCTTTTATTATCTTATATAATATACCTTTATTATATTATATTCTAATCTAAAGAGCTATAAGTTTAATATTTTTTAATTAAGGCTTTATTTATCCCTTTAATAGTATAACTTATATATATACCTCCCCTAGCTCTACTAGATATAATTATTATAAAGATCTTAATATTAAATATTAATAAGAGATCTCTACTTATACTTATTATATTTATACGCGCCTTCTTTAATCCTTAGATATTATAACTACTTTAAATACTAGCTCTAACCTCCTTTAACTTATTAGATTCTAGTAAACCTTTAATAGGCTTATTTAATAATATTATTATTACCTTTACCGCGCCTCCTTTACCCCCGCTACTATTATAACTCCTACTAGGGTTAACCTAGCTATTACTATCTATATTATAATACCTTAGAGGGTATTCTTAATATCCTTTATTAATATATATATATTACTCTATCTCCCCTTTTAAAGTATTATTAAAGCCTTATTAATATAATATAAGAGCGCCTCCCTCCTATTATAAAGGATAAAGAAGAGAATAATAAGGAGGATACTCCTATTATTAATAGTAGTAATAGTAATAGGCCTAGTACTACTATTAATATAATATAATAGCCCTCTCTTATAATACCTTTAATAGTCTAGTTATATTAAGTATCTTTTCTTTTTTATTTATAATAAGAAGGGTAATCCTACTTAAATCTTTCTAATATATCTAGTATATTAACTAAGTCCTACTTACGTAGCTATTAATTATAATTATAAGACTAACCCTTCTACTTTACTAGATATTAAGGTTTATTATAAGAGATCTTATAATTAAGAGTAACTTTAACTTCCTATTTATCTTTATTATTTATAAGCTCTACTTATATAGCTTTTATAATACTTTTATTATTACTTTAATATAACTTTATAAGTAAGACGTAAAAGATATTATATATATAAAAGGTATTAAGAAGTTATAACTTATATACTTAACTACTAATATAATTAAGGACCTTAAAAGGCCTTAGATAATATTATAATAGTTTCTTAGTTACTTATACTAATCTAATATACTTTATATTTAATAAGATATAATTACTTATATTATATTATCTTTACTTTTACTATTTATTTATATACTCTACTTATATAACTTATATTTAATATAAGTACTACTTTAAACCTTCCTTTTATTTCTAAAGTAATTTAACCCTTTTTTATACTAATAGGACTTCTCCTAATAATAGCTCTAAAAGCTTTATATCTAACTTAGGTAAGTAGTTATAAAGCGCCTTATATAAAGGTAACCTAGTACTAGTATACTTTATATAATTATATATAAACTCTACTAAATAAAGTAACTCTACCTAGTTATCTTATCTCTAGGTAGAATAGTAGTATAAATACTACTTAAGCGTGCTATTCTATCTCTCTATTTAACTATCTATTTAGGGATAAAAAGTAGTATTAAGCTTTCTTTTTATATTAGTATAATAATATATAACTACCTAGAAGCTACTTATAAATACTATCCCTTAATTATTAATAATACCTTTTAGCTAATTAAACCTTAAAAATATTTTATAATATAATAGGTTAATAATATTAATAGTATTAACTATCTTTATAATAGGTAAATACCTAGCTACCTTAATATAATAATTTATAACTACTAAGATTATATTATAAACGCCGCCCTTTTATTTACTTAAAGGGAGATTTATAATAAAATCTATTATAATTTCTTAAAAAGGTCTTATAAGTATTAATAATAGTAATAATATATTATAAATAGTATATTTATATAGCTTTATTAATTAATAGGTTAAGTATTCTTATATATAATTATAAATATCTTATCCTATTAATTTTTAATAGAACTTCTACTTAATAAGCTCTTATATATACTTTTATAAGTAGTAGCTAGTATAAGGGTTATTATAATAAAGCTTTAAGATTTCTTATCTAATTACTTTATTACTAGGTATAAAAACTACGCCGCCCTTATAAAGGACCCCTATCTTATCTATTAATAGAGATATATTAGCGGCCTTTTTATAGCCCTAGGACTTTAATAATTATTTCTTATTATAAATATCCTTATCTCCCTCTTAGAGATATTAGAGTATCTTTAATATTAAGTTATTATATTTATTTTATACGCGCTCTATTATTAATATAGTTATAATATACCTTCTAAGTACTATTTAATTAATATTAAACTATCCTATAATAGGGTTTAAGCTATTACTTATACTACTCTACGTCCTTAAGAGCGCGTTACTCTCCCCTATTTTTAGGGTATAAGGCTTTCTAAGCCCTATCTTTAACCTTTTATACTATTTATAATTATAGGCCTTATTATCTTATAAACCTTTATAAATATTATATATATAATACTTATTAGAAGGAATATACTTAATATTCTTTAACTTATTTTATAATATTAATAAATAAGTATCTTCTTTATCTATTACTAATATATAGTCTAGTTACCTTAATAGGGCGTTAACTAGGTTCTTAGTACCTATATAATAATACATCTTAAAGTTATATATTATAAGCTTTATTACCTAATATACTTATCTCCTTATTAATAATAATATTATCTAGAAATACTTTAAGTTATTATAATTAATAATTATTATAATTAGGTATAAACTACCTTCTAAGAAGTACCTTTATACCTAGAATACCTTAATTATTATAAGTAGTTCCTAATTATAAATCTTATATCTTATTTCTACTAAATATAACTTATAAGAGTAGAAAGTAATAGGATACTATTCTACTTCTACCCCTTTAATATTAATAAAGAACTTTTATAATAAAATAGTTATAATAGCTAGAATTAAAGTATTAATCTCTAGTTAGATTTCTCTTATAAGGTTAAAATATATAAGTAATAGCGCCTCTTAAAAGAGTTACTTTAACTACTTAAACGCCGCTCTTATAATATTACTTAATATTAACTTTTTATTTTTAATATATAAATAATTATTTTTTAGATAGTCTATTAATATTATAATAATAGAGGAATAGTACTTAATAAAATAATAGTAGAAATTAATAAACTTTAAAAAGATCTAAATATCCTTAATACTCCTAGGTTCTAGCTACTCTATTATAGTATCTACTTTACGTGGATTTATATATATACTATTATAGCTAATAATAAAGCTAAGGAATTCTACTTCTACTATTATAAATTTATATTTCTTTAGGCTAATATAAAGTTTAAATTTATAAAGATATTATAATACTACCTTTATAACTCTAATATAAGACTTTTTATCCTAGGAGTAGATAAGAATATTATCTAGATAAATAATATATATAATATTAAGTAGTCCTACTAGGGCCTTATTAATATATACTTAAAATAAGGTAGGTATATTAATAAGTCTAAAAGGTATAATTATATATTTAAAATAGCTATACTTTATATAAAATATAGTCTTCTATTTATTACCCTTTCTTATTTATAAGTAATAATATATATCCTTAAGATCTAATTTAATTAAGTACTTAATATTAATTAATCTTATTAATATTTTATTAATTAATAGAAGTAGATAATAGTTCTTAATTATAATCTTATTAAGCGCCTTATAATTAATATATAAATATAATATTCTATCCTTTTTTAGTATAAAAAGAATTAATACGCCTATTAGACTTATAGAATAATAAATCTATCCCTTTTTTAAAGTCTACTTAAGGTACTCCCTTAATACGCGTAATTCTTTCTCTAATAGGTTATAAAGTAGGTTAAAAGGAGGTTCTTTATTCTCCCTTATATTAATCGCGTAATTATAATATATATAATCTAATAGCGCCTTAATATTCTTAATTAAAAAGACGTCTTAAAATTCCTAAAATTCTAGAGGGAGCTTAACTTTAGGTAGTAGGCTTTTATTACCTACTCCTAAGTATATTATAATAAATACGACGCTATTAAGCTACTCCTCTAAGGCTTTAATAGTATTAAAGTACTCCTTAATATTACTTTTCTTAATAAGGAATTACTAGTTCTATATAAGTTAATCTACTTAGGGATTTTATTCTTCTAATTATAAATACCTAAGGTAGAAGTTATAATTAAGGTTTACTATTATATAAAAGGCGCCCTTATAATATTATATAATATTATTAAAATTAATAAGTTAAATTTCTCTTATATAGGAATTTAATAATAATATTAGGTTCTTAACTCTATTATATAGGGTATTATTAAAGCTTAAGTCTAGTTCCTAATCCTACTCCTTTACTAAGTATACGTTAATATAATTAGTATCTACTCTAAAGTTAATTAATATAATAAATTCTCTTTATAAGCTCTTAAGCTCTATTTATATTATAATAATAAGTCGTTATATCTACTTCTTCCCTTATATTATAATAGTAGATATAATTATAATACTTAGGGTTTTTTTTAAATTTAAGCCTCTCTTAGCTAGCTTATTATTAGATATCCTATTAGCCGTAGGCTTATTAATTATAATACTTATAACTATTAATTTTACGCTTTAATAATCCTTAATTATATATCCCTTCTTTTAATAATTATAATACTTAATAGTAGAGAGGTTAGGTTTAGGCCTTTAAGGGAGGTATAATAACGCCTTAATACTACCCCGCCCTTCTTACTTTATATATAAGCTATTATCTCTTCGCCCTTAGAAATTTCCTCTTCCTCTTTAAGGATATTAACCCCTAGTAGGAGTATTATCCCTTTAATCTTTACGTATAAATAATATTATATAAGGCTCTAATTAGGTCGCTAATATAATAAGAGTATCCCTTATCTCTAGGATATTAGGTTATATTATAAGTTAATTATAAAGATCCTTAATTCCTTATATAACTTATTTAAAAGGTTATTACGGAGTATATACTCTATTAATAGCTCGAGTTATCTTTCTAATCTAGTAAGGTAACTTATAAAGTTTATAATCTTTTAATATTCCTTTTACTTAGCTTCTAAGTAGCGCTTACTAGTTATTAGATATTAATTTTAAGGATCTTCTATTTAATCTATTAGGAAACTATTAAAGTATTCCTAGGACTATTTATCCTTTAATATATCCTTTATATACTTATACTACGTAGCCTTAAGGTCTAGGGCTATATATTATAATATATATTAGATTTTTATAGAGTTATTAAGAAAACAGGTTATACTTATTTTAATTATATTAACTATATTATTAAATTATTCTTAATATTTTTATACTAACTTCCTATTATATATACGTAGGTCCTACGGCCTAAGAATATAAGTTTTATATTAAAGACGCTTTAATTTTAATTCTTCTATTAATAATAGGTAATATTAATAACCTATTTAAGTAGTATTATTAGTATATATTTCCCGCTCTAACTCTTATAAATATTATTATAAATCTTATATCTACTACCTCTTAGAGATTTCTTCTTTAAGTTCTTATATCCTTTATAATAGTACTTCTTAGGTTTTAAGTAGTAGGGACTAGGTTTATACGCCTAGTAGCTACCCCTAGATAATTAATTATAATCGCGATATATCTATTATTAATTTATTAACTAATTCTTAAGACTTACTCTCTTTATAAGCTTAATCCCTTATATTTAGGCGGGTTATCTATACTAGTTAACTAACTTTTTTACCTTATACTTATAATAACCCTTCTCCGCTTATCTTATTAATAGTCGGGCTACTACCCCTAAATAGGGTAGAGTAATTAGAATATAAGGGTACTACGTAATAATATAGCTATTAAGTATTATAAATAGTACGTATATATATATATATATAGAACTCTCTATTCTTATTAATAGTAAGACTAATTACTACTCTTCCCTTTAGGGGGAATTCCCTCCTCTATATATTATAGGTAAAGGGGTAGCGTAGTAATACTACGTACTATAGACGCTACGTCGATAGTAGTACCGTATTCCTAACTAGTCCTTATATTATACCTCTACTATATTTATTAATTATTATAACTATTACTTATATATCTTTAAGTAGGCCTTAAGCCCTTAGCCTCTAGCTTAGAGGATAAGATAGATATAAATAATAAGGAGTAGGTACCTAGCGTATTAATATTATATTACTTATACTTATATAAGTAGCTAAGTAAGCTTTAACTATTTAATACTAAGTTCCCTTCTCTTAATTTAATTAGATAGTTTTTTATTTCTTTCTTAAGTTATCTTTATATACTAGCGCCCCTAGAGCGTTTTACCTACTCTTAGTAAATAAGATAAAAGAGATTAATACTCTTTATACTTACTCTTAAGTAATTAATTAGGCTAGCGATAAGATCTACTTATACGCGGTACTAGCTATAAACCTATTACTTATTAATAGAGCTAAGAGGTCTTTAATCTAAATATAATTAGATTAAAATTAAGATATTATATAATAATAGAGCTCCTTATATAAAGTTTTTATATACGCGGTAAGCGCGCCCTTAATATATATAATAATACCTACCTTAGTTCCCGCTAGTAGTATTAACTCTACGTATAAGAGACTCTAGGTTAAGAGATAGAAGGTATTATATTAAGTAGAAGAGTTAGAATAATAGGCTAGGGCTACCCCCCCTAGCTAGGAGAATTATAACTACGCGTAGGAGTAGGAGTAATAACCCTATAATTATAAGTATAGCTAGTAGGATTTTAATATAATCTACTTTCTCTTATAAGTAGATTATTATATAACCTAGTACTAGGAAATAGTAATATAATAATAGTAATAAAGTATATTTATACCCCCCCTTAATAACTCTAATAACTCCCTCTTATATATTATAGAAAAGTTATATAATAATTCCTAATAGAAGTATTATAAGCATTCTACTAGGCTAGTAGTAGTAGTAATATAATATAATAAGTTAAATAGAAAAGGATACCTTAATATTAGATAATATAAGAGAGGAGTAGCTAAGGTAGTAGTAGACTAGTAGGAGGGTTAAAGGTACTTATTAGTATTAATTAAACTATATAAAGAAGGGTAAGAGGGTAATTAAAGAAGTATAAACCTTTTAAGAGTAGAGAAAAGGGCGTAGCCCTAGTAAGAGAGAGGAGTATATAAATATTAGGATCTAATACTAGGGTAGTATAAAGTATAAGGGAGAGGATAGTATATAATATTTAAAGGCCTAGAAGCGTTATAATAAATAAGGTAAGTAAGAGAGGTTTTCTTTTATAATATATAGTTTCCTCTTAATAAACTAGAGTTAGAACGCTCTTATTAGCTCTAAGTAACTAGATAGTAGAGTATAAAATATAAATATAAATATAAGTAATTAATTAAATATCCTTTTTTACTTTTATTAATTCTATCTTAATATTTATAACTCCTATTTATAATAATAGTACTTTTACTTCTTATTAAAGTCTTTATATATTTCTTATATATCTTCTAGATTTTCTTCTAGAACCTATTAATAATATTAGGGAGGGTATCCCTTCTATTTAATAAGATATTAGAGTTTACCCTTCTTTATCTTTTTATTTAAAATCTCTTTTAACTCCTATTACTTATTATTATTAATAAGTTCTAGAGGTAGTAGCTTAAGTATAAAGGTATCACCTTACCTACGCGTATATAGCTCTAAGAGAGAAATATAAAAAATAGGGTAGATTATATATATTAAAAGTAATATTAGGTAATACGCCTACTTACTAATAAGTCTAAGGATATAAAATAGATTAATAAGCTTATATAATAACTTCCTACTTAATTACTTTTACTTTAAGTTCTTTATATTTAGTATAACTAAGTCTTAATAATTAAAAGATAGTCTTAATAATTAAAAGATATTAGCTTATACTTCCTATTATAAAACTTTACTTATATTTCTAGTATATCTTATTATTAACTTAATAGGTCTTTATATAATTTATAAAGTTTTTAGATATATTATCTTATATTTAATACCTCCTCTTAATTAATATAATAGTATATAAGGTATAAGTATCTATCTTTAATATAAAGAATTAGTAGGTAATTAAAGAAAAGATTTAATAAGAGAATAAGGCCCTCTACCCTAATTTAAATATAATAGAAAGGAGGTAGTTAATAAGTATATATATACTTAAAAAAGCCTACTCCTCCTTTATAATAAATATTATATTATTAATAATAGTAGATAAGTTAATTAAAAAGGGTTTAATAAAAGTAGAAGAAATAAAACTTATAAAATAATATAAATAAAGGGTTAAATTAATATAATATTTTAGATATTAATTATATAAATATATATATTATAACTACTTTAATAATATATAATATACTAATTATAATTAGGGTTATAATATAATAGAGTATAAAGTAAAGATTATAAGTACCTTATAAGGGTATATTATATATAAATAATAAGGCTACTCCTCTTAATTTAATAAATATTTAATAAGGGCTAGGGAGAGGTAATATATTAAATAATAAGTTATAAATAAGACCCTATTTTATAAGATTAGATAGGAGTATATAATAGTAGTAATAAATATTAAAGGATTTATAATTATAAGAGTAAAGAAAAAAAGGAAGGTTATAATTAATTAAGTAATATATAATATATTAAGTAGTAGGGAGTAATTAAGATTATAAAGACTTAGGTATAAGTTAAAGAGATTATTTATCTTTAAGAGGCTCCTAGTAAAGGAGCTAAGCTAGAAAATATTAGAGGTAATAATAAGTAATAGTAAGGAGCTATTAAATAGTATTAATAAACTACTTATAAAAGTAGTAGTAAATAGCCTTACCTATTTAATTAAAAAAGGTAAATAAGCTACCTTAAAAGAAATAAATATATAAGAGGAAAGTAGTAGTATCTTAAGCCTAGAGATTTAATATATTAACCTTAAAGATATTATAATATAATATTAGGGGTAAAATAAGTATAATAATAACCTTATTAAAAGATAGAGCTATTTAAAATATAAATATTTTAGTAATCTAGGAATTATATTATAATATTAAGAATTATTTATTATATAACCCTAGCTCTAAAGCGTTCTTTTTAGTATATAAAGTAGAGTAGGGTATATAAGTATATTTTTATATTAATAAAAGACTTTAAATAGATAATTAAAATATAAAGTTCTTTATAAAAAATATTAATACCTTTAAGCTCTAATTTTATATTTAAAAGGAGGGGGAATACTTAATATACCTCTAATTATATAATATATATAACCTAAGCTTATTATTAATAATAAATAAAAATCTATTAAGCCTTTAAATAATAGAGGAAGAGGTTAGCTACCCTAAGGAATATATTATAATAGGAGATTTTAACCTCTATTACTTTAATTAAAATAATTTAAGATATTTTTTATACTACTTTAAAGTAGATTAATTAATAGGAATTATATTTAATAATAAAATAGACCTAGCTTTATTAGATAAAATAATTACTTAAAGGATAAAAGGGTTTAAAAATATAATTAACTTAATCTTTATTATACTTAGGCTCCTTAATATAATATAGGCCTATTAAGTATACCTTAAGTTATAATTTAGCTTTAACTACCTTCTTATATATATAAAGCTTAATCTAAGGGTAGAAGAATAATGATATATACCTAGGAGATTATAAAAACTAGTAGACTTAAAAGAGATTAAGAATAGGGCTTATATATTAAATTAAAAGCTAGGCCTTAAGCTATTAAAGATTATAAATTAAATAGATAACTACCTCTTATAACATTAATAGGGTTTAAAGGAGATAGTAAAGGAGATAATCCCCTAGGTAAAGCTTAAGAGTAAAGGGAGAACCTTTTAAAATTTAAAGTATTAACTTATTATAAAAAATATTATAAAAAGTATAAAAGTATTTTAATAAAGTAGGGATATTATTATAAAGGGAGCTAAGAATATAATTATTAAAGAGAGAGATAGAATATTATAAATAAAGAAGGTAATTAACTTTAAAAGGAAAGTTTATAATATTATTAAATTATAAAAGGGTATATAAGGCCTTATTAAGTAGGTAAAGAATAATAGCTTATTATTATAACCCCTCCTTAAGTTTCCCTCTTTAAGAAGGGATAATAGGGATAGGGTAGCTAAGACCTTTAAAGAGAAAGTAGAAGTCTTATAAATAATATTCTTTCTACCCCCCTTATAAGTTAATTTAAATAATATTAAGAGGATAAAGTACTTATTACTATTAATAGACCCTAATAATAGGATAATATATAAGGAGGTTTAATAAGCTATTTATAAATTAAATTAAAATAAAGTTCTAAGGATTGATAAGATCTTAAATTAATTTTTTAAGTTAATAGTAGATAAGCTCTTTAAAGAGCTTATTTATTTATTTAATATATACTTCTCCTTTAATTATTATTTAAGGGAGTTTAAGAAGGCTAATATAATTATTTTAAAAAATTTAAAGAAGGAAGATTATATAATATTTAAGGTATATTATTTAATAGTACTATTAAGTACCTTTAAAAAGGCCTTAAAATTAATAATTATAAAGTAACTTAATAATTATATTAAGAGCTAAGGCCTCCTTTAAAAATAAATAAGGGTATAAAAGAAGAGATTAATTAAGATTATATTAAAAATTATTATAAAAGTAATATATATAATATAAGATTATAATAGGGCTAATATAACTAGCCTTCTCTTATTAGATATTATAAGAGCTTTTAATAATATCTCTTACTAAAGACTTATTTATAACCTTAAAAGAAAGAGGATCCCCTATTATATTATAAGTTAAATAAAAAGCTTTTTAAAGGGGAAGCCTTTATCTATTACTATTAGAAGGATAATAAGTAAAATAGAACTAATAAAAATAGAGATCTTCTAAGGGTTATTAATCTTTTTTATCCTCTTTTTATTTTTTAACGCGCTATTTATTAAGGAGTATATAACTATTAAATTATAATTATAAGTTAAAGGGTTTATAAATAATATCTACTTACTAGTATATAAGAAAATTATAAAAGGAAATTATAAAACCCTAGAACTAGTATATAAGATCTACTTTAAATAGGCCTTAATATATAAAATAAGCTTTACCCCTTAAAAGTATAAGTTAATTTATCTTACCTACTACCCCTACTACTTTAATATAAATATAATAATTAATCTAGGGTATATAATAATAAAACCCTAGGTAGAGATTTAAGTCCTAAGATTATATATTAATAGTAAATTATAATAAAGCTTATATTTAAAGAGGGTATAAATAAAGCTTACTACTTAAAGCCTAGCCCTTTTTATAATATTAATATTAATATAAAGAGCTACCTTTAATAAGGCTAGGAGGGTATATAATATAATAATAAGGTTAATAATAACCTACGCGTCTATTATATAATATATATTATAAGGCCTAAGGGAAATAAAGAAGATATATATAAAGAAGCTTAAAGTTATTTAAAATAACTACTTAAGATATATATTAAAGGTATATAAAGCTACCTTAATATAAATATTAAAGATAAAGGTAGGGATAGCTATTATATAATTAATATTAGACTACTTAATTCTCTACTAATATATATTAAAAGGAATTTACCTAATAATAATAATAAGAAATAGATATATCTAGAGGAAGCTTAAAGCTAAAAAAGGGAAGAAGAAAAAGGTAGTAGAGTCCCTTATAAAGGAGAAGAATGAGTAGACTTTATACTCCTTATACCTAGATAACTAAAATATAATTATAATTAAGGAGGTAACTTAATACCCTTAAAAGATTAAAAAGAAGATATACTATTAATAAAAGTCCTCTTAAGAGGTAATATAAAAAGAATATTAAGTAGGATTAAGGGCTAGGGATTATCCCCCTACTTAGCTTAAAGGCTTATAAATTAATAGAAGAGCCCTTTATAAAGGCTTTTAAAAGGTTAAGAGCTCCGCCTTTATATAAATAAAAACAGAGAAGATAGGGCTAGCTACCTTCTTATATTAATATAAAGTCCCTAGTATTATATCTATAAGTTATAAGTATAACTAGTATAGGTAAGATATAAGATATATCCTTATTAACTACTTTAAGTTTTATAACTATTATTAGGAGCTAAGGGATACCTTAAGTATATTAAATACTTATAAGATACTTATAAAAATAAAAGGAGTAAAGTAGGTAGTAAAATAAATAATTTAAACTAGGATATTAAGTTAGTTCTTACTTATAATAATATAATTATATTAGGATTAAGCTAAGGTATAAGTCTTTATTATTAGAATAATATCTATTACTATAATATATAATCTAGCCCTAAGGAGCTAGGATAATAAAGTAATAAATATTAATATTAAGTATAAAGAGCTAAATATAATATAAAGAGAAATAGACTAGAAGTTATAAAGAGATAAGAATAATAAGGGTTTTCACCTAGGCCTTTATAAAGTATAAGTATATAGTTTCTCTTATAAGTTAGCTATTATAATAGTAACTATAATATACTTATAAGCCCTTATAATTATCTTCTAATAGTTTAAATAGATATAAGTATAACTTATTAATTAATTAATTAATTAACTATTAAATATCTATTAACTAGCTCTTCTAACTTATCTATCTATTATTTTACCTACGCGTTACTAGCTAACAAAAATATCTTCTTATTAGAGTACTTTAATTAATTTAATTATAAATTTTAAAGTTATAATATATACTATTTTATTTTCCGCTATTATATTAGCTAGAAAATATAGAATAAGTTATTTATAACTAATAGTTCTAGTAATAGGATTAAGCTATTTCTTAGCTATATTATAAGTATATTAAGGTAGTATCTTATTTATACTCCTTATATTTCTAAGTTAAGGGTTTTTATACCTTAATAGATATACTCTATCTAAAACTATTATTCTAATAGCTATATTAATAATTCCTAGTACTATTAATCTTATAATTAGTACTAGTATTTATAACTACCTTATATATATATTATATATTATAATAAGTTTACCTTTATTACTAGAGGGTTATAAGCCCTATCCTAGTATAGGAAATATATAAGCCTCTATTATAATATAAAAAATAGGGTTTAATAAACCTACTACTATTAATAGCTTTTATTATAATATAAGGATAGGTTTATTTATTACCCTACCCTTACTTTTATAATTAGGGCGCCTTAATAGCGTATTAACTAGGTTAATCTTACTTAGTTTATACTTAATAATAAAGTTATAAGTTAAGAGTCTTATTACCTATCTTACCTATTAACTATTTAAGGCCTTTATATTTATAAAACCCCTTAAGTTATTATAATTAATAAGTACTTTAACTAGATAAAAACTACCTTCTAAGTAGTATCTCTACTACTTAAAGTTTATAACTATTATAAGTAACTCTTTATTATAAGTTTTATAATATTCTTTAATAGAGTTTATTTTCTTACTTTAAAAGGCTATAAGATACTATTAACCTAATTCCTAGAGTTATAATAAGATACTAGCTAGTTTAAAATCTAATATATTAGTCTTAACTCGCGTAGGTAATATAAGATTAAAGTATCTTAATATTAGTATATTAAGAAATACCTAATAGAGTATATTAAATATATACTCCGCTCTATTAAGCTAATTAAAAGGACCTATCTTAATACCTTTTATACTACCCTTTAATAGCTTTATTAAGGGTAATGTAATTTATAAATATTAATAAATAAAATAATAATAAAAATTTATAAATCTAAGAAAAATTTATACTTTATAAAAGCTCTTTAACCTAGGTTATAATTAGATAGTATCTACTTTATATTAATCTATTATAACGCCTTTAATTAATATAATAAATCCTAAGAACTCTACTTTAATTATAAAGAACTAATATTTCTTTAAGTTAGTAAATAATTTATACTATTAAAGCTACTTAAGTACTTTATATATAATTCTAAATAGATAAGAATATTATTAAGATAAATAATATAGAATTTATTTAATAACCCTATTAAGGACTTATTAATATAAGCTTAAAAGGTTACTAGAGTATTTATAAGACTAAATAATATTATTAAATACTTAAAATAATTATATTATATATAAAATATAAGTTTTTACTTATCTCCTTTTTAAATATAAATATAATATATATCCTTAAAATTAAGTTTTATAAAGACCTTTACTCTATTTAATTAATCTAATATTTAATTAATTAGGGGTAAAGAATATCTATTTTTAATAGTTACTTTATTTAACTTATAATAATTAATATATAGATATAAGCCTCTATCCTTCTTTAAGATAAATAGGATAGGTAATCTTATAAGACTCTTAGAGTACTTAATCTATCCTTTTATTAAGACTTTATTTAGATAGTATCTTAATTCCGCTAACTCTATATTTAATAGGTTATATAAGGGTTTATAAGGTAGGTTACTAGTTATATTAATAGCGTAATTACTTCCTTAATAAGATAGTAGACATCTAGCTTCTTTAACTAAGAATATATCTAAGAACTTATTAAACTTTAGAGGTAATATATATAAATTAATTATATATTCTTTATTTAGATTACTTATACCTACTACTCTAAGTCTTAATTATATAAGTTCTAGATTAATAATATTAGAAATAAGAAGTATATAAATAGTAGGCTATTTCTTTAAGAATTTTATAAAGTATTATAGATTATTTAGTTAAAATGATAACTTATTAATTCTAAAATACTACTTCTTTATACTTATATTAACCTTAATACCTATTATATACTATATAAGTCTATTGATAACTAGTAGTAGTCCTACCTTATCTATTATATAAAAGATATAGGTATATTAATAAGAAAACCCCTAACTATTAATAATTTAATATATTATATTATATATATTATAATAAAAGATAGGCTTACTATTTATAAAGCTTAGTTATAATAACTTAGTATCTTTAATATATCTTAAACTTACTTTAATAGTATAAGCTTATAAGATAATATTTAGCTAGGAATTATAATTAAGATATCTTTTATATTTAAGAGGCTTATACTTTAGTATTATCTTAACTTTATATTAATATAATATTAGAGGTTTAACCTCTACTTCTTATAACCTCTCCCTTAATAATTTAGAGTCCTTAATAGGGTCTAGCCTTTTCCCTACTCTTTACTTATATATTAGCCCTATTTACTTATTATAATAAGGTTTAAGCGTCTTCCTTTTTATTAGAATCTACCTTATTTTAATAGGTTAGGATAACTTATAATATAGTAGCCCTTCTTATTATAATTCTAATAAGTAATATCTAATAAATCGCGTAATTTAGGCTTATTATAACTACTCTTACTATTATAACTACCTATTCCTTATCCTCTTATAATATTATTCCTATTTATTTATAGTTTTTTACCTTTATTATAATCTATATACTTATATAATATATTTTACTAGCCTTTCTTACCTAAGCTTTTAATCTTATTAATATTAACTTTAAGGTATACTAATAATAATAGGAGTTTATCTCTTATATTAAGTAGGGACCCCTAATTTATAAAGGCGATTTAAAGCTCTTTAATAAGCTTAATATATAAATTTATTACCTACTTACTTTTAACTTTTTTAGGAAGTTAGGCTTTTAAAGATATTAAGTATATTTTAAACTTATAAATTATTTATATTAAGTATTAATATATATTAATATATTATTAATATATACTTAACTCCTTATTTATAAGACCCTTAATATAATTTAATATTTCTAATAGATAAGAATATAAATAAGTAGCTTAAAGTTATTCTAAGTTACTCTTAAGTATTAATATTATATATAAAATATATAATATCTATATAATAAAGTTAAATAGAGTTTATAAAAAAGATATATTATATTATTATATCTAGTCTTAATATTTATAGATATTCTTATTATAATAGTTAGGAATAGAGGTTAGCTTTAATATACTTTAGATAGGACTAGAGTACTCCTTAGCTTTATTATATATATACTTCTAACCTATAATACTATTATTATAAAGAGAAATCTATTCCCTTAATTCTAGGATAGTAATATCTACTTTAACTTCTTTAAGTTATTAAATTTATAATAACTCTTTTTACTTATATCTTACCTACGTAAGGCGTTCTATTATAGGGGGAATACTTCCTTTATAATTCTCTAAATCTCCCTTAGGGGTATTTTTAGTATTATTAGGTTTATCTATATCTCTTATATAACTTTCCTATTCCCTTTCCTATTAGCTAAGATTATTATTAATAGTATTTAATAAACTACTTTTATCTTACCTCTATTATAATAGCGTATTACTTATAATACTACTAGAGCGAGTTATATTTATTATAACTAATAATAGATTACTACCCTTAAATAGGTAGAAGAATTAGAATTATTAGAATTATAAATTATAGGGGTTATATAATAATATAAAATTAATCTATTTTTATTATAAGATTAATTCTTAAGAAACCTAAGAATTATTTTATAAGAGATCTTATAAACCCCTTAAAGAGACTAGTAAGCCTTATATATTATTTCCCCTTACGGGTTAATATAAGGGCGTGATATATACTAAGTATATACGACGTATAGCCTATTTAATTAGTTATAACAGGTTACTACTCCTACTCCTACGCGTAGTTATAGTTCTCCTAGCTAGGGTAGCCTTAGCCTTTTATTCTATCTTTTCTACTTAATATACCTTCTATCTCTTAACCTAGAGTCTCTTATATATTAAGCTAATACTACTAATAGGAACTAAAGTAGGTATTATTATATATACTAAGAGCGCGCTTATAATATATATAAAAACTTTATATTATAAGCTCTACTATTATATAATATCCTAGTTTTATTCTAACTATATTTAGATTAGAGACCTCTTAGCTCTATTAATAAGTAATAGATTTATAGCTAGTACTATATATAAGTAGATCTTATTACTAGCCTAAATAAATAATTAGACTATCTATTAAAGACTATTAAATATTTATACTACTTTTTTATATTACTAGAAAGTATTCTTAATATTATAATCTTAGTAAAATATTATAATTAAAACTAAAGTCTTAGTAATTTAAGTTAATACTTTAGTACTAATACTTAGTACCTACCTAGGTACTAACTTAAGATACTTAGTATCTATATAAGTACTAACTTAAGATACTTAGTACTAGATTTTAGTATTAAATTCCTAAGACTTAAGTTAGATACCTAACTCGAGTTTAAAGTACTAACTCGACGCGGTTAGTCTATTTATAATTAGTCTAGTTTAATAGTCTAAAGGTCTTTAAAAACTATCTATTAGTAAGAAAGATATAAGTAATAGTATAATATAACCTACTAGTAGCCTACTATACTAAAGGAGGGGAGGTATATATATACTAGAATAAGGTATACGCGTATTAAAGAGTATTACTATTTATAAGGTTGTATAAGGACTCTATATAGGCTAATAGGCCCTAAAAAGGACGCTGAGGTATTCGGATTATTACCTAAACACCCCTATTCTTATAGATATACATGCGCGTATACGTACCGGTAGCATACTACTAATAGTAGGCCATATAGTTATATAACCCTTACATATTATTATAAATTAAAAGTATCTAAAGTAAGGCTTAAACTTATAACCTTTAGATATCTAGAGTATATTTATACTATTATATAGAATTATATAAGACTAATACTTTAGTTAACTAAGTTTATATATAGGGTAAGCAAGGGTTTATTAACGAGATTATAGTAGAACTAGAAAATACCTATAAAAATTCAAGATTTTTACGTTAGAAAATCACCCCTACTACCTGGCGTTTAGTAGGTGACGTGAATAGTAGGGAGTATATTAGACGTTTTAGCCTGTAAATATAATAGTATTAGCTATATTATATATACTTATAGACTAATTTAAATTATTCTAATAGTATTAGATACCTAGTAATAAGACGGATATTTCCCCCTATTTAGACTAATATTAGATATATTAGTAGGTAAGGTAAATAGTAGGGAGTATATTAGACCCGTTAGTAGGTAGGCGGGCTATAAATATAATAGTATTAGCTATATTATATATATATACCTATTCTAATAGCGTTTTATACCTAGTAATAAGATAGATATTTCCCCCTATTTAGGCTGATATTAGATATATTAGTAGGTAGATATTAGATATATTAATAGGTAACGTAAATAGTAGGAGTTTTAGCTTATAAATACGATAGTATTAGCTAATATAGTAATATAGCGATTTAGACTATTCTAATAGTATTACCTACCTAGTAATAAGATAGATATTTCCCTCTATTTAAGCTAATATTAGATATATTAGTAGGTAGATATTATATATATTAGTAAGTAATATAAATAGTAGGGTTTTTAGCTTATAAATATAATAGTATTAGCTAATATAGTAATATACTAATTTAGACTATTCTAATAGTATTACCTAGTACCTAGTAATAAGATAGATATTCCCCCTATTTAGGTTAATATTAGATATATTAGTAGGAATGTAAATAGTAGGGTTTTTAGCCTATAAATGTAATAGTATTAGCCTATATAGTAATATAGCGATTTAGACTATTCTAATAGCATTACCTACCTAGTAATAAGATAGATAGATCCCCCTATTTAAGCTAATATTAGATATATTAGTAGGTAGATATTAGATATATTAGTAGGTAATATAAATAGTAGGGTTTTTAGCTTATAAATGTAATAGTATTAGCTATATTATATATATATACCTGTTTTAATAGCATTTTATACCTAGTAATAAGACGGATATTTCCCCCTATTTAAACTTATAGTAGATATATTAGTAGGCGTTATTATAGAATAGGTAAAATATAAATAATACTAAGATTTTTATTATTTATAATCTATATTCTAGCTGTTAGCGTATAGAATTTAGTAGGGAAATCTATTTATTCTAAAATATCTTTTAAACTACTATATAGATTTTTATAATTTTTAAAGTATTAGATAGCTAAAAGTAAGCTATATAACGTTATTTAAATAGAAAAGATTATAAAGCGTTAGTACGTAGGTAGGTAGAATATAAAGAAATATTAGACTTTTAATATTCGCGCTAGTCTAGGAAAGGAATCTAGGGGACTTATTAACTAACTAATAAGCCGCGATAAGCTTAGGGTCCTAATTCCAGTATATTCTATTATAGTAAAGAAGATAGTATACTATCTAGATGATAAGTAGAGGTCTAGCGCTAATTTACTACATTAAGTTAGTTGAGTAAAGCTATATTTGTGAGAATACTCGTAAGCATATGCTATGTAACTGTAGGGATAATAGCTAGGATGCACAACTGTTTACAGGCACTTGGGAAGCAGGTCAAAAGCATAGTGGGGCCTAACTCAGTTAGACATTGAGCAGGATGCTACCAGGCTTTCATCTATGATGAGCTACCCCTTGTTGTGCGGCGTCAGTACATACAGTCCGCTCGCATCTACCTTGCATGATACACCTTCTACGCTTCCTGTCCTGAATCTTTCGCGAAGGAAATGGAAGCTTCCTCGTTATTGCCTAGTCTTCTCTATGACACTCCTTCTGGTCAAAAGCAATTCCTCACACGAATCGTTTTGTGTGTTTATAGAGGGTATTGAAAGTGTCTTCACGAGATGACATCTCGCTACATAGCCTGATCACTTCATAGAGGTGGCTTGCATCTGTTCCACTCGGCTGAATACTAACAAGCCGTGCCTCGCCAGCCTGCTAGGTATCGCCGTGTCGCTAGAGCTGCGAAAGGCGCCGAAGGGAGGAGCTCACCTTGTATGCATTCCCGGGCAGATTTGGGGCTATGAAGGCTTAGCCAGGTATATTGGGTTGAGCGCTCTGCGTAACGTCCTCGCTCAGCACTCTATGTTCAACCTGAACGTGAGATGTCGAAAAATCAGTGATATCTTTGCTCCAACCACACTGTTCGCACTTCCATGATCGACTACGTCCGATGGTTATCCCCACATTCATAGCCGATTGTGAAGCCCTCTTTGTCTCTACGGATTCTCTAGACTAAAGGATAACAGCCTTGGCCGCTTTCGGGCTTCTGGAACTCTACCACACTGTAGCTGTCACTTAGTATTGCTCGTCCTGGTTTCAAATTTAGGTATAGAACTAGAGGAGTCAACCGGAATGTCCACATTAAGCGGGCTCTATTTTTAAGAAAGCAGGACATTAGTTCCCGCACTGGATCAAAGCAACATCTGAAAGAGCTCCTCATTCTTCTTCAATCGGCATAGTCTGAAGCGAGAAGGTTCGCCTCTTTTGTGGCCCAGGTGAAATGGAGGGTATTGGTGGCGTCAACAAGGATTCGCTCTCAATGTTGCGCACTGCAAGTGAGTTAATGATTGAGTTATGTGTCACGGAAAAGCGACCGTTGCGTACCTTGAATATATACAAATTTCTACATAATATTGTTAGGTTGGAGCTATGCACACCCAGTACAAGAGATTCTCTATCCAACAACATTGACTAATATGGCTTGAATAAACCCTGGACAAGGGGTTTTCGATATTTGCGAATGAGGAACATTGAGAAGCTAGTACCAAAGATAAGTCTCAGAAGAAGCGCAATGGAAATGGCTCTCCGCAGGCGATCCGTGTAGCCGGCAAGTAACATCATGCCTGTAACACCAGCCGCCGACCCTTTGCCTCTCCGCATAACCGAAGTGCTGCCAGTCCTATTGTCGAAACCGCCAATGCGAACACCGTTAGAAGATGGCGAGCAGGAATTTCCCGCCGTCAGTGCGAGCTCCCGTATTCTCCACGATTGGAATCTGCTGTTCAAAAGCCAGATAGTGAACCGTAGATCCCAAGGAGAGCATGTTGGCCAACTCCAGAGCTTGGCCGTGGCAGGCGTGTCAATAATTTCCAAAAGATCTGCTATAATGCTAAGAGTCAAGCCCCACAGTAGAAGTGGCTGATCATCATCATCAGTTTGCTTCAATTTAGATAGACGGGTCACAAAGCCGCCGAGTAATGATGTTCTCGGCTTTTGGGAAATCGGCTCGGCAAAAGAGCTGATGTACAAGCTTTCTGTCGGTCGTAACTTCACCGCACCAAAAATGAGCTGGCCGACTACTAATCGAACCAGAGTTCTTGAGATAGGTGCTCTCTGCCGCGTAAATCGCTCTGTTATATCACAGCGAACATCTCTCCTGAGGGTAGGGGACAAAATTCCTCTGAGAGAAGTCCAATGCGCTGAATGAACCTCGGATGGCTGCAAAACCAATGGTGGGAGATCATGGCGCATCTGCAGATATACGAAAGGACATAGGACCATGAGTCTAGGCGCTTTAGTAAAGATTGAAGATATAAGGGGACGAAACACTCACGGTACATTGTTCCATGTCGTTGTCAGTATTCTTTCGGGAAGGTTCCCAATATAAAGGCAATGATCTACGTTAAGTTCCAGGCCCGTTTCTTCCCTTGTCTCTCTTTCGCTTGTAGCACGATCGTCCGGATCCCTAGGTTCTCTCTTCCCACCTGGAAGGGCGATGTGACCTGTCCATCTGTCGCCAGGTCGTGCAGCACGCTTAATGAGCAGTACTTCAGGATCCCCTTGCTGAACCCAAGATTGAGAGAAAAAGCTCTCAAGAGACTCTTGAACTGTATGAGCAGGAGATGAAAGGATATCTTGGTCATAGGTGGGCTTCTGGGGAAACACAGGGCGAACGCGCAGCACCACAGCGACGGACGCTCTCTTCTTACATCCTGGCGGATTGGGGACTTGTGGGCAATCCTCCTGATTGATTTCTTGGAGAGCAGTCTTAAGGCGTGTGACGAAGGACATCGTAGCTTTCCCGACTGCCGCAGTCCCGTTGATTATTGTCAGGAGTTTAAGGCGCTCGTAGATTCGTGATAGAATAGAACGGAGTCCCGAAGTACGGAACTATTCCATAGAACTAGAACTAGTTCTATGTCCCCACGTGGTCTCCACGTTCCCAACCCTCAATGGAGGTAGTCCATATCTTGGGATTGCTCGGTATGCCTTTACTTCGTTTGGTTGAATCTTTAGTGGTCAATCGAGTCGATCTCTATTCGCAATGCGTTACGGTGAAACATTGAGGCGTTCCACGTACACTCCCTGGGAACAAAACTACATTGACTATAGCAAGCTCAAGCATCTGCTGCGGGAAGATGCCCCCGAGGGTCAGGGTCGGGAATGGACAGAAGATGACGAAGGCCAATTCGTTGAGGAGCTTGTCAATGTGCAGCTTGAGAGTGTGAATGCCTTCCAGGGTGAGACTTACAAGAGTCTCCGTGATCGGACGTCTGAGTGTGAAGCAAAACTACAAAAGCTGAAAGTTACGGGTGACAATGTCGCGCAAGAATCAGACAAGCATCCGCAAGAGGAAGAGAAGGGTGAGGAGGATGGCAGTCTAGATAAGATACTCAAAGAGCTGGACGATATCTCCAAAGAGCTCAATGAGTTGGAAAAGTACAGCCGAATTAATTACACAGGCTTTTTGAAAGCTGCCAAAAAACATGACCGGAAGCGCTCAAGATACAGAGTGCGGCCATTGCTGCAAGTGAGGCTCGCAGCCTTGCCATTCAATTCCGAAGACTATTCGCCATTGTTGTACAGGTAGGTGGTACCCCCAACTTGCAGATACTACTTTTGCGGATTGATATATACCACAGGCTGTCTATAATGTACTCGTTTGTAAGACAGAGGAAGGGCGGAACCTCAGAGGAAACCAGCTGCTTGAGCGAAAGTAGAAGCAGTAATGACACGTTCACATCTCACAAATGTACGAATAACATGCGGAACGTGAGATATGTGCTGATAGATCAACGGTGTAGTCTGGGTTCATCCAGAGAATCTACTTGAAGTTAAGACATACATTCTTCGGCGTCTTCCTGTTCTGATGTACAACTCCCAGACATCAAAGGTCTTGGAAGGAGGTCAGGTAGATCCTACCATAACGTCGCTCTATTTTGACAACCCTCAGTTTGATCTATATAGCAAAAAACTCGAGCGCAGTTCGAATGCCTCATCATTGCGACTGAGATGGTTTGGACAGCTCAATGATAAGCCTGAGATCTACTTTGAAAAGAAAACCGTCGAGGACAGTGGTGACAGTGTTGAGACACGGTTCCCCATCAAGGCGAAATATATTCAGCCGTTCATCAAAGGAGATTATATGATGGAGAGAAGTGTGGAGAAGCTTCGTGATAGAGAAGGCCCTGAAGGGAATGGTGTAGCGAGCCTACAAAGATGTGTGGAAGACATCCAAACATTCATAAAAGAGAACAGGCTTTGCCCTGTATTGAGAGCCAACTACACTCGTACAGCGTTTCAAATCCCAGGTGATGACAATGTCCGGATATCCATTGACACAGATGTGGCTTTCGTCCGGGAAGACTCTCTTGATCCAGATCGACCATGTCGAAGTCCAGAAGACTGGCACGGGGCAGACATTGACAGACTCGGAATCAAATTTCCATTCACGGAAATTAGACAAGGAGAGGTATCCAGATTTCCCCACGCGCTTCTGGAGATCAAAATAAAGAAGGACACAAGCAAGCGGACAGTTGAATGGACTTCAGATCTCATGTCTTCGCATCTTCTAAAGGAGGCCCCGAGATTCTCGAAATTCATACATGGAGTCGCTCAGCTTTTCGAGGATCAGGTCAACACCTTTCCATTTTGGTTGAGTGATCTGGAGATAGATATCAGGAAAGACCCGCAAGATGCCTTCCAGGAGGAGCAAGAGAAGAAAACGAAGCAAGCCGAGGACGAGCTGGCGGTTGGTAGCTTTCTCGGATCCAAGTCTGTCCAATCCTTCAAGGCTGCGGTTGGATCGCCAGCCGGCAAAGCAGTAAGCGACTTTGGTAAACGAAGGTCAATGACTAACATCGATAATCCTGCCGAAGCGCCGGACTCGGATGACGAGCCAGATCACGCGACTCGATCAACCCCAGGTGGCCTCTCTGGTCTATTCTCCTTGTCGCCTTTCTCCAACTCCAAGTATGCACGTGCCCACGGCCGTAAGATGTCAGTACAACTGCCTCCGGGGGTTCATGAACCAGGCAAGTATATTAAAGACATGAACCCCGTGAGCGTAGAGCCGAAGGTATGGCTTGCGAACCAGCGGACGTTCATCAAATGGCAGCACATATCGGTGTTGCTGGCTTCATTGTCTCTGGGACTCTACAACGCAGCAGGTGTAGAAAATAAAGTTGCGCAGAGTTTGGCAGTCGTGTACACGGTCATAGCTCTGTTTGCTGGGGCTTGGGGCTGGTGGACATTTCTGCAAAGGAGCAAAATGATTGAGCAAAGGAGTGGGAAGGATTTTGACTATGTTGTGGGGCCCATAATCGTTTGTGTTGGGTTGTGCGTTGCACTGTGTCTGAATTTTGGCCTCAAGGTGACTTTTGTGATTGAGAAGGAAGCATTCCGCTAACACTTCGCAGTATCAAGCAGCCTCTACTCAAGATAAACAGTATCGTAATGCCAGTGACATTGTTCACCCGAAGGAAGTCTTCGCTTTGGGCAGCTTGCCTGAAGGTATGATACCTCTAGGCTTGCGCTGAATCTTGGAAAACCCATCTTTGCGCTAAGTACAGGACTGAATAATCTACTTTCAGCCGCTTGTGCCATTGCATGGTTACCATCGTTGTTGAATCGCCGGCCAAGCACAAATGTCAATACCAACAGATACTCTCTTCTCACATAGCTTCATATTTAAGCCGCCTATAACACGGGTGGGTCAAATACCCCAAAGAGGATCAAGCTGGGAAGCTACCTTGTCACGCCGAACAAAACAACTTCCATTCTTATGGCAAAAACTGTCGAATGGTTGATGTGTCTTCGTAGGGTGGACCGTCTTGAGGAACGATAGCAAGCCTAGTGCCACTTAAACTCCGAATGTACCATAGCCAAGCTACCAAAGTCCTTCTATTGACTGAAAAAGAACGTAAAGTAAGATACTGGGAACTACAAGCACCTTGTGATTTAAAATGCATTAAGACCCTTTAAATCCACAGATTGACTGGCTTGGGTTTAGGATCTTGTTTTTCAATTCTCGTAGCGAATCAGCTATATCAATATTGCCACTGAAGATTTATGTGAGCATTGTCAACTTTCTATTAGGCTGAAGGTAAGATATGATAATATTGATACTTATGCAATAGACGTCATATGACTCATTCGTGCTATTTACAAGTCTTCGAATGCGTTTTACGTTGTTCATGATTATAAAGTTCCATTAGCCTGGTATGCGGCAATGGCCCGGTTCTTCGTTGGAGCGACCATTCAGGTCTCTAGGGGTATCATGATCCATATGTTTGCACCTCCAAGATCTTTCTTCTTGACAGCTCGCCTTCCTGGTTATCTTTGCCCCCTTTCAAGGTTTCTCTCCCTTCTGCGACTTCCATCTCCTCTTCGGTGGTACTCCCGCTCTTCAGCTCTCCATCGATCTCGAAACCTTCGCTTCTCTCGACCAAGCTCCGATAATAGTCCACCAAAACTTCGGGTTTAGGGACAATCCTCCATTCCACCCGCCATAGGAACTCCAGTTCAAGTAGAGCCAGCTCTTTCAGGCTCACACCTCCAACGCGAGCATACGTATTATTCGTCCAGAAGCTATCGCTCAAACCCTTGCTTGCTACAGTTGCGCTTGTAATAAGGAATCGATGTACCGTTAAGGAGGAGATTGTGAAGGCGGGATAGAGCGCACACAAGCGGTCAATGTAATACACCATGCTCAGTAGTATGGGTGGCGAAAGCGTAGCATGCGTAGTCAATCGTTGGAGGTAGTCCTTCACGCCAATGCCTGGGGGTGCTCGAGAATGAAATCTGGTCAATCGACCATCCTTGAGTGGGATCTCGTCATTGAAGCGTATCAGTTCCAATAACATGTTGCTTATCAGCAGCACTAGATCCTTCACGTCACACGTCTCATACTGTACCGGCATATACTTTACTGCAGCCTTTGGTGGACGTGCACGCTTAGGTGAGGATCGCGCAGATCCTTGGCTGGAGGAAGAAGAGGTCTGTGCAAGGGTGGCGGAGGACGCAGCAGCAGTTTGAGCGTCCGAAGACGCCATTGCCGAATGATTCGAACTCATGCGCGGCTCTAGCGCGGATTCGGGTGTTGGTCGAGGCGGGCTTGGAGTGACTCTCCGCTTCCGGGATGATTTCGGAAGGTCGTCCGCCGAAGGTATAGGCTGTACGGGAGGTGAATACTGAGTACCCGCATCAACTGTTGAGTTCTTTGCCGAGGAAGCGGACAGAGGTCTTTTGAGCGGGCTCGGAGTGACTAAGGGTGACTGAGAGACATGCCGTGGAAAGGCAGCGGGCGGAGGAGGTTTGATGTAGGGTCGTGGGGAGGAGGCAGTGGGAAAACGGTATGATGCATCATACGACCGTGGAGAGCAGGATGTGACGCTGGCGTGGAGGGTGGGCGAGGGAGAGGAAGTTATCATCTCAATATCATAAGGGGAGTGGCAGCTGCTGCCACTACTCCTGCTCCTGCTCCTGCGGTTGGCGATAGGACTTCGCGAAAGGGAAGTGCCGTTCGTCTGGGCGAGGAATTCACGCGCATACTTGTAGAGGCGAGTGAGTAAGGTGCGTTCGTCGTATGTGCAAGGAACGAAGTCCGAGTAACATGATTCTCTGGCAGAGTTGGGATTGCGCCAAGTGTGGGTAGTGTTGGAATAGTAATGGCGTGCGGGCGTTGCATGACGGCCTTTCGGCCTTGCAATGCCGACCGGCTTCATACCGTTAGCGCGGTTTGGCATTTTCGAGGAGTAAGGTAAGGTAGTGTGTCTTGAGTTTTGTCGAGTGATACCTCGCCAGCACAGAAAGCCTTCTGAAGTATGGTGGTCTATGGATGGAGACTGGGGAATTTATTCATCGTTTTCTGATGAGGACAAACGTTCAGGGCCAGAAAGATGATTCGCTTTCAGGGGAATCTCCTTCATCTCTATGCTTTAAATACACCGTCTATAACGACGTTTCTGCTTTTCTTGCGCTCTCGCCTTGCGCAAGACCTTCCTCAACTATGACATGCTCGATCTCAAGTGCCATTTACCCCAGATTTCATCCCCGCAAAAAGAAATCAACGTTCCGGAAGCGCACCGAAAGGTTGACTAATGCCGACAGCCGCAGTGCATTGATCGAGAGGGCACCTTAAGCCAGACGCATAGAGTCACAAAGGCCAGAGAGCTATTATCGAATCATTGGCCAATCCTTGCGTGCCTCATGTGATCTTCAAAGGCACCACAGCCGCAGAAGTCATGGCGTCAATAGCCGCACTGTTGACACGTTGAGACAAACGAAGCAATTGCCAATTGCATTCAAGACATGGCCCACGTGAAAATGACCCGATCAAGGTTTGACTGCTGGCTCAATCGTTCGGAAGTACAGAAAGCATAATGGAATTGCTGTTGTGCATCATACTGCGTTTGGTGGAAGTAGAATGAATATGCACAGACATGCCGAAGACAAAGTCGACGGTTGTCGAAGTGGCAAATGACATGGAAGATGGAGTAATTGCAGTAGAGGAGTTGGAATCCATGATCTGTTAGCTAGAGAACGAGGTCCATAACATACTGAGGTTCAAGTATGAGTTCGCAGTCATCATCGTCTCTGTACTCAAGTAGGATAAGTGCCGTCCGGCGAATGAGGCGCTGTAGCAGCACATCTATCTAAAACCGGACCTCGTTGATTCCCAGTCATTCAAATTGTCATCTAAGACTGAAAACCATGATTGATGATGAAATTGGTGTAGTTGTTCAGCATTTGGACCCTCACCGAATCCACATTCGTCGCTGATGGTGTGTTTCCATCCTCCATGACAATAACCGACCAGGAGCAGCCCAATGGTTGTCAAGCATAGTCGAGATTTCGAGAGACCAATCATTTCTAGGCAAGCTGCAAGATTGACAAGGTACTTACAGAAACTTCCCAATGATGCGCGTTTCCCATTTTTGGAAACAGCGACTGAGTGCGGCTATTCCCTTAAATCTGTTACAAGTTTATACTAGTCGGAAAATCAGATGAGCACATGTTAGCACCCCAGTCTTAGTAATAACTATTGGCTTGTATTACGCTGCAATATTCACCGGTATTGCTACGACTGACAAATTCGAGAGTGGTTGCAGTCGGTCCTCCTGTAATTCCGCAGTTATGACACGGCCTTACACCCCCCCCATACTGTCTGAGCTTCGCAGTGCTTCCTCTCCCGCAAGCCAGGTCGCCGCATTGCGGGCCCTGAAGAATGAGCTCATTGGACACGAGCAGAAGAAGGAAATGTGGATCGGGCTAGGTGTGCTGGCGCCTATAGCGCGTATCTTGAACAGCCATAAGGGTAACGGAAAGAGGAGGCATCGAGACTACTACGGAGGTAGAGGTCAATCAAAGCAGAGAACCGGTAGAAGCGACGAGGAGGAAGCTCGACTTCAAGCTATTATTATCGTTGGTAGCTTGGCACATGGTCAGTGGAGATCCACCTGTCCTTTGCTTTCAAGAGGAAGACATAGCTAAGGTTTCGTGTCAATCCTAGGTGGTTCAGCTTACATAGCACCCATTTATGCTGGTCTCATCATATCGCCCTTACTTTCTATACTCTCGCCTACCGAGTCTTCGTCTCAGCTTATACTTGCCGCCTTGCAAAGTCTGAATGCTGTGGCCGACTCGCTCTTTTTGTCCCATTCACACCATGACACCAGCGATGAAGGCCTGCTGGCTTTGCTATACACAGAGCTGCATCTCTCCGCGATCACCAAAATACTACTCCAGACATCGCACTCTCCAGTTGTTCAACAACAAATTGCTCTGGCCGCAGCACTGATTAGCAAGACATCCCAAGAAGAGCATCACCGGGTTATGCTCGCACAGTCAGGGATTTTAGAGGCCCTAGCTGTCAGGCTAGCTTCTTTCGTAGCGTCTACAGGATGCGCCCTGAACCCCAGCGTTTATATTAGGGTCGGATCAGGTCGAACAAGAGAGGTTTGCTGTGCATCCTCAACGTTGAGATTATCACCAATACTCCAAGCTATCAGTGCAATTATCCAGCACTCGAGGTTGAGGGCCAATCAATTCCTGTCCTCGTCCGCCCTTGTATCTGTATTCCAGAGACCGGACGCGGAACAAACATCGCATGAAAGAAGAACTACTGGTTGGTGCCCCAATGCCTCAAGCACATTCACCACCCGTCAGTCACCCCCCAATATCATTGATCATTTACTGCCATCGGTACCAATATCACCATTCCGGAGCCCACTAGCTTCGGCGTCAAATTACCCTCCACTTGGTGCTCTTACTTCGGTGGGAAAGCAACCTCAGACGTCTAAAAGTTTTAGCTCCGCTATTGAGATTATACAAAATCAGGGACTAGAATTCATTGAAGAAGAAGAGACTCCATTGCTTGGCTGGCTGCTGCACATTGCAAGGACAGAGAACGAGGTGACAGGCTTGACGGCTGCATGGTTGCTCGCCATCTTATATCGCCAAGGCTTGACTAAGCGCGGGAGAGAAGCAGCCCTTGCCTTGTTGCTGGTGCCTATACTTTCGCGGATGTTGGATAAGGCTTTGAAGACTTCTCTAGACGTCTGCCATGCTTATGACGTCAATTCTCTGATTCCCCCGGAAAAGTTTATCAAGGAACAAGCACCCTCAGTCTTAGCGATGTTAGCTGCACAAAGCTCTGAAGTACAAAAGGCGGCAGCAGAAGCTGGAATTATCAAGAAGCTCTCCCAGCTACTAAAGGAATCATACAATGATATATCCTTGGATTCTGCGTCGATGTGGACGCCCGAATCGTCCGCTTCGGGAAATGCGGAGAAGCGAGACAACGCATCAAGGCTTGGACCTAGTGGATATTCACCAACTGCTTTCCATGTCATGAGACTACGGGAGTCGATTTATGTGGCTCTAGCTGCCATTGCTTCCGACAAAGACGAGTACAGGAAAGAGATTATAGAGAATGGAGTTGTTCCGTTTATCATTAAGACTTTGAAATCCGGAAGCACTGATCCATCATCAATTACTCACAGGAATGATGCTACATTGCAAGCTGTGCCACTACCTATGAGCAATCCCAAAGCTACTATATTGGCTGCTTGCGGGGCGGCCAGAGCTTTATCACGTTCTGTAAGCACGCTGAGAACAAGTTTGATGGATGGTGGTCTCACTGCTCCGCTTTTCGTCCTACTAAAGCATCAAGACATGGATCTGCAGATCCACGCGACTGCGGTGGTATGCAACTTGGTACTTCAATTTAGCCCAATGCAAGAGGTCAGTTTTCAGGCCATCTCAGTATCCGCGTGCTTGCGTGTTGATTGTAAGACAGGCAATCATTGAAGCAGGTGTCCTGAAGATCCTTTGCGAGCATGCGCAGTCAATGAACACGTACCTGCGTCTGAACTCGGTATGGGCTCTCAAACATCTTGTGCTGGATGCATCCAATGACATGAAATTGACCTGTCTCGAAGAGCTCGGTCCTGGTTGGTTGAAGCAGATACTCAGTAATCATGTGGAGGTCCCTAATCTGTTCCCAACATCGAGAGGCGACCGGGAGGAGGGGTTCGCAACTCCAATCAGGATGAGTACACCTAACGCTGCTGGTGAACAGGTAGACCTACTCAACGCAGTAGAAAACTTTTCAAGCGAATCTAGTTTAGACGTCGAGGATGATTGCGTGGAAAATTCCAAAATGGTCGACAGTATTGGAGCGTTGAGTGGAGCAGAACACGAAAGGAATCAGCATGCAAGGTCTTCACTTCCAAACAACGGCCGGCAGCCGCTTATGGACAGCCGAAGTACAGATTGTAGCCACTTTCATCAAAGCATGTCGAACGAGTTGGCGGTACAGAAGCAGGGGCTAGAATTGCTCCGAAATCTCCTTTGTGGGAACGGGGCTCCAGATATGATTGATTTCGTTTTCAGAGAGGTTGGCCAAGACAGGCTCTTCGAGATGCTTGCTGCGAACCTCAGGCCCAAAGTGTTCAACGTCTTCAATCGTGAACGAAGATCTTCGGAGAAAGGAGTGAGGCTTATTCAACCCCAGATCGACATCGTTATCTCGATCTGCTACATTATTGTACACATCGCGGCTGGGCGTCCTCGGCAGCGCCAATTGCTCGTTGCGCAGACCGAGCTTTTGAAGGTTATGATTCCACTTTTCTCTCACACAGAGTGTGAGATCCGTAGCTGTTGTGTTTGGACATGCCTTAATGTGTTATGGATCGATGACAACGCCGATCGACCTCATGCCAAAGCGCGAGCTCGTGAGTTGGTCAAGTTAGGGGTATATGAGAAGCTCGAGCAGATGGAGACCGATCCTGTGCTAGACGTACGTGAGCGTGCGAAAACTGCTTCAGGTCAAATCGCAGATTTCTTGAGAACGTAAGGGGGTCATCAATCAACATTATGAGTTCAGGTGTGGGCGTGCTTCAACTTGAACAGAGACCTTATATCTAAGACAGCTTCGGTCCGGACAAAGGCCAATCCATGCAATTTCATGCATCGCTTACGAGGCTCTCACCGTGGATCATCACCTGTTCCCATTGCCATTGACGACTAGAGCTGGCTTAGTTGAGCCTGAATATTGACTCCTTATTTCATGTAAATGCATATATAGGTCGTTTCTTGTAGCGCAATGCAGCCCTGAAGAAAACTCCATGAAATCCAACTCACGAAAAGCTGCCATCGGTAAAGGCCTCGATCCTCAACGGCATCAATGAACTCCTCAGAGTTCCACTGGGTAGGATCATTGGGAATAAGTCTCTCAAAGGAGCGATCCGCATCGGCGTCTCAAATTCTGAGATGGTATATATGAGCTGCTCTACACTACGAATGGTGGGCATTTTTGGATATCGAACCCCTGAATGTAGCTTTCAACAACAATTAGGGAGCAAGGTGAGGCTGTGCTCAAGCTGGACAAAGCATAAGTTGAGCCAGAAGTTATTTTACTCCATAGGCATTAGCGTTCCTATCACCAGCGGATGAAAGATGGATGACTTTTCAATCTCAAAGTACTGATGACTTGCAAGTTTCTTACGGCCATTGCTTTGAACGACATGCTCTTGAGCCCTGTGGTCCCTCTTCGACAGCGGCCGATATGTGGAATGTAGAGATATAAATGCCTGAGTTAGCAATGTCCCATCTGCAAATCTGGAATGTCTAGCAATACATGCCAGCGCGCTCCAATGCATCAATCGAATTCATGTTGTCTGATGTTAAGAAGGTTGCACCATCATGTCAAAATACCGCGCTGAGCAGATGTGTGGTCACCAAGAGGGATGAAGCGCGGATTTAACCGCATACCGAGACTGGGGCGATGACTATGTGCAGGGGAGTATGCTTCGGATGGTGGAATGCCACAGTCAAGCTGCTGTGTTTTTGTTCACTATACACTGATATCCTACACCTGCGTTTTATCCTGGACAATACTAAGTCATTGGTCAATGCTCCGACTGAAGATCCGACTTTGCTTCGCTAGCTTCTCCTGAAGCTGTGCTACCACTGGTTTCAGTGCCCCTTGGTAAGTCCCGTACTACGTTCAGCTTCTGTCCTGACCGAGTGCAGATGAGTAGACCACCGAATCTCATTGATTACCCATATATGCTACCACCTATTTGTTTCAAGAAGCCACTACCCGTGATAGGATCGCACTAGCGAGAGTCCTTGGGGAGGTGTCCTTTTATGAGATTTCGTCCTTACAATGGCACGGTATCGTAATGGGCTAAGGTGAGATGTCCGGTATGATTATCGATTTTCGTAGAAAGGTCTGCTTATATCCAAGAACGAGAATGTAGATACTGTTTTCGTATATCTTCGAGCATGTAAGCTTCAGTCGTCCTTACCTCTTCCCAAAAACCTTGTCTCCTTTTATGTTGTAGGGAGACAGATGTGGTGCCTCGTAGATTTTATAGAATATTGTCCGATTATAGCCGGCGATTCCCGGAATAGCTCATCGAATGACGTCGTGATAATCAATGCCCAATAGTCCAAAATACCATTTCGTATGCTGATCATTGAGACCGATCACTATGAAGCTTGACGCCGCCGTGGTTAAGGCTTTGTCGATTGAACCGGCCAGAACGAAAGTGGTTTCCCACGGGGGATCTGGGTTCAGTACCACTGCAAAGATAATCACCATCGCAAATGATGGGAGCGAGAAGCACTATTTCATGAAGACCGGAATGGGCAAGGAAGCAGATGTCATGTTCAAAGGGGAGCACGCATCCTTGAATGCAATCCACTCGGTGGTCTCCAGTCTCTGTCCTCAGAGCTTTGCAGAAGGGAGGCTGGAAGATTCTCCAGGTGGTGCTTTCCTAGTGACCGATTTCCTGGACATGAGCGGTCGATCGACGGGCAATGCAAGTGAGAGACCTACTGACACACTACCTGCTAAACTGGCCAAGCTCCACACGACTAGTGCACCGATACCCAATGGATACACGAAACCTATGTTCGGCTTCCCAGTGATGACATGCTGCGGAGATACCGAACAGCCGAACGAGTTTACGGAAAGCTGGGCAGATTTCTACGCCAATAACAGGCTTCTTGCTATCCTTAAGACGTGTGAGCGTACCAATGGAAATGACTCTTCTTTGAGGTCGCTTGTTGAGAAAACGGCATCGGAGACCGTGCCAAGATTGATTGGAGATGATCATCTGAACAGTGGAAAAGGTGTCGTCCCCGTGACTGTCCATGGTGATCTGTGGTCGGGAAACAAAGGCAGAGGAAGAATAGGAGGGCATGGAGCCGTCGAGGATGTTGTCTTTGACCCTTCTTCCTGTTATGCGCACTCTGAGTATGATTTGGGTATAGTAGGTCATGTTTTTGTTCATTCTTTCCATATTAGGAATGACATGTCTTGGAAGGTTTCGCCCTTTGCTCGCTCAGAAAGTGCACATGTCTTGCCCAGTGGAGTCAATAACTAACCTCGAGGTTACTTAGATGCAAATGTTTGGTGGCTTCGGCCCAGCTTTCATGAAACAGTACCACGAGATATGTCTAAAGACGGATCCAGTGAATGAATACGAAGATCGCGTCAAGCTCTATGAACTCTACCACCATTTGAATCACTACGGGATCTTTGGTGGAGGTTACAAGGGCGGGGCTATGAGTATCATGCGAGACTTGCACCGGAAATATATCGGGAAGAGCGAAATCTAAGCACTGGGAAATCCATCAAATCCTAGCAAAAACCCAGATGAAATTGGCCTTCTTCTTTTGACCTCCGTTCAAAAGATTTGAAAGGTTTGATGAATGGTCGGCAAGTATTTTAAACGCCTGCCTGTGCCGCAACTTGACAGCCGGATGCTGAACGCCCATGCTCGAGAAAGTGCTCGAATACTTAGTGACGAGAAAGGTCGACTTCGAATACACACTACCAAATAGGACCATCACAGACTGCTAGGCTTCACCATACCTAGTGCCGTGCAGAGCAGCAACCTGTGGATCTCACGAGGTACTTTCTTCCTTCCTCTTGACTATGAAAGATAGTCAAGATTAGCAGTGAGTGGGAGTTGGGAGATTCTGTAGGGTGTGGAGAGAAGGAATGGGGCCCGTGTGTAAATAGTCAGACGGTTGGAACTGAAGGTAAGCTTTCGAGGACGAGGGACAATCTGGGGTTTACGTTGTTGATATGAATGCAACCTTGATTTCGGGACGCGGTGAAGGGCGAGAGTCAGAACGTCCACAAATACCCTTCTAGATATGAGGAGCTCTGACAGCTGAGAGGGGGGATTCCGGTCATCACAAGAAGCACAAAAGAGATTTTTTCTCTAAGAGTACCATTCATCGTCCTGTACCTTTCATCATGTCCACATCGCCTGCTTCTCAGTGCTTGACGTCGTTCATTCTCGGCCGACAGGCTTGGCGGCAGGATGGAGGGTGGTATATAATGAGGCGTAAAGAGGGAAGGCACGTTTTCTTGCTGCACGATCATCATAGAGTGTATTCATTCTTGTAGAGCATCATTCATCGGCCAGTAATCGTTAATCATATACACGCTGCCTGCGTCATCAGTGCTTGACATCGTTCATTCTCAGCCGGTAGGCTTGGGGAAGGATGGACGTTGGTATATCATGAGGCTGCACGGTCATCATAGGAATTATTTTTCTTCCAAGGGCATCATTTATCGGCCCGTAGTCGTTACTCATATATACATTGCCTTCGTTATCAGCCATTGGTCTCCAAGCGTAGTCTCAAGCCAGCCATGACACCATTTCCACAAAGCCAAACGTCCAGATCATTATCATCATCATTGCTTCGCGACTGTCTCCTTTCACCCTCCGAGCACCGCTGTTGAAAATGACATTACAGCCCACGGTCCTTACCGGAGCCCCCACGTTAGCCTCGGTGAGGGTGGTATACCCGCCGGGACAAACCCGGTTATTGACCGTCGTCACCACTGCCACCGCCGCCCCAACGGTAGTGGTCGTAGTCTGCGTGACAGGTGAATAGGTCATTGTCGGCACTTGGTAATACGACGTCGTTGGAGGCGTCAAGACCGTGGCAACGGTCACGGGAACGATGGGCACCACGGCGCCACCGTTATAGTTCGTCGTCGTTGTGACGTAATTGTAGCCTAGGCTTTGGGCTTGGTAGACGGTCGTCGTTTGGCCAGGGTACCATTGCGAGGGAGGTGCGCTGTAGTATTGTCTGGCACGGATGCCGGCGCCTGAACCGTATGCGCTGCCTTGACATGAGATGCCGGAAGGGCAACAGGCGACTTCCCCTCTGTCGTCCCACGCACAGGATTGACCAGAGGGACAGTAATAGCTTGGTTGGCCCATGTTCCCGCAGGATTCTTGGTCGGAGAATATTGGTGCGCCATTGAGGTGGATTGCTGTAGAAAATGATCTGAAGCTATTGTATTAGCTAGGGATACGATGGGAGTCGAGGATGCAGAGCGGTACGTACCCGACTTGCTGGGCAGAGACGAGGGATGGACAGAGGTAGATAAGGAGGAGCGGAAGCAGCATGGTACATCTCATCGCAACGCTCAGGGACAGCGATGATGCTGTGCTCTAATCACTGCATGTTCCCATGTAGGTAGGGCCATGCATGTCGAGAAGTGAGATGCAGGGCTAGGGAAACTTGAGCTGGTAGAAGCTTCGGCGTGAACTTCGAAAGATGATGCATTTGTGCATGCAGCGCCTTGGGCCGAGCCTTGCGCATTGATCGTTGTTTGACTAAGTTGACTAAGGTAAGTTGTTGAATGGTCCTCGTGACGCAAGGAAAACTTGGAAACCGAACATCCTTCGGAGTTCCCTCCAGAAAGAGCAGTGGGGAGCTCTGATGGTCTAAGGTAGACCCTTGCACCTTGTTGAAACGTCACCAGAAGTAGTTAGTCAACATCTTGGCCTTGTCATGGAAGAGACCAATCGAGCAGCGCGCTTGACTTGTTTCGATCTCTGACACTAGAATGCTGTCGCCACATGTAAAGTACCATTGCGTCAAATTCTTGCCACTACGGAGAACGATTCAACGAATCACCTCTTTTCCAAAAGTGGCTGAAACAGCAGGGGTCCGTTGCATACATTGTACTATTGTACCATTGTACTCAAGCGATAGGAATAAGCCATCCTCATTGACGTGGAGACACAAAACGTGCCAACGCTTCCCGTCTCCCATGTCCAACGCTGATCCGTCGCTGGCGCTCGTGTCAAGAACGTGGTACCGAGTATGTAAAGCTTGGGATACATGCCAAGCCCACATGATCGCTAATGCGACTTGATGTACGCTAACAGAACGGATTTTGGTTCTCGAAGCTGGCCATCAAGGGAAACAAGCAATAGCTATTGTGACTCAGTCACTGCAATTTGGTGCGAATATCGCTGCTCATGGGTATGCCGTGAATGAAAGGGCCATCGTCACTTCGTGAAGAACCTACATGCTCTAAAAATGCCATCAACATACATCACCTGGAAAGCATACGCGATGCAATAGATCCCTGGATATATATCTGTTTGGTCCTTTGCCAAGCACAATGCTCCAACCAAGCTCCTGTTGCTCAATCGCTATGCTCCGCTCCAATGGTGCAATGCATAAATCGACCGTCAAGCAATTGATAGCACACTCACTCTTCTCTACTCATCGGCAAATACGTACCTCCCTTGTTCTCTGATCGCTTCCCAGTACATCGATTTCACCTGCTCCCTCTCCCTGCTGCGTACAGCTTCGAGATTCTGCTCTTGCTCCTGGGTTGACGGGAATCCAACGTTCCAGTAGCCGACGGGCGATTGGGCGCGCCGAAACGGTGTTCGGTGCTTGCCAAACTCATTTGCGAATTGCTGCGATCTAGCTTGAACCAAGATTTCTTTCCTCTCCTCAGCCGACATCTTCTTCAGGCGGTCCTGGTCATTGCCAAGAAAGCCTTCGAGCAGACGCCGATCGGTCTCCTCTTCATCCTGGCCAGCTGACCTCGCATACCCGCTGTTTTCCACAAACTTACGAATGTCTCTGCACCGCGGGCAATTCCAATCAGTGCAACCGGATATGGCCTTTTTTTCGTCGTGTTTGCGCACAGATTCGTGGTAGGCATAGTCGCTATGTGCAGGATTCAGCTTGAAGTCCTCAATGCGCAGACGGTGCACCGGTCGTGCCCTCAACGGTTCATGTTCAGGTCGCGTATCTGCCGACTGATCCAACAGAGAAGATTTGCGAGATACAGGCTTTGTTGCTCGGTTCTTATCGGTGGCCCGGGCTGAATTGGCACCCTCACTCATTCCCGCTTCCACGCTTTTGCATTGCCTGAGGCTAGCCTTACCCGTCATACCAGATGCAGGCGCCTTTATTCTAGCTAGCATGCTTGGAGTCGTGAAGGGAGCCTTTGGATACACGTATTCCTCAGATCTCATGACTGGCGTCTTCAATGTTGCAGTTTTAGGAGGACTGAAGTCGTTCCCAGTGGATGCTAGCACCGATTTGGCGGGAGAAGGCTCGCTCAACAACGTGCCTAGACGATGATGGAGATCCGGGGCCCGGGAAGCTTTATCTGACGCCATGTTAACATCAACCAGGTTGACCTTCAGCTGGTCGCTGATTGATGGAACACCTTCTCCATCTTCCCCATCTTCAGCCAAAGCAGGCACATAGCCTGCGCCACGGGCGTGACGACTGGGAGGGAATGATGTTTTCTGATTCGCAAGCTTTCCTTGGGTCCTCGGCAAGATTTGGGAATTGGGATCTGTAGGTTGTAGTATGGTGGTGTTAGCTAGCATAGCCATGCGTCGCTCCATCACCCAGTTGTCTTGCGGAGTGCGAGGTTGGATGTGAGCTTCTGGCGCAGGTGTAACATAGTCTTTGGGGGTTGGCAATTCTCGATGCCGGAGATTGTTCGTGTTCAAGGCTTTAGCGGCATTAAGTTTGCTAGAGTTAACATCACAAATAGAAGACTGCTTCACACTATCCAGCCTTTCACTAACACGCTTGTTGTGTGCTTGCTGTTGTACCTTAGATGAAGCTTTGCGTGATCTTTGTGGTTGTTCTTCACGGGCCTTTTCTATGTGGGTTGTTGCTGGGTTTGCAGGAAAGGGGTAGACATCTGATACGGTTCCGCTGCTAAGCTTATCCTTCATTGGGCCAATACCACTGGGTCTCTGGTTTGCTGGGTCATATACCATCATCTCCTTGTCTCCCACTGCTGCTGGTGACACTAATGAGGTTCTCAGCCGCAATTCCTCATCTCTTCGCCGTTTCCTGGGTGTGTCTATGTGACCTCCAATATCGTCTAAGTCAATACTGTCATGGAGCGCGTCAAGCCGGAGGCTCGGAGTAGGTAGTGGACTACTCGAAGGCTGTTCATTCTTAACTAGAGGGGACTTCGAACCAGTACCATCCTCGTGCAACCTTATAGGTCTCTTGCGCTTGAGCGATCTTTCTGAAACAATGATAGGCGAGCTGCCACTATTCTCAGCTTGCTTTTCTGCATGCCCACCAATGTTCCCGGTCAAGTTATAATTACAAGCCTCAATTGAGGGCGAGGGTCGTCGCCCGGATTCGTCCGACGCTTCAGTGAGATCCCCAGAGCTTGCTCTGCGATCGTTGCTCAGAGCCGTTTGTGTTGCAGTAATCCTATTAGGAAGAGGTTCCAAGGTGAGAGTTGAACTACATCCCTGCCGAACCCAGGCTCTCTCTGAGTCCGCCCCGGGGGAAGCATCCCGCGAGATATCGCTAATCGATAAGGTTATGTCGTCCGGAATAGATGGTGGTGAAGGAGCACTGGAGAATCTCTGGTCTGTGGTAGGAGCTTCTGGAGAAGCCTTCGAGGTGCCAAGCCTACGCGACTTAATGCCTTTCACTGGGTGCTTCATGATCCATCTGTCGGTGTATTCTCGCCATTGTCGTGTCATATCTTTGTAGTGCCGGAGCTTAGTCTCCAGAACCTGGCGTGCAAAGGCTACCTTTTCATAATCTTTTTCACTTCTGACTAGCAGGTCCACGACCCGGTCGTATTCTTCAATGTCCACGGTTCTAGCCTTTAATCCAATTGCATTTTGGACATTGGAGGCACCCTTTCCCCCAGAAGCATTTGGTGCTCCAGTTTGTGAGCTTTCCTGATTTCTTTGTTTTGCACACTCAAGCTCTGCGAGTATTTCAACATTATGGAACTCCAACTCTTCTACTCTCGCTGCTCTCGATCGCAGAGCGTCGATTTCCTCTAAGTATTGCTCTTTCTCGGTGGCAAACAATCGATCTCCTGGTAAATTACCATTAGCGTCATTATCACACATTCGGTGTAGCAGAGCTTTGGCCTACGCTGAGCGAGCTTCCGGGTAAGGTCCTCTGTCAAAAGATCCTCCAGGGCATCGAGTCGCTTATAAATGTCGCTACGAATTTCGTTCCTCTGGTCCTGAAAGGACTCCATCTAATGTCATGTAGTTTATCACTCTAGCCCTCACTCGAAGATCCCCTGATTATTCGCGTAAATAATAATGGGTCGCATTCCGAACGCGATGCTACGGCGATGCCTTAGCCTTTCCAGAGTTAGCCTAGTCGAGGATCAGAGGATGATGAGTCAGCATACTAGTCCCGGTATGGCTAAGTGCGTACCTTAGCGGTTAAGCATAGCACTAATTGCTCTGTAGGGACTGCATATCGTCGAATTTTGCATAAATCAGAGCTCTCCTTGCCCAGCCATTGATTTCAACACTTTACAATTGCTTGATGTGACTTCTCGCTAGGGTATGGGATACTAGGAATTAAGTGCTTCCGGCCTTACTACCTGTCATACCTTTCGCTGCTGTCTACTATCTTTATGAGAAATCATATACGACCAGTGCTTGAGCGCCCTGCGTCTTCTCTCGAAGCAGTACCACCCTTTCTTCGTCAAAGGCAACCCACCCCTTTGTGAAATCTGATGCGTCCAATATCTGATCCTGATTGAATGGATGTGGAGGGGCCCTGACGAATGACCGGAGTGCCTTTTGCAGCTTAGGTGCACTGATGCAGCTGTTTTCTGGACGCACTTGAACGCTGGCTGCACCTGTAATAGCCCGCCTTCTGGTAGAGCCAGAGCTTAAACCCCCTTCCAGTTCCCAAACACGAAGCTCATTACCCAAAGCACTGACCGAGACCGCTTTGCCCCGGTCACCAACCTGAGCACCCGAGACCGAAGCGGTGTGGCCCCAAAGCCGATTCCCCGGCACTATACTCAATTCCTGAGCTTTCGATGTTACCATATACAATGTTAGTGTGTTATCTGCATGAGCTGAGAGTAGATATGGATGATTATATGATAGGGATGTCGGCTTTGTTAGTGAGGGTATCAGTAAATGACCGGCTCTGTTTGGACGACATGGAGGGCCATCGCCCATGGCCGGTATTTTATTTTCAACGTCGAACGGTGTACATGGTGTTCTCGTCGATTTCGTTGAGGCGGTGGCCATGCGAGAATCCAAAATTAAACCTTCTACTGTAAGCCGAACCTCCTGCAAGCCTACAGACCACCCCGATGTCCAGGTGGGCAAAGCATAGGCTATAGAGGCGACGATACTGGTGGACGAAGTTCTTATTGCCAGCGATAAAGGAGGGTACGCTGTGTGAGACCGTAATGACGACAAAAGGTAGGGAGCCCCTGACGCGGTATCCGGCATACCGTCCTTGTCATGACTAATGCGATACAATGACAACAATGGCATTCCGGTCATGGTCAGTAAATAAGGTGATTTGTAGTCAACTGCTAGGATAGCGCCGTTCGTAGATGGACCATGTTTGTATTGGTGTGTAAACGTCCTCTCGGTCATGCTCAATGTATAGATGTTGAAGCTACCATCGCTGAAGCCAATGGCAACATTCATCCCACCATCGACACATTTCGTGTCGTCGATTGCCATCGATGCTGGACCTACGGTGCCTAAAGCCGTACTTGCTATCAATCGTTTTTCTCCCTTGAGCGACCATGCTCTCAAACCAGTGGTGGCGTCTGCGATCACAACGATATCTTGACAGAGACGCACCAGTAGCGGTGGCGTAGATGGTGGCTCTGCAATCTGGGTTTCACTGACGCTGGCGCTGCCTCTCGACCAGTTGTGGCGTAATCTGTATTGTCGTTTCCAGTCGGTCGCTTTGCCTCGTTTCACAAGATGGTCATCATCTAGCCACTTCGATATTCTGGACGAATAGAACAAAGACTTCGCTGGTGTTCCCTGATCTCGAATGCCCCGAATCCGAGATGCCCTTGGCCGTACAAACCTGTCGTAGAATGCGGCCTTCCATAATTGTGGATCACCAGCAAGATCATTCAACCGTCGAGACAGTCTGCATGATTAGCTGAGGCGTGACATTCAGACTTGACGATGCGCACCTTTGGCAGAGGACAAGGTCTGAGACACATAGGAAAGAGAGTGCTCTTAGGAGAAGTTCGTCACTTAAGACGGACAATCTATCCGATCTATTGGATCGTGGCCGCTTGACACAACGCTCGTTCCCAGCATCTGCTTCCAGGGAGCGCTTTACCATAGTAAGGCTTGCTATAGAATCTGTAACAGTGAGTCTCGAGGTGGGTGAACTATGTTGGATAAGCTAAGTACTCTACGCCCAATTAATAGTCACCCAATCCCCTGCGTTTCGTCTGCCGCGGCTCGTGGCTTAGCGAGCTTCTAGAACTATACGATACTAGCGCCAATGCCCACGAAATCTCAGTATGGCTCCAGTAATCTCTCGAATGATTTTAGAGATACCTCACTTCTTACACCACAAAGGTCTACTATTGTGATCTACACAATTTGCACTTATCAATCGTACAGCCAATCGAACAATGTAAGCTAACACCAACGATAACCAGCCAAGCGACCTTGTCCCCAACACTTTGACTCGAGAAGCATTATTGGCACCTGGAGACTGACTGCGCTATCTTACCTAGACCATCAATACGAGAAGCATGGACTACCAGCAACCAGGCGGACGCGGTTGCTACAACTGTACGTGATAATTCGCCCTCTTCCTATGAGGACAACGGACTATTGGCTCATGGGCTTCTTCGTTCTAGGCGGTGATTCCTCTCATCAAGCTCGAGACTGCCCCAAGCGTGGGAGTCCAACATGCTTCAACTGTGAGTCTAATCTGTTTGCCTCTGGACCGAAAACTCAATTGACGAACAACAGGTGGCGAGGTCGGCTCACTAAATTTGCTGTGGGGAACATGTCGCTAATGCGGACATTCCAGGAGGGCCATGTATCGCGTGAATGCCAAGCCCCTCAAAAGGAGAAATCCTGCTATCGTTGTGGCGAAGCCGGCCATATCTCGCGCGAATGTCCCAACCCCGGTAATGGTAGTGGAGGTGGAGGTGGAGCTGGAGGAGGCATGAGCGGAGGATATGGTGGAGGTGGAGGCGGAGGTGGTCAGGAGTGTTATAAGTATTCCTCTCTACCTTTCTGTGATCCGTTCTATTTCCTTATTTAATACATCTTAGGTGCGGGAAGGTTGGCCACATCGCCCGCAATTGCACCGAAGGCGGGGGATATGGCGGAGGCGGAGGCGGATACGGTGGAGGCTATAGTGGAGGTTACGGCGGCGGTGGCGGAGGCCGTGGGGCTGGTGGACAGACCTGTTACTCTTGCGGAGGCTACGGGCACATGTCTCGAGATTGTACCCAGGGTCAGAAATGGTACGTAAACAACTCTGCGAGAAATTTCCTCGATCGAGACGCAACGTCGAATTGCAAGATCTGGGCTCGGAGTCCCGATCAATTCAACGTGGTCTCCGTCAAGTGAACAGTGATCTTAGGATTATTTTGCTGACTTTGATTTCTTCTACAGCTACAACTGTGCGTACCCTGAGCGTTGATGTCGCTAATGTGACTTCGACTGATGTACAACAGGCGGCGAAGTTGGCCACCTATCACGCGATTGCCCTTCGGAAGCCTCATCTGAACGAGTCTGCTACAAGGTACGTGCACTATCCAGAATTTTTCTCATCTGGGTACTGCATACACTCCGTTTTCTCAAGCTCTGTTCCGTCATATCCCTTGACGCACGCTTCTCGATCCATGCCTGTACATTGAAGAAGTACTGACATCGATTACCTGTAGTGCAAGCAGCCAGGACATGTTCAGGCAGCCTGCCCGAGTTGAGCCCGCCACCACTGAATTCCTCCATTTGGACCATGGATGACCAAGTCTTGGGTCATGTAGTCGAGACTCAAGAGATTTTCTATATGCCCCCATTGGCCACGGATTGGTAGAGGCAGCATTGGTCAGGACTCTGGGATTTCTATATCATCTCCTTTCTAGCGCGCACGCATGACGATTTTTATACCCAAGCATTGAGGGCAATCTTGGCGGGGATATCGAAGAGCAGTGGTCAGAGAGGTGGGATGTTTGCCATGGAAATGGCCTCTTGCATAGCGATGACTGGAAGTGTACGCTAGTCAATGATGTTCACGGCCTTGGTCTACATCAAAAGTCAATGATGAACAACAGGAATTGATGATATGGAGGCAATGCTGTAGGCGAACGTTTGTCACTAACAATTGGACAGTATGATAGCTGCTTGGATTCCTGTGCTACACGATGCGAAGCATGACTTCGACAGGTAAAGCATAGTGTCTACATTCTATGGTCACCAACGTACTGAATGTTCCCATGAATGTTGGCAGACTAACACAAGACAATCAATGTCAATCGCGTTATCGGTTTACCAAAGCTAATCGGACCATGGCACGGGCTCGATGTGGGTTGTATGGCCCTCGATCAGTCGGAGGCGTAAAGGAAGCAGATGACACGAACGAAGGCTGCAACCCATTCAATCAAGGTACAGTTAACCATGGGCATGTGAACGCCCCCAGAGGAAAGGGCGGAAACTCAATTGCGTCACAAGGACGTGGGTTCCGTAGCAGTGAATGGGACTGTTGATACCCACTGTAAGGTCAGACCCTCGAAAACAGCAATAGGTCGTGATAGATGTAGTAGTACGACGTTGGTGAATGATTGATACCTATGCTTTACCGTACGCAGCCTCTGTGCCTCTCCTCTACCAATTGACTTTGTGGCTCAAACTTCTATTTCTGAAGCGAAAGCGGGCGAGACAGCGCGTTGCAGGCTAGTGGACCCTGACATTAGTTGCAATGCTACGCCACCTCGGGGACTACGTCCTCTTTCTGCCTAACGCTCAATTGGCTCAATTGATCGATTTTGGCGTTATTCTCCTGTGGACTGACTCACCACTGCCTTTTCGTGACGCGACCATTGTGCTACAAGTCACTGGTCCTCCCCTACTCCAGACGGCTGGCCCACAAGATTCCACGCAGCCATCATGGATCTGGTCTTTGTTCCAATGAACCAATCATGTCCCGGCACATTCCAGCGCTTTCTGGCACTATCGTTGGGTCAGGAGCAGCTGACTGCCATAGGATTGGCGCTTACACTCCTCTCACCACAGGGCACAGGGCACACGCACGCACAGGCAGCATTTGCTTTGCCTTGCCTCAGCAAGACATGAACCGTGGCCCACTTCACTCCAGGAAGGGTGTCAGTTGATGCGAGTCATCAATTGATCCAGTCATTCCTCTCCCCGTCCTGTCGTTCATTGCTGCCTTGGGCCCCCGTCCCACATTTCCACCTATTGTCCTTCCTGTATTCCGCTATTCACCGCTGCCTTGTTTCATTGACAAGGCTTCGCCCATGCTCAATCTCAATCCCAATTTCTGTCCTTCCAACATCTATCTCTAACATACTGCGAACAAAGGCCCTCTAATATTACTGCATAGGCAACCGCTGGTTCCGCTCCCACCAGCAGCAATTGATCCGTATTATCGTGACACAATCCGTTCAAACTCCATCTCCGAAACTTTGCCACCCAATCCGGACAACGTCTTAATACCGTCTTACAAATCAAACCATTGACCTTTCACATTCCACCATCTTCGCTTCTGCCTACAATCACCCTCCAACGACCTTGCTCATCATCACAATTGCAACGTCGTTCCCCCCAAACACCAGAAATGTCATTACCATCGATATCAAACCTTATGTCTCCGCCTGAGGCCAAGCCACTTGAGAGCTTTTCAATTACACCAGCGAAATCTCCCTCTACAACCCGATCCTGCATCGTTACTTCAGATCAGACCCTCGCTCCAATGGCAGCTTGTGTAACGTCAGACACACATATCAGGGTATTGCCATCTCCTCCAGTCTCACCGTGGATGAGGAAGCGATGCAAAGAAGAGCAGGACGACCAGACAGGCGCTACAGGTAGTGGTCGAGGAGCCGACAGAGGCCAAGATCCAGTCCTCTTCCCCGATTCGGAGTCCTTTGGATCCGTAGGCGATCAGCCTTTATTCTCGGCAGAGCCCTTGGTCGAGCATACGGAAGCAATCATCACCAAGCACATGGCAATGCATATGCAATCATTTGATCACAAAGTCAATTGTCCTACTAGAGAAGAGTACCGCCTAGCGATTGCCTGCATACCTCAGATTGGCCGTCTCTACAACCAAAATCCAGGTGCTTACATGAAAAGGCAACGTGAAGAGATGGAAGATCAGTACTGGCAGACCAAGCGTTTCTGTGCCTCAGCTGGCACCAAAGCGGCCCCCGTACGGATTGCACCAGCACCAAAGTTGATGAAGCGAGCTATCAACCGCGCGGCGACCCCTGTGAAAGCACCAACCTCTGCAAAAGCCGCAATCCCAAGGATAAAGCGTACACCTAAGGCTTCACCAATGACCAAACTGATGGGGTTTCCAGAGAAGGGTCGGTCAGCCACGCCTGACCGTACGCCAGGAGCAAAACGGGAAGATGTGGACTACAACGCTCTCCCTGATTACGCACCTCCAACATCGACTCTTCCCAACGGCAACCCGAAAGTTTTGAAGGCTGAATGGCCAAGCAGTAATGTCTTGAACCTTGCAAATGACGCAGATCGGGACATGCTTCACGAAGCCGAAGTGAACCTTGCAGGCACACTTCGTCTGAGCTGTGCAACATATTTATGCAGTAAACGACGCATCTTTGAGTCTCGTCTCAATGCTCTTAAGATTGGCAAGGAATTCCGAAAGACGGATGCGCAACAGGCCTGCAAGATCGATGTCAACAAGGCCAGCAAGCTATGGGGTGCATACGACAAAGTGGGATGGTTCAATAAAGACTATTTCACGCAATATCTTTGATTTCTCGAACATACCAACGACGAGACTGTCCTAACCCCACGTGGATCATTCACCATCATTTACCTTCTATCTGGCTAAGATTGTTATACCGGCAATGACTCTAACGACACACTACCTTTTCTATGGTGTTCAGTAGGCCGGCCCTGCATTATGTAATCTTGATTTGCAGAAAACCGGTGCTTTACCGGGCTCTCCACACCCTACTCGTTATGATTCATCCGACCAAGGCGTTCGGTTTGTCAACTTTGGGATTACAAACTGTATGGCCCTCCACTCAGCTCATCGATACCCCTTTTCCGTTTTGTCAGTGCCCAAGTGGCGCGTTGCAGGCATGATTACATGTCTCACTATGCTTGCTCGGTAGGGTAGACTTGGATCAGATTATGGAAGGAATGAGACGGAAAGAGTAACCGTTCGGCCAGGACAATGGGAGTTGCTTCAAATATCATCAACCCATAACCAGCCTGCATGAGACTTTCATAGCTAGCATAATCCAATAACAAAGCATTAAAACTCTAGACCCCTTTCCGTTCCTACTACCTATGTATGGAGTGTCGATACCTGACACTGCGATAGTGGACCACTGGACGTCAATGGGCTTGTTAAACCAACACAGGACTGCCGGCGGTGCACAAGGCGGCAACGGCGTCAGCCCTACAAGCTTACGGATTACTGAGCTCTTCGAATTACATTTCCATTGTCAGACAACCACGATTGCAATCACATCACACCGGAGGCAACTTATTCGGTAGCTGGACTCCATGTTTCCATCATGTCACAAACTCAAACCCATGTTGAGCCGTCAGACGGTTCGGACCATAAGGAAGTGCATAAGAAAGTGAAGAGTAGAAGGCCAGCAAGTGAGCTCAGGCCTTTTCATCCTGCACTACGCAGGAATGGTATGGAAGTGCATGGCGCTGACGCGCACTTCTGCGATTTACAGACACTGCTTTCCGGCAGCAGAGACTGAAGGCGTGGCAGTGAGTATATCGTGATGCAACTTGGCGACAACAGATGATGAGTAGCTGCTGAATATATCTTGCCCAGACCTATCCTTACACCCAAGACCGTCCTACCTTTATTCTTCATCGTCGGCATCATCTTCGCGCCAATAGGCGGATTACTGCTATATGCCAGTGCCCAGGTTGGTTGTCACCACATGGATCCAATAAGCATTCCTAAATGCTATGATATAGGTGCAAGAAATCTCAATCGACTACTCCCATTGTCGGGACGAAGCACGCAATTCCTCCGATTACAGCAATATCCCCGGCAAATATACTTCATCTTCATTCAAATGTGGAAGCTCAAATTGCACAGGAGGCGCTCCGGCCCAATGGAGGGGCTACAGTAAAGGCGTGCCTTACGGTAATAACACCGTCGAGACCTTTATCTGCTCTTTGAAATTTCAAATTCCTTGCGATCTCAAGCCGCCTGTCCTGCTCTATTATCGCCTCACGAACTTCTACCAGAACCATCGCCGATATGTAAAGTCTCTGGATTCGGATCAATTAAAGGGGACCGCCGTTTCGAATTCATCACTTGGTGCTTGCGCGCCCCTGGATACTGACCACCTGGAACACAAGAACGGAAAGCCATATTATCCTTGTGGGCTTATAGCCAACTCTGTCTTCAACGATACATTCTTAAACCCTTTGCAATTGAACGTACCTCATAGCCACCAATCTCAAAGGCCGTACAATATGACGAACAAAGGCATTGCCTGGGCCAGTGATGCAGCGCTATATAATCCTACCAAATACAATGCTGCAGATATCGCCGTTCCGCCTAATTGGGCACTACGCTATCCAGATGGTTATACGGACAAGAGCCCACCACCCAACCTGAAAGAGGACGAAGGCCTTCAAGTATGGATGAGGACAGCGGGTCTTCCAAATTTTAGCAAGCTAGCCTTACGCAATGACAACGAAACGATGCAATGTAGCACGTATCTGGTGGATATCGAAGACAGTACGTATATTGCTTCTTGCAATTCGTGCGAGTGTACTAACGGTCATTAGATTTCCTAGTCACCATGTATGGAGGCACGAAATCAATGGTAATATCCACCCGAACTGTGATGGGGGGCAAGAACCCCTTCCTCGGCATTGCATATGTGGCTGTCGGAGGCATCTGTATCCTCCTTGGAACCCTCTTCACCGTGACACATCTCATCAAGCCTAGGTATATCATCGGGAAAACCCACTTGATTATTTCACGGAATTAACAACTTCGCAGGAAACTTGGGGACCATACTTATCTCACGTGGAATAATGACCAACCAAGCACCGCGACTGCAACAGGGATTTCCAGACCTGGTAACGATGCTGCATGATTTATGTGTTTTCAATTTTTAGATGTACTCGGTGTCGTGGCTACGAGCGTTTCTGGCGTTTTGGAGGGGTGTTGTATAATCTGAACTGGCTAAACAGTCTAGAGTCTCCAAGTGGATGTGTGCCATCTTCACCTCATGCCTCATGAGCTTTCTCTTGATGATCTCCACCTATGCCAGACGTTTCGAGGAAGATTCATGTTTGTTTCCCGCGGGACGGCGTTGGTAAAGAAATTGCTTATCGCTTTGTGTTCAGTTGCAATTGCCGGTTCCGGTCCCTTTTTCGACTCCACGTAAAGTTCAGCGTTGTTGGAAGAAAGGCGATGCAGATGCGAAGCCTAACATGATCGTCCATGGAGAGAAAGGAAGATGGTTGTGGGGATGAAGAAAGCCAGCGACAGGTGCAAGATGTTCCTGGAGGTGGAAACAGGATGTGTTCTATACATATGGGCCCAGCCAATGCCTGATTCTCCTCACGCATTCCAACGGTTACCCCTTGAGGCCCTGCCAAGAGCCGTACAGAATCAGGGTGTCCATCATGTTACCTCGGATATTGTTGCTCTCCTTCTATGCTGCACTTCCCGTTTTCGCTCTGTTCATCGATCATCATGCACACAATGGCTCAACCATGTTGCCAAACATCACGATCGACATGTGTGGCACGTCACCACCCTCCGAGGAGCTTCGGGCAGCCCATTCATACTTCCGAGGCTCCCCCATAGCACGTCTCACAGGGGGCAGCACAGCGACCAAGCCGCTTGTCGTGGAGATATACATGCACTTCGTCTCCACTGCCGATCAAGCACCGTTGTTCAATTCCCGTACACGCTCAACCCTCATATCCAACCAGGTGAACCATGTCCCCTTTCCCCCTCGATCACCCATCCTTCACCACCAATCTCTAACCCCGTGCCTTTTGCCACTTCCCCCCAGATGGCCGCTCTGAACCAAGCCTACCGCCCCTCCAACATCACCTTCCACCTCAACACGACCTCCTACACCATCCGCGACGACTGGGCCACCGACGCCAACAGCACCACGATGAAAAAGGCCCTCCGCCGCGGCACCTACGCCGACCTGAACCTCTACTTCCAGACCAACCTGTCCTCCTACCCGTACACCTACAGCGCCGGCTCCACCCTCCTCGGCTACTGCACCCTCCCCACCAACATCACCTACCCCTACAACGGCCAGGTCTACGAGTTCCCCGCCGCCGACTACGCCACCGACGGCTGCAACATCCTCGCGGGGAGCATGCCGCACGCGCCCAACTCCGTCGTCGGCTACGATCAGGGCAAGACGGCCGTGCATGAGGTCGGGCATTGGTTCGGCTTGCTGCATACCTTCCAGGACAACACGTGCGGGGTGGGCGACGCGGGCGACTATTGCGACGATACGCCGCAGCAGAGTGTGAGTACGAGCGGGTGTCCGACGGGGAAAGACAGCTGTCCCGATTCGCCGGGCTTGGATCCGATTCATAATTATATGGATTATTCGACTGATGAGTGGTGAGTTCCTTTTCTAATCGCGTATTCTTTTCCTATTTCAGACCAGACCAAGGTGCACTTCGAAGCAAGTAACTGTCATGATGGCATCCAACTAAATCGTTTCAACGGGAATAATCTAACTGACACCTTCATTCCTCCGTCCCTAGTTACGTCAACTTCTCACCAGAGCAGCAACTGCGAATGGTCAACATGTACAACATGTACAGGAAGGGCGAATGATGGAGGATTGCATGAAGGAATCACGACACTCGTTATGGAAGCATTGGCGATGGCATTTGATATAATGCGAACCACACTCGTTGATGGGATGGGATTTTGCTTTTAGATGACAGAGGTGCACGGTAGGGTCGATGGTATGAGCGATGCATGCACGGCGCTCATGGGTCTTATTTGGCATCATGGTGGCGTTGGAGGGATGGTCTAAGTTATATATGAAGGAACTGAATGGATTTCACACAACTGTTTGACTGTCTCGAGGCTGAATGTGAAGATGCGTCAATGCGCATATTTAGTCTCGATCGCTGACACGAGTCGCTACTGTGCGACAGACTGGTCGTAGCCAATCCAGATCTCGCTCGCAGATGGTAGAAGACAAGAACTGATACCGCTCCCTTCCTTAACTAACCATGCTCATTCAAAAATGATTCCCTGTAGACTTTTCCAAAGGGAAAATCCGTTATCGATCAAAAGGTCAACAAAATATATCCTACCGCTTCTTCTTCCTGCCTTTATCCTCTTCATCATCCAGCCCACCTTCTTTGTCTTTCCTTTTGGCCTTCTTCTCCAGCTCATCCCAGTCCTCGCCGCCACTCTCATCATCACTCGCACTGCCTTCGTCGGCAGAAGCATCGTTGTCGAAATCCGACTCGTCTTCCGACGATTCATCAGAGGCCGCCAGCTCCTCGTCGGACATCTCAAACGCAGACTCTTCTTCCTCCTCGTCCGAGCCTTCGTCGTCCGACTCCATCGTCAAGAACGACCAGCCGCCGTCGACGAAGAATTGGTGGGGGTCGGCAATGACGGTCTTCATGATGGTGCTCCAGTTCAGGTTCAGCGGACCTTCGTTATATGGGATTTCCACGGAATCAAGCCAGTCCTTGACCTGCTCCAGGCTCTCCACCGGAACCGTGTTGATATGTGCTGGCGGCCGGTGAAAGTCCTTGAAGACGCAGACCATGTCGAAGTTTTTCAGCCCAAATTGCACGCGCTCCAGATGGACGATTTCGATCTCCTCCAGAGCTATTACCATGAAGGGCGGTTCGGTCAGCTGTACGAGACAGTCTGTGGTGGGTTGGCACAGCACGTTAGACCGATTGGGCACACCACTAAAACCAAGATCTCTGAATGGAACATCCACTCCGAAATCTTCAGGAGCAGCGGTCTGAATCCGTTCAGCGAAATTCTTGAAGGCTTTGTCAAGCTGGGTACGCCGCCGCCTCTCTTCCTGCTCCTGTTCAAATTCTTCTTCGTCGCCAAAGCGATGCTTCCTCTTACGATTGCCCGTCTCATCGAACGCCATGTCAGTCGCTTCGCGATAAAATTGTACGTCTTTGGCTTTCTTCTTTCCAATCATGATTGGGTCCTTCAAGTGGATGTGGATGATGACGATTAACTCGTGTGTACAAGGTTGGAAAAATAGATTCTTGATGTTACTGAAGAGGATGTCAATCTGACTTCCACGGTGATCGGCGTAACGAAGACCATTCTGATGTATCTCCACTTCACCGGCTACACGTTTGCCGTCGAGTCCCGGCCGGACGAAGAGATTATCAAGATTGATCGGCTTACGACCTGTTGGGATAATTAGCAGAGGAACACTCCATCCAAGTTACAGCACTTACTTCGGATTACACTGAGCTTATCCTGTTCAACCACATCTTCGAGCTCTTTCTTTTCTTGTTCTCGCCGTACAGCATTTTTCCTCAAGTCAGTGATCTGGGTGGCAATATCCTGCATCCGATCCGTGTCTGTGGACCGGAAGGTTAGACTTCTGACAAAGTGTGCATCTGCATTCTCGAATGGTTGGTCGTCCTTTCTACCAACACCTTGTCCAGGGGACAAGAAATTTATTCGCAGGTAAGCAAACTCTCCCTCGTCGCTTTTGCTGGCATTCTTGATGGTGTTGATGTGGAATGGTACAGGCCTACCCATGATAGGCAGGACGACTGTGGATGCCTTGACATCTACTACAATTGCTAGATCCGCCACCCGGGAGGGAAATTGATTGTCTCGCTTGTATGACTCGAACTTCTTGAACTTTTTCTGACTGACACCATTGGCGTCACCTGTGGCTTCGCTGTAGCGCTCAAGACCTTCCTGTTGCTTCTTTTGAGCCAGCTCTTTCTGATGCTCCCGACGTCGGACCTCAGCACCATCGTCCACCTGCTTGCCACGGTCTGCACGAAGCTTTGTTTTCACAACATTGGTAGATGCGACGGCACCAATCTTTGGGTCTTTCTTGCTTTTGGCCTTTTGCGCTGGCGTTTCTTCATCCTCTTCATCCTTGAAGTAGAAAGAAACCGAACCGAGTTCCAGTGGCGCTGGTTTTGTGAGATTGCCAGCTGCCTCGGATCTGCCGTGAATACGAACGGTATCTGAAACGAAGAGTGTATATGTCTTACTCTTCTTATCCTGAGGTTTTGGGTTCTCGATGTCGGTGAATCCTGGGGCAAAGTTGAGTGTCATCCCATCTTTGAGTTGTCTTGTATTCTTAGCGTTGATGACGAGTGTCGGATCTTTGGCTTCGATGCCGATTCCTGCTCCGATAGCCTTCAAAAAGTGTTTCTCCATATCTGGTTTTTTAGCTTTGATAATGCCCAGCGCCTTGTTGTATAGTTCCTTGATGACTACACCTTCCCTCGCCTCCTGGATTAGCATGTCTTGTATGCTGAGTAATAATTTATAGTTGGCCTCCTGAGAGCTGTTGGGATCCACTAAGAATGTCCGGGCCACCATGGAGCTATAGCTTTTGTACCGAAGGCCAAGGCCTGCAATGATAATACCAGGATGCAGGGTTTCGCCGTCAGATGTTGCCGACTGTTTCAGATCGTAATTTCCTCCACTTTGGACCGTTGGACCGTACATAAAATCCAGCTGGCTGTTGTCAAAATCGGCGGGTAGCTTAGAAGTCTTTAGGTTCTTGAAGAACTTCGGATCGTCTAGCTTCTTGTCCATCTTGTCTGCCAGCATCTTGTGCGTAACTTTCTTTTCAGCATCCAGAATTGACGACATCTCCTCCATAAAGAATTCCCAGAGGATACCCGTACACGCTCGGGACGCATTCCGCATCGACCGCTAATCGATGTCAGCCATCTCGGACGCCTCAGGACAAAACCTCATCAAAGCGATGACCAACCAGCTCATGCTCATCCTTCACCGCAAAGGCGGCAGAAGAAAGGGCCATCGATATGTCAACTTCTTCCACCTCTTTCGATATGTCACCAAATGCCTTCTTCCATTCATCCGCAAAGGGGCCCGCAGAAGTGTCTTTCGCAATGGTTCCGACTTTCTTCTGGTATCATTTTCAGCAATTTCGCTCCCCGGGGTATGACTCATGAACATACTCCGGCACCTTTTATGACATCGAGGCACTTCTCCAAGTGTTTGGCGTTCTGATCTGCGTCCTTGCCTTTCACAAGAATCTCAACAGGGACCTTTCCCCCCTTGAGAGGTTCCAGGTGTTTCGCTGTAGGTAGTGGGCGTGTTCAGCTCACATTCACCGGGCTCTCTTCAAACAACCTACCTTTCTTCGCAGTAGTGACAATGTAGAGCGCCTCCAGTGTGAACACCATGAGCGTAGCGGGGAATTCGTACCCAAGGAGCCAGAACTATAACCAGCCTGTTAGATCTTAACTTCGAGATACATCAACAGGCACACATACATGCATAGCATTGTTTTTGTGAAAGGATGGATTATCCTCATTCCTGCCCATCAAGACCACTATAGACCCGACGTCCCCGAACAACGCGTCGTTCGACTGTCGTTTGTCGGTTTTCCATGCTGAAATAAAGTGTGAGAGACGGCTTTGGAAACTATCTTTATCGATCTTGACTTCGTCAGCCATGGCGGGTATGTGGTTCAGACAGGATGCTGTCGTGAGAGGCGACTGAAAGGTAGGATGAGGTTTACGTTATGGCAAGACAGTGATCGATACCGCGCAGGAAGCGCGCTCATTGGCTCAGTTTGGTCTAAATTAGCGGAATTATGTTAAGCCGTAGAATATCCGGTCCTGAAGCTACATAGTACTTTCACCATCCATTGTAATTCAGTTGTCTATGTGTGCTACTCTTCACAATTGGTCTCGGATCGCTTTTCTCATTGATCGACTGTTGGAGGGATAGCTACCAAGCTTTGGTCCGTTTCGGAACGTATTGTGGTCCCAAAATGTCGAACGAGGAATTATAGCGAGACTTAGGACTACCAACCTCTCGCAGTAAAATGGTACTGGGCCCAGGGCCATAAGTAATTGCAGAGCGATGGTCAAAACCACAACTCAAACGTCACTAAGATCTTGGCCATCTGCCCATCATGAAGATCAAGGTACCTCACTAAGTCCTCGACGGGACAAAAAGAGCAATGCAGCTACAGGTGCTGCGGCCGCAGGAGCCCGAGCGATTGGATCCCAAGCCTTAGCATTTTACTTCAGAGCTCCCGCCAAGGCCTTTTTCAGAAGTAGGATAGAGTAGGTTCACGTCTCGACCCCAAGAGGTGAGCTTTACGGCTCATTAAATTATAGCTATCTGGTATGCTTCGTGCTTTCGTTGTATCTGAGCCACTACTGAGGCGCACTACAGGCCTATGCTAGAGCTATCAATCCCCAGGTAGGGCAAACGGGGTGGTCTTTGGGAGTGAGTACGCCAGGGCTACTTGCCCATGCCATCCGCCATCAGGGGTGGACTTTTGTTCCGAATCATGTACTTCCACCTATGCTGGCGAATATTGGGTACAAGTTACTGGCCGGTACGCATACTTGGATTGACTGACAGGATGCAGAGTTGGGGCTGTTCTGTATACCTCCTATCTCCAGATTTTGGGTGCCTTGCATCCACCATCTTCTCAGTCATTGAAAAGGGTGTATCCACCACCACCGGTTGACAGCACACTACTGGCTGGCTTTGCGGCTGGAGCAATCCAATCGGTCGTAGCAGCCCCACTTGATGCTCTCTCCGTCCGCTTCAAAACTATGGAAATTCTTAATGGTCGGTATACGTCCATGTGGGATTATGGCGGCAGAAAGCTCCGCGAAATCGGTCCCCGGGGTATCATTGCTGGTTGGGGCCTTTCCTTTCTCAAAGACTCCTTAGGATTTGCAGTGTTCTTCGCAACCTTTGAATACGTGAAAGCCCAAGCTTACTACGATTTCGTTACCAAATATTACGGCGACCTCCGTGGGCCGTCCCCCAACTCTCGTTCAGAACTCCGACTTCACCAGACGGGCAACAGCAACACTATAAAACCCCACTATGCCATTGAACCAGTCTTCTTAATATTAGCCGGCCTATCGGCCTCTATCGCTCAGCAAGTCATCCAGCAGCCACTCAACTTAATCCAAAGCATCCATTACAAATCACTAGCATTCTTAGACCAGCAAGCAAGAATAGACCAACCGAAAGCTGCAATGCTTCGTAAGTACTTCTCTGCTTATAGGAAGACATACCTGCAGTGCTTGATACGTTCTAGACGGTCTGGAGGCTGGCGGGCATGGCTATACAAAGGTCTCTTCTACAACACAATCAGAATGGTCCCAAGCACCAGTGCCGGCCTCTTGATCTTTGAAATGGTTCGGAAACGATACGGTAATGAAGCCGAGGCTGTAAGAATTCAAAAGGATGGTTACGGGATTCTCTTGCCGTAAAGGCGGACACAAATGTATGACTGGAAGCGTTGTACTCTACTCATTTCGTATGATACCCAAAAGATAGAATTAATATCCAACAACCTTACAAACCAGCAGAGATCTCTGATCATGGAATCCAGCTCCCGGAAACTGCTCACGGCGTCTGTTAGTAGAATCTGGTACCTTGCTAGTCTAGGAAATAGTATACTCAAGACGGACATAGCTGACAGCCATAATGACTGACCGTTGAGAGCAGGCTTAGAGCCGAGGTGTGGATGGGGCAGGTAAGAAAAAGCCTGCGTCTCAACATCTTGAGGCTTGCATCACGCAAAGCGGTGCGATACGATCATGCGAGCTTCAAGAAACGAAGCCAGCTGTCGTTGTTGTGCCTACCTACCCTACTCCTACCCAAAGTCCCCTCATCCCCAAATGAAGGCCGTAGCGAGCAATTCTTCAGCACCACGATCCGTTAAGCTGTGTGACTCTCATCGAGCATGAGATGGACTCACTTTCCTATCACATAAGGTACTGCTGCACTTACAGCCACTTACGACCATCCCTATGCATCCCGGGAAACAAAAGGAACATCACACGATGAAATTATAGCATTCACAACTAGAATCTAGTCGATTGGCGCAGCTTCTATCCTCCAAACAACTTCAGACCCTCTCGAAATCCCACCACCAATAAAAGTAATCAACCGACAAAACCCACCAACCAAACTCATCGAGACCCACCAGAATTAGCTTTGTCATACTATAAAATGCCACCTCTCCAGGATGCCGACACCCATGACGAAAACCACACCAGACATGCTTCCACAAATACTAACATTTGTGACCTTCAAACCCAACGATCAAGGTTCAGGCCTGTTAGTTATACCACAAAGATACAAGTCGATGATGGTTGGTTGGCTTCACCTCTAATCCTTCGAAGCGGAGATGCTGGAAAGTGGATCTAGGCGCCGACGATGATATTTGTAGGTAGGTAGGTAAGAAAGTTTTTGGGTCTGATGTGTATAGGAGGCATAAGGTCAGATCTTTTGCGGCTGGGGATGGAGAGGGAGATGGAGATGGAGGAGAGGATAGGATAGGTCGGTGTGAGGTTTGATGACTGGACTGGTTAGAGGGCTGCTCTTTGGTTTCTGGTGTTGGAAAGAAGGGTGTATTCAATCCGATCATCTATCAACAGCGCGGTGGTATTGATTTCTTTGAAGTCATGCTTCTTTGAAGCCAGCATGACTTCGATACTGGGCTACTCAACACAAATACATTGCAAACCAGCAAGGACGTGTGCCAACCAACTTATGGACTGAACTGAACTATGTACATACATCTGTCAATTATAGCCACATGTCGTGAAGCCAGCCCTTGCGTCGGTACAAAGAAAGCAGCCCTAGGTACGACCATCTAACTTACTCTCGTACGTGCGGGACCGACGTTACCAAAAACGCTACCTACGCTTTTCGAGCACGCGGATCCCCAGGGTATCTCAGAACGAACGAACGTGGATCGCGATCGCGACCGAGCGACGCTCTCCCTCAGGCATTGACTCTTTGATAGAAAAGAATGTAGGCGACCTTGTTATCCTTGACGGACGCTCGTCCGACTGGAGTGATCTTCCCAGAGACATTATTAGGCGTCACGTTCCCATTTGCGACTCCTGACCACTTCTTGCCGCCTGTTGAAGGTGTTGCGGTCATGCCGTTAACCTGGCTCCAGCCCTTGCCAGCTTCTCTTTGTTCCTCATCCTCTGCAGTAAACTGCTCGTAAGTATTGCTGCTTTGGTGCTCCTCGATCTTGTGTTGCTCTAGAGCAGCAGCAAGGACCTGGGGGTCTTCCTCGCTGCCGCCTTCCGCAACGTCTTGGCTTCGAACCCGCCGAATAACGGTGTCATCAAGTCGGATCCATTCTCGGCCCTCTTGCCGGCGGACGTCTACAGTGTAGTGTCCTCCGCTTGCATTCTTGCCATGATGATAGACAACGCTGATAAGCCGATACTTTGGTAGGCCCCCGTGAGCGAGAAGCCCACCTCTCTTGTGTTGTGGGAAGACCTCTTTGGGGATCTCGAGATCCAAGGGGTAGCCAACTTTTTTCCATATCTTCTGCGTACCACCATTGCTATCATATTGAAAGCGTTTGAGGTGGAGGATCAGAACTTGTGGCAGCGTCTCAATGAACACCTGTTTTGTAGCTGTTGAGTTCGGGCCTCGCGGTGAATTGAAATCGCCATGTATGGGTTCAGGTTTGGTTAATCCCTTTAACGCATCTACAATGTTGCTGACATTCGCGGCGCCAATGTCAAGCTGCAAAGGTTGATATGGTTCCAATGTCACGGAGTTCTTCATTCCAGGCACTCGAAACTCCGATCGAAGCTTGCCACCGAAGATCTTGGTGACTGGCGATTCGGTCGCGATGGGGCCGGACGATCGAGTGATGGCAGCTTTCTGTTTGGGCCCGACCTCAAGCCAGCCTCCATCATCCAGGGCGTGTAGGTCAGAAGACTCGTGGACTGGCGAAGGATCTCCGTTTGTGGGAGTGGAAGCGCCAGAGGCGGGTTTGATGCTCGTAGGTTTCATCACCCTGGCGCATTCCTCGTGCATCTCCTCCAAGACGAAACCTAGAAACTCTTCTGCATCTTGTTGGTGTCCTCGCTGTCTTCTGTAAGTACGCATTTGGCTATGGATGCACCTCAGGAGTACATACCCTCATGGACGAAAATCGAGGTAATCGACGTATGACCTCATATACGAATTCCGGAATGAAGGGTTCGCCATACTGCTCAAGCTCATTATCCTTCAGACGCATTCGGAGTCGGTCAACAGAGACTGCAGCATCGATGACCGTGTACTCCCGCATGATCATTATCCTGGAGCATATCAGCAAACCAAGGTGTCGTATACATCTCAAGCTTTAACTCACATAGCGTCCATCAGTGGGGTATCGCTCTTGAAGCTATGTGCTGCTTCTTTCCCTATTTTGTCAAGAAAATTGTAAAAGGGTACACAGAAGATAAGAATTTGCAGAATCTGGATCACGGTCAATTAACCGCTTTCACTGGAGGTCACAAGACGAAGCTTACTGAGTTCATGTAGCACATATTTCCGGTGTTTACGAGACCTCTTGGCTCCAAAAAGGCTATCTTGGCGGACTCGCTGCTGTCCTTGACACTATACGAGCCGAGGGCATCAGCCAAAGATCCAGCCTTGCTTGTGCTATGTCCATTAGTCTGGGCAGCTACATCACTAGCGACTGAAGCCTTTGCAGATGCAGAGGGTGGTCCCATGGTTCGAACCAGGTCTGCCCACGACTTCGGTCCCATTTTGATAGGCGGCGAGGTTGGGCCCTCGCCAGAGTTGACCGAAATCCCAGCCCCTTCATTGACTTGGGCAGCTGTTTCGACAGCATTGGCAAGATGGACCGCGTTGGACGGAACCGCAGGATTGGCAGATTCGGAACCGGCACCTGTGGAAGCTCGTCTCGAAGGCCGTGAGGCTACAGGGATATTAGGTATAGCAGGTACGATTGGAATTATCGGAACGTTCGGCCGACCGGATATATAGTTTTTTGGTGTCGTTTGTTGAGGCGTTACGGTAGATGAAGGGGTTGTAGGCTGTGTTGAGAGAGCTTCTGACGGTGGATGAGAAGTTGAAGGTGTCTCCAATGTGGGACGCTCATGTAGCAATTCTGCCCTAGTGAGCGGAAGATTGATGGGTGAAGATACAGCATTCGCATCGGCCTCTTCTTCGGTCACTGACCCACGGCGCGAAGGCAGCTCAACAGGTACACTAGACGACTGGGGTTCTGGTGCCTTTCTTCTTCTTCGCCGAGGTGCTCGTGAGGGGAATGCGCCGTCAAACGATTGCCAAGGGAGTGGGGGATAATAGGGTAGTCGATGAGCTGGAGCATCAACGGTAGGAGGCGGTGGAGGTGTGGGAGGAGCAAGATGCGGATTCGAGATACTGGCAGGTGTTGGTGATTGCGGGTGGAGGGAGGTATTAGAGGATGATGGCGAAAGCACTCCTTGTACGGAACGTATTGAGGACGAGGAGGGAGCTTGATGTGGGGAGGGGCGCATGGGCTGCATGTGTTGCGTTACTGGGTAGGGTGGCATGGTTGGATATGGCTGGAAGCCTCTCTGCATTGGCATAGGCATTGGATATGGTGGCCATTGCGGCGGTGGTCGCTGATAGTGTATGGGGTATTGATATGGGTAGTAGGAACCCTGCTGTGGAGGGTGAGGTGAGTGCATGTAGGGGGGATTATGCCCAGGCCTTCCATTCGGGAAAGGTACTGCTGGTTGCACCTGTGGCATAGGCTGATGTGGATTCATGGTTGGGGCCCCCAGAGGGGGCTTGTAGGATGAGCGTTGAGGCCTAGCTCCGGCTGGGAGAAGCAGCCAGACCTTCGGACATCATAGATTTCAAATTACCGACGTCGAGAGCTTAGGATGCGCTCCGAGAAGAAACGCAGATAGTCCCCGGTGTAATTGTGGACAAGGTGGTTCTGAGGTTATGTTTGCGGTTGAAATCTATCCAAAAAGCTGAGGGACGGGCCAAGAAGCCCCAAAGTGATCGACGCTTACTCATCCGTCCTAGATTAATTGTGCCAAGAAGATAACAACTTCACATTATCATCATAAACACGAAGAGGTTCAGCACAGTCATGATTTGCATGTCCATTGAGTAAGTTTAAGTATCTCCGGTTGGAAATCCTTGGTAGTGGCGAAGAGAGCTGGTATAGTAGTATATACTGTTGTACGTTGTCCTCGAGATATCCAGATTGCGACTCTTGTCTTGGCGAATGGGATGGGGCTGTACGGGAACAACAGCTGTCCAGCGAGACATCAGAAAGATTTATTGCTACTGGTGAAAGATCTCAGAATGGCGCAAATCTTGCCCCAAAACAACATGTTTCCGACTTCCCAGATATACGTGAATTCCCAACTCCATTATAATCCATTGTACTCATTTCACTTGGTGTTCACTCGAGCTTCCTGTGTCCTTCAAGTCTTTCCTGTATTGCATAATCACTTTTCCTATGATATGGACGTTTTGCACTCGCTGAGCCTGTAGCCAACTACCAACGTTCCATAAGGGACTTCTTCATTTGCTAAGACGCAAAGAGTGGTGTCTACCAATCTTAGAGTAAGGGTTCTGACAAAGGCGATAAAATGCAAGCCTACGTCCTACTCCTTTAGCGTATTCAGGACTCATGCGAAACCTTGGCAGCAAAAACAGAAATTTCCCCCCCCATTTTATGTGAAACTACACAATCATTAAATGTCGATTAATTATAGGTGGAGACCAGGTGGTAATTTATGACGTAAGAGGGAAGACTAAGTGCCTTAAGGTTATATATAGCTCTAATTGTAACAGACAGGACGTTATGGACCGAAAATGCCAAAGTAGCTGATTGTCTTACAGGTTCGCATACAACAAAACTCCAAGAAAGGGGGGGGGAAATATTTGTTTTCAGTGCCGAGGTTTCGCATGAGTCCTGAATACGCTAACTATCATTCAGCTCTCGAAGCTGACATTATCGTATCACTTGGCAAGACAAGGACGGAAGCGTGCACGCGAGTGACTGCATGACAAGACAGGCTCATCAATTCGAACAACAGGAATAGAAATGTATGATTGAGAATGTTTGGCAACATCGCATGTGTTCAGGCCGTCACCGTAGAATTACTCCAGATCCTAGGTATCTACTTAGATATGTAAAGCTAAGCAGTCAAGCGGCAGCGATGACTCCGAAGCCCGGACTCCCATCCCTCTTTCAACAACTACAAACAACACCCTGGTGTAGGTCGGGGGTTCTTGATTCTCTCATTAAATACATATCTTTCACCGTTGGACTTGTACTCACATACCAGCCATATACTATTCACATAGCATAGCATACAGCACGCTGATCACATCGAGGTCGCAAGCAGTTCCCCTACGCGATGTCATCGAACCCGGCCCTATCTTTGGCCACTTCGAAGGGCAATTATCCCCCATCTCAGACTCCCTCCCCTTCTCAATCACAAAGCGGCTCCTCTTTTGGGGCAGAGAATATCCAGAGACGTGTAGGCGGTTCAGGAAGCTTTGGCGCGGGGTCAACCTCTCGCTCAGCGTCCTTTGCAGCGAAGAACAACCAGTCACTTCGAAAACAGCACAAGGGCCAGCGGAAACCTAGGCTCGCGGATGAGGATGCTTTTGCTGAGTCCGTATGTCAAGCCAACAGTTGCCAGAGTGTTGACAACCATGGGCTCACAGCTGACGCCATGTAGGCGGCCATGCAGTCTGCCAATAGTCGCAAAGGGCGAACCTCGATAACCCATCTTATGACCTTTGCTCTACCTCCTCGTCCTCAGAACTACCACCAGCATCACTTTGGTCGTAACGCCAGAAGAAGTGCAAGCTGGGGCCTGGGCTCGGGTTACCACGCTGCAGACAAGGCCAAGTAGGCTCTCATCATTGTCCCTCGTCTGAAGTGAAGACTCACAGATAGCAAGATATGTTCATGCCAACTATCGCTTCATCGTCAACCCAAATGGGAACTACCGTGCCGTGGCGATGGATGCAGATGTGCACCTCGATTGGAGTACTGTACTACAGATTCTAGTGTCTGCCCAATCACAGTCGACCAACTGCCCCATTTGCCTGTCAACCCCAGTTGCCCCTCGGATGGCCAAATGCGGGCACATTTTCTGTCTGCCGTGCTTGATCCGATACATGCATTCTACCAATGACGCAAACCCAACCCCCGAGAAAAGACCAAGATGGAAGAAGTGTCCAATATGCTTCGATAGTATATACGTTTCAGAGACTCGTCCAGTCCGGTGGTTCACTGGCCAAGAGGGAGAAAGCCCTCAGGAAGGAGGAGACGTGGTACTCAGACTCATCAAGCGGCAGCCTGGAAGTACGCTCGCTCTACCACGTGACGGCGCCGAAAGTTTGGAGAAGGAGGAAGAAATTCCGTGGTATTTCGCTGCAGAAGTCATGGACTATGCTCGTGTGATGAAAGGATCAGAGGAGTATATGAACGAGCAGTACGATGACGAGGTGGAGGAGCTACAGCAACAAGAAAGAGAGGACGAGATCATGTTTGGAGAGGATACTTCATGGACTAAGAAAGCTGTCTCTGCAATCATAGAAGCTAAGGGAACGACCAAAGGCCTAGGAAATCCTCCAAGTGCACCTCAGCACCCTAACGAGAGGAGAGCTAGACGACCACCAGTGGACTTTCATAGAGATGTCCCGGACCACTACCTCGTTCACCATGCTGCAAGGTCTGGACAATCTTTGTCTGGCATCATGTTAGCTGCGCAAGGATCACAGTCTAGGTCTTCGTCAGATCAATCGAGGGCGGCGACTTCGACGAGCCCTGACAAAGACCATACAGCTCAAATCACCCCGTCCACGGGCTCAGCGGTCTCATCTGGGGCTCACTCAAAGTCTGCGACATCCCAGACGGAGCAGCAACTAGTATCTCGCTTCAGGGAAGGCTCCGCAGCTCAGTCACACGTTCATCATAGCGATTCACCATACTACTTTTACGAAGCGTTACTGCATTATTACCTATCGCCGCTTGATATACGCATCCTGAAGGCTGCATTCGGAGATTTTGCCTTATTTCCTGCAACCATTCTTCCCCAAGCTGAGAGAGTATCTACAGGTCATATCGTCGACGATGATCTTCGACGACGCGCGAAATACCTTGCCCATCTCCCCCAGGGTTGCGAGGTCGGATTTCTCGAATGCAATTGGACGGATGTTGTACCAGCAGATATCCTCGAGTTGTTTGGACCTGAGATTGAGCGGAGACGGAAAAAGAACTGGGAGAAAGAGGCACGAGAGGAGAAGGAACGCGCGAGAGCAGAGAAAAAGGAGGACGACGAGCGGTGGGCTGCTGCGCGAAGGCGGCGACCCACACCTGCGCAGGACTCCATTTTGGAGGCAGGTTTCGAGCCTTTACCGGAGGCCCCAGTCGCGGACTTTGCATCTTCGCCGCCGTGGTCTTCGTCGCGAGCACAGGATGGTTCTTCTTTCGCGTCCCTAGCCTCACCATCGACGAGTCCTATCGCAGGAAAGAGCGTCTGGGGCACAAGGATACCTTTGCCTACGTCGCCAGTACTGCCCGCAATTCCCGATGAGCATGACCTACCTGGGAACGATGGCTGGCTTCAGGACTGGGAAAGAGATTTGCTTCAGGAAACTGATGTGGTGGCGCAGGTCGAGGCGAGCACTCTGGAGGCTGGCAGCTCGAAACAAGGAGCTATGAGTGCAAACAGCAAGAAGAAAAAGGGCAAGAAGATTACGCTCATGTCAACGAATGCTCGCAGAGGCGCATGAAGCCGCATGATACCCCTTTCTGGATGATGATCCCAAGGAGATAGCCATACGATATCATTGAACAGAGACATAAAATTCTTACATATGAAATCAAAACTCAATTTGTGTAGAACATGAGTCTTGGCTGGAAAGGTCCATGTTCCTGCCAGGCTGATAACGAGTATGGAGGATGACACTAAAAGTCTTGAGCATGCGCTAACGGGAGAGGCACCAACGTCCTAAGGGTCAGCGCCACTGTCGACCCGGAAACCGCACCCGGACCCCCTGGAGCTAGCCCTTAGCTCTTAGTGCCCCAGTCCCTGTAGATTCAGCGCTTGCTCAAGACTTTTGGTGTCATCCTCCGTATACAAATAGGAAGTTCCACCGTTTGTTGAATAGTGGTCATTGGTATTCTACGTATCAATACGAGATACGAGACATCACGGCCCAATTTCTGACTCCACGTTATCAGACCATCTGTAGGACAAATTCCAGAAAGGTATCAACAGTAGAGGTCAATTGTTTGAGAGCACATGGTGTTTCGGACCTAGTAGTCACGTAGTAAACATATATATACCTTAGCGGAAGTCTATGTTCCGGAGTTATAGTAGCGGGATCGCCGGTACTAAGAAGACTACCTTTTAGCGGGCCGACTATTAATCCGGTATAAATATAATATTCTAGCTTAGTAATATAAGTAGTATAAAATATTTAACGGTATATTATTAGTATAGTAGTAGTATAGTAATAAAGTAACGACGTTTATATAAATAATATAGTTCTTAAAACTCTCTAGAACCTTATAGTAATATAGTCTAAATTCCATATTAAATATATTACGTAATAGGGATAGTTATTAAATAGTAATAGTTTCTAAGATCCTCTAATAGATTACAGTAATATAATTAGGTCTTTATACTAATTATTCTATATAGTAAGAATAGTTATTAGATAGTAATAGTCTTTAAGATCCTCCGATAGAATATAGTAATATAGTCGAGTCTCTATACTAATTATTCTATATAATAGGAATAGTAAGTAGATAGTAAATTTACAGTTATAGATTATAATACTACTAGATTTAAATCTAATAATTATCTCTATTAAATTAAGTACTCTTCTAGAAAGGTACCTTAACTACCTAGATTAAATGTTATAATTTTATTATAGTAGTAAGGTTATAAATTATTATTATTATCCTTATTATTCTCTTACTAATATACCTTTAACTATTTTAAAGATAAACTACACCTTAATTAATCTTAATTAACTAAAGACTACCTTAACTATACTTTAATATTATTAATCTAATATAGACCTAATATTACTAGCGTCCTTAGGGATTATAGTTATAGTAGTAGAGCTAGTAGCTATAATATAATTAGGCTACTTCTTAATATTATTACCCTACTACCTATTATTACTATCTAGCTACCTATTATTACTAGAGTTATTAATACTAGCTACTTATAATATATCTTAAAGTATACTACTATTAGGATATCTTAATATATCTAGCTAGTATAATATAGCTTACTAGTAATATCCTAGTAGTATTAGTTTAGCTTTTTATTATCCTAATAGATATCCTTTTATCTAGATATCTAAGAGGCTAGGTAGCTTCCTTAAGGGGTATTTAGATAGTCCTCCCTCTACTTCTTTAAAAGGTAGAGATTAGTTCTTTTATAACTATAAAGTTACTAGAGTATTAAGTCTACCTTTATAATACTACCTACTTACTAGTAGTTTATACTATCTATTTTAGCCCTTAGGAATTAGCCTTTTAATCTAGTTCCTAATAGTTCTAATCTCTCTACCTTTAAAAGGGGATAGTTTAGATTATAATAATATAATAACGCGAAGATATCTAATATTAAATAAGATAAAAATATATTAGAAGTCTATTATAATAAAATTAATATAATACTAGAATCTAATATAAGAGATATTAAAGTAAGAAATAATATAACTAATAATAGAATTTCTAATAAAACCCTTACTAGTATAATTATATTTAATAAACTTATTACTACTACTAAAATTAAAGAAGAGTAGTTAATAAAGGAAAGAAAGCTTTAAAGTATTAAAGAAATGATAGCTTAATTATAAGTAGAAGTAGAAGTAGCTATACTAAATCTATATTAGATTACTAGTAAATTATTAGGCGGGATATAATAAGAGTTAAGACTAGGCTTAGTAGAGAATTAATACCCTTTAAATTAGGGTACTAATATATAAGGTATATTAGACCCTAGGGTAGGCTCTATCCTTAATAATTTTACCCTAAGTTAGTCTATTAGAGGCTAGTTAAAAGAACCTAGTAATTAATACCCTAGGAGCTACTTAAAGCCTAAGGACTTACCCTTTTATAAGGGGAAGAATATATATAAGTATAAGAAATAGTATTATATTATAAATATTACGTTCTAATTAATACCTAATAAATTCCTAACTAAGTTTATAAAGGTTACTTAAGTTATATAATTTTTAGAAGGTAAACCTACTAAGTTATAAGATTATTATAAAAAGTTATTATTAAGGGGAGTAGTTACTTAAGAGTACTTTACTTAATACTTATTAAACATTATTAAGGACCTAGTAAACTACTAGCTTTATAATATATAATTATACTTAGATATATAATAGAACCCTAACTAGTTAATAGAAAACTTTAATATATATTTAAATAGGATTAAATTATAAATCCCTCCTTTTTTAAAGGAATATTAATAGATTAACTTCTTTATAAAGTTACGCCTAGACCTTTAAAAGGCCCTTATAAACTATTAAGACCTCCTTATAATTAAAGAAAGCCTAATTACCTTTACTACTTAATTAGAGAATAATTAGTAGTATTATACTAGAATAATAGTAGGTAATAGTTATATTATTAAAAAAGGGGATTATTCTAATAGGCGGAATAAAGGCTAGAAGAGGGAAGAAAGTTAAGATAGAGGTATTAATCCTTTTATAAAAGTAGGAAGTATTTAACCCGCTAGTAGTTATAATAAATTACTAGATACTAAGGAAGGGTTAATATATTTTAATTATAAAAAGAAGGGCTATTATAATAAGGACTATTATAGGCCTAAGATACCTAGGAACTTAAATATAATACCTATTAATACTATTAGGAAAGGGACTATTAAACTAAAAAAAGGAAGTATACCTCTATTAAGACCTTAATACTAAAGCGCTTACTTATTAAAAGGGGTTTATTATTAATTTATAATATTAATATTAGTAGTTCTATTAATATATAAGGTATATAAGACTATATAAACTTCTTAATAGATATAAGAGTAGAGATTAATATTATCTCTTAAAGCTTTACTAAGTAATATAATCTAAAACCCCTAGAGGGCTATTAGCTACTAATTCTTAAATAGATAAATAGTTAGCTAATCTATTATTATAGCGTATACTAGGTAGAGTACTATTTTATTAATAGCTAGGGATAGCTAGGTTAATATACTAGTATATTCTATATAATTAAGAAGAAGGGGTTACTAATTATTCTTAATATACCTACCTTATTAGAAGCTAGGGTATAAGTAGATCTAGGGAGTTAGAAGTAGTAATTTCTACTAGACTCTACTAGTATATCTATCTTAGAGTTATAAGCGTTTATAAATACCTTTAAAGGTAAATTAGTAATTTATACTATTATTTATATTAGGTTATTATAAGTAGAAACCTAGAGCTCTAATAGTAAAGTATTAGAGCTACTTAAAAGTCTTTATAACTTTTTAGATATCTTTTTAAATAAGGAGGTAGGATAACTACCCTTATTTAAGCCTAGGGATTACGCTATTAATATAGATAGTTATAAGCCTCCTTATAAGCCTATTTATAATTTATTATAAAGGGAGTTAGAAACTTTATATATCTACCTAGATAATACTAAGTTAAAGGGTTAGATATAAAAGTCTACTAGTCTTATAAAGGCTCTTATTTTATTTATATTAAAGAAGGATAGTAGCTTATAATTATATATTAACTATTATAAGTTAAATAAGGTAATAATAAAGAATTATTACCCTCTCCCTTTAATTAGTAAAATACTTAATTACTTATAAGGTATATAAATATTTACTAAGTTAGACCTTAAGGATACTTATTATAGGATTTATATTTATAAGGGTAATAAGTAGAAGATAGTATTTTATACGCGGTATAACTATTTTAAATATATAATTATATTATTTAGGTTAGTAAATATCCTAGCTATATTCTAAGCCTATATTAATAGAGCTTTAGCGGGCCTAGTATTAGGAACTAGATTAGAAGGCTAGTTCCTAAGGGCTAGAATAGATAGTATAAACTACTAGCGAGTAGGTAGCGTTATAAAAGTAGACTTAATACTCTAGTAACTTTATAATTATAGAAGAACTAATCTCTACCTTCTAAAGAGGTAGAGGGAGGACTATCTAAATACCCCTTAAGGAAGCTACCTAGCCTCTTAGATATCTAGATAAAAGGATATCTATTAGGATAATAAGAAGCCGAACTAATACTACTAGGATATTACTAGTAGGCCGTATTATACTAGCTAGATTTATTAAGATATCTTAATAATTACCTCCCCTTTAAGGGTAATTATCCCTAAATACTAATATTACTATTTATAGTAGGACTTATTAAAAACCTTTAAAACCCTAGTAGGGAAAGTAAGGGAAAGAGTTCTAAGGATAGTAATAATATAATAATAGTAATACGCCGCTAATATTATATACTATTAATATATAAAAGCCTTTATAGTTATAATTTATATTAGTAGTAGGATATAACTATTAATTATAGTTATTATTATATTACTTTATAAATATATAATATAAATAATAATATAGATATTAAGTAATAATATTATATTATTAAATCGCGTAGTTAACGTATATAATAAAGTATATAATAAAGTTATATTTTATATACTTCTAACTTCTTTTATAACTACTACTATTAATACTAACCTATTATAAGTTACCTTAAGCCCTATCTTAATATATTAATAATATAAGTTAATATATATAATATTAATACTATTATACTTTATAAGATAACTACTATTATACTTTATAAGATAACTACTATTATAATATAAGTATGATATAAAGGATTAATTACTAATATAGTATTATATATTAAATAGTTAATAATTATAATAATAATTAAGGTAAGTCTCTATTAATTATCCTTTACTACTTTATATATATTATTACCTTATAATAGACTTTAGTTATCTTTATATATATTATAAGTATATTACTTATAAGTTACCTTCTTATATAAGTCTATTATATTAGTTATTTAAGGACCTTATTAATATCCTATTATATTATACTTCTTTTAAATTATTCTTATACTCTTTATACTTAAAGGTATTCCTATTAGCTAACTCTTATAATAGATAGTTAAACCCTCTTACTACGCCGCGCTACCCTATTATACTACTAGGGTAATAGCCCTCTTATAGCCCTATTATCTTTAATATACTAAGTACCTAGGTTTAAGTCCTAGGTTATTATATAATTAAGAGACTAGTAGGGCTTATAAGAGGTACTACTACCTTTATAAACCTTATAAATTAATTTATAATAATAGGATTTTAATATAATTTACTTATAATATATTAATAGGTTATAAGTCCCCCTTACCTTCTATACCTATTTATCTAGCCTCTTTACTTATAGCCCTATTATTATCTTCTAAGATAGAAAGTTACCCCGCTATACTACTTTTATAATATAAGTTACTACCTTTAAAACTAAAGTAGAGGTAGTAATTTACTTAGGGGAGCGTAGTAAAATACTTTTATATAAGTTATAAACTTCTAAGGAAGTACTACGCCTTAATATAAAGGTAGGTAGTTAGGTAGTTATTACTTTAAAGGGTATCTTAGATATAATAAGATAGTAGGTAAGTTCTTTTATTATATACTTCTTATAATATATACTAATACTTTTATAAAAGGGGTTAACTACCCTTATTATAATAAAGGTTAATAAGGAGTTAGGGGAAGTAAGTGTATTATTAAAGTATTCTATTATCTTTATATAAGTTAATTATATATTAGGAGGAGGATAATAATAATTTTAATAAGAGGGAGATAGGGGAGATAGAGGAGGATATAAAGGAGGAGGAGGAGGTTATTATACCTATACCTACGCCTATTATTATATTACCCGCCCCCGCTTCTACTAGCCCTAGCTACCCTTCTTATAACGGTGGTACTACTAGTATTACGCCTTCTACCTATAAGATTCGCGTCCCTTATACCCCTTATATTTCCCCTACTCTTATTACTCCCGCTCCCTCTCCCTTACCTACTCTACCCTCTCTACCTACCCTTATTAGGGATATTACTTTATACTCTAATTTATCTATTATAAGCCCTAGCTCGCCTTAATATACTCCTCTTATAAGACCTTAGTACTATACCTTTAAGTAAAGATTCTTTTTTTTTAGGTTATAAAGATTTTCCCCTTAATTAATTCTTTTTATATATACCTCTTTATTAAAATCTCTATTATATAAATATAACTTATAACTTACCTTATATAACTTAACTTTATAATCAAGTAGTTCTATTATAATAGTTATATATTAATATTTTACCTTTAATATTTCTTTATTATATATATATTATTATATTCCTTTTATAAGTCTTTTATATTTATATCCTTAATAGATATCTATTAATTATATTCTATTTTATAATTAGACTACTTAATTAAGTAGTATTAAATACCTTTACTTCTTATCTTATCTAGGATTTATTTTACCTTATAATATTCTTTACTATTAATAAGTTTTAGAGGAGGTATAAATAGTTATTTACCTTTATTAAGATAGCTTTAATATAATTCTAATAAGGAAATATAAAATATAAGATAAATTCTTTATATTATTAAGAGACTTAAGTAGTACGCCTAGTATCTAACTACTTCTACTACTTTGAAGGGACTAGTATACTTATATAATAGCTTTTAATTTAATCTTTTCTACTTTAAGTTCTTTATAACTAATATTACTAGTTCTCCTATTATATAAGACTTTAGAATATAAAGTTTATTATAAAATTTTATAACTTATACTTAAATAGTCTATTATTAATCTATTAATATAACTCTTACTTTTAAAAGGTTTCTTATATAGTCTTTAATTATAAGTACTCCTCCTTCTAGAAAGTTATCCTTAACTTTATCTTTTATATATAGATTATACTTATATATTATATAAAATAGTAAATAACTTAATATAATATAAATATTATTATAATACGCGAATTTAGTTATTAAGAGTAATATAACTTAATTATCTTATTCTTTATTTAAAAATACCCTAAGGTAATATTCTAATATTTAGTTCTAATATTTAATCTATCTATCTATTTATAAATAAAAGGTAGTACTTAGTTATCTCTTTATCTTTATATAATAGTAGACTTCTAACTAATAAGTACTTATAAATAAGGATCCCTAATTTAATATAATACCTATTAGTAAATTATAATATAATATTATATTCTTAAATAAGATCTTAGCTAATTTAATAGTAGTATAAGTACTCTTAGTTAGAAGGTATTAAACTATCTTTATATACCTATTAATAATTATAAGAATAGAATTATATATAGAATTTCTATATTTACTAGGTAGTAAGCTTATAATAAAATCTATAAAAAGTTCTTCTTAAGGCCCTTTAAGTTATAATAAGGATATTATATTATTATAAGGTTTATATCTAAGAGCTTTTACCCTTTAATATATTTTATAAGTTTAGATATATAACTTAGTATCTATTAATATCCCGCTCTAATAATACTTATATTAGAGTAACTCTAAAGTTTTTTATAACTTAAAATAACCTATTAAAGTATTATTATAATACCTTACTATAATTTCTATATATAATACTAAATTATTTAGTATATAGAGTACTCCTTTAAATCTTAATAATCCTATTAAATTAACCTTCTAAGGCTATTTAATAGTATTTTACTTAGAAGTTATATACTTTACCTTATCTTTTTATTTAATAATAAATAGATTATTACTTTATA